>JDSG01000030.1_pt1 | contig 88864 bp, 174 predicted proteins | sample 199341 | NCBI WGS metagenome assembly JDSG01 (sample SAMN02584197, study PRJNA231836) | bioreactor metagenome | isolation source: continuous culture bioreactor short generation time transfer1 day 52 after... | place: Germany: Bremen | reverse complement strand
AAGTTTACCATTTGCATCTTTCACAAGCCAAGTCCATCCTGAACCAAAGTTATTTATAGCTGCATTTGAAAACTCTTCTTTAAACCCATCAACTGAATCAAAAGCTTCCGCAAGTGCTGCAGCAAGATTAGCTGGTATTTCAGAGCCATTTGGAGTTAAACCATTCCAAAAGAAATCATGATTATAGATTTGTGCAGCATTATTAAACACTCCACCATCTGAATCTTTTACAATCTCTTCTAGAGAATAATTTTCATATTTTGTACCTTCTATAAGTCCATTTAATTTTGTTACATATGTTTGATGATGCTTTCCATAGTGAAACTCTAAAGTCTCTTTTGACATATGAGGTTCTAAAGCATTCAATTCATAAGGTAATTCCATTAATTCGTGTTTCATTATATATCCTTTAAAAAAATTTTAATTCTTAATCAAATAATACAGAATAAACTTAAAAAAAATATTAATAAAAAAAATGTAAGATTTTTAATTAAGACAAAATTTGTCTTAATTAAAATATGTAGTCATATTAAGTAAAGAGAAATTCTCTTTACTTAATTAAATTATATAATGCAGTTAATGCAGTCTTCTTCTCTTCTTCAGTCATAGAACCATCTAAAGCGCCCTCTTTTACGCTTCCTTCAAAAACTTTTGATACTATCCCATCTTTACTCATGATATATGCAATATAAGCTGTTTTTGAATTATCTGTAACATTTAAAGCATTTACCATATTTCCATCAAAATCATAAATCATTGGAATTTTAGTTCCTTTATTTAATTCTTCTAATTTCCCTGGAATAAACATCTTTTTCACAAACCAAGGTGCAGATGAAATATTTGCAACCATAATATAAGGAATGTCTATTTAAAAAAATTTAGGAAGATCTTTAACTACTGCTAGTGAATCATGATTTCCTACTACAATTAATGTTTTTTTGATTCTTTTTTAATAAAGTCTCTTTCCTAACGTTTTCATCTTTCCCAACTAACTCGTATGATGTTGGTAATGAATCATATTTAATAATATTTACAACATTATCATTTGCCACTATTTGTTTAGGTTTTTCTCCTGTAAAAAAAACTAAAAGTGCAAAACCTGCTAATCCTAAAAAAAACAATTTTTAATAAATTTGCCATTAAATCCCTCTCTTTAAAAAAAATGTAAAGGATTTTATCATGTATATATTAATCGTTGTTTAATTTATATTTCTTAACCCATCGTTTAAACAATCTATGAGTTAATATATCACTTTGTATTTTATTATTTTTTATAATATTATCAACTAAAGTAAAAGCTAAATATGGAGATAAAACAAAACCTCTTCCTCCAACTCCATTTATTATATATAAATTATCGAAGTTTAAAAGCATATCATCTTTTATAAATGAACCATTTACAAGATGTGGATATTTTTCAATTGTAGCTTTTGAATCAACTAACTTTCCAACCATTGGAAAATAATCAACACTAGAAGCTCTTGCTCCTATTTTTATATCACAAACTTCAACATCATCCAGCTTTTGTATATCATTTGCAAGTCTTAAAAGCTTATCTGTATCATTATTAACAGTATCAAGACTATAACTATGAGAAAACATTTGATTTATATTTGCTGTTTTTATACAATGATTACAAATCTTTAAGTCACAATTAAATCGATGATGCGTAGCTCCTATTGAAACTAAGTTCTTATTTGTACCTTCTACTTTTTTTGAGTAAGACAAGCTACATGTCTTATGGTAGTTTTTACTTATACAAGTTGTTGTATAAATATCTATCTTTTGTCCCCCCCATACTGCTCTAATATTAAAATATTTTTCTTCTATTAAAGATATATCTGCACCAGTTGTCAGAATCAGGTTTTTTTTGTTTCATACTCTTGATTTATTAACCATATTTTATCATTTTTAACTATATGTTCTACATCATAATTAAATAGTTTTTCTACATCTTTTGATAATAAACTACAAATTGCATACGGATTTACTTGCGTACCTATATCAAAAAAAATAGCCCTCACCTTCTTCTTCAAAAGAAAAATCCATATATGGAATATAACTTACAAACTTTTCTCTATCTTCGTTATTTTTTGGTATTCTTACTACACCACAATTATTTGTATCTTTTGGAATACTTTGCTTATAAAACTCCACAGAGAACTTTAAAGCTTTTGTTACAAGGTCTTTAAACTTATTTGGTTTCCTAAAAGTGGAGAAAGAAAAGCTCCTGCTGCTCCACTTGCACCTTGTGCAACATCACAATTTCTATCAATCAATAATATTGAATCAGAATATTTTGAAAGAAAATGTGCCGTGCTACATCCTGCAATTCCAGCACCAATAATAATAAAATCATAACTCTTTTTAGACATTTTTTTCAATCTCTTCTATTAACTGATAGTTTGGTCTCCAATAACCTCTACCGCCACGTAAGCTTACACATTTGTGATTTGGAAGTTTCTTTCTATAATAAGCGAGTCTCTCTTTTGTACTCTTACCTGTATCACAATAAAATACAAATACTGTATTTTCTGGCATTTGTACCATTTCATATGGATTGTATGTGATTGTTTCTATATTACTTATTGGTTTTAAAATAGTATCAACTAAGACTACATTGATACCATCTTTTTCTAACTCTTTTGTATATTTATATAACTCTTGCTGAGTCCATTCATCTTTTTCAAACATAAACATATAATTACTAAAAAGTGATTAAAAAGTCTTAAAATGATTACAGATATTTAGCTTTTATGACTCAAGCTTGCCAATTTTATTTCACAACTTGATTGACTTTGACTCAAGTTTTAGATATACTATATCTATTAATTAGAATAAATTATTAAGAATAACACGTTATTCTCTTTTGATTGTCAAAGAGAATTATTAAAAGGATTAATTAAAATGGCAAAAAGTTTATACGAAACATTAGAAATAAATGAAAACTCATCGGCAGATGAAATAAAAAAAAGCATATAGAAAATTAGCAAGAAAATATCATCCTGACGTAAATAAAGATAAAGATGCAGAAGAAAAATTCAAGGAGATAAATGCTGCATATGAAGTATTAAGCGATCCTGAGAAGAAACAGCAGTATGATCAATTTGGTGATTCTATGTTCGGTGGTCAAAACTTCCATGATTTTGCGAGAGGACAAGGACAAGGCGTAGACTTAGATGAGATACTAAGACAAATGTTTGGTGGCGGTGCAGGAGCTGGTTTTGGTTCTTCTGGATTTGGGAACCAAGGATTTGGTAGTTTTGGAGGTTTTGGTGAACCAGATTTAGATACTCAAGCACAAATTACAATACCATTTGACGTATCTGTACTTGGTGGTAAACAACATATTTCATTAAATAATGACTCTTTTGATATTAAGATACCAGAAGGAATTAGTAATGGTCAAAAAATTAGAGCTAAAGGAAAAGGGAAATCATATCAAGGACAAAGAGGTGATTTAATCATCAAAATAAATATTTCACCAAGCCCAGAATATGAAAGAGATGAATTCACTCTTACTAAATCATTTGATATACCTTTAAAAACTGCATTATTTGGTGGAAAAGTTGAGATAAAAACTATTCATAAAGACATTACTTTAAAAGTTCCACAAAATACAAAACAGAACCAAAAGTTTAGAGTAAAAGAACTTGGAGTATTAAATAGAAAAGCAGGAGTAAAAGGTGACTTATATTTAAAAGCAAATATAGTTTTACCAAAGATTGATGAGCTTGATGAGGATTTTGTTAAAGTTCTTGAAGAGAAGCTTCCTGAAACAGTTTAAAGGCTTTTAAATGGATACAAATGCATATAATGAACCCGTTTACTTAATCTCAGCAGTTGCTGAGATTTTAAATATCCATCCTCAAACACTTAGGCAATATGAAAGAGAAGGTTTAATTAAACCTTCTCGTACTAATGGGAAAATTAGACTATATTCTCAAAAAGATATAGACCATATTAAATATGTTTTAACACTTACTAGAGAATTAGGTATAAATTTAGCTGGTGTTGATTTAATACTTCAATTAAACGAAAAAATTTCAGAACTTGAAAATGAAGTTGAAAGTTATAAAGGTAAATTAAAAAAATGTAAACAAATTTGGACTAGTTCCAAATTCAAAAGCACTTGTAATCAAAAAAAGTTCTTATGATATAGTTATATTTGAAGAGTAGATTTCTACTCTTCTTTTAGTTTAGTTGATATTGGACTTTGTAATTTCTCATTAATGGTGGAATATCTAAATAATTCTCATTATCTGGATTAAGTTTAGAACTTGTATCCTCTTCTGTTTCAACCTCTGTATCTTTAACATCATTTTTAGACTCAAAACCAGTTGCAACTATTGTGATTTTAACTTCATCAGTCTCTAAAGTGTTATCAGAAGTTGTACCAAAAATAATCTCTGCATTTGAATCAATTGTATCATGAATACTAGACATAACATCATTAATAGCAAATAATGATACTTGAGGATGAATATTAAAGTGAATTAAAATACCCTTTGCACCACTTAAAGATACTTTATCAAGTAATGGCGAATCAATTGCATCCTCTAAAGCTTTTTGAGCAGCATTCTCACCTTTTGCTTTACCAATACCCATTAAAGCCATACCTCTATGCTGCATGATTGTTTTAACATCAGCAAAGTCAGTATTAATATCAGAATTTCCAGGAGTTAAAATAACTTCAGTCATTCCATTTACTGCTTGATATAAAATATTATCAATAATTCTAAAGGCATCTTTCATACCTACATTTTCATCTATAATTTCAAGAAGTCTATCATTTGGTACTACTATTATAGAATCAGATACTTTTTTAATCTCTTCAAGTCCAAGATTTGCAAGTCCTGCTCTTTTTTTACCTTCCCAAGTAAATGGTTTAGTAACAACAGAAACAGTAAGAGCACCTATCTCTTTTGCAGCTTTCGCAATAATTGCAGCAGCTCCTGTTCCTGTTCCTCCGCCAAGACCAGCAGCAATAAATACAATATCAGCTCCCTTTAAAGAACTTTTAATATCTTCATAACTCTCAACTGCAGAATCCCTACCAACTTCTGGCTTCATTCCTGCACCAAGACCTTTTGTAAGCTTTAAACCTAACTGTATCTTCTTAGGTGCTTTAGATATATGTAACACTTGTAAATCTGTATTTGCAGCAATTAAATCAATCTTATGAGAACCTTCGTTTATCATATGATTGATCATATTACAACCACCACCACCAACACCGATTACCGATATTTTGGCTACATTATCTGACAGAGTTTGATTTGGCATTTCCACTTTTATATCATCCACTTTAAATAAATTATCATTCATCAAAACCACTCCGTTATAACATTCCAGAATTTTGACATTCCTTTACCTTTATTATCTTTCGATATTGTAGGCAAGACAGTTGTACTAGGATCACCCTTGATTAGTTCTTCTTCTTTTGGCTTCTGTGTCTCTTTTGGTTGAGAAAATGTTTGTTGCTTAACCCCCCCAGAAGTAATAGGTTCTTCAACTTTTTGCACATTTTCTACAACTTTTCTTTTTTTTAATTAAATTCTTATTTGAATCTAATTCAAAATTTCTATTTGGTTCTAAAGAAAATAAAAGAAGTCCCACTATTGTAGCCATTCTTTCATCTTCAAAACTCATATATCCATTTTTTTATATTTATAGGTGTAGAAATTTTTACAGGTAAATCATCAAATACTAAAGTTGCTAGCTCTTTAATACCTATTAATTTACTCATTCCACCAGTAATTACAATTCCTGTTCCAAGGCTTTCATGAATACCACTTTTCTTAAGGTTATTTCTTACTAAAACTAGTATTTCTTCAACTCTTGCATGAATTATTGTTTGAACATGTTCTAATGAAACTTCAGAAGAGTTTTTTTTCATCTCCAATTCTTGGAGTTCTAACTTTTTTTATTAACAAGTTCTTCATTTGTTTTAAGAAGGTCACCATATTCTGTTTTTATTTTTTTCTGCTGCAATTGGAGGAGTATGAAGCATTACGGATAAATCATTTGTAATATGATTTGAACCTACAGGAATAGAACTATCATAAATTAATGAAGTCCCTTTATAACATACAAATTCTGTTTTCGTAGCCCCCCCTATATTTATTACAGTTGCTCCAAATTTCTTTTGTTGCTCATCAAGTACTGAAATTGCTGTTGCATAACCATCTAAAACAAAATTATTAACTGAAACTCCAGCCATTTTCATAGCTGATTTAATATTTGTCAGTGCCGTTTTTTTTGCAGTTACTACATAAACAGATACTTCAAGTCTAGAACCATTCATATCTAGTGGATTTTCAACATCTGCTGAATCATCTATTTTAAAGAAGATTGGTACTACATGTACAACTTCATACTCTGGTATAATAGTTGCATTGTATAAAGCCATTTGCATCACTTGGTTAATCTCATTTTCAGTGATAAGACCATTTGGAACATTTACACTTCCAGAACTTCTAATTCCTTTTGTATATGCGCCAGAGATTGATACAACAGTTGAATCAATTTGCTCAGTTGTATTTCTCTTAGCAACTAAAACAGCTTCTTTTATGCATTTTGAAGCAACTTCAATATTAGAAATAACTCCTTTATTAATTCCATCACTCTTATATGAACCCGTTCCTAAAATATTGATTTTATAGTCTAAATTATTTCTAGCTATTACAGCTGTTATATTTGATGAACCAATATCAATTGCTAAAAGAGTTTTATTCAACTATTACTCCTTATTAAATGTAATTTCCGACTGAACTTCGTATCTATTTTCTAAATTTTTAACTAAACTATTCATTAACTCTTGATTAAGTAAGTTATTAATAGTTGTTTTTACTGCTTCATCTTTCTTTTCATCATATGAAGCTAATCTTGTATCATTTATCTTATATAAAACAATTTTATTATCAACAGAAATTTTCCCTTGCTTTTGTGTAGAAGAGAAAAGTTGATTTAAAAATGAAAGTGCCTCTTGAGGACTTAAACCTTTAATTTTTGTAAAAGAGTCTCTTGAAACATATCCAATATTTTCACCTTGGAAGTTTTCTAATACTTTAGTAGCGACATTTTCAAGTTCTAAACCGCTTGCAACTTTTTCATAATCAACTTTAGCCATTGATTTAGCTTCTTCAAATGGTAAAGTTTTTGGAGGAACTTTATTTAATAGTTTTACTATAACATATTTTTCACCAACTAAAAATGGTTTAATTAAATCACCTGGAATAGCACCAACAACTTTTGCATTGTTTTCTGCACCAAATGATAATTTACTTTCAACTACAGTCTCTTTACTAGTAAGTTTCTCTTCACCTTTTTTTAATTGTAAGAATTTTTTTAAGAGCAACTTTTTTAGTAGCTTTTAAATTTAATGCTTTAACAATCTCTTCTTTAGCTTCTTCTAAAGATTTAATTTTTCCATCTTCTTTTTTTAAAGTCAGTTCTAAATTTTTTTGTAATATTCTGAAACATCTTCATCAGAAAAGCTTTGAGATACTAAAGATACTTCGTCAAATGCAAGTTCTAATGCAGTTTCTGATTTATAATTATCTTTATTTGTTTCCCAATATTTTTTAATATCTTCATCTGTAATATTTAATGTAATATCATTTATATTTAATATTTTAATTGAAATATCATCTTCAGAAAAAAAGAAGTCTATTTAAATTTTTAACTTCATTCTCACCAGCTTTGATTTTAAAAATCGATTCAATTTTCTTTAAAAGTAAATCTCTTTTTACAGAAGCTTCAAATTCTGTAGGGTTTGTTCTGTTTTGGTTTAAAACTCTAATATATGTATCTTTATCAAATTTTCCATTTTTTTTACAAATGCTGGAATTTGAACTAATTGCTTAGCAATTTCTTCATTTGTAACATCAAGACCTAAATCATCTGCAAATGCCAATATAAGATTTTTTTTGAACTACCATATCATATGCAACATTTCTTAAGTTCATTTTATCAGCCATCTCTTGATTAAACTGATCACCGAAAACTTGTGAATATTGTTCATAAAGATTAGAATATTCTCTTTGATACTCATCAACAGAAACTTCTCTATCACCTACAACAGCAATAGCTCCACCTTTAGATCCATAGTCATATGAACCCCCCCAACCAACAAATCCTGCACCAACAAATGCGATTGTACTTATCCAAATAGTAATAACAAGCCACTTTTTGTGTCTTTGCATCCAAGTTATCATAAAATAATATCCTCTAAAAAATTTTAGATATAATACTTAATAATTACTTTTAAATAGGTAAAGAAATTTTAATTTATCTTTGAGAGAAGATCATTTATTACCGATTCTCTCTTTGTAGTTTCAATTCTTTTGCAAGCACTTTTAAAAGCATCCTCTTCCCCCCCAACAATAAAACACATCTTTTTTTGCTCTTGTAATTGCAGTGTATAAAAGTTTAGTATTATGCATAATATAGTGAGAAAAAGTCATAGGAATTAAAGCATTTTCATACTCCATTCCTTGAGTTTTATGAATAGTTAAACAGTATGCTAAGGATAATAAAGAAGTTAACTCATCAAACTCATAAAACACTACCATATCATCATTTGGATATAAAACTATACATCTATTCTCTTCAAAATCAAGTTTTATTATAAGTCCTAATTGACCATTAAAAACTCTTTTTTTTCTAAAAACTCTGTAGAACCTGTTTTATACATCTGCATAGTTTGAGCTTTCATATTTTCATTTTTTTATATGAATAACTTTATCTGTCATTTTATATTCATAAAGTTTTGTTTTATATCCTTTACCCTTTGTATGATTAAAAAGTGTCTGAAGTTGCATATTTATATTCTCAACTCCAAGAGGTCCTGCTTTCATAGGAGTAATTACTTGAAAAAGAGTTAAAGCTTTATTTATATCTTTTGCCTTTATAAAATCATAATATCCTTGTATATAATGACTTGAAATATTTAGGATAGTATTTAAAATATTCTCACTAATTTGTGCTCTTACATTTGAAAATTCTGTTTGAGAACTTGAATTTTTAACTGCATAGTAGTTATTAATTGAGACATTCACAAATTTAAAGTCTTGATACTCTTTTTCATACTCAGGAATATTTCCTTGTCTAATATCATTTGCAATTACTGCAATTGCTTGATCTTCACTCTGTCTATAAATCTTTGTTAATTTGCAAATAGGTGCTAAGTCATACTTAATAGCATCACCTAATATATTTCCTGCACCAATTGCTGGTAATTGTCCATCATCACCTACAATTATAAAAATAGTATCATCTGAGATTTTTTTTAATTAGATTATAAAACATAACAGAGTTAACCATTGAAGCTTCATCTAATAGTATTACTTTATGAGGGAAAAAAAATCTTTATCTTCATGTTTTACAAATAAAGATTGAATAGTTGAACTATTATAACCTGTAGTATCAGAAATACGTTGTGAAGCAATTCCGCTTAAAGCAATAGTAATAATATCATCATAAGAAACAATCTCTTCAAGAAGTTCTAAAACTGCCCTACTTGATGTCGATTTACCCGTTCCTGCATAACCTATTAAAAAAAGTGTTTTATTTCCTTCATTTATTATCTCAACTGCATTTTTCTGTTCAGGACTTAATTCAAAACCTAAACTCTTCTCTTTTTTCTCTATATATTCATCAAAAGTTGAAATAATCTTTCTATTTAACTCGCCATCACGTCTTTGGAAAAACTCTAAAATACGTCTTTCTGCAAAATATAACATAGCAGGAGCAATTCTATATTCGTTTGTTTGAAAAACTTCTTCTTCAACTAACATTTTAGTAACTACTTCTTCATATAACTCTTCTTCTCTTACAAAATGAAGTTGCTCGTCAAGGAGTTTATATAAATGTGATTTATCAATTGAAGAGTTACCATTGTTATCGCAAAATTCTCTTAAAGTATAGTTTACACAAGCGTTGATCCTAAATTCACTTTTAGGATCAATTCCTAAAGATTTAGCAATTTCATCTGCTCTTTTAAATCCAATACCTTTTATATTTATAAGAACATATGGATTTTTTTTGATTTTATCAATTAAATCATCTACTTCTGAAAAATGTGCGTAGATTTTATTAATCAAATTTGAAGTAACACCAAATTGTGCTAAAAAAGCTCCCAATTCACGTAAATGTTTAAATTTCTGCCAAGAACTTACAATTTTATCAAGCTTTTTCTCTTTGATTCCTTTAAATTTTAAAAGTTCACTTGGCTTTTCATTTAGTATTTCAACAAGTTCTTCTTCACTATATTTTTCAAGTAAGTCATGGGCAAATTTTTTTTACCAATACCTTTTACAATTTTTGTTAAAAAGAAGAATATTTCTGCCTCTTTTAACTCTAAAGTTTGAAATTCAAATTGAACACCATACTTTTTATGTGTAGTCCAATTTCCTCTTAAAAGTACCTCTTCTCCAACTATTTTATCAATATCAGTATCAAAATATACACCACATATTTTTTTGATTGTTTTCAAGTACGGCTATGATATATTTTGTTTCATCATTTTTATATAAAACCTTTTTAAGAACGCCACTTAAATTAAAAAGCTGTTCTTCTTCAGAGCCTTGATTATCAACTGCCATTAATAACCATCATTAAATTTTGATTTTCTATGTTTATCTTTTTTATAAGAGTTATTGTTTCTCTCTTTTTGAAGTAAATTTGCATCTTTTAATAGAGTATTTCTTTCATCTTCAAAATCATCTGTATGATTTTCAATATAAGATAATGTCTTATTAATAAAAGCGATAAGCTGTGTTAAGTACTTAGAGTTAAGAGGCACAGCATCCACTCTTTTAATATCTTCGTAGTTTTTCTTTGTTCTCTCTTTAAAAAGCTCTGGGTCAAAGTTTTCAAGTTTTAATAAAGAGACTGTTCTTGTAAAGAACTTCTCTAATACTCTAATATATCTTATTCTTTGTTGTTTTTCATGCATATTATAAAAGAGTATCTATGTTTTCTAAAGGTCTTGCAATAACTGCTCTGTTTCCCTTTATAACAACTGGTCGTTCTATTAATTTAGGATTTTCAGACATTGCTTTAATTAATTGTTCTTCATCTTGAACATCTTTTAAATTCATTTCTTTATATACATCCTCTTTTGTTCTCATCCAATCTCTTACATCTATATTTAAAAGAGTTAAAACTTCTTTAATTTCGTTTATACTTGGAGTTTCATCCATATATTTAACAATATTAGGAATAATCCCTTTTTCTTCTAAATAAACTATTGCATTTCTTGATTTTGAACATCTTGGATTGTGCCAAACTGTAATATCTTGCATTAATATACCTTAATAATTAAATTCTTAAATTCTAGTGATTATATTATAAGTTGGGTAAGATATCATTAAGACTCTCTAGTCCTAACTCTTCTAAATTTAAATGTATTTGTCCCATTTTCGCTGATTTGTTATTCATAACAACAGGTGAAAAAATATTCATTGATGATTCTGAAACATGTGCTTGTAGTACAAAAATATAGAATATAGAAATATCCTCAAGACTTTCGATTTCTAATTTCTTTTTAAAATCTTCAGGTAATTCAAATGCAAGAGATTTAAGAGCTCCAAAACTCATAAGTCTTAATGTTACTCCTGTTTCTATTCCTTTTATAACAGAAAAAAAGTCATCTAGTCTTGACAATTCAAATTCAGTCTCATTCTCGCACCCGATTATAGGCACTACTACTTCGTATTTCATTAATATCCTTATATTAAGTCACAAATTTTACTTAAAATCAGATTTGATGTCAATTAGTATATTTATTATTTTATGATATACTTTATGTATGTTAGTTTCAAATAATAGTTTACTAAATATTTTACTACCAAATGAAAGTAAAGTTTTAAAAGATGTTTTAAAAGAAGCAGACTCTAAAACTCTTAATAATATAAAAAATGGTTCAGTTACAGTTGAAGATATTTTAAAAAATCTTTTTACAGATTTAAAAACCGGTAATAAAACAAATGCAACAATTGAAAACTTATTAAAAAAACTCAACACTATTTAAAGATTTAGGAACTTTTACTAAATCAATAACTACTCTTTTAAATCAAATAGATTCGGATTCTAATCTTTCTAAATATAAACCTTTTTTGCAAAACTTTTTAAAAGACATCAGTACACTTGATGATAAATCTTTAAAAGATTTAATTAGTAAATCAGGAGTTTTTCTTGAATCAAAAGCATTAGAACAAGCTACAAAAGGCACTTCTTTCCCTAAAAATCTTGAAACAATATTAATACAGATAAAAACTATTTTAAAAGATATTCCAAATTTAGAAGCTAAAAAAAATAGAGAATTTAATTGATAAGATACTACAAAACAATATTAAAACAACTACTACACAAAATAGTAATCTAGCTTTAAATGAATCAAGTAAGCCACCATTAAATCAAAATTTAAATACTCAAAATAGCAATGATTTAAAATCCTTAGTAACGATGCTTCAAAACTTATCAAAAAAATATTGGAGATAAGCAACTTGCAAATTTAACACTACTAACAAATAGTCTAAAAAAAATATATCGAATGAAGCGCAATTAGTTGAATCAAAGATAAATAATCAAACTCAAATAGATACAAAACAAAGCTCAAACCTAGTACAAAATAAAACAAGTTCTCCTATAAATAACACTCAAGTTCAAAACCAAACAAACTTATTAGCATCAAAAGAAATTATTTCATTAAACACAAAAGAGATTTTATCTCAATTAAAAGGTGAAATATTAGCAACGAAAAATATTCCAAATGCCCCCCCTACTTTAGTGAAACAAATAGATAGTTTACTTCAATCAAATAATCTATTTATAAAAAAAATGAGTCTATGATAGAACCAAAGAACTTATTAACTCAATTAACAAATTTAAATGAAATAAAAACTGCATCAAATCAGAATGCAAATATTGCTTCACTAGTTACTAATCTTAAAAGCCATATTGAAACAATAAGTACTTTAGAATCTAAAGTATTACAAAATCATAATATTCAAGCAGAAAAGATACAAATAACTCAAAATTTAAATCAAACTCTTAGTAGTATCAAATCAGAACTTTTAAACATTAAGAATGTTGATACAAAACTAATAAATCAAATCATTGACAAACTATTAAACCTACAAAATATTTTTAATAAAATTGAGCTACCTCTTGATTTAAAAATGCTTCAACAAAATATTTTAAATCAAAGCAATATATTAAATAATTTTCAAAGTAATTTCTCATCAAATATCAATAATTTAATACTTTTATTAAAAGAATCAATAGCAAATTTAAATACAAATCAAAACAATCCGCAACTTCAACAAAATATAATTAAAGTTGTAGATAAATTAGAAACAACTATCAACTCTTTTATACAAAATAGTAATAATCCACTATTAAATGATAAACTTCAACAAAATCCATTACAAAATGATATGAAAACTGTACTACTTCAACTTCAAGAAGAGTTAGTTTATAAAGGTGATATAAAATCTACAGATACTTTAAAACAAGTGGATAAGATGTTAATGCAAATAGAGTATTTTCAACTATTAAGTGCTAGTTCAAATAGCAACAGTGTATATATACCTTTTATCTGGGATATGTTAGAGGAAGGTTCTATCTCTATGAAAAAACTTGATGAAGAGAAGTTTTATTGTGAAATTAATCTTTCATTAAAAGAGTTTGGACAAACACAGTTACTTCTAGCTTTATATGATAAGAACAAACTAGATTTAACAATTTATGCATCAAAAGAGAGCTTTAAACAATCTATTAGAGAAAATTCAATTAAATTAAAACAGGCTTTAAATTCAGTTGATTTAATACCTGTCAATATCAAGATAATTGATCTAAAAAAAGATGAAGAGAAAACAAAAGAGTCTGAACCTTCAAATATTTACAATCAAAATTTAAATTTAGGTTTAGGAATTGATATCAAGGCATAATATGAAAGAAAGAGAAATAAAAAAAAGCAGTTGCACTTGGTTACGATATTGATATAGACCAAGCTCCAAAAGTAATTGCTAAAGGAAAAGGTGAATTAGCAAACAACATTATAAAAATTGCCCAAGATAATGAAGTACCTATAAAAAAAGATGAAGATTTAGTTGAACTATTATCTGCAATTGATATTGATAAAGAAATACCTGACAGTATGTATAAAGCTGTTTCAGAGATATTTTCTTTCATTTATGACTTAACAACTATAGAAAGAAAAAAAAGAGAGTTTGAATTAAAAAAATCATTGATTAAAATGTAAGTTCACTTATAATATAATCCGAAAAAAAACAAAGACTAACAATTTATGAAAATCAATAATTTTGACAATCCTTTTTTTTATATTTCTCTTTTGTATCTTTGCAATTTTAATTAATATACTAGCATCAATATACTTTTTCCCTATTTTACTTTTAGGTGTACTTTTTATGGCTTTTTCTGTATGTTTAAAAAAATCTTATTATTATTCATTGGCATTTGTAATTCTAACTATTATTCTAATAGAAGTAAATAATGGATTTAAGCCATTATCAGTGGTTTTATTAGTTACTTTCATATATATTTTTGTAGCACCTTATATAAAAAGGGTTTTATCTTTTAACACATTAAACCCATATATCTATATGACTACTTTTTATATTGGACTTTACTTTTTATGGTTATTAAACAATGATATAACTACACATTTAAACTACACACTTATGATAAACTTGATTATTGATTTTATTATATTTGGAGTAGTTATTTGAAAAGATTAAATTTAATACTTATTTTTATATCTATTGTTCTAATAACTCTACTTTCAAGAGTCTATTTTTTTAAGTATTAAATCAAACTCTTATTATGAAGAGTTATCAAAAAGAAACTACATTAAAAAAATACATAAAGTACCAAATAGAGGTATAATTAGAGATAGAAATGGTCTATCGCTTGCAATGAATACCTTAGGATTTTCAATAAATATCAAACCTCATTTAAGATCATATAAAAATAGCCATATTTTAGATGAACTTGTGATATTAATTAATAAGTATTATCCTGATTATAAAAAGGAAGATTTATATAAAAAATATAAAAAACTTGATTCCTCTTATAAACATGATTTCGTAAAGCTTGTAGATTTTATTCCTTATGGTGATTTTTTTTGAAAACTATACACTTTTTAACTCAAATGATAATATAAAAATTGAACCTGAAGTAAAAAGAATATATCCTCATGGAGAAAATGCATCTCATGTAATTGGATATGTTGGAAAAGCTTCAAAAATAGATATCACAAATAATGATTTCTCAAGATATAGTGGGATTATAGGAAAAAAATGGTTTAGAAAAATACTATAATGAAAAACTTCAAGGTAAACTTGGAATAAAAGAGATAAAAGTTAATGCTTTAAATAAAGAGATTGAAGTCTTAAGTGAAAAAGAACCATCAAGTGATAATGACTTAAATACAACAATTGATATAAACCTACAAAAGTATATTCAAGAAATATTTAAAGGAAATAGCGGAGCTGTTATAGTAATGGATGCAAGAAATGGAGAACTTCTTGCGGCAGGATCATACCCAGAGTTTAATAACAATATTTTTGTAGATGGAATCTCCGTAAAAGATTGGGATAGGATAAGAAATGATTTTAATCATCCTTTTACTAATAAACTAATTAATGGTAAATATCCTCCTGGTTCAATTATAAAAATGGGGGGGGTTGCCCTATCTTTTCTAGAAAACGATGTAAAAACAAATTTCAAAGTATATGATAGTGGTTCTATAAAACTTGGAAAAAGAAAATTTAGATGCTGGAAAACTTCAGGTCATGGAGAAGTTGGTTTTATAAAAGCAATTAGAGAAAGTTGTGATGATTTCTTCTATAAAGGAAGTCTAAAAATAGGAATAAATAAAATCTCTAAAACACTTTCAAAGTTTGGAATTGGCGAAGAAACTGGGGGGGTTGATTTATCAAATGAACATTTTGGTACTAACCCTAATAAAGCATGGAAACAAACAAAATATAAACAACCTTGGTATATAGGAGAGACTGTTATTACTTCAATTGGTCAAGGACAAATGCTTGTAACTCCAATGCAAATGGCAAGATATACAGCCTTTTTAGCAACAGGGAAACTTCCTAGACCTCATTTTACTAAATTAAATTACGAAAACCCTAAAGAGATTGAGCATAATAAAAAACATCTTCAAATGATGAGACAAGGTATGTATGAAGTTGCAAACCATAAAAAAAGGAACAGCTACTAATTATCTGAAAAAAAGTAGAGTTACAATTGCAGGGAAAACAGGTACTGCGCAAGTTGTAACAATCCCTCAATCAGAAAAAGTAAGAATGAAAGAGAGTGAATTAGAATACTATCATAGATCTCATGCTTGGCTTACTACTTATGGCCCATATAAAAATCCTAAATATGTTGTAACTGTTCTTGTAGAACATGGAGGCCATGGTGGTAGTGCAGCTGGTGATGTAGTTAGTAAAATTTATAATAAACTAGCTGATTTAGGATATATAAAAGATACTAAGTAATTCTCTTCTCATACATTTTTAACAATATAAAACTAAAAACAATAGCTGCAATTACTCTAAAAATAACTATAATATATAAATTTGCCTCGAATATAACAAAAAGTAAAGTATCTTCTATAATTGCATGACAAATCATTAAAAAAAGTACCAATATAAAAAAAATATCAGCTTTTGATAAATTACTATTTTGAGCCTCTTTTATTAAAATTCCTGCACCATAAGTAATACCTAAAAAAAACACCAACTAAAATAGAAAATGATTTTGAGATATTTTTTTGTGAATTTACAATAAATGCTCTGCTTTTTATAAAATCCATTAAAAAAAATGATGGCTGAAATTAATATAATTATCTTAATAGTTAAACTAATAGAATTAATAGATGATGTTATTAAGACATCTAATAAACTATCATAATGCTTTACTTCTATTACTTCAGAAGACATCTCTTTTGAAAAAAAACTGAATCAGGAAGTAATGTTACTAAGAAAGCTACAATAAAACCACTAATAATCCTAAGTAATATTGAATAAGTGCTTGATATACCTATTTTTTTCATAATTGCAGTTTCAACAATAAGGGCATGACAAATTCCTAAAAAAAACACCTAATATTGTCCAATCTCGTGCAGATAAATCTAAAGGTGCTGCAAAAGCAATTGCAGCATATAGATTTAAAAACATTCCACTAATTATACTAAAAGCTGCTTCTTTTGGTAAATCAAGAACTAAAGTTAAAGGTTCAACTAAAAAAGCTACGTATGATAAAACATCATAAAAATATAAAACCTCTGCAAAAATATAAATAGGAACAATAAGTTTTATTATAATCCATGCACTTTGAATGGAAGAACTTAATGATTTTTTTATAATCCATTAAAACTCTCCTTAAAAAAATATGCTTATAAAATAGCAAAATATATCTTAAAACTTTAGCATAATTTTTAAACAATTATTATATAACTTTTTGCAAGATTTTGATTTATATACTTTTTAATGATTCTTTAGATATTATATTTTTTTAACTTTCTTACAGGATTTTACTTGAAACTAATCATTACACTATTGATTTTTTTCTATTTCATTATTTGCAGCTGAAGAACAAATTCCAGTTGTAAACCTAACTGTTTCAGCACTAGAAGAACCTGCTCAATTTGTAAAAACAATTAATATTGCAATAATTCTTGCTCTATTAGTTTTAGCTCCAACACTACTTTTAATGGTTACAAGTTTTACAAGACTAATGATTGTATTTTCTCTTTTAAGACAAGCTATGGGGGGGCTTCAACAAACACCTCCAAATCAAATTATTATTTCATTATCACTTATATTAACAATTTTTATTATGGAACCATATGCTAAGAAATCTTGGGAAGTAGGTATTAAGCCTTACATGGATGAAACAATTGGTTATGAAGTCGCTTTTGAGCGAGGTATAAAACCATTTAAAGAGTTTATGTTAAAAAATACAAGAGAAAAAGATATAGCACTATTTTATAGAATAAAAAAAGAAGAAAACCCAAAAAATATTGATGATGTTCCTTTAACTTTATTAATGCCAGCATTTATTGTAAGTGAACTTAAAACAGCTTTTGAAATTGGATTTTTAATATTTTTACCATTTTTAGTAATTGATATTATTGTAGCTTCTATTCTTATGAGTCTTGGTATGATGATGCTTCCACCTGTTATGATATCATTACCTATTAAGATTATATTCTTTATTGTAATTGATGGTTGGGCTCTAATAATAGGAAATCTGGCCCAATCCTTTAAATAAATACTTTTAAAGGTAATTATATGGTTGAAGAAAAATTTAAAAACTCTATATCTCAAACAAAGATTTTATATATTGAAGATGATAATTACATTAGAGAATATATAAATGAATTTCTAAAAAGATTTAATTCTAATATCTATCTAGCTTCAAATGCAGAAGATGGACTTAAACTATACAAAGAACATAAACCTGATATCATGATAGTAGACATTAATCTTCCAAAAATGAGTGGTATTGAGCTAATTTCAAATATTAGAAAAAAATGACAATTTTACAAGAATAATAATCTCAACTGCATATACAAATAAAGAGTTTACTCTTCAAGCAATTGAATTAAATATTACAAGATACTTAGTTAAACCAGTTACTAGTAAAGATTTGATTATGGCACTTCAAAAAGCACTTGATGAACTTAATAAAGATTCGTCAAAATATTCTACTATTGATTTAGGAGAAGAGTACTTTTTTTTGATATTATAAAAGAAGAGTTATTTAAAGAAGAAAAACATATTTCTTTAAGAAAAAAAGAGCTTGAACTACTTAAGTTTTTTTATTTCAAATAAAAATAAAACCATATCATATAGAATGCTAGAAGATCAAATTTGGGAAGATAGCATAATGACACTAGATGCCATACGAAGTCAAATTAGAAATATTAGAAAAAAAACACATCCAAAAATAGTAAGAAATATAAGTGGTGTAGGTTATAAACTTTTTGAAAATAAATAAATATGCATCTGTTAAAAAATATTGCCACTAAAAAAGATATAACAATAAATCATACTGCTTCAATAAAAGAAGCTATGAAAGTTATGTATGACAATAAAAATGGATGTGTAATTCTACTTGATAAAACTTCTCCCATAGGAATTATCACAGAGAGTGATATTGTAAATAGTTTTAAATCCAATTTTTCATTAAAAGATGATGCTTTAAAAATTGCGAAAACAAAACTTTTAACAGCAGATGAAAATCGTCCTGTAGATTTTGCATTTGATATGTTAAGTCAATACAATATTAGAAGAATTATCTTAGTTGATAAAGATAAAAACTATGCAGGAACTATTCTACAAGAAGATTTATTTAACTATTTAGAAGAAGATGTTTATAAAATAGATTTAAAAATTTCAAACATAATCAATAGATCTCATGGTGTTTTTACTATAGATAAAAATGATACAATCCAAACTGTTTTAACAAAAATGCAATTTCATAAAATCGGTTCATTAGTAGTTACATATAAAGATGAGTTTGTTGGAATTATTACTGAAAAAGATATTTTAAAATTAAGATACAATGAAATTGATATAAACGACAAAGTATCAGAATATATGACTTCTCCTGTAATTTCCATAAGTGAAGATATATTTGTAACAGACACTATTGAATTAATGAAAATAAAAAATATTAGAAGAGTTGTAGTAGTTAATAAAAAAAATGAACTATTATCTTTACTAACAAATAGAGATATTCTAAAACAAATAAAAGGTAACTATACAAGAATACTTGAAAATAAAATTAAACATGCTCAAGAGATTATGAATTTTCTACCTGAACCTATTATAGAAATCTATTATTTAAACAATAATGATATGATTCATTGGGTTAATACTCAAGCAAAAAATATCTTTGGAGAAGATCTTATTGATAAAGAAATTACAGAGATTATTCATAAAAATAATTGGAGAGAGATTAAAAATACTCTTCTAAATGAAAAAGTTTTAAGAAATATGAGTATAAAAATTGATAAAAAAACTTTTGAAGTATCAGGTACTTTATTAAAAAAAACTTAGAAACAAATTATATAAAACTTCTTTTTAAAGATGTAACAAATTATGAAAATCAAAAAGAAGAATTACAAAGACTAGTAGAAGAAGAGATAAAAAAAAGACAAGATAGTCAATATCTTCTAATGCAACAATCAAAATTAGCAACTATGGGAGAGATGATAGGACATATTGCGCACCAATGGAGACAACCTTTAGCACAGCTTGGTGGCATATTAATGAACTTAGAGTCTGCATATGCTTTTAAAGAGTTAAATAAAGAATATTTAAACGAAAGAATCGATCACGGTAATGAACTAATAAAATATATGTCAAGAACCATTGAGGATTTTAGAAACTTTTTTTGTACCTACAAAAGAGAAAGAGATATTTATTTTATCAGAATGTATACAAAATGCAATTAATATTATTCAAGCATCATTAACTTATAACCATATAAGTATAAACTTTGATGAAAAAAATAAATCATACAAAAATCTTGGGTTTTCCAAGTGAATTGTCTCAAGTAATATTAAACTTACTTGCAAATTCTCAAGATGCCCTACTTTCAAATAATATAAAAAAACCATATATAAATATAATTATTGAAGAAAATAGAAAGCATATTTATCTATCAATAGAAGATAATGCAGGAGGGATAAAAGAAGAAATTATAGATAAAATTTTTGACATTTATTTTACTACAAAGCCTAAAAAAAGAGGGAACAGGACTAGGACTTTATATGTCAAAACTAATTATTGAAACAAAATTTAAAGGAACAATATCTGTAAAAAAATTATAATGATGGAGTACTATTTACCCTTAAACTTTTGAAATAAAACTTATATTCTCTTTACATTTAAATTACATTTTTTTGTGTTAGCATATTTAATAAAAGTATTAAAAAGTTGTAATATGAAAAAAACAATAAATTAAAAATAAATATTTCTATCATATTTGCATTAATATTTATTAGTATTATTATATATAATAAATATTTACTTAATGAAAAAATAAATCATGAACTTGAATTAAATATAGAAGAAGTAAAAATAAGTATAAATACTACATTTCATTATTTTAAAAAATCAACACAAAATTTTAATCATTTTATTACAAATAATACTGAACTAATTAATATAATAACAAAAGCTAACTATTCAAACGATACTGAAAAAACTGTTTTAAGAAAAAAATTAAAAGAGATACTAAAATTACCATATCAAAGAATAAAAAATTTTGGAGCTTTTCAATTTCATTTTGTTTTGCCAAATAATGAAAGCTTCCTAAGAATGCATTTACCTGAAAAATATGGTGACAAACTTACAAGTATCCGACATACTTATAATTATGTGCATAAAAATAAAAAAAGCTATTTCAGGATTTGAAAATGGTAAATTTATTCATTCTTTTAGATATGTATATCCATTATTTGATAAAAATAATAACTATATAGGTGCATATGAAGTCTCTACAAATAGTGATAATATTCAAAAAAACTCTAAAAAAATTTAAATAAACTTCATAATCATTTTTTAATAAAAAAAAGAACTATTAACTTTGCAAAAGTTGTCTAATAAAGATATATTAAAGAAGTTTATTCCAAGTATTGAACATAAAGATTTTATTTTTAATGCAAAAGGCAAACACTTAAAACTTGCCTATTGGGAAAAATACTTAATCGAACCAAATAAAAAAAATAATAAATAAAAATATCAATGAAGCTAAAGAGTTTACATTATATAAGAAACTAGAAGATAGTGTAAAAACAGTTATCTTTATCCCAATAAATAATATATTAGGGGGGGAAAATAATGCATATTTAGTTGTCTATGATAACAATAAACATATATATAATCTATTGCAAAATCATTTTACTACAAATCTTTTTATTATTATTGCTCTTATAATAATATCAATATATATTTATACTCTTTTAACCCAAAAATATAATTTAAAAAAAAGAGATAGGAAAACAGACAAAAGAACTTAAAAAAATCAGCAAATATTATCAACGAATTTGTACTTTTTTTCTAGAACAGATAAAGATGGTAAAATCATTGAAGTAAGTGATGCTTTTTGTAAAGTTACTGGATATGAAAAGAATGAATTACTTGGAAAGACTCATAAAATATTAAGACATCCTGATTTTTATAATAATCCAATATATACTGAGCTTTGGAATACTTTATTAGAAGGAAGAACGTGGAGAGGAGAAGTAAAGAATATCTCCAAGAATAAAGTAACATACTGGATGGATACTACAATTATTCCAGAATATGACAATAATCATATTCTCATTGGATATAAAGCATACAGACATAATATATCAAATCAAAAAAAATTTAGAAAATATGAATAAAAAAACAAGAGCAAGTTATATTAAAGCAAGAAAAGATAGTTGTCCTTGGAAATATGATGGATGCAATTGCACATCAATGGAAACAACCATTATCTCTTATCTCAATGAACATTCAAAATTTAAATCTCAAATATGAACTTAATGAAAATGTATCAAGAAAAGATATTCAAAAAGCAGAAAAAGAGATTAAAGAACAAATTAAACATTTAATTACAACAATAGATGAATTTAGAACATTTTTTTTAGACCAAATGAAAAACTATCAACTATAGATATAGAGAAACTTATTAGATCAACACTAAAACTAATGAAAAATGAAATTAATTAACAATAAGATAAAAATTGAGATAAAGGTAGAAGAGAATATAAAAATACAATGTATACCAAATGAATTAAAACATGTTTTTATTAATTTAATAAATAATTCAAAAGATGCTTTTAATGAAAAAGATATAAAAAAACCGACTTATTAAATTTAATATAGAGCAGACGGAAAAAAAATACTATTATAAAAATTTGCGATAATGCAGGAGGAGTTGAAGCAATTATGCTTAATAAAATTTTTGATGCAAATTTTACAACAAAAAAAATCATAATAAGGTACAGGTATTGGATTATACCTATCATATCAAATTATTGATAAACTCAATGGAACAATAGAAGCAGAAGAGATTGAATCTGGAATCTGTATAGTTATTACTTTAAAAAAACTAGACTAAAGTAATTGCATCTTCTTTTGTTGTAATCATACACAAAAATTCATATGGTTTATTATAACATGCTTCATAACAATGAGCTACTCCTGCAGGAATATATAAAAAAAATCACCCTCTTTTGCATGATAAACTTCATTTCCAATAACTACTTTTGCTTCACCTTTTAATACAAACTGTTGATGTTGTATCTCATTTGTATGATTTGGCATAGAACCATTTTTTTCTAAACTTACTTTTCTTACAATAAAATCTTTATCTTCATTAGGAGTTAAAACTGCAATATTTGCATTAACTGTTTTTGGTATTTCATTTGTTTCAAATTCTTTTATATTTTTACAATACATTTACAAATCCTTAAAAAAAATTGAAATATTATATCAATTTTATGTAAAATATAAAACATCAAAAAAAAAGAGAGAAATGGAAAATATATTAAATGAAATTATTAGTTTTACAGTAATTGCTATTGTTGTGTTACTATTAGCCTACTTAACTAAGAAAAAAAGAAGATAATCTAAACTAATAATACTTTTTGAAGAAATATTAATATTTTTATGTATAATCCCACTATTAATCCCACAGGATAGGTATATGTATAAATTAATCTTATGTTTATTATTAGTTTTTTTTCATACTCATTTTCACAAACAATATCATTTGAAGATGCATTAGAACAAACATTAAATAATAATAATAAAATAAAATCTCAAAAACTTGAAATAGAAGCATCAAATCTTGATGTAAAAAAAAGTAAAGTCATACTCTTATGGTAAAGTAGAACTAAGCCATGAAATGAGTAGAACAAATCATTCAGGTTATGTATTTAATAGTAAACTATCTTCACGAGAAGCATCATTTAAAGATTTTGGAGCAATGGATTTTATAAATAGTAATCTTAATGAAAATATTGAACCAAATAATTTAAACAATCCAGAAGATAGAAATAACTTTAATACAAAAATCACATATGAGATTCCTCTTTTTACTGGATTTAAACTTTCAACACAAGAAGATATATTAAGAATCAAACAAAGAGCCCAAAACTTAAAATTAAATCTTGATAAAAAAATCATTAGAGTATGAAGTTCTAAATGCTTACAATGCTGCAGTTGTTGCAAAAGAGTTTATAAAAGCAACGAAAAAAAAGCCAAAGAAGCTGTCTCTTTTTTTGTAAAAGCTGCAAATGAGTTTCATAAAGAAGGTCTTGTAACTAAAATAGATACAAAACAAGCTAGAGTACATGAATTAAATGTACAAAGTAAGATAATTGAAGCTAATAACAAGTTTGATTTAGCAATAGCCTATTTAAAGTTTCTTACTACAAATAAAAATATCACAGATGTAAAAGATTTAAAAATAGTTTATTTGACAAACGGTTCTTTGGAAAAACTATATACAAATGCTTTAGCAAATAGAGATGATCTTAAAATGCTTGAAGAATACAAAAAAAAGCATGAAAAAAAACATCAAATTGAACAACTCAACTTACTATCCTAATGTCTACTCATATTTAGAGTATGGTTTAAATGATGATAAGATTACAGTTGATACAGATAAAGATTATTATATGGCAATGTTAGGAATCAAATACACACTATTTGATAATACAAGAGACATAGATAAACAAAAGAGTCAAATCCAATTCAATAAAAGTCTTTTAAATCTCAATCAATTAAAAGATGCAATTAAACTTGAGATTGAAAAAGCCTTACTTAATTTAAATGCAAAAGAAAAGATATTTAAAGAAAAGAAAGAAGCAAAAGAGTTAGCTTATGAAGTTTTTGAACAATCAAAGTTAATGTATAAAAACCAATTGATTCCCATGACTGAACTACTTAAGCAAGAAGCAACATTTAGAGAAAATGAAGCCTCTTTAATCATGGCAAATTATGAAAAATCTTTAGCCTACGCAAAATTAAACCTTGCAATAGGTCAAAGTCTAAAGAACTAGAGGAAAAGAAATGAAAAAAATATTTAATCAATTTACTAATTGTATTAGCATTTTTATCAAGTGCAAAAGCAGTTGAATTAAGTGGAACAGTTATTTCAGATAATGAAAAAATCATTACAAGTAGATATATGGGATTTATAAAAAAAGTACATGTAAATGAAGGAGACTTTGTAAAAAAAGGAGAACTTCTTTATGAAATTGATTCATCAAATATAGATAGTAATAAACATGAAGCAATATCAAATCTTCAAATCCAACAAAATAATTTAAACAATATTCAAACAAACTACGAAAGATATAAAAGATTATATGCAAAAGATTTAGTACCTAAATATGATGTAGAACAACTTGAACTAAAATTAAAAAACATCAAAAATATGATTTCTATTGCAAAAGCAAAAGTAAAAGAGGTAAATTATCAATATAACTATTTAAAAGTCACTGCTCCAAATGATGGTTTAATTATTAAAAAAAAGTATAAAAAGTGGTGAAATGGCTATGCTTCATCACCTGCTATTATTCTTTCAGATTTAAACTCACTTAAAATTAAAACAAATGTTAGTGAAAGTAATTTAGGAAAAATAAAAATTGGTCAAAATGCCAAAATAGTTATAGAATCAATAAATTTAAATACAAAAGGTAAAGTTACTTCAATTATTCCTAGTGTACAAAATATGACTCATTCATTTATAGTTAAACTCTCTTTTGAAACAAAAGATAAAAAAATCTATCCAGGAATGTATAGTAAAATTTTCCTAGAATTGGATAAAAATGAATAATGAACTAAATATTGCAGGACGGCTAGCTCGTACATTTATTGACCATCCTTTAACATTTATTTTAAGTCTATTTATTTTAGCACTTGGTTTTCTATCATTAGAATTTATGCCAAGAGAAGAAAATCCTCAAATTAAAGTTAGTGGAGGAGCAGTTATCGTGGCACTTCCAGGAGCAAGACCTAGTGAAATAAATAAAGTAATAATTGAACCTTTAGAAAAAAAAGATAAAAGAGATAAAAGGGGGGGTTGAACACATTTACTCTTATGCCAAAGACTCTGTTGGTATTGTACAAGTTCAATACTACATAGGTGAAGATAAAGAGAAATCAAATTTAAAACTTTATGATCAAGTTATGAGAAATATGGATTTACTTCCTAAAGGTGCAATGCAACCAATTATAAAAACTATGGATATTGATACTGATATACCAATTGCAACCATTGCTTTTTATGCAAATGAAAATAAAATTTCACAAGCACAACTTTACAATGAAGTAAGTAAAATTGCTTATGAAGTCAACAAAATAGACCAAGTAGCTTTAGTTGATTTAAAAGGTGAAAAAAAAGAACAATACAATATAGAGGTTAATGCAAGTAAACTAAGTGCTTATAATCTATCTTTAGGACAAATAGCTCAACAAATAAGAGCTATATCTTTAACTACACCAAATATCAACTCTGACAACAAAATATCAGACCTAACGGTTCTAAGTATTAAAAATGCAATAGAATCAAAAGAGGACTTAGAGAATGTAATTATCTCATATAACTTTAATACTCCTGTTTACTTAAAAGATGTTGCAAATATTTCAAGAAGCTTTGATATTCAAAACAAAAAAAAGAAGCACTTCTTTTTACAAAAGAGAGTAAAAAAAGATTCTATACAGCAAGTAACTTTAACTATATCAAAACTAAAAGGAGCTAACTCTGTTACTATAAACCAAGAAATATTTTCTTATATTGATTCAATAAAACAAAACCTCGAAAAAAAAGATATAAAGCTCGTAGTAACAAGAGATGATGGATACACAGCAAATAATGCTGTAAATTCATTAGTGCAAAATCTTCTTATATCAATTGTAATTATTGCTATTTTATTAATCTTTTCACTTGGATTTAAAGAGCAATGATTGTATCACTTTTAGTACCTATGATTTTATCACTTACTCTTTTTGTTGGTTTTTTTAATGGATGAAACCATAAATAGAATTACACTATTTGCTTTAATTGTTTCACTAGGAATGTTAGTTGATGCTGCAATTATCGTAATTGAAAATATTGTTAGACATAGAAAAGAAGATAAAAACAAATATGATTTAAAAACTATCTCAATAAATGCAACAAATGAAATAGGAAATGCCACAAACATCGCGACAGTTGCAATTATAATGACATTTATTCCAATGTTCTTTGTAGGTGGAATGATGGGACAATTTATGCACCCTCTTCCAGTTTTTGTACCTATTGCACTTATAGTTTCACTTTTAGTTGCATATATATTTACACCATATTTAGTAAGAAAGTTTCTGTAAGGGTTTATGATGAAATTAGAAAAATTTATTTATAGTATTATTGAAAGTCCTTCTAAATCTATACTTGTATATGCCATTGCATTTGTTCTATTTATATTAAGTGTAGCAACTTTTCCTACTGAAATAGTAAAAGCTAAAATGCTTCCAAGTAAAGACTCTGATACTTTCTCTGTATATGTTGATTTAAAAGATGGTAGTTCCTCAAAACAGACAAAAGAGGTAACATCTTGTATATCAAAGATTTTAATCTCTAAAGATTTAGTTACAAATATTTCTGTTTTTATAGCAGAAGGACAACCTCTTGATTTTGCTGCCTTGGTTAAACAAAGTGCTCTAAAAGATAAGCAGTCACAAGCTGAGATTATGGTTAATATTAAAAAAGCAAAAGATAGAGATATTTCAAGTTATAACTTTGTAAGCAATATTAGAGAAGAGTTACAACAATGTGTAAAATATGAAGCAAATATAAAACTAATAGAACTTCCAGCAGGTCCTCCAGTTTTAGCCTCTATTGTTGCAGAAATTTATGGAGGAGATACATTTGAAAGTAGACGTGAATTTGCTAAAAAGATAGCAAAAACACTTAAAAATCAAAAAAACACTTGTTGATATTGACATTATGGCTGATGATATCCAAGAAAAATTTGAAATCAAACTTGATAATATTAAAATTATAAAAAGTGGTATTGCTATTGAGCAAGTAAAAAATATTCTTTTTATCGCTTATGAAGGAGTTACACTATCTGTAGTAAATGAAAAAGACTCTCAATCACAAGTACCAATTTATTTAAGACTTGATGATAAAAGAATCTTTAATTCAAACAAAAAAGATGATATTATAGATAAATTATCAACATTAAAACTGATCAATAAAAATGGTTTTGCAATTGCTTTAAGTGAATTAGTAACTATCAATAAAGTTATAAAAGAACCAACACTTACTTCAAAAAATTTAACACCAATGATAAATGTAATTGCAGAAACAAATAAAGATAGCCAAATATATCCGCTACTTGATGCAAGAAATGAGTTTTTAAACTCATTTGATGAAAATTATGCAGTATTAAAATCTGATATGCTAAACCTTGAGTTTAAAGATAAAAAAACAGGTGAAGTTTTCAAACTTATCTGGGATGGAGAGTTAAAAGTTACAATTGATACTTTTATTGATTTAGGAGGAGCATTTATAATTGCACTTGTTTTAATATTCTTTTTAATGGTAGTTTATTATAAAAGCTTTACAATTTCAGGAGGAATTGTATTAGCAAGTTTTATTTCTATTATTGGAGTAATATTTGCACATATTATAATGGATTTAATCACAACAGATACTTTCTATCTAACTGCAACTTCATTAATAGGTTTTATTGGACTTATAGGTATAAATTCAAGAAATTCAACACTTATTATAGACTTTACCAAACAACTTGTTGAAGAGAAAAACTTTACTATTAATGAAGCAATTGCAAGTGCAACAGCAACAAGATCTAAACCTATTATATTAACTGTACTTACAATGGTATTTGCATCATCACTATTAGCAACCGACGCTGTTTTTGGAGGTCTAGGTGTTGCTTTAATTGGCGGTACACTTATTTCATATGTAGTATCAATGTTTTTTGTACCAGTTATTATAAAAAAAATCAAATAAAAAAAATAATTCATACAAAAGGAGAGAATATATGAATTTATTAAAAAAAAGTTTTATTCACAGCTATTTTAGCTTTAGGGTTAACATCAGTAAATGCTTCGCAAATCAATGATTCTGCAGCATTAAACGGTATTAAATCAACTAAAAGTGTATTCTTAATTGATTTTACAAATGTAAAAAAGACTGCATTTTATATGAGAATTATAGAAGGTACACACAAAGGTTTAGTTTCTCAAGGTGTTAAACCAAATATGGTTTTAGTATTTATTGGAAAGACTGTTAAGTATTTAAGTACAAAACAAGATGAAGCCTACGAGATGGAAAACGAAGAGGATTTAATATCTATTCAACAATCTATTAAAAACTTCTCTAAACTAGGTGTTAGGATGGAAGTATGTGCTGTTGCTACAAAAGTATTCAATGTACCAAACAGTTCTATTCCAAAAGAGATGAATATAGTTGCTGACGGATTTATTTCACTTATTGGATGGCAAACTCAAGATCATAAGTTAGTTCCAATTTTTTTAAAGATAAAATTTAAATAAGAAGTATTTTTATACTTCTTATTTAGAGTATGATATTTTATTCTTTCCTGTCTCTTTAGATTTATATAACTCTTTATCTGCAGCGTTTATCATATCATCTAATGTTTTCATCATACCATATTTAAAACCAATAGAAATTGTAAACTTGACTTCAATATTTTCTATTTTTAAAACATATTTATCAATTGCTATTCTAATATTTTCTAAAAGTTTGTAAGTATCCTCAAAAGATATATTTTCTAATAATAAAGAAAATTCTTCCCCCCCTCCAAATCTAGCTAATAAATCTGATTTTCTCAAATTCTTTTTTAAAATTTCAGCAACTTTTACTATTACCAAGTCACCAATACTATGACCATATGTGTCATTAATTGATTTGAAGTTATCAATATCCAACATAACCAAAGCTAAATCTTTATTTTCTCTTTTTAACTTATCAAATATTGATTCTGCACTACTAAAAAAATATCTTCTATTATAAAGATTTGTTAAATAATCAATATAAGACATCATTCTAACTTCATCAAAAAGATCAACTAAATGTAAAACAGAGTTTACCCTAGTTGCAACTTCGATTTGTGAATATGGTTTATTTATATAATCATTAGCACCAATTTTAATAAACTTTGTAGGAACATCAGAAGTTTCATTAGAACTTAATGCAATAACACCTAGCTGATCTTTATCATAAAGTTCTCTTATTTCCATAATTAATTCCATACCATCCATCTTTGGCATGTTATAATCAGTTAATACTAAAGAGAATTTATTTTCATCATCTTTTAAAATTGATAATGCTTCTTCTCCATTTTTAGCAGTTATCACATTTAATTTAATATTAGTAAGAATCTCTTTTAAAATATTTCTTTGAAGGTCAGAATCATCAACAACTAAAACATTTGTTTCATAATTTTTCAAAACTCTATCTATAGAGTTTATTGCACTATTAATACCTTTTTGACCATTTTTTTGTATGTAATCTAATATATTGTTTTTAAGAAGTCTCTCTTTTAATTCAACATCATAAATTCCTGTTAAAATAACAGTAGGAATATCTTTAGCTAAAGTATAATCTGCCATCTCTCCATTCTTTGCATCAGGAAGATTTAAATCAATAATAGCAGCATGAATAGAGCCTTTATGTTTAGAAACCTTTCTAATTCCCTCTTTATATGACATTGCAATAATAATCTCTATATCTCCAGATAAACTTGATACTTTTCTAGTTAATATATTTAATAAAATTTTATCGTCATCTACAATTAATATTTTCTTCTTCATCTTTCGCTACTTATACAAAACTTTTTATAAAGGTATCTCTATTTTAAATACCGCTCCGTATTTACCATTTGATACACTTAATTTTCCTTTACAATGTTCATTAATAATAATCTTACTCATGTAAAGCCCTAATCCCATTCCATCTTTCTCTTTTTTTTGTAGAAAAATATGGATCAAAAATTTTTTTTCAATAATATTTTTAGAAATACCTTTTGCATTATCTGTTATTTCTACTACTGCATACTTATTTTCAACATATGTTTCAATTTGAATTAATGGATCTTCAATATTATTTTCAATTAATGCATCTTCTGCATTTTTTTTATTAAATTCAAAATAACCTGACTTACTTCTGTAGAAAATAGATTTAAGGTTTCATTGCATTTATAACTTTTTAAAAGTTTAACCTCATGAAACTCTAAAGAACTCTTCATAATCGCAACTGAGTTTTCTATAATTGATTCAAGTGAAGTATTTGTTTTCTCTTTATCCGTTTTAAAGAAGTTCCTAAAATCATCTATAGTCATAGATAAGTGTTGAGAATATTTAGATATCAAATTTATTTCATTTTGAAGTTCATCTTTTTCTATCTCTTTATTTATCATCATTTTAATTAAAAGATTATTAGTTGTTGCGGAGATAGCTGTTAATGGTTGTCTCCATTGATGCGCTATCATTGATATCATTTCACCCATTTGAGCTAATCTACTTTGTTGTATTAATTGTTTTGTTTTTTTCTTCATTTTTTTCTTACTTCTTCTTCAACTTTATCCTCAAGTTTATGAGTTAGAATATTAAGCTTTTCTTCCATTTTTTTTCTATCATCAATATCTCTCCATACTATATGAATCAAATCTTGTCCCTCAATTATTAAAGGAGTTGCAACTACTTCAAGCCATATATAAGAGCTATCTCTTTTTTTTATGTACTAATTCAAAGGTATTTGAACCTTTATCAAAAGATATATCAAACATCTCTTCAATTTTCTTTATAGATAAAGAACCATCAGGCTGATATTTAGGGAAATAGTCTATTTCCGATAAATTTAAAAACTCTTCTTTATTTTTATAACCTAATAACTTAAATGATACATCATTACAATCAATAATTCTCTTTTTTTTCTAACAAATAAAGAAAAATACCATCAGAAGATTCATAATAAATTTTTTTCAAACAACTCTTTTTGTTTTGCTAATTCTTTTGTTTTTCTTTCAAGTTCATTTGTTTTTATTTCAATTTCATTATTAGCTTCTTGAAGTTTTTTTTATTATGCATATTTAAAATATACTGTCTATAAAAAAGAATTAAAAGAATAATAAAAACAATAATTCCAATTTGCCAAAATCTTGAATAGTCTATTATATTTTCATATTTTACTGAAAGCCATTTATTCTTAATTTTATCAGATTCTTCTTTTGATATTTTATTAATACCTTTATTAATTATTGGTATCAAATCTTTTAAGTCTTTTCTTACCATAACTCTTACATCAAAATTAAATTCAGTAATTCCAGATATCTTTAGGTTTTTAAATCCATAGTGACCAATCATATGAGATAATACAGGTAAAATATCAGCTACTGCATATACATCACCTTTTGATAAAAGTCTAAATGCTTCAAAGTTATTTTTAACTTGAACAAATGTTATTCCTGGATATTTTCTTTTTAAAATATGATATGCGCTATATGATTTTCCAATTGCAACTTTTTTTTACCTATTAATGATGCCGTCTTTGATATATATCTTTTATCTATAGTTGTTGCAACTGCAATAGGATATGAAACATATGGTTTTGAGAAATTTGCATATTTAAGTCTATCTTCTGTAATTGTAGTACCTACTGTTAAGTCAGCTTTACCTTCTTTTATTAAATTTAAAATATTATCAAATTTTTCTTCAATTCTACACTCTGAATTAATTAGTGTTTTCTTTTTAATTAAATTCCAATAGTCAATAGAAATCCCTTCTAATTTATTATTCTCAAAAGAACTAAAAGGAGGCCAACTTCCTGTAAGTACACAATCTAAATTACTATTTTTAATTAAAATTTCTCTCTCTTTTTTAGACAAAGATACAAGAGTTGAATCCTCTTTTAAAGTATCTTTTATATAAATACCAATCCATTTATCATACAAGTATTGCCACTCTTTTTCTGAAATTGCCGAAAGCGATTTAGTTATAATATTAAATAATATTTTGTTCTCTTTTACAATTCCAAAACGTAAGTCCGTCTTTTTTTAGATTAGGAAGGTTTAACTCTCCCAAAACTTTCATATTTGTGTACTGACTTTTTTTTCTATAGCAATTTGTGTACTTAAAAGATGTCCAAATATCAAATCTACTTTACCAAAAGCAAGTGCTTTTAATTTTTCTTCAAAACTTTCATATTCATGGATATCAAAAATATTTAAATCTTCTACTTGTTTCTTATAAAATATATTTTTTGTATTTCCTAATTTTTTACCTCTTAAAGACTCTAGTTTTCCATCATAATTTGTTAATTCTTTTCTAGAAAAAAAATAACTAAAGGAACCTCATAATAAGGTTTTGTATAGTTTGTAAAAGGAGTTCTACTCTCTCTATAAGAAATTGAATCAATAATATCAACTTCTTTTTCCTTAAATTTTTTTTAGATTTTTTTTGGCCAAATATCAACTTCATAGATGATTTTAAGACCATTTTTTTTAGAGATTAGTTCTAAGATATCATATGAATAACCACTTAATTCTCCATTTTCATACATTGAAAAAGGTGGAAAATTAGGAAGCATTGCAACACTTATCTTCTCATTTTTAATATAAGCTTTTTCTTCATTAGTAAAATTAATATCTGCAAATAGAGATGAAGATATAAAAGAAAAAAAGAAGAATGAACTTTATTAGATTTATCATAAATCATAAACCATTGCAATTTCATCACATACTGGGAAATGTTTACAACGAATACAATCTGCCCAAATCTTATGTTCTGGAATCTTCTCCTTTTCAATTTCATAAAACCCTAAACTCTCAAAAAAAAGCCTTTTTCATATGTTAAAGAAAGTATCTGTTTAAGTCCTAAACTTTCCCCCCCTTCTTTTAGACAAGCTTCAACAAGTTTCTTTCCAAGTTTTAATCCACGAAATTTTTTTTAGAAACAACTAAACTTCTAACTTCTGAAAGTCTAGCTGAATGAATATGTAATGCTGTAAATCCTGCAATTTCACCATCTACTTCAACAACAGTATAAGATCTTATTGTATTTGCCATTTCATCTTCAGTTCGTAAAAGAATAGTTCCATTTTCAACCTCTTCTTTTACAACTTCTTGCATCTTTGCAATATGTGTTACATCTGGTTTAAAAAAGTTAATTTCCAAATAAATATCCTGTTATTTTATTTTGTAACTGTTCCAAACCTCTTTTTTTTAGATTTGACACAAAAATACCTTCTGGGTATGCTCTTTTTAATTTTTGTAAATCATTTTGTTTTAATTTATCAATTTTTGTAAAAGCGTGTATAATAATTTGATCACCTCTTTTAATTTGTTCTAAAAAAAAGCATCAACATTTTTATCTATTTCAAGTTCAGGATGCCTAGAATCAATTAGATGTACAAAAATTTGTAAACATGGTCTTTGTTCTAAGTATCCAGTTAAATTTTTATTCCAATCTTTCTTTAAACTTTTAGAAACTCTTGCATACCCAAACCCTGGCAAGTCAACAAATCTTGCATAAAGATAAGGTAACTCTTCATTAGTTGTTTTAAATTTTATATCAAAATAGTTAATCAACTGAGTCTTTCCTGGAGTTGAAGAAGACTTAGCTAAACCTTTTCTATTTGTTAAAGTATTTAATAAAGATGATTTACCAACATTACTTCTACCAAGAAAAGCAACTTCTGCTTTATCAGGACTTGGAGAGTCAGCTATACTTTGAGCTGAAGTTAAAAATTGTGCATCAACTATTTTCATTATTTTTTTTATCACCATTTTCAATATTTAATATAAATCTAACTGGTTTTTTTATCACTTCCACTTACTCTGGCATTTCCACTAATTTGGTCTATAAAAATTTTTTTTCACCAAAAAGTTCTCTCTCTTGGGTAACTTCTTTTAAATATCCATTACCAATTACTGTATACTCTTGTTTTGCAGGTGTATAAATAATTTTATTACCTTTACCTGTATAGTGTTTTCCATTTGAAAATATAGTAAAATCAACATTTCCTGTAGCAACATATTTTATAGGTTGTTTGGCTTTACCTTTAGTATTTGGCTTTACATATATATCTAATTTATCTGAATTAAGTCTATCTTTTGCCATTTTTAATTTTACATTACCTGTAAATGTAGATAAACCTTTAGCATCATCTGTTTCAAAATTCTTTGCATCAATTATTAACTTATCTGTTTGTGCAAAAAGTAATGATGCACTTAAAAATAACCCTACTAAAAACTTCATATTATTTCCTTATTTTTTTCTTTTCCACTTCTATTTCAAAATGAGTATTTTTTTGATTTCATATAGTATTTATTTAAATCTAAATATATATTCTCACCTTTTATATAATTATTAAAATATGTACCTTCAAATGGCAATGTATTTGTCGCAATTCTTGATTTTGCATCATAAAGTAATTCATCAGTAATCAATGTTATATAATCATCTCTTTCATACTTTACATTATTTAAAAATTTAAAAGCATCTCCTCTTTTAATAATTAAATCAGAATAAACAATATCTGTAATGTCTTTACCATCTTTACTTTTACCTTTTAATGTTAATGCACCATCAATCATAACATCTCTGTCTTTATATCTTAAAGCTTTATCAGCATAAACAATTCTATTCATACTAGCTGGAGTAAGTGTATACATTGTGGAATTTGTAAAAGTTAATAAAGCTATATCTTCATTAGCATTTTTTTTAGATTTATTCTCTACAGGAATAAAATAACTTAAACTTGCTAATACTAATAATAATAAAACAAATCCATTTATAGCCATGCGTTTATAAATTCCTCTTCAATACCATCTTCTTTAATAATGTATTCAATCATCTCTCTAACTGCACCACTTCCACCAACATTTTTACATCTAATATTTATAATATTATCTAAATATTTAGATCCATTTGCAGGGGGGGTAAACGAAAGTCCAGCTTTTTTTAACATTTTATAATCATTTAAATCATCACCAATAGCAGCTACTTCTGACCAAGAAATACCCTCTTCTTTTAAAATATTTTCTAAAATCTCTGCTTTTTTTATGAGTCCCTTGATAAAGATGTTCAATCTTTAAATCTTTTGCTCTTCTAGCTACAACTTCTGATGTTCGTCCTGTTATAATAGCAGCCTTTAATCCTAGTTTTTTTAGTCCATGTTGCAATCGCAAGACCATCACTTACATCAAATGATTTTAACTCATCACCATTATTAGTATATATAATTTTTCCATCAGTTAAGGTTCCATCAACATCAAGAACTATAAGCTTTATCATAGAACACCTTTAGTACTAGGAATTCCAAGCTTTTCATTCTTTGCCATAGCTCGTCTAAGTGCTACTGCAAAAGCTTTAAAGCTAGCTTCTAATATGTGATGTTTATTTCTTCCTCTATCATTTATAATATGACAAGTAAGTCCAGCATTCATAACTAAAGCATGAAAAAAAACTCTTCTGCTAACTCAACATCAAATTCACCAACTTTTCCACTTAAATTTACTTCATATACTAAAAAAAGGTCTATTTGATAAATCCAAGGCACAAGTAGTTGCTGCTTCATCCATTACAACTGTTGCATTTCCATATCTCTCAACATTTTCAATAGGAAAAATTTCATCTTTTAAAGCTTTTCCTAAAACTATTCCACAATCTTCAACAGTATGATGAGCATCAATATGTAAATCACCTTTGCATGACAAATCAATATTAATACCACTATGTTTTGAAAGAGCCTCTAACATATGGTCAAAGAAACCTACACCTGTATCTATATTTGATGTTCCATTTCCTTTTACATCAACTTTACATTTTATATCAGTCTCTTTTGTTTTTCTAGCTAATTCAATCATATTCTTTCCTATTATTCTGCAATTATCATTGCTGTATTTAAACCATTTTTTTTGCTTTAAAATCTCTAGCTTCTGCTTCAGACCTAAATCCACCAATCCAAACTCTATTTAAATCAGTACTTTTAATAACAACATTATATCTTTCTTCCAAAGCCATTTCAAATTTTCTTTTCGTAATCTTTGCACCTTCAAGTCTTCTAAATGCTCCAACTTGAATATAATACTTACCAACAGTCGCTGTTTCTTCTTTTTCAGCTTTTGTTCTAGCAATTTTTGCGTGGAAACCTAAAACAGTTACATTTACTTTAGCTGTTCCTTTTTTTTACCATACCTATTGCGTGTGCTGCTTTATTTGATAAATCAATGATTCTTCCACTAACAAATGGTCCTCTATCATTAATTCTTACAATTACAGATTTTCCATTCTCTTTATTATCAACTCTAACCATAGTATTCATTGGTAAAGTTTTATGTGCTGCTGTATCAGCATACATATTATAAATTTCACCATTTGAAGTCTTCTTTGAATGAAAGTTTGGTCCATACCAAGAAGCAATACCTCTTTGAACATCTCCAACTTTTGCTAATGTTGGATAATACCATTTTCCAGCAATTTTATATGGTCTCATTGTCGCTCTATGCATAGCTTTTGAGTTTTTAATTTTTTTGATCACCAATTGGTTTATAAACTCTATTTCCTAAAGAACCACTAGATGACTTAGAAGAACATCCTGTAAATAAAAATGTTGCAGATACAATAGCAACAAATGAAAGTTTGATTTTATTACCTAATAACAAGTCTATCTCCAATTTTTAACAATGTAGTTTTCATATTATTGTTTTTCATAAGTTTTTTTTACATCGACTTTATATTTTTTTTGCAATTGAATATAAAGAATCACCACTTTTAACAGTATGTTTTCTTTTTGTTCTTTTTTTCACTACTATTTTCAAATAAATTCACTTTTCCAATCATATCATTTGGAATTGGTAAAATTATTTTTTTGGTTTAATGATAATTTAGTAGAAGTTAATTTATTGTACTCTTTTATAAATTTTGTAGGAACTTTATATTTTTTTTGAAATTCCATATAAAGTATCACCATTTTTAACAGTATGCATTGCAAATTTAGTATCTTCAATTTCATCTTTATTTTGATTGTATCTTGTAAGTCTACTATATGGAATATTTATAGTATAAAATTTTTCATAAGGAGGAATAATTCCTTGTTTTAAATGTTTATTTAATCTATGCAATTCATTATAAGACAGCCCCCCCATTACTTTTGCTACATTTCTTAAATGTAATCCACCTTTTACAGGTACAGTTGCAACAGTTGTAGAAATACCCATATTTAACAGATGTGAATTCTCTTCATTTGTAATAAAACTTTTAGAATTTAACATAGCTAAAGAGATAATTTTTCTTATATATCTTCTACTCTCTTTAGGAATATATTGTCTATCTAAACCTTTTTGTACTTTTAAAAGATACTCAATATCAGGTTCTATTCCCCCCCATTTTGAAACTGTATCATAAACACGACCTAGTTTATAAAAAGGAATTCTTCTATCTTGATAAGCTTTTATGATTTCTCTATATTTTCTTATTTTCTTACTATTTTTTTCTTTTGGGAATTTTTCAATAAAGATATCTAGCGTTGCTCGAGTAAGTGCTTCTATAACTCTTCCCTCTCCACAATTATATGAAATTGCAGCTAAATACCATTTTCCAAATCTTTTATGTAAAGCATTTAGATAATCAGCAGCAGCTACTGTTGACTTAACTAAATCCATTCTTTCATCTACATAAGCATCATTTCTTAAACCGTATCTTTTTCCAGTTGAATTCATAAATTGCCAAAGACCTGTTGCTCTAACATTTGAACGTGCATCAATCGAGAAGTTTGATTCGGCCATTGCCATATAGATAAAAACATCAGGAATACCCTTTTGTTTTAATACATCTTTAACTCGTGGAACAAATAATGAGGCCTCATTTAATTTGCTTACATAATGTTTTGAATTTCTTTGATTTTGAAACTGTTCATATATCTCTTGTAACTTATAGTCTGTAATAAAAGAAGATTTAATATCTAAATCTTCAAGTATCTGAATATCTCTTTGTGAAAAATTTGAACCTACAAGTGAAGCATATGAATAAAGAGAAAAAAAACCAAAAAAAAGTTAATATTAATTTTTTCAAATACTATCCTATTTTTTAAAATAGGTAATATTTTATCTAAATAATTGTAGATAACTGCTTAAATAAGGTTGTTGCATTAGTTGTCGTAATTTTTTTCGACCTCTTTTATTTCTAATTCTAAAAGCTCAGAAATTTTTTCAACTACATATTTTGTATATAGAGGTTCATTTCTTTTTCCTCTAAAAGGATGAGGAGTTAAATATGGACCATCAGTTTCAACTATTAGTTTTTCTCTTGGTATTTTAGGTAATACTTCAACTAATTTTTTTTGCATTTTTAAAAGTAAGAACTCCACCAATTCCAAAATAAAAACCATGTTCAGCTAAAGGTAATAAGTGTTCACTAGCATTATAGCAATGAAGAACTCCACCTACTTCTTTAGCATTATAATCCATAAGTATTTGTCTTGAGTCATCTGAAGCTTCTCTAATATGCACAATTAAAGGCTTTTGAACTTTTTTCGCAAACTCAATTTGAGATATAAAAACCTCTTTTTGTTTTGCTATATTTGCTTTTTTTTCTTCTTCATCTTCAGGAAGCCTATAATAATCTAAGCCACACTCTCCAACTGCGATACATTTTGGATGTTTTATATACTTTTGCATAACTGTTTCATCATACATATCAATATCATATGGATGAATTCCTACAGAAAAGAAGACTTCATCATACTTCTCAGCTAGTTTTATTGCTTGTGGTAAATCATTAAAATCTGCACCAGGAATTAAAAAGCCTTTAATTCCCTCTTCAAGTGCTCGAGTTATTACTTCATCTACATCTTCGTAATATTGTCTATTGTCTAAATGACAGTGAGTATCGATTATTATGAGAAATGCCTTTTTTTTCTACTAAATTAATAAGTCCATTTATATCGGTAAATCAGATGATTTAATCCATGCATCAATTCCAAAGTTTTTAAATGCTTCATAATCACTATCATCTTCTATAATAGCAATTGAAATATATTTTTCAGCACAAGCACTAGATTTGTTCTCTTCAAAATCAAAAATTGTATTAATATCTAAAATAGCAATTTGTGCATCCCCACTACTTCCACTTTGGAAATGCTCTACTGTGTGCTTTGAATCAATAACAGACTCATCTATATTACAAAAAGTTACTATCTTCATAAACTACTCCTATTGGAAATTATCTTATTTTATCAGAAAAATAATTAAAAATCTACAAGATATATCTTGCTGTATCCTCATTATCTATAATATCATCTAACTTCTCTTCTACTAAATCTTTAGTAATAATAATTTTTTCTCCTGCTTTTTCATCAGCTTCATAAGAGATATCTTCTATTACTTTTTCAATAACAGTATGCAATCTTCTTGCTCCAATATCTTCAGTCTTCTCATTTGCAGTAACTGAATACTTAGCAAAAGCATGAATTGCTTCATCATTAAACTCTAAATCAACATCTTCAACTTTTAATAAAGCTTGATATTGTCTAAGTAGTGAGTTTTTCGTATTAGTAAGAATTTTATATAAAGCATCTTCATCAAGATTATCAAGTTCAACTCTTAGAGGAAATCTTCCTTGAAGCTCCGGAAGTAAATCTGATGGTTTACTCACATGAAATGCACCAGCAGCAATAAACAGAATATGGTCTGTCTTAATCGAACCAAATTTTGTATGAACAGAAGATCCTTCAACAATGGGAAGTAAATCTCTTTGAACACCCTCTTTACTTGGATCTTGATTTTGATTTTTTTGAACCAGTTGCAATTTTATCAATTTCATCTAAGAAAATAATTCCACCATTTTCAGCTCTTTTAACAGCTTCTAGTTTAATAGCTTCTTGGTCAAGAAGTTTATCACTCGCAACATCTCTTAAAAGTATTCTTGCATCTTTTATAGAAACTTCTTTTTTTTGACTTTCTCTTTATTGAGTCCACCTAACATTTTACTAAGGCTTTCTTGCATTGAAGTCATATCCATTGGCATAGAAGAATCAATAATTTCTACATGAGTTTTTTTTAGGAACTTCTATTTCAATCTTTTTATCATCTAATTGACCTGATAATAGTTTCTCTTCCATTTTGTTATATGTCTTAATAAAAGATTCTCTTGCATTATCAGTTGCACCATCAGGAAGAGGAGGAACAAGTTTTTCTATAATCTGTTTATTTATCTCTTCATCAATTTTATCTTTAATACTCTCTTCAAACTCACGTGTTACTAAATTAATTGATTCATAAACTAAATCTCTAATCATAGATTCAACATCACGTCCAACAAAACCAACTTCTGTATATTTTGATGCCTCTACTTTAATAAAAGGTAAGCCCATCATCTTAGCAAGTCTTCTTGCTATTTCAGTTTTACCAACTCCTGTACTACCTATCATCAAAATATTTTTAGGCATAATCTCTTCTTGAAGTTCTGGTTCAACTTGCATTCTTCTATACCTATTTCTAAGTGCTAAGGCAATAGTTTTCTTTGCATTATCTTGTCCAATAATATAATCATCTAAATATTTAACAATCTGCTTTGGTGTTAAATCCATATTTTATTAATCCTCAATTTCTAATATTTTTATATTTTGATTTGTATAAATACATAATTCGCCAGCAATCATTAATGATTCTTTTACTAAATCAACTGGTTTTAAATCTGAGTGTTTAGCTAATGCACGTGCAGCAGAAATAGCAAAATTTCCACCCGAACCAATAGAAGCTATACTTCCATCCTCAGGTTCTACAACATCACCATTTCCAGAAAGAATAAATATATGGTCTTTATTTAAAACAATCATCATAGCTTCAAGACGTCTAAGAACCTTATCTTTTCTCCACTCTTTTGAAAAAGCAACTACTGATTTTAGTAAATCACCTTTACAAGCTTCTAAATGACCTTCAAACATATCATAAAGATTAAAGGCATCAGCAGTACTTCCTGCAAATCCAGAAAGAATTTGGTCTTTATATAATTTTCTAATTTTTGTTGCATTACCTTTTAAAACTGTATCACCAAAAGTAACTTGACCATCACCTCCTATTACAGCTTGTCCCTGCCCTTTATAAGCAAGTATCGTTGTAGCGTCAAACATTAATCAACTCCGATAATATCAACTTTTAAACTTGCATGAATTGCATGTCCTAATTTACAATCAACTTCAAAAATACCTGTTGCTTTAATTTTTGATTTTAAAGAGATAGCTTTCTTATCAATTTCTATATCAAACTGCTCTTTTAAAGCTTCACTAATCTCTTTATTTGTTACTGAACCAATTAAGTGTCCATTTGCTCCAACTTTATGTTTAATAGTAAGTTTTGTAGCATTTAACTTTTCAGATAACTCATTTGCATCTGCAATCTCTTCTGCTTCTTTTTGGGCTTTTCTTTTTTTGTTCAGCTCTATATTTTGCTAATACTTCATTTGTAGCGTGTAAAGCAAGACCTTTTCCAATTAAAAAAATTCTTTCCATATCCATCTTTTACTTCTTTAACTTCACCAGCTTTTCCTGTACCTTGTACATCTTTTAATAATAATACTTTCATAATAACTCCATTTTTTTTAAAAGTTGGATATTTTACTATAAACTATTTGAATCAAGTATTAAGGTAAAGTATTATTAACTCAATATCTTATTTGACATTACTTTTAACTGTGGAACTACTGTATTAAATGCCTCTACTTCATACTCATCATTTTTAAAAGATAATAAAACATAAGAATAAAAATCCTCTGGATTTTTAATCATCCATTTGTTTTCTCTATCAATTGCATTTTCACTAAAACCTAACTTTTCATACTGTAATATTAACTCGTCTTTTAACTCTTCAAATGTTGTATCATGTGTTTCATGGATATTTACTTTATGTAGGTTTTCACTTTTTTGTATTTGAATATCTTTTAAAGGTTTCACTATTTTTTCAGTCTCTTTTTCTATTTCCTCAAATTTCTCTTCTTTACTAATAATATATTCATAAGTAGTAGATAAAAAAACCTATTGTAAAAACTGTAATAAAAAGATTTAAAAAAAAGCAAAAAGAATACTTAACTTAGAAGAGATTAAGCCCATTAAAAATCCAATTGCTAGACCATAAACAAAACTCATAGAACCAAAGAAAACAGGAAATACAATAATACATATAAAGAGTAACATTTTATTATTCTTTGATAATTCTAAAGCATCCGCAAAATCTATAGATTTACCTATTGCAATAGCAGGAAAAACTAAAGAAAATCTAGAAAAAAAATTAATCCACAAAAGATAGAAATCAATACTATACTAATAACATTGTAATAAATTGCAAAAGTAGAACCTAATAAATTTTCAAATACTTTTCCTAAAAATGTAGAAATAGTAAAAAGCAACATAAAAAGTAATCCTATTAATAATCCTAAACCTATTGCTTTTAAAGTAAAATTCAATTCTCTTCGGCCAAATCTATATATTCCAAGAGTTGATGTTTCTTCATCTTTTAATAACAAAACTCTATGAACTGCTATTGATACTATTATATTAATAAAAAATGAGGCTGCTATTAAAAGATATAAATTAATAGTGTCTAAAGTTTTAATTACTTCTGCTGAATAAAAATATTCTATCAACATTAGCAATAACAAGGGAATTAATAAAACACTAAATAGTTTTGACTTGTTATAAAAAAGGGAATTAAGAGTCTTTTTTTTGCAATATTAATATACATCTTTTTATCCTTAATATAGTTTATTCTATATTCTAACAAAAAGATGTCACAAACACGTCACAAATAACATTAAATTATCAAAATTATTATAAAATCACTATAAGTAAGATAGATAATATTATTTGAAACTTAAATATATATCCAGCTAATATAAAAGCTTCCCACCCACTCTCTTTAATAGCTTTAAAAGATATCTTTAATCCAATTGCACTCATTGCTATTACTAGAGTGACTTTACAGATCCATTCAATCATCTCTACTATATATATTGGAAGAATTTGACTTGTTGCTAATATAGAAAAAAAATATAAAACCAAAGACAAAAGAAGGAATTTGTGCTTTTATATATTTCTCTTGCTTTATACTATTTTCTTTCCTAACAATATATATAAGCCAAATTATAACTGGTGTTAAAAGTAATATTCTTCCCATTTTAACAATTGTCGAACTCTGTCCAACAGTCTCATTTACTCCAAATCCTGCAGCAACTGCATGACCAACTGATTGTAAAGTATTTCCTAAAAATATACCAATTTGAACATCACTTAAACCTAATAAATATCCAATAAGAGGTAAAACAAATAAACCAACAGTTCCTAATAAATTTACAATTGCAATAGCTAAAGCAGATTTTTCTTTATCTAGTTTTACTATATCTTTAGTTGCAGCAATAGCGGCACTACCACAAATTCCATTACCTATTCCTAGTATTAAAGCAAAGTTTTTTTTCAAAATTTAATTTTTTTTGATAGATATATAGTAAACATAATTGTAAATATTAAAGAAGTTATTATTAAAGCAATAGTATTAAAACCTAACTCTTTTAAGACATTAAAATCCAAGTGAATTCCAAGTAAAGAGATTGCGACTGCTAAAAGTGTTTTTTCACTAAAAGTTATGCCACTATTAAACTTATCTGAAATAGATATGCTATTACCCACTATTGCACCAATTATAATCGCAATTGCTACAGCCCCCCCAAGAGGAATATAGTTTGAAAAAAAACAATTGATACAAGAGCAATTGCTACACTTAAAAAAAATTCCATACATTTTATTCATGCGGAATTATATAAAATTTTTTTTATAATAAAAGCTTTATATAAAATTAAAAAAAATTATAATTAATTAACCCCCCCAAATTTGAAGTGGTGGAGTATTTGCAACAGCATTTAAGATATTAGCTCTAGATACTATTCCTTGAAGATTATCCTCTTGATCAACAACTGGAATTGCTGTAAGACTAAAATCTACCATAACTTTAGCAACACGTCGTATATCAGAAATTGGATCTGTCGTAATAACTTCACCTAAATCAATAATATTAATACTTTTTTTTAATAGTATTTCTTGCAAATTCTATATCGTTTACTAAAACATCAAGTAACATTTTATGAGTAAGTAGACCCATTATATGATTATCTTCACTCATAATAGGAATCTGTCTTATATCATTATCTTCCATTAGATTATAAGCTTCAAGTAGTGTATTTTCTTGAGTTAAAGTTATTACATCTTTTGTCATTAAGTCTTTTATATGGAATATCTGTTCTTTTGTGTCAATATTTGCAACTCTTTTATAAGCTTCAGAAGCCTCTTTTAGAGATTTCTTTTCATAAAGTTTCTTTTTGTCTTTTACAGAATGATCTTTAGGAAGACCTTCATTTACATTATTTCTAGATCTAGCAATTGAATCAACATTAGATAAATTATATAAATTATCAATTGTACTTCTAAAGCTAAGTCCATTGTTGTTATAAATTGCAAACATTTATAAACTTTTTATATTAACTTGCAATATCAAGTGTATTTGGAAGATTGTGTCTTATATTTCTTTTTTTTAACATAGTTATTTAAACCGATATGGTTGTTATAACCTAAAAGTTTTGCAATTTTTCTCACTGATAATCCAACAGCTAAAAGTTCTTCAATTTTATCTCTTTGTTTATCAAACTTAGATTTCTGAATAGTACCTTTTGGTTTACCTAAACTCTCACCTTTTAATTTTTTTGCGGTTAAGGCTTCTTTAGTTCTTAAACTCATTAAATCTTTTTCTAATCCAATTGTTACAGAAATTACACCTAGAATCATTTGTGTTAACATATCTTTATCATCAATTAAATCAAGATTTTGTTTAATCACTAAAATTCTAATTTTATTTGAAAGTAAAAATTTCACTATCTCTAAAATAGTCTCAATTGTTCTACCAAATACATTTAAATCATATATTAAAAGAGTAGATGAAGATTGACAATTTTTTAAAAAGTCTAACATATTTTTTTCATCACTAGGAGTATCAATTGTAATTTCAACTTGTTGATAAATAGAAATATTTTTTTTCTTTAATATAATTTTCTAAACCTTTTTTTTGCTCTTTTGTATAAGCCTCATTATTGTTATTAATTCTCAAAAAAAACTAAAAATCTTTGACATCTTTATTCCTTTAACAAAATTTATTATTATATATTTTTATATAAACATTTTGTTTAATTAAAGATATATAAAAGTTATACAAAATGATAATACTTATTAGCTTAAATTTACTTTAAAAACAAGCTTATTAAATAATTTTTTTTGTAATATTTATAGATGTTTGAAAATAAAGGGATTTTTGGGTAATATCTATTCTCTTATTAAACATCATTAAAGGTTTTAAATTGAAATTGGTTGTTGCTATTACAGGTGCTAGTGGTGCTAGACTTGGACTAAAACTTATACAAAACCTACCTAAAAATGTAGAAGCTTTTGTAGTGGTATCAAAAAGTGCAAAAAAATCACTAAAACTTGAAGAAAATATAGATATAAAAAATCTTTTTAAAGAGAATAAAAACATTCATCTTTTTAAAGAATCACAAATAGAAGCACCTATTTCATCGGGATCTTTTAAAACAGATAAGATGATTATACTTCCATGCTCAATGAGTACTTTGGCAAAATGTGCTGTAGGAATCTCTGATAATCTAATAACTAGAGCCTTCACAGTAATGCTAAAAGAGAAAAGAGATGTTGTAATAGCTCCAAGAGAAATGCCTTTATCATCAATTGCACTTGAAAATATGTTAAAGCTTTCAAACTTAGGTGTAACTATTGCACCACCAGTTATTGGATATTATTCCAAACAACAGACCTTAGAGCAGATGGAAGATTTTTTTTGATTGGAAAGTGGTTAGATTTACTTAAGATTGACCATAATTTATATGAAAGATGGAAATAAATATGTCTAAAAAAAATAAAGAAGATAAAGAAATAGTTGCATCATATAAAAAAGCTATATACAGTGGAACTTTTGATCCTATAACAAATGGCCATATGGATATTATCTCTAGAGCAGCTAAAATATTTGATGAAGTTGTAATTGCCGTAGCAAAGAGTGAGAGAAAAGGCCCTATGTTTAGTCATAAGCAAAGAGTAGCCTATGCAAAAGCTGCAACAAAACATATAAAAGGTGTTAAAGTAATTGGTTTTGATACTTTATTAGTTGATTTAGCAACTGAACTTAAAATTAATACGATTATTAGAGGTTTACGCGCTGTTTCAGACTTTGAATATGAATTACAAATGGGTTATGCAAACTCTTCTATAAATAAAAATCTAGAGACTCTTTACCTTATGCCAACATTAGAAAATGCGTTTGTAAGTTCTACAATAGTTAGAGAAATAATACGATTTAATGGTAAATTCTGTCATTTGGTTCCCAAAGAGGTTTTAAAATGTATGTCGTAATTGAAGGTATTGATACAGCAGGGAAGTCAACACAACTTGATATTTTAAAACAAAAATATCCAGAAGCTATTTTTACTAAAGAACCAGGTGGGACAGAAATCGGTCTAAAACTTAGACAAATGGCTTTAAATGGGGGGGAAGCAAAAAGTAAAGTTGCAGAGATGTTTCTGTTTTTAGCTGATAGAGCTGAACATATTGAAGAGATTATTAAACCAAATAAAGAAAAAATGGTTGTAAGTGACAGAAGTATGATTAGTGGTATTTCATATGCTTCAAATTTACCACTTGAAGTTGTAACTAGTCTAAATTTAATTGCAACATCAAATATTTTACCATCTCATGTAATTTTATTAGAACTTTCTTCTGAAGAATTAACAAAAAGATTAAGTGGTAAATCAAACGATTCTATCGAATCTAGAGGAATTGATTACTTAATTGATATTCAAAATAGAATGAAACAAACGGTAGAAATGCTGAACTTAAACCATCTGTTTATTGATGCAAGTTTAAGTATTGAGGAAATTGCACAAAAAATTGAGGATTTTATTAATGGCTAATATTCAAAGCTTAAGAGGAATGAATGATATCTTAGGAAAAGATAGTGAACTTTTTACATATTTTATAGAAAATGCATCTAGAATTGCAAAAAAAACTACGGTTTTACTTATTTAGAGACTCCTATTTTAGAAGAGACGGCTTTATTTAAAAGAAGTGTAGGAGAAAGTTCAGACATTGTAAACAAAGAGATGTACCAATTCATAGACAAAGGTAAAAATGACGTATGCCTTAGACCAGAAGGAACAGCTGGTGTAGTAAGAAGTTTTGTACAAAATAAGCTTGATAGAGCTGGTGGAACATATAGATGGTATTATTATGGACCTATGTTTAGATATGAAAGACCTCAAAAAGGAAGACTAAGAGAATTTCATCAATTTGGTGCAGAAGTATTTGGAGTAAGTTCTGTTTATGAAGATGCAAATATCATTATGATGTTAAAAGATATTTTAGATTTTTTTCAAAATTGGATTCAAACTTCAATTAAATTCATTAGGTTGTCTTGATTGTATGCCAACATATAGAGATAACCTAGTTAAGCATTTAACAAGTTTCAAGGATGAGCTTTGTGAAGACTGTAATAGACGTATTGAAACTAATCCTATAAGAGTTTTAGATTGTAAAAATGAAAACTGTCAAAAACTATTATACAATGCTCCAAAAATCACTAATAATCTTTGTGAAAAATGTGACAGTGATTTTGAAAAACTAAAAGAGATTTTAGACTTCAATGGTATTGAATATGAGATTGATACAAACTTAGTTAGAGGATTAGATTATTATTCTCAAACTGCATTTGAATTTATTTCTTCAGAAATTGGAGCACAAAGTGCTATTGCTGGTGGAGGAAGATATGACAGACTTGTTGAGTTTTTAGGTGGACGTGCAACTCCTGGAATTGGATTTGCAATTGGTATAGAAAGACTTTTAGAATTAGTTAAAATGAATGATAATGAAAATGATACAATCTACTTAGGTGCTTTATGTGAAGAGGCATTAAATACTTTAACTAAAGTTGCTAGTAAAAAAAGAGTTGAAACAAAAACTTTTATAGAATATACACCAAGAGGATTTGGAAAACATTTTAAGAATGCTGAAAAGCAAGGAGCAAATATAGTCGCACTAATTGGTGAAAATGAATTAAAAGAAAAAACAATTTATACTAAAAATATAAAAACAGGTATTGAACAAACTATAAGTTTAGAGGATTTTTAATATTGGAAAACTACGGAATAGATATTTGGTCAGATGATAATTTTATTATAGAAGAAGGTGTTGTAAAAGTTAATTACTCTTCAAAACCATCTTTAATACAAATGGTGAAAGATATTCGAGAACAAGATTTTAAAGGACCTCTATTATTTAGATTTCCTCATCTTACACAAAAACAGATAGATAAACTTTTCTCTTTATATCAAAATGCAATTACAGAATATAATTATAAGGGTCAATTTAATGCAGTATTTCCATTAAAAGTAAATCAATTACCAAACTTTTTATTGCCTCTTATAAATTCTGGTGAAAAGTATAATTATGGTTTAGAAGCTGGAAGTAAAGCTGAGCTATTTTTGGCTATGACTTATAATAAAATAGATGCACCTATTACTGTAAATGGATTTAAAGATAAAGAGATGATTCATTTAGCTTTTATAGCACGTAAAATGGGTCATGATATAACTGTTATTATTGAAGGTTTAAATGAACTTGAAATGATTTTAGGAATTGAAAAAGAGACATCTTTACCAACACCAAATATTGGTCTTAGAGTTAGACTTTTTAATAGTGGAAGTGGAGCATGGGCAAAATCTGGAGGAATAGATTCTAAATTTGGACTAAGTTCAACGGAAATACTAGAAGCATATGAAATGCTTGAAGATAATAAATTAGAACATATATTAACTATGATTCATTTTCATATTGGTTCAGCAATGAGTACAATTAAACCATTAAAAAAAGCACTTAAAGAGTCAGGACATATTTATGCAGCACTCAAAAACTTGGGTGCTTCAAGTCTAAAAGCAATAAATATTGGTGGAGGTTTAGCAGTTGAATATTCTCAATTTCAAAGAACTACTCAATACAACTTACAAGAGTTTGCAAATGATGTAGTATTTACACTTAAAAATATTGCAAAACAAAAAGGTGTTGAAGAACCTGATATATTTACAGAATCAGGAAGATTCATTAGTGCTAGCTCAACTGTTCTTATTACACCTGTACTAGAACTATTTTCAGCAGAATATGATGCAGAGCATTTAAGATTAAAAGAAAAGAACCCTCCTTTAATTGAAGAATTAAAAGAGTTATTTGATGATATTAGCTCAAAAACTGCGTTAGAATTTATGCATGATAGTATTGATCATTTAGAATCACTTCTAAAACTGTTTGATTTGGGATATATTGATTTAGAAGATAGATCAAATGCAGAAATTTTAACTAACTTAATTATTAAAAAAAGCAATCTGTTTTTTAGAAGTAGATGATTATGAAGAGCTAAAAAGAATTGATAATAAAATTCAAGAAAAATATTTATTAAACTTTTCTATTTTTCAATCACTACCAGACTTTTGGGGGGGTATACAACAAGAATTTCCCGTAATGCCAATAACCCATCTTGATAAAAAGCCTACAAGAAGTGCATCTTTATGGGATATAACTTGTGATAGTGATGGAGAAATTGAGTTTAATGAAGAAAAACCACTATATTTACATGATGTAAATTTAAAAAAAGAAGAGTATTATTTAGGTTTTTTTCAATGTTGGTGCATATCAAGATATATTAGGAATGAGACATAATCTATTTTCTCATCCAACAGAGGTAAATGTGGTATTAAAGAATGGTGAAGTAAAACTTGAAAAAAAATCTTAGAGTCTCAAAAAAATAATAGATATTTTAGAAGATATCGATTATGATACAGAAGAAATTAAAAATATATTGAAAAATAGTTTAGATAATAATACTTATAAAATTTTAAAAAAATATTTACATGAAAATAGTTATCTAAAGACTGCATGGAGTTAATTATGAATGAAGAAAAAACAGTTGAAGAACAAATAGCAAAAATAGAAGAAGAGAATAAAAAATTAGGACTTTGGAATCAAATAAAAGAAGATTTTTCCGTTCCAAAGAAAAATGACCCTGCATTAAATTCAAATATAGAACTAATATTTAATTATCCTGGAGTTTGGGCAATAATAAATCATAGAGTTGCTCATAGACTTTATAAAAAAGGTTTTAAACTCATTGGTAGAATGATAATGGGTCTTACACAATTCTTATGTAATATGGATATTCATCCAGCTGCAACTATCGGTAGAAGAGTATTTATTGACCATGGTATTGGAGTAGTTATTGGAGAAACAACTATTATTGAAGATGACGTATTAATTTATCAAGGAGTAACTCTTGGAGGAGTGAGTCTTGATAAAGGGAAAAGACACCCTACTATTAAAGCTAACTCAGTTATTGGAAGTGGAGCAAAAGTTTTAGGAAATATTACTATTGGTAAAAATGGAAAAATTGGTGCTAATTCAGTTGTAGTATGTAATGTACCAAAAAAAATTCTACCGCTGTTGGTGTTCCAGCAAAAATTATTAAAAGAGATGATAAGAATGGAAAACTAAACCATGCAGACTTACCAGATATCAATAAAGAAATGTTTGAATACCTATTAAAAAGAGTTGCTCTATTAGAACATCATGTACAATCTTGTGATGATATTGATTTAACAAAAGAAGAGCATGAGTTAGAGTGTATTTATAAAAAAATTTATTAGTGCTATGAACTCAATTAAAAAGTAATATATTTAATGACTGAACTAATACTATTTGGAATTTTAACAGGATTTATTTCTGGTTTCTTTGGTGTAGGAGGAGGAATGGTTCTTGTTCCTATGCTTATTACAACTGGCTTTGTAATGAAAGAAGCAATTGCAATATCTATTATGCAAATGGTATTTTCTTCAGTTTATGGTTCATTTTTAAACTCTAAAAAAAAGCAAAAGGTGTTTTTAAAGATGGAATCATCATTGGAATGGGTGGTTTTGTTGGAGGTCTTCAAAACAGTTTTATTCATGCTGTTGTATCAAATGAATTTTTACAATACTTTTTTATTTTAATAATTATATTGTCAATTATTAAAATCTTTATATCTCCCGCAGAACCAGATTGTGAACCAAAAAAAACATAGTAAACTCACTCTTTTTATAATTGGATTTATAATTGGAATTATTGCAATGAGTATTGGAGTTGGGGGGGGATCTGTGATGCTTGTTCCAATTTTAGTTGGCTTTATGCATTATAATATAAAAACTGCAACAAGTCTTAGTCTCTTTTTTTTGTAATATTCTCTTCTATTGCAGGATTTAGTTCTCTAACAATAAATGGACAAATGTTATTCACAGAAGGTTTTATTGTTGGAGCAGCCTCGTTAATAGGTGTATACTTTGGAATAAAAACAAAAAATGCAACATCTGCAGTCTCTTATAAGAAATATATATTACTTCTAAATTTACTAATTCTAATTATAATGCTTTATAAAACTATATAAATTGTAATACTAAAACAACACCTGTTATTATAATACATAAAAGCTTATTCTTAGGTATTTTGAAGTATTATTTTTAAACTTTCAAAATAGGTATCTAATGAAAAAAAGATTATTAAGTTTATTGGTTAATAGTTTAGATGAAATTGTTTACGAAATAAATATTTCAACAAAAACTATTAAATGGCATAATGACGTACTAAAAAAAACTTCACTTCTCTGATATAAATAGTCTATCTGACTGTGATAAACTAATATCACTAATACATCCTGATGACAAAGATATTTTTTGCCAAAAAAATTGAAAAAAAAGAAAATAGTAAAATAGTGTATCGTATCAAAGATGCTTTCAATAACTATCATACTTGGGAAGATACTTTTATATACCACAAAGATGAAAAAGAGGAAATTTTTGTAAGTGTATGTAAAGATATATCAAAAGAGAAAAAAAATTTCAAATGATTTACTAATTACAAAAAAAACAAATGAAGATATATTAGATAACACAAACGACCTATTTTTCTACAAAGATTTAAACTTTAATTATATAGGTTGCAATAATGCTTTTTGCGAATTTGTAGGATTACCTAAAGAAGAAATTATAGGTAAAAATGATTTTGAGCTTTTTGAAGAGAGATATGCAAAGCTTTTTAGAATAATGGATTTAAAAATGCTTGAAACACAAAAAAAAGAAAAACTAATAAAGAGTATGTAACCTACCCTGATGGCAAAGAAGTATTATTATTAACACAAAAATCTCCATTATTAAACAAATATGGCAGTATATATGGAATACTTGGTATTTCTAGAGATATTACTCAAGAGATGAATTATAAAAAAGAGTTAGTAAAAAGTAGAAAAAGTTATCAAAAGATTTTTGAGGCAAACAAAATCCCTGTTTTAATTATCTGCCCAGAAAATGGTTTAATCTTAAATGCAAATAGAGCGGCACTAAAGTTTTATGAATATACATTAAAAGAGATAAGAAACCTAACTATACATGATATAAATATTCTTTCAAAAGAAGAAACTGTTAAAGAAATGACAAATGCAAAAAAAAGAGAAAAGAGACTGTTTTAATTTTAAGCATAAAACAAGAAATGAAAAAAAATAATTGACGTTGAAGTCTATTCTGGACCTATTAAACATAATAAAAGAATAGTTCTATACTCAATTATTTTTGATGTCACAAAAAGAAAAAAAAGCTGAAGAAAAATTAAATCAAGCACATACAATCTATCAAAATACAAAAGAAGGAATATTTATTACTGATTTAGAAGGAAAATTTCTTTCTGTAAATAAAGCATTTGAAGATATTACTGAATATAAAGAGAGTGAAGTAATTGGTCAAAAAAACAAATATTTTAAAATCAGGTAAACACTCAGATACTTTCTATAAAAACTTTTGGGAAAAATTAGTTAACAAAGGTTCATGGGAAGGTGAAATTATTAATAAAACAAAAAGTGGAAGTTTTATCCCTCAATGGGTAACTATTAATACTGTATATGATGAATTTCATCAACCTATGAACTATATTGCAGTATTCAGTGATTTTTCAAAATTAAAAAAAACAAGAAAAGCTATTAAGAGAAAAAGATCAATTAATGTACCAACAATCAAAAATGGCTTCAATGGGAGAGATGCTACGAAATATTGCTCATCAATGGAGACAACCTCTTTCAGCTATTTCGTCATCTGCTTCAGGCTTAAAACTAAAAAAAGAATTTAATATTTTAGAAGATAAAGATTTTGAAGATTTTACAAATGGAATACTAAAATCAACACAGTATCTATCTGAGACAATAGAAGACTTCTCAAACTATTTCAAACATGATGTAAATAGACAAAGATTTGGTATAAAAGAGACTATAGAAAAAGCTGTACAATTAATAGAAGCTTCACTAAAAAAATCATGATATTGAACTAAAAATGAATATTGAAAAAAACTCTGAGATAGTTGGAATAAAAAATGAATTAGTTCAAGTAGTTTTAAATATAATTAACAACTCTAAAGATGCTTTTAAATCAAGAAACATCAAAGACAGAAAGATTATTATAAAAACTTCTAATGATACAAATAATTTAACTGTAGCAATAAAAGATAATGCAGGTGGAATAGATGAAAATGTTTTAGAAAAGATATTTGAACCATATTTTACAACTAAACACCAAAGTCAAGGTACTGGAATTGGATTATACATGAGTCGTGAAATTATACAAGATCATTTAAGAGGAACAATAAATGCTCATAATATAATAAATAAAAAGAAAGAAAAAGGTATGGAATTTAAAATCATAATTCCATTAGCATAAAGTTTTATCTATTTACAAAATACGATAAACTCCCCCCCTATTTTTATAATACTCTACTTCTAATTTACTATCTAATCTTGATTGAAACTCTATACATTTAGACTCATTTCCTTTTTTTATTTCAATTTCAATCTTATCTCTAACTTTAATATCTTTTGTTTTAATAGTAATCAACTCATCACCTTTTATATTTAAAGAGTAAATATCTTCATCTATAAACTCTAAAGGTAATACACCTACTGCTATTAAATTAGACCGTTGAGTATTATCAAAAGATTTTGCAATAACAGCTTTTACTCCTAAAAGTTTTATTCCTTTTGCAGCCCAAAAGTTTTTATCTTCACTTCCAAATTTATTTCCAACAAAAAGAATTAAAGGATTTTTTTTCTTCTCTCATTTTTAATGAAAAGTCATATAAAGACATTATTTCACTTGTATCATAATCTTTTGTATAACCACCCTCTTTTGGTTTTACCATCATATTTTTAAGAGCAATATTAGATAATATACCTCTTTTCATAACCTTAGAATTTGTATTTCTACTTTCAAAAGTATTAAACTCATCAGGTCTTAATCCCTTATTTTGTAAATATATTGCAGCAGGCGAATATGAAGGGATTTGTCCTGTAGGGTAAATATGATTTGTAATAACACTCTCTTCAAATAGTGCTAAAATTTTTGCATTTACTATCTCAATTTTATCTATAAAAGAATTTTCATAAAGATAACATGGCTGGACAAAAGTTGATTCTTTATTCCATGAATAAGTATTATTATTTTTATATTCTAGATTTTTCCAATACTCACCTGGTATAAAAATATTTTTATAGGTTTGCGTAAATATTGAACTATCTACTTTTTCTAAACTCTGATTTACCTCGGCCCAACTTGGCCAAATATCAGATAGATATATATCTGCCATAATTGCTTCACTTGTAATATCAAAATTAATATTCCCTTTTAAACAATATGCAACGATAAGAGCAGGAGACATCTGCCAATTTAATTTTACTAAAGAATTATTCTTTTCATTAAAATTCCTATATCTTAATGAGCTTATTGAAACTACATTTAAATTAAATTTCTCTATATCTAATGCTACTCTTTGTACTAACTCATCAGTTTTTTTAGATGATAATATAAAACCAAGCTTTTCTAAATATGGTAATAATTCAAGTTTTTCTAGATACTCTTTAATTAATACAGATTCCAAAATAAAAACTCTTTTTATATTTGAATTAATATAAAGTCCTAAATCTATTGCCTTTTTAGCTAAAAGACCTGCTTGAATAAAAAGAGTAGGATTAGCTAAAGAAAAATATGATTCAATCTTAGCTTCTACAATATCATTATCTTTTACAAAATTTCCTTTTTTTAAAACTATTTAATCTTGAAGAAATCTCTTTTATATAAATTTTATCGTGAGATTTTTTTTGGTCCTATTGCAATTGGTTTAATTAATGAAAAATCAAAAATAATATTTTCATCATACTCACTCTTCTCATTTAGTAAATATAAACCTTGCTTTTTATAATACTTTTTAATTAAAGTTGCATCAACTCCTCTTGTCTGTTCTATAAAGGAAATTGTATTATCATCTATTGGAAAATAGCCACATAAAGCATTAGTTTTACTTACAACATTTGATAGACTAGCTCTATCTTCTACAGATAAGTTTTTTTAGACCTTCTCCATAAAACTCAATAATTTTTTTTCATCAATTCATGCCTTTCTAAAAGGTTTTCCAAAGACAATATTAAATCAGTGATACTTACACCTTGAGATAAACTACCTTTAAGTTCAACACCTATAACAGTAGGTACTTTTAGTAAAAAAAAGATTTACCTAATATTGTAGACTCTATCTCAATTTCCTCTGCTTTATTACCTAAAACACCTAAAGCGTTTATTATAGTTGTATGAGAATCAGTACCTGTTATTAATTCAGGATATATATAAACTTTATCATCTAACTGTTTTAAACTAATTACTGTAGATAAATACTCTAAGTTTATTCTATTTGAAAGAGTAGAATCAGAATAAATCACTGAAACATTTTTAAACTGATTATCAAACCATTTTATGAACTCATATCTCTCTTTTTTCCTTTTTTCTTCATTAGAGATATTTAAATTAGTGCTATTTCCATCTAAAGAGTTATCCACAACTAAATCTATCATTATTTGTGGTTTAATTTTTTTTGATATCTTCTTCTAATTTTTCTAATGAATTTCTAATAGAAACTATATCAATAAGAATTGGTAAAGCATTTGATTCTTCCATTATTACTCTATTTGCATAAAAATTAATAGAACTACTTTTATCTTTCTCTTGAAATATTTTTATAACACTGTTAATATCTTCTTGATTTACATTTCTTATATTAGATTCAAGTAATACTTTTAATGAATAAGGAAGTTTTTTTAAAGAAGGAAAATATTCAAAAACTTTTTCTAAATCACAATAATAGTATGTATGATTATTAAATTCAAAATTATTTATAAACTTCTGCAAATATTTTCCTTCTAATATTTTATATAATAAAACAAAATATCAAAATATTTATTAATAATTTATTATCTAAACTTCTCTTTTATATAAAAAAATAATACTTGAAAGAGCTGAATAAACTCTATTTGGTCTCTCTTTTGTTAAATATATAACAATCTCTTTATGTCCAAATATAGATGCAAATGTTATAGGAGTAGTACCTAATCCATTATCTTCATAAATATTTGCTCCATTTTCTACAAGCAGTTTAACAATATTTAAATAACCTTTAAAACAAACACCAGCTAATGGTGTTTGTCCTCTATCATTCTTTTTATCTATTGATGCATCATTTTTTATAAGATACTTTACTACCTCTTCTTGATTATTATAAGAAGCCAACATCAATAATGTATTTCCTTTAGTATCACATAAATCCACATTTAAACCTGCATTTATCATTTTAGATAATTCGTCAACATTTCCATGTCTTGCAAAATCTAATGCCATGACTTGTAGCTGTGCATATCTCTCTTCTTCATCATGTGTAATTGAAATCATAATTTATCCTTACATCTTTAAAGCTTTTTTTAACTCCTAAAGAATACTCAAGTGATACTTTTTCAAAATGATTAAGTTGTCTTTGAATAATCTCATCAGGAACTCCAGCCATAGACTCTGCTATATTATTAAATAACTGCTCTTTTTGATTATCATTCATCAAGTTAAGTAAATCCCTTACTTGTGAATAATTGTCATTATTTACATTATGATCATATCTATTGGCATCTCCATAAAGTTTCAAATCTGCTTCTTTTAAAACTTGGTTTTCTATTGGACCACCAAAACTATTTGGCTCATAATAGGCATCAGTAGGCTCTTTTTGTTCATAATTCATAGAACCAGCTAAATGATATGTATTAACTTCTGATAAAGGTCTATTTACAGGTAATGATTCATAATGAGTTCCTACTCTATATCTATGTGCATCTGGATATGAGAAAATTCTTGCTTGTAACATTTTATCAGGAGAAAAACCAATTCCAGGAACTATATTTGATGGAGAAAAAGAGGCTTGTTCAATCTCATTAAAATAGTTTTTTGGATTTTCATTTAATGTTAATACTCCTACATCAATCATAGGAAAATCTTTATGAGGCCATACTTTTGTCAAATCAAATGGATTAAATTCAAACTCTTTAGCTCGCTCTTCAGTCATAATTTGAACTTGAAAATCCCATTTAGGAAAATTACCTTTTTCAATATTTTCAAATAAATCTCTTTGGTTACTCTCTCTATCTTTTGCGATTATTTCTTGGGCTTCTTTATTTGTTAAAGTCTCTATTCCTTGTTTTGTTTTAAAATGAAATTTAACCCAAACTCTTTGATTATCTTTATCTATTAAACTATAAGTATGAGAACCATATCCATTTACATGTCTATAACTTTTTGGTATTCCTCTATCTGACATTAATATTGTAACTTGATGTAAAGACTCTGGACTTAATGACCAAAAATCCCATGCCGCAGTATTTGATCTTAAATTACTATGAGGATGTCTTTTTTTGAGTATGAATAAAATCAGGAAACTTTTGAGGATCTCTTATAAAAAAATACTGGTGTATTATTTCCTACTAAATCCCAATTTCCTTCTTTTGTATAAAACTTTAAAGCAAAACCTCTTACATCTCTTTCCGCATCAGCTGCTCCCATTTCACCTGCAACAGTTGAAAATCTTAGCAAAACTTTTGTTTTTTTCACCTTTTTGTAAAACACTTGCTTTTGTAAAATTAGAGATATCATGTGTAATTTCTAATTCTCCAAATGCACCACTACCTTTTGCATGAACTACTCTTTCAGGAATTCTTTCTCTATTTTGATGTGCAAGTTTTTCAATTAATTGATAATCTTGAATCAAAACTGGACCATATTCTCCTGCTGTAATTGAGTTTTGGTTATCACTAATTTGATTACCACCTGTTGTTGTCATAATTTTTTTTCATTGCATCTCCTTTTGGATAATTTTTTTTCCATAAAGAAATTTTATTATTAATTAACTTACTTAGGACTTAAATTATTAAAGGAAAATATTTTTCTTATTTAAATTTGATTTTACTTTTAATCAACTATTACCAAATCTATCCTATAATATTCGCTTTATTAATAAAGGCCATTATAAAATGACAGATACAATTAAAATATTTAATGCAAAAGAAAACAATCTAAAAAAATATCAATCTTGAAATACCTAAAAATAAGTTAGTAGTTTTTACAGGACTTTCAGGTTCTGGTAAATCAACACTAGCTTTTGACACTCTTTATGCTGAAGGACAAAGAAGATATATAGAATCACTTTCTGCTTATGCAAGACAGTTCTTAGATAAAGTGGGAAAACCTGATGTTGAGAGGATTGAAGGTCTTACTCCTGCAATTGCTATTGACCAAAAAACCACTTCTAAAAACCCTCGTTCTACTGTTGGAACTATTACAGAAGTATATGACTACTTTAGATTACTATATGCAAGAATTGGAAAACAGCATTGTCATAAATGTGGTGAACCTATTTCTCAAATGTCTGCATCAGATGTTATCGATCAAGTCTTAAAACTTCCAGAAAACTCTAAAATTGTAATTTTAGCACCTCTTATAAATAGAAAAAAAAGGTACATTTGCAGATTTACTTGAGAGTCTTAGAGGAAAAGGTTATGTAAGAGCCATGATTGATGGTGTTATGGCTAGACTTGATGAAGATATTGAGTTAGAAAAAAATAAGATGCACACTATCAAAGTTGTAATTGATAGAGTTGTTGTAAAAGAAGAAAATAAAGATAGAATTGCTCAAGATGTTGAAAAAGGATTAAAAGAGTCTTTTGGTGAACTTGAAGTAGAAGTAATAAACCATGAAGAAGTTGGAATTGAAAAACATATTCACTACTCAGAACATATGGCATGCTTTGATTGTAAAATCTCTTTTGAACCACTAGAACCTTTATCATTCTCTTTTAATTCACCTAAAGGAGCTTGCTCTTCTTGTGATGGTTTAGGAATTAGATATGCATTAGATATGAAAAAAGTAGTAAATGATGAGTTACCTTTAGAAGATGGTGCCATTAGAATCATATATGGATTTAATAAAGGTTACTATTTTAAAATGCTTATGGCTTATTGCGAAACAGCTTCAATTGATATTACAATTCCATTTAGAGAATTACCAGAACATCAACAAAAAGCAGTTTTACATGGTGGAGTTGAAGAGGCAAAATTCACATGGAAAAGACATAAACTTACAAGAAAATGGGAAGGTATCGTAAAATTAGCCTATGATATGATTAAAGATGAAAAAGATATGGCTGAATATATGACAGAAAAAGTATGTTCTGATTGTAAAGGAAATAGACTTAAGCCCTCTTCTCAATCTGTATTTGTAGCACAAAAAAACTATTTCAGATATTATTAACAAACCAATTGAAGAAGCACATGCTTTTTTTCAAGATGATAAAAACTTCGAATATTTAAGTGAACAAAATCAAATAATTTCCGCGCCAATATTAAAAGAGATACGTGAAAGAATTTTCTTCTTAAATGATGTAGGTCTTGGTTATATTACTTTAGGACGTGATGCTAGAAGTATTTCAGGTGGAGAAGCACAAAGAATTAGAGTTGCCTCACAAATTGGTTCAGGTCTTACAGGAGTTATGTATGTACTTGATGAACCATCTATTGGTCTACATGAAAGAGATACTAGTAAATTAATTAAAACATTAAGAGCATTACAAGAGAAAGGTAACTCTGTAATTGTTGTTGAACATGATAAAGAGACTATTGAATCAGCAGATTTTATAGTTGATATTGGTCCAAATGCTGGAAAATATGGAGGAGAAATTGTATTTGCAGGTAACTTAGAAAAAAATGCATAAAGCGAAAACTCTAACTGCGCAATATTTAAACGGTGACAAAAAGATTGATTATTTACATAATAGACCGCAAGAAGATTTTATTAAAATAAAAAATGTAACTATTAATAATATTAAAAACCTTGATGTACAAATTCCATTAAAAAAAACCTTTGTTCAATTACAGGAGTTTCAGGAAGTGGGAAATCATCATTAATATTACAAACGCTACTTCCTGTTGCAAAAGAGCTACTTAATCATGCAAGAAAAGTAAGAAAAGTTGATGGTGTAGAAATTGATGGATTAGAAAAACTTGATAAAGTTATCTATCTTGACCAATCACCTATTGGAAGAACTCCAAGATCTAATCCAGCGACATATACAGGACTAATGGATGAACTAAGATTACTATTTTCTAAAACAAAAGAAGCAAGTTTAAGAGGATATAAAATTGGTCGTTTTTCTTTTAATGTAAAAGGTGGAAGATGTGAAAAATGTCAAGGAGAAGGTGAAATTAAAATTGAAATGCACTTTTTACCAGATATTATGGTTAAGTGTGATGATTGTCAAGGTCAAAGATATAATGCCCAAACATTAGAAATTTTATACAAAGGGAAAAATATATCTGATGTACTTAATATGAGTGTTGATGAAGCTTTAGATTTTTTTTAAAAAAAGTTCCAAAGTTATATGCTAAACTGCAAACACTTTCAGATGTAGGATTAGGATATATCACATTAGGTCAAAATGCAGTAACACTTTCAGGAGGAGAAGCACAAAGAATCAAGCTTTCTAAAGAGCTTAGTAAGAAAGATACAGGAAATACATTATATATTTTAGATGAGCCAACAACTGGACTACATTTTGCGGATGTAGATAGACTTACTAAAGTACTTCATCACTTAGTTGATGTAGGAAACTCAGTTCTTGTAATTGAACATAATCTTGATATTGTAAAAAAACTCAGACTGGATTATTGATATGGGTCCAGAAGGTGGAAGTAAAGGTGGTATGCTTGTAGATGAAGGTACACCAGAACAATTAGCTAAAAATCATAAAAAAAACAGGTTCATATACAGGTTATTATTTAGAAAAAGAACTAAATAATGGATAAAAAAAGAACTTTTTACACAAAACACTTCAATAAAACGTTTTATATATGCTATTGAAAACAAACTTTTTGTTGAAGCACATGAACTATTAGAAGAAGATTGGAAAAACTATAAAAAAAAAGGTGAAATAAATAAAGCTAAAGCTCTTAAAGGACTGATAAATGGAGCAACTGCTTTAGCTCTTTATTTCATAAAAAAAATAGACCTGAGGGATATAAAAAAGTTTGGCCAGTTTTTGAAAAATATGTTCATCTTCTTGAAGAAGTAGATTTAGATGAAAAAGAAAAATACCTAGAAGCTAGAGATATTTTAATAAAAATAAATAATTCTATAAGTTTTAAATAATAAGTTTCATTAAGATATAATAATCAAATTTATTATAAGGCTAGGGGGGGTTTGAAAGTACTTTTTTTTACTATTATTTACTACATTTTTCTTTGACTTTTTAAGTGCAAATACTAACTTAGTACAAAATGATTATATTAAATTAACTAAAGAAGAAGCAGAATTTATAAACAAAATAGAAATTAATGTTATTACTTCTAACACTTGGGCTCCAATAAATATGTCAAATGATGAAGAGAAACTGTCAGGAATTGCAGTTGACTTTTGGAATTTAATAAAAGAAAGAGCAAACTTAAAGTCATCAATAAATATAGCTAAAAATTGGAATGATGTTTTAACAAAAATAAAAACAAAAAAAAGCTGATATAACCTTAGCTACAACATTTGATAAAGAAAAACTAAATTATGCAATATTTACAACACCTTATATCTCTTTTCCTATTGCATTTGCAACACTATATGATAAAAGATTTATACCAAATGCCTCTTTTCTTGAAGGTCTTAAAGTTGCAGTAGGTGAAAATTATAGTACGTATATAATTTTAAAAAAAAGTTATCCAAATATAAATTTTATACAAGTTAAAAATACGAATGAAGCATTAAAACTTTTAAGTGCAGGTGAAGTAGATGTAGTTGTAGATATACTTCCTGTAATTGCACATTTGATTTCTGTAAATGGATATGCAAATTTAAAAATTGCTGGAACAAGTACTGAAAATATCCAAATCTCTTTTATGATTAGAAATGATTATAAAGAATTGCAAAAAAAATTATAAATAGACATATATCATTACTAACCCCCCCCGAAGATAAAAATAAAATTATTAGAGAATGGCTTACAGTAAAATTTGATAAAAGATTTATTGATAAAAACACACTAATCAATATAGGGATTTTACTATTTGCACTAATTACTTTTTACATATATAAACAAAAAAGTAATTCTATTCATAAAGAACAATTAGAGTTTCTATCAAATACAGATTCATTGACAGGATTAAAAAATAGAAGAAAAATTGATAAAATATTAAATGAACAAAAAAATAAAAAGTTTTCAATAATACTAATGGATATTGATCACTTCAAAAGAGTAAATGATGACTTTGGACACTTAATTGGCGATGAAATTTTAATTGAAGTTGCAGAATTACTAAAATATAATGTAAATGCAAATGATATTATTGGTAGATGGGGGGGAGGAGAAGAGTTTTTAATTATATGTAAAAACACATCTATTAATGAAGCAAAAAAACTTAGCTCAAAGAATAAAAGTTTTATTAGAAAATAAAAAATTTAAACCTTGTAAAATAACAGCTTCATTTGGAGTAAGTGAAGCATTAAATAAATTAGAATTAAAAGATATACTTGCAAATGCAGACCGTGCTTTATATAAAGCTAAAAAAAATGGTAGAAACCAAGTAGTATTGTGGGAAAACTAACTAATTATTAATCTCTGCTGCTGTTTCTGCTCTTGCTTGAGCTATAAAATAAGCTTTTAATCTCATCATATCATCAGTTGGAAATTGATTTTGTGTTTCTCCTCTTACTGCTCTAACAAAAAAAATCCTTTGAAGAATCATTAAAACCAAAATTCAAATTTGTCAATACAACTTCTTTATACTGTGCAACTTCTTGTGGTGTTACTTCTTTTGTCTTAGATGTCTTTGAAGTTTCATTTATTGAAGAAGATCCTCCAACTTCATTTAAAAAATTGTTTTTTTGAAATTTGTCTAGCTTCATCACCATTTTTTAATTCTGCAGTTTGACTTGAAGGCTGCACTTGTTGAATTAAAACTTCATTATTATCAGCATATTGATTAATTTTTGGTATCAGTCCATATTCCATAACAAACCTCCTTACTCTTTTCTTATTATATTATACAAGAATTTTTAATTTTTTTTGTCAAAAAAAATTAACTTAAGATATATTTTGATATTATATGCAATAAATTTTTTTTCAAAAAAGGAGTAGTTATTGGAAGATAGTTCCCAGAGGTGTAGGTTAATTATAAAGGAGAATAAATGGATTTTCTAATATTTCTATTTATTATTGTAATTGGTACATCATTCTTATGTTCCGTTTTAGAATCTGTGATTCTTTCTACAAATATTAGTTATATTTCAGTCTTAGAAAAAAAGAACCCAAGTGCTGGAAAACTTCTAAAAAGTTTGAAAAGCGATATTGATAGTTCTATTGCTTCAATTCTAATACTAAATACTATTGCTAATACATTAGGTGCTACTGCAATAGGTGTTCAAGCTCAAAATGTATTTGATGGAGACAAAACCTTAGTAATGGTAGTTTCTATAGTATTAACTTTTGCAATTTTATTTTTTGCAGAAATTATTCCTAAAACAATAGGTGCAGTATATTGGAAACAATTAGCTCCTGTAGCAGCAAGAATAATTAGAATTTTTGTAATAATTACTTACCCTATAATCGTAATTACACAATTCGTAACTAAAAAAAATTAAAGGGGGGGATGATAATACTGACTCAATTTCAAGAGAAGAGTTAATTCATTCAACACTACTAAGCGAAGAAGAAGGAATTATTGGAGATTTAGAGTCTGATATTATTGAAAATACACTGACTTTACATAATATTAAAATCAAAGAGATTTTAACTCCTAGATCTGTTATGTATGCGGTTGATAGAAATATTGCAATAAAAGATATTCTTGAAGATAAAAGAACATATAAGTTCTCAAGAGTTCCTGTTTATGAAGAAACTATTGATAATATAGTTGGTATTGTTTTAACAAAAAAACTATTTAAACAAGCGATCAAAGATAAAAATGCTTCAATAGAATCAATAATGAAACCGGTATTTACCTTAAATGAAAATATTCCAGTAGGAAAAGCATTAAATAAATTTATTCAGAAAAAAAGAACATATGTTTATCGTATTAGATAATTACGATCAAACAGAAGGTTTAATAACACTAGAAGATTGTATTGAGACTCTTTTAGGACTTGAAATCATGGATGAATCTGATACAACAGCTGATATGAGACGATTAGCACTTAATAAAATGAAAGCAAAAAGAAAAGAGAAGGCTTCGAAAGAAGCATAATCTCTTTTCAACTCTAACTTGTAACTTTTATGTAATTCTTTAAAAGCTATAAAGTAATATATTATTAATTAATAAAAACTACGATAAAATTTACTGTTATTTGTTAAAAATATCAATTCTATATAAGGATTTAAAATGAATATCTTAAATACAATTTTGCAAAAGGGATTGGATGAAAATATTCTTGCAACACTTTCTGATAAATCAGGAATTGATTCACAAGGTATTGAGTCTTTAATTACAGAGTTAGCTCCTAAACTTATCAATGGAGCAAAGCAAAATTTAGCTTCAGATAATGATTCATCTGATTTAATCAACATGATATCAAAAACTGATTTAGATAGTATCAAAGAAAATCCTTCACAAATTGATCATTTTGACAATAGTAATATGTTAGGACAACTATTTAATTCTTTAAAAGAAGATGAAAACGACGTAGCAGAAGAATTAAGTGCTAAAAGTGGTATTGATAAACCTTCAATTGCATCACTTTTACCAATGGTTGCACCGTTAATTATGGGTGCACTTAATAAGTCAACAAACTTAAGTGCAAAAGATACTAGCAATACAAATGATATAACATCAAGTTTATTAGATTTCATTGATCAAGACAATGATGGTTCAGTAGTTGATGATATTGTTGAAATAGCTGGAAAGTTTTTTTTAAATAATTTAATTTCAAGGAGACAAAAAATATGACTGCAATTTTAAGAAAAAGTGAAGCAAAAGAGCCATTTAGCTTTGTATTTGTTGATGGTGAAGATACTATTGTAAGAAGTGAAAACTATGCTCAAAAAGCAAGTGCAAAAAAATGGTATTGAATCTGTTATGAAAAATAGTCAAGAAGATGGAAGATATGAATTAAAAGATTCTTCAAATGGTAAATTCTATTTCAACCTAAAAGCTTCAAATGGTCAAATTGTTGCAACAAGTCCAATGTTCGCAACTGAAGATGATAGAGCATCTGCAATTGATACTTTAAAATCTGATGCTCCTGGTGCAACAGTAGAAGACAACGCTTAATTTTTTCCAAAAAAAGTAAATAGTTTTAAAACTATTTGCTTTTTGATATAATCTAACTTTTAAACTTACAAAATAATCTTTATAAAGGCCTATTATGAGTAGTACATTTGACTATGAAAAACTAAAACTTTTTTATATAGGAAAAGAAAAAAATCAATGAAGAAGAATCAATTCCATTAGTCTATAAAAACAAACACCTTACAACACATGCTGCAATTATTGGTATGACAGGTAGTGGGAAAACTGGACTTGGTATATCTTTATTAGAAGAAGCTGCTATTGATAATATTCCTTCAATTATTATTGATCCAAAAGGGGGGGATATGGGAAATTTATTACTTACATTTCCCCCCCAATTAAGAGCAAAAGATTTTGAGCCTTGGATTGAAGAGCAAGATGCACAAAATAATAATATGTCTGTAAATGAACTTGCAAGTAAAACAGCATCTTTATGGGAAAATGGAATCACAGGAGATTTTCAAAAAAAAGATAGAATTAAAAAAAACTAAAAGATAGTGCTGATTTTACAATATATACACCAGGAAGCACTGCTGGTGTTCCTGTTTCTGTATTATCATCTTTTAAAGCTCCATCAAAAGAAGTTCTTGAAGATGCAGATATTTTAAACCAATTAGTAAGTTCAACTGTATCATCTTTATTATCACTTGTTGATATAAAAGATAATACTTCATCAAAAGAGCATATCTTAATTTCATCTATTTTTATGAACTACTACTCACAAGAAAAAGATCTATCATTAGAAGAACTGATTTCATCAATTGTTACACCACCTTTTAAAAAAAGTTGGTATATTTGATTTAGAGACTTTCTTTGCACAAGAAGAGAGATTAAAACTTGCACTTAAACTTAATACAATTATTGCCAATCCATCATTTAAAGCTTGGATAGAAGGTGAAGCCTTAGATATTTCAAATATGCTATACGATGAAAATGGAAAAGCAAGAGTATCAATTTTTTTCTATTTCACACTTAAATGATTCTCAAAGAATGTTTTTCGTTTCACTTCTATTAAATCAAATGGTAGCATGGATGAGAAGACAAGAAGGTACAAGTTCTCTTAAAGCCCTACTTTATATGGATGAAATCTTTGGATATTTTCCACCTTCTAAAAATCCGCCATCAAAACAACCTATGCTTACACTTTTAAAACAGGCTAGATCTTTTGGAGTAGGAGTTATTCTTTCTACACAAAATCCAGTTGACTTAGACTATAAAGGATTAGCAAATATTGGAACATGGTTTATAGGCCGATTACAAACGAAACAAGATAAAGAAAAAGTAATCGATGGACTTACAACAGGAGCAAATGCAAATCTTGATAAAAAAAGAGTTAATGAGCTTACTTTCAAACCTTAGTAAACGTAATTTTATTATGAAAAATATTCACGAAGATGCAGTAAAAGTATTTAAAACTAGATGGGTTTTATCATATTTAAAAGGTCCTATTTCTAAAGATGATATCAAAAGATTAATGTCAGAGAAAATTAAAATGGCGTTAAATAAACCAGAAGAAATAAGTTCTAATACAAGAATAAATTCAAATAGTTCAAATACTTCATCAAGACCTATTTTGCCCAATGATTTAGAAGAGTACTTTAATTATTTATCACAACAAGACTCGTATCAAATGCAGCCATATTTATTAGCTTCATGTAATCTAAATTTCTTTAATGCATCTAAAAACATTGATATTAAAAAAACTATCATTAACAAAATATATCTTGATGAAACAGATTCAAATATCAATTGGGAAGATAGTGAAAACTTAGAAAACTTAGATTTTTTAACAAAAGAAAAAACAAACTCTTCATACTATAATACTCCAACATTTATGCAAAACTCTAAAGAGTTAAAATCTATTCAAAGAGAGTTTACAAACAGAATTTATCAAAACAATAAATTAACTCTATACAAAAATAGTAAACTAAAACTTATTTCAAAACAAGATGAATCATTAACTGATTTTAAAATTAGAATGCAAGATAGACTAAATGAAGCAATTGATGAAAATGTTGAAAAACTACAAATAAAACTTCAAAAAGAAGAGAAAAGACTTGAAACAAAACTAGAAAAACTATATATAAAACTAGAGAAAGAGAAAGATCAGGCAAGTTCTAAAACAACTGATGCTCTTATATCTATAGGCTCATCTATATTAGGTGCTTTCTTTGGAAAATCAATTCTTAGCAAGACAAATGTAGGGAAAGCAGCAAGTGGTGTTAAAAATGCTTCAAAAGTATTAAAAGAGAGAAAAGATGTTAAATTTGTAGAAGCTGAAATAGAAGAAGTTTCTTATGATATTGAGAGTTTAAAAAATAAACTTGAAACAGAAATTGAAAAAATAAATACGGAATTTGAAATCTCAAACTATGAAATAGAAGAGATATATATTAAACCAAGAAGAAAAGATATTTATAATGTGAAAATTGCCCTATTATGGGAGGAAGCATAATGTTAATTAATTTTATAAATTCATTTAAAAGTACAGTCTTATCTACAATAGATGAAAAAGGTAATCCTTTTACAAGTTATGCTCCATATGTAAAACAAGATGATAAATACTATATCTATATAAGCTCTCTAGCTAGACACTCAAAAAAACTTAGAAAAGACTCCAAGTGTTTCACTTTTTTTCATTGAAGATGAAATTTCATGTGAAAATATATTTGGAAGAAAAAGAGTAGTTTTACAATGTAGCTCAAAAAAAATTAGAAAATGATACTAATAAATTTGACAGATTAATTGAAGAGTTTGAAACAAGACATGGTGCAACAATGAAAATGCTAAAAGCTATGAAAGATTTTTCTATCTTTGAATTTCAACCATACTCAGGTGAAGCAGTTTTTGGTTTTGGTGAAGCTTATGATATAGGTGGAAAAAAAACTTTAATGAACTAGTTCAAAGAGAGGGATTAGTAGGACATAAAAAGTAGAAGTTTAAATAACTTCTACATCTGTAATATCTTTACCAGAAAGTTTTTCTAACTTTTGTTCTACTAAATCTAAAAACTCTACTCTATTTTTTTCATCCATATTATTTTCAAGCATCTCATTTATGTACTTTATTCCATTTGCATTGATTTTTTTCATACTTGCTAAATAATGAACAAATGAAATTTTTTTTGACATCATTTATCGAATAAAGCTTCTTAGTCTCTTTTTTTTAGAAGGTAATAAACCTTTCTCTTCATACATTTTAAGAGTTCTAACTTTTGCACTTAAAAGTTCAGCAATACTACTTAAAGGTAGTACATCTTTATCATTATTTAATAAAGCCAAAATATTATTCCTTTTTGAAATTTTGCTATTATATAAAAACTTATTTAAAACTTTCTACGGTTTTATAAATTGCATCAATGAGCTTTTGTAATTCTTCATTTTTTTGTAATATATGGAGGCATTATGTAAATTGTATTCATAAAAGGTCTTATCCATACTCCACGCTTAACAAACTCTTTTGTAGCAAGTGCTAAATCAACGTTCTCATAAAGTTCAACGACTCCTATAGCTCCAATAACTCTAACCTCTTTTACTTTTTCAAGCTGATTACAAATAGTTAAATTTTCTTTTAAATATTTTTCTATTCCTAATACATTTTCTTGCCAATTGTTTTCAAAAAGTAAATCAATACTTGCTGAGGCAACGCTACAAGCTAAAGGATTAGCCATAAAAGTTGGACCATGCATTAAAATATTTCCATCTTCTTCAATTCCTCTAACAACTTCTTTTGTTGTAATAGTAGCTGCCATTGTCATATATCCGCCAGTTAAAGCTTTTCCGATAGTTAAAATATCAGGTATTACTTCTGCATGCTCATAAGCAAAAAGTTTTCCTGTTCTTCCAAAACCAGTGGCAATTTCATCAAAAATAAGTAGAACATTATATTCATCACAAAGTTTTCTTAATCCAATAAGATAATCTTTATGATAAATTCTCATTCCACCAGCACCTTGAACTATTGGTTCAATAATAACTGCTGCAATATTTTCATGTTTTTATTTAAAACATCTTTTATTTCATCTAAATCTTTTTTATCAAAAGCTTCATCAAATTTTGATTTTGGTTCAGAGACAAAATAGTTTTTCATAAGTACACTGCTAAATAATGAGTGCATTCCAGTAATTGGGTCACATACAGACATTGCGCCAAAAGTATCGCCATGATATCCACGTCTTACAGTTAAAAAACTATTTTTTTTATTTTGATTCTCTTTATAAAAATATTGCAGTGCCATTTTCATTGCAACTTCAACTGATACAGAACCAGAATCACAATAAAAAATATGTTCGAGTTTATCATCTAAAATATTCAATAACTTTTCTGTTAATTTGATTGCAGGATCATGAGTTAGTCCTCCAAACATCACATGAGACATTTTAGAGACTTGCATATTTATTGCTTCATTTAGAGTGTTATTATTATATCCATGAATAACTGACCACCATGAAGACATTCCATCTATTAGTTTTATATCATCTTCTGTAGTAAGATATACTCCATTTGCTTTTTTAATTTTTATTGTATCTTTAGGATTTAAAACACTACTATAAGGATGCCAAATGTGATTTTTATCAATATTATTCATAAATACTCTCTTTATTAAAATCAGGGCTGTATTTTACCCTTATTTATATTTATAGATTATTTAATAAACTCCCTTTATATTCATTATTCTTGATAAAAAATAGATTTTATAAATAAATTTTATTTTGAAAATTACACATATTAAGTATTTTATTTAATTTTTATGTAATATTTTTACATAAAAAATGTATTCTTAATTACTATAAAAAGTAAATATTTGTTTTTGTTTTGATATTAATATTCAATTAAATATAGAATTTATTAAATATTTATTAATTAAATTTACAATTAAGCATATTTTATATACCCTAATATGATGTTAAAAACAACATTAATTAATATATAAGGAATCAGTTTTTATGAAAGAAAGTAAAACAAAATATAAAATAGGTCAAGACAACCTACAAAAATTTGGTCTAGATATACACAATCCAGTATTTATTATAAGTGCTATAATGATTCTAGTATTTGTAATAGGTACTCTAAGTTCACCAAAAGAAGCAAAAGAGATCTTAGATGGAGCAAAATGGTGGTCTATCAATAATTTTGATTGGCTATTTATGTTATCTGGAAATCTTTTTGTAATTTTTTTGTCTTCTTCTTGTTATACTTCCTGTTGGAAAAATAAGAATAGGTGGAGATGATGCAAAACCTGAGTTTACAAATTTTGCATGGTTCTCTATGCTATTTGCTGCAGGAATGGGTATTGGTCTTATGTACTGGTCTGTCGCAGAACCAGTTGCATATTATACAGCTTGGTGGCATACACCTTTAAATGTAGCAGCAAAAACAGCAGAAGCAAAAGAGTTAGCCATGGGTGCAACAATGTTTCATTGGGGGGGACTTCATCCTTGGGCAATCTATGCTGTTGTAGGATTATCTCTTGCATTCTTTTCATATAGTAAAAAAAACTTCCACTTACTATGAGATCAGCTTTTTACCCAATTTTAAAAGAAAAAATTTGGGGGGATGGCCTGGTCACTTAATTGATTTACTTGCAGTATTTGCAACAATTTTTGGACTTGCGACATCTTTGGGTCTTGGAGCACAGCAAGTATCTTCAGGGTTAAAATTCTTGTTTGATATTGACAATGGAGTAAATACTCAAATTTTAATTATTGCAGCTATTACAATTTTTGCACTTATTTCTGTGGTAAAAGGTTTAGAAGGTGGAGTTAAAGTATTGAGTAAGTTTAATATTATTTTAGCATTGCTTCTTGTCTTATTTATAATTATCGTAGGTCCAACACTTAATATTATTACAGGAGTAGGAACAACACTTTCTAATTATGCTTCAAATATACTTCCACTAAGCAATTTTATTGGAAGAGAAGATAGTGAATGGTTTCATGGTTGGACTGTTTTTTTTATTGGGCATGGTGGATAGCATGGTCTCCTTTTGTAGGTATGTTTATTGCAAGAGTTTCAAAAGGAAGAACAGTTAGAGAATTTATTATTGCTGTACTTTTTATTCCTACAATTGTAACAGCTATTTGGATGAGTACCTTTGGTCTAACTGCACTTGATCAAGTTATAGGAAATGTTGGTGCCTTAGCAGGTGGAATTACAGATAAATCATTATCAATGTTCCAAATGTTAGAAAATCTACCTCTTTCTACAATTACTTCATCTATTGCTATTTTCTTGGTAATTGTATTTTTTTGTAACTTCTTCTGATTCAGGTTCATTAGTTATAGATAGTATAACTTCAGGAGGAAAAGTAAATGCTCCAACTATTCAAAGAGTATTTTGGGCTGTTATTGAAGGTCTTGTAGCTATTGCATTATTGTACGTTGGAGGAAGTGAAGCATTAAATGCGCTTCAAGCAGGAGCAATTACTACTGCTCTTCCTTTTACAATAATCCTTTTAGGTATGTGTTACTCTTTATATATAGGTTTAATTTCAGAGCTTAAAAAGTAGAATCTTTTCTACTTTTTAAGGCGCAAGTCTCTCTATTTTCCAAGAGTTATCCTCTTGTAAAGTATAAACAAATCTATCATGCAATCTATCTAAACCTGCCTGCCAAAACTCTATTTTATTAGGTTTTATTATATATCCACCCCCCCAAAATGAAGGAAAAGGAATCTCTCCTTTTACAAATTTATTTTTTATTTCATTAAATTTTGCTTCTAATAATGACCTTGAACTTATTATTTCACTTTGATGTGAAACCCAAGCTCCTATTTGACTACCTTTAGGTCTTGATAAAAAATATTTCAAAGAAGCTTGTGAACTTATTTTTTCTATACTTCCCTCTATTTTAACCTGTCTATCTAAGTCAAGCCATGCAAAAAGTGCAGCAGCTTGTGGATTTTCTTCTATGTCTTTTGCCTTTTTTGATTTATAATTAGAAAAAAAAACAAAACCTGTTTCATCAAATATTTTAAGTAATACAGTTCTTACACTAGGCATCATATCTTCTCCCGTAGTTGCAAGAGTAAAAGCATTAGCTTCTCTTATTTGAGCATCAAGTGCTTGATTAAACCATAATTCAAACTGTTTAAAAGGATTAACATCTAAATCTTCTTTATGTAATCCCTTTTCCATATACTCTTTTCTCATTTGTGTAATATCAACCATCAAAATTCCTATAAAATATGGCTATTCTAACATTTTTTTTGACTATAATTTCATCAAAAAAAGAAAAGATTTTGATTCAAAGAGATACTTGCTATTCATGTTATAGACCAAAAAGTTCATGTATGTGTAAACATATTAGACAAATTAATACAAAAACAAAATTCATTATATTAATGCATCCAAAAGAGTTTAAAAAAAACAAAAAAATGGTACAGGCCATTTTACAAATATGTCTTTAAGTAATAGTGAGATATTTATAGGTATTAATTTTTCAAATCATGAAAAAAATAAATAGCTTGATTAATGATGTAAAAAATGAGTGTTATCTTTTGTATCCTGGAGAGGATAGTATAAAATTAAATGAAGAAAAAAATCACCACATCAAAAAATATAATTCTATTTATATTAGATTCAACTTGGCCTTGTTCAAAAAAAATGCTTCGAGAAAGTAAAAATTTACAAAACCTAAAAAAAAGTAAGTTTTGATAGTAAAAAAAATTTCTAATTTTAAAATTAAAACTCAACCTAATAGTTATTGTCTTTCAACAATAGAATCGACACAATATATTTTAGAGCTTTTAAATAGGCAAAAACTAGAAAATTTAAAGAATAATGAGTTAATAGAGTTTACAAAACCATTTGAAAAAATGGTTCAATATCAAATAGATTGTGCAGTTGAAAAAAAACCTAGATATAGATAATAGCTTTATACTTCGTCTATATCAGGTTTCTCTGCCTCTTTTTGTGCATCTGTTTTTAATAATTCAGCTATTTTTTCATCAACAATTTTTAAAGTTCTTTCTTGAGTCTCATATGAAAGGTCTGGAAGTTTTCCACCCCCCCACATTTTTTTTCAGCTTCTTCGAAACCTCTAATAATCCCCCCCATTCTTGCAGATTCTAATGCTTCAATATTATCTTCAGCCATACCAAAAACAAATGAGCTAACTCTACTTGAAGTTTCAATCACTCCAAAAAAACCATTTTCAGAAACTAATTCTTTAGCCTCAGATGAAGATAATTCAGTAATTGGTTTACCATCATACCCAATTGATTTTAATGAAAATCCACCATCAAGTTCTTTACCAGACAAGAAATCATAAATCTCTGTATTATTAATGATATTCATTAAAGAATTTTGAGCAGAAGCATTCTTTTGACTAAGTTCAACACTTTTAATATTTAAAAAGACTTTTATACTTTCCATTGATATTGAAACATTCACAGCTGAATTGTGAATCTTACTATCATTTGGATCTTGTATTTTATGTCCTTCTAAAGGATTATGAACTTTATTATGTTCAGTAACTTTCTCATAAGCTTTAGCTTTTTCAGCTTGAAAAGAATTTGAATAACTATTACTTATACTTAAATTTGCAGATTCCATAATAAGCTCCTTTTACTAATATATAACAAATCTTAATATAACATTTCTTAAAATTAGTTTAAATATAATTCAATAGCTTATATTATCACTATATTTACTCTTGATATTATTTAAAAAACTAAAAACTAACTTTAAGAAATATAAAATTTTTGTTATAATTACTATTGATATACAATACTATTAGTTTAATTTAACTATAATTCAAAAAAAACTTTTTAGGTTATTCTTAATGAAAAAAAATTTCACTTATTTATGTAGTTCTGTGTTTTACTTTAAATTTATTTGCTACATCGACTACTGAACAACAATTATTTCAAGAAAAAAATAAAAGAGTTTACCCAAATAGATAAATCCGAACTATTTAAAGAAGAGAGTTTAGAAATAATAAAAAAATCTTCTTAAAAAAAGAACTACACCTTCATCTTTAAGTAAAGGTCTTACTAAAAAATATTATAAATATCATGATTATGAACCTTTTTTTTATAAATGAAAATGGTATTAAACCGTTGACTTATAAACTTATAGAACATATAAAAACTGACCCTGTATTAAAACCTTATATTCATAAATTATTTAATATTGAAAAAATTGAATTATCAATTGAAGATATAAATAGCGATAGCTCTACACAAAAACTTATCAATCTAGATTTTATGTTAGTTAGTATTTATCATCAATATATGAGATATTTATCACGTGGAATTATTGATTGGAAAGCATTTCAAGAAGAGTTAAAAGAGCTTGATGAAGAAAAAGAGATAATTGCAAATTGGAAAAAAAATATGATGTAAGAAAAAATATTAGAAAACTTCTTTATGAAGCAATTAAAGAAAATGATATACATTTAGCAATAAATAAAGTAAATTATACATTTCCAAAAGCAAAAGAATTATCTCAATTAATTGAAGAGTATGAACAAATTGCTCAAAATGGTGGATATACTAAAGTACCCGAAGTTAAAAAATCTATGAGAAAAGGAAACTATTATCCTCAAATTAAATTTTTAAGAGAAAGATTAGTTCAAAGTAATGATTTAGAAGATATTGAATGTTTTACTAAAAAGGAAATAATTGACGAAAATTCAAATAATTTATTTATAAAAGAACAAGAAGTAAAAGAAGATACTCAAGTATTAAATAATGAAAATGTTCCAAACCAAAAAGATTGTAAGGAACTATACGATGAAAAAGTTTTTCAAGCAGTTAAATCTTTCCAAAAAAATCATGGCTTAATAGAAGATGGTATTATAGGAAGAAATACGATAAATAGATTAAATACTCCTATTGAGAAAAAAAATTGCAAAAATTAGAATAAACCTTGAAAGAATGAGATGGATGCCAAGAGATTTAGGTGAAAAATATTTAATTGTAAATATTCCTGATTATAATCTTAAGATGTATAAAGAAGGTGAAATAAAACTTGAAATGCCTGTAGTTGTAGGAGAAAGAAGACACCCTACTCCTATTTTTAGTCATAAAGTTTCTGCAATTGTTTTAAATCCGTATTGGAGAATACCTCAAAGAATTGTAAAAAGAGAAATTATCCCTAAATTAATAGAAGATCCAACATACTTAGAAAAACAAGATATAAAAACTTTTGAAAATTGGAGTCATAAATCAATGACTTATGATACAAGTAGTGTTGACTGGAGTATGTACTTAGATAATGATTTAATAGGAACATCTCAATCAGTCCAATGAGATTTATTCAAATTCCAGGAGAAAAAAACCCTTTAGGAAGAATGAAGTTTATGTTCCCAAACAAATACTCAGTTTATCTTCATGATACACCATTTAAAAGCCTGTTTAAAAAGAAAAGAAGAGCTTTTTCTCATGGTTGTATAAGACTATCAAGACCACATGACTTACTTAAAACTATTGCAGAAGAAGATAGTATTGTTAACTATGATAAAGCAAAAGAAGTTTTAGAAGATATTGAAAAAACTGATATAGATTTAACTAAAAAAAATACCTGTACATATAGTTTATCTTACAACATGGATTGATGAAAAAGGAAAGGTTCAATTCAGAGATGATATTTATAACTATGATAGAATGCAAAGTAAATATCTATTTAATAAGTCACTTTGATTTTAAAAAAAGAGAATTCTTTCATCTTTCCTTGTAAGTCTTTAATATCAGATTTGTTTATATAATATTTCTCTTCAATATTGTATTTCATAAATCTTACTTCAGCATTTGTAAAACCATCTAACTCTTTCTCTTTTATTGAAAGTTTTTTAGTAGTTATTACTCTTCTTAATTTTCCATTTTCATTTTTTTACATAAAAAAACAATGTCAAAATCTTTTGTATTTATTTTTTTCAATTGTTACAAAAATATATAAAATATTATCTGCATATGATGGTACTAAATCTAAAAACTCTTCAATACTTAAAAAACCTATATAAAGTTTTGTATATATATCAAAATATAGACTTAACTTTTTTGTTTTGAAAAAAATTTAAATCTATTACTTTTTCAGGGTCCTGACGACTTCTTTTTAATATCCATTCTAAAGTTTGGAAATATATAAATTTTGAGTGTTGTATAGAGTATGCCTCAACAAATTTTTTTATCTTTATATAGTGGCTTAAAGTCTTTCTTCTTTCTATTAAACACAAGTTTCTTTAGAAGTGCATTATCTGTAATATCTTTTGTAATCCAAATCGTACAATAAGAAGGAAACCTTTTAAGTCCAACAGTACCTTCTGTTAATACAATTAGGGCTCTAATATGTAAACTAGGGAATAAAACTTTTAATAAAGCATGTTTTTTATCTAATCTTTTATTTAAACTTACTGTTTTTTTTGAAGTACTCATTTCAACAAAATAAAGTGCATCATCTGTAAAAAAAACAGTGCATCAAATTCACTAATATCCTTATAATTAGATTTATAAACTATTTGTAAACTTCTATCTATCATCAATCCAGTTTTATAAAACTTATCAACTCTATTTTGATGAGGACCTTTTAATATAAACTGTTTTATAAAATCACAATTATTTGCATAATCTAATAAAAGCTCATAGATAATATTCTCATAAACTTCACCTCTAAAACTATTATATGTAGCAATATTTTCTAGTGATATATCTTGAGTTTGTGATTTTAATAATGGTTTAACATTTCTTGAATCATATTTGTAGTAAAAAAGATTTTCTTTAATTTTTGAAATATCTAAATTTTTAATTTCTTTTGTAATTTTTAATTGTTGCAACTTAATAAAACTTTCTGCCTATCCCTAAATAAAAGCCAATTATACCCAAAGTATCTCTTTTTGTAAAGACAAATTCAATAAAATAAACTTATAATACGTATAAAATAAAATAAAGATTACTATGAGACAAATTTTTTTTATTATATTTAACTATTTTTTTATTTTCAGCATGCTCTATAAAACATAATGATATTAAATCAAATAGTATCAATTTAACTTTAAAAATGCAAAATCTATCAATATTAATTCAGTCAATATCAAAAGATATAAAAAAAAGAAGAAGCAGATGATATCGCTTATGAAAGTATTTCATACTCTAAAAAAACTTGCAAATGATTATAATATTATTCCACCGGCATTATTTCATAATAGTTTAATAAATATGGGACTAAAAGAAAAAGGTTACTGCTATCATTATGCAAATGATTTATTAAAATATCTAAAAACAAAAGATTATAAAAGTTTTCATCTAAAAAAAAGTTGTTTCACAAAGAGGTCAATATTTTGAACATACAAGTATTATTATAACAAGAGATAATATAAAGCTTGAAGATAGTATTGTTTTGGATGCATGGAGAAATAGTGGTATACTATTTTTTTTCAAAAGTTAAAAATGATGAAAGATATGATTGGGAGATTAAATAAATGAATAAAAACATATTAATTACAGGTTGTAGTTCAGGATTAGGACTTGCCCTTAGTAACTTTTATTTAGAGAATAATTTTACAGTATATGGAATAAGTAGAACAAAGCCTAATATTAAAAATAAGAATTTTCATTTCAAAGAGTTTGATTTAAGTGATTTATCACGAATAAAACCTGAATTAACTTCTTTTATAGACAATATCAAAGAGATTGAAACAGTATATTTAAATGCAGGTATGTTAGGAGATATTAAAGAGATAACAAAGTTATCTATAACTGAAATTAAAGAAGTACTAGATTTAAATGTATTTGCAAATAAAGAACTACTTGATATATTATCTGCAAATAATGTTAAATCAATAATAGGAATATCTTCAGGTGCATCAAAAACGGTTCAAAGGGTTGGGGGGGTTCATATTCACTATCAAAATCATCACTAAATATGTTAATAAATCTTTACTCAAAGGAGATGTTAAATACCACACTTCTAGCTGTTGCTCCTGGAGTAATAGAGACACCTATGACTGATATTATTAGATTTGAGGTTGATGATAATATCTTCACATCTGCAAAAATATTAAAAGAAGGAGAAATCCAACAGCCAATTGATGCAGCACAAAGATTACATGAAGTTGTAAAAAGAATAGATGAATTTGAAAGTGGTTCTTTTATAGATGTAAGAGCTATATAAAAGCTACTTCTATTAGAAATAGCTTTTATCTTTTTAGTTTTCCTTATGACAAGCTGCCGTAAAAATTACATCCGTTGAAGAGTTAAGAGCAGTCTCCATAGAGTCTTGAACAACACCAATTACAAATCCAATTGCAACGACTTGAAGTGCAATATCATTTGAAATACCAAATAGTGAACAAGCTAATGGAATTAACAGTAATGAACCACCAGCAACACCTGAAGCTCCACAAGCTGCAAGTGCCGATACTACTGAAAGTAATAAAGCTGTACCAATATCAATACTCATTCCAAGTGTATGAACAGTAGCTAAAGTTAAAACAGTAATAGTTACTGCTGCACCAGCCATATTTGTTGTAGCCCCCCCTAAAGGAATTGATATAGAATAAGTATCTTCATTTAACCCTAGTTTTCTGCAAAGATTTAAATTTACAGGAATATTTGCAGCAGAACTTCTTGTAAAAAAAAGCTGTAATACCACTCTCTTTTAAACAAGTAAAAATAAGAGGAAATGGATTCTTTTTAGTTTTTATAAATACGATAATAGGGTTTACAATTAAAGCTATAAATAGCATAGTTCCTACAAGTACAACTAAAAGTTTTGAATAACTTAAAAGTGCAGCAAAACCTGTTTGTGCAAAAGTATTTGCAACAAGTCCAAAAATACCAAAAGGTGCAAGTCTAATTATAAATTTAACAATTTTCGTAATACCAGTTGAAACATCAAAAAAAACTTTTTTTTGTCTCATTAGAACTATAATGCATCGCAAATCCAATTGCTATAGCCCAAACTAATATTCCAATAAAATTACCTGTTTGCAAGGCATTGACTGGATTGTCAACCATATTATATAAAACTGTTTTTAATACATCTATTACACTATCAGGAGGTGTTAAAGCTTTTTGAGTACCTTCTAAAAGAACTAATTCAACAGGAAATAAAAAAAACTTGCAAGTACAGCTATTAGTGCAGCTAAAAATGTTCCAACTAAATAAAGTATTACAATTGGTTTCATGCCAGTTTGTACACCTACTTCTTTAGTTGCAATTGCAGTTGCTACTAAAACAAAAACTAAAATAGGAGCAATAGCTTTTAAAGCACCAACAAATAAACTTCCTAAAATAGAAAAGGACATGGCTAATTCCTTTGAAATCATAGCCACAATTACACCTAAAACTATACCTATTAGTATCTGTAATACTAAATTAGCATTTGCAAACTTTTTAAACAAAGAACTTTCTTCTTTCATAATAAACCTTATTAATTTCAAATTTTAAGGATTATATCAAAGAATATTTTTAAGTAAGATTATATAAAAATTATATCAAAGTGATGTATTAGTTTCATTTTAAGATTTTATGTTAAAGTTAGATTAAAAAAAAGTTAAAGATATACTTTTCCAAAGGACTTAAAATGAGTGATGTTACACCAAGAGATGAAGAGATTGTATTAGAAAACAATAGGTATCTAGTAAGTGAAACAGATGATAAAGGTGTTATAACTTACTGTAATGATTACTTTACAGAAATTTCAGGATATTCAAGAGAAGAGTTAATAGGTCAGCAACATAATATAATCAGACACCCAGATATGCCAAGAGTTATTTTTAAACTTTTATGGGAAAGAATTCAATCGGGTAAAAATATAAATGCTGTTGTTAAAAACTTAGCAAAAGATGGTAAATACTACTGGATTTTTACTGAATTTAAAACTAGACTTGATTTAGATACAAATACAGTAATAGGCTACACAGCACATAGAAAAAAAGATTTCTCATGATGCTGTTGAAATCATATCAGAGTTATATGCAAATCTATTAGAAATAGAACAAAGAGAAGATATTCAAACTGCTCAAAAATATCTTGAAGAGTATTTAAAAGCAAAAGATCCAAAAGTAAATTTTGTTAATCTTTTAGATCATATCCATAAATTTTATTAAACAAACTTTTTAATAAATGACTCTTTATTATTTATAAACTCAAGTACGCATTTTTTTTACAAATGCAGGCTTTGAGTTTAAACTCTTTTGGAACCATTAGTCTTAACTCTTCAGGAACCTTTATATGATTACACCAACAGTCATTGTTAGGTATATGTGCTTCACATTTATTATCTTCTTTACAAAAGGGGGGGCAAATTTTAGGATTAATCATCTTGACCTTTTCTAAAAACTAAATTTTTTAATGTTTTGTTTTCATTATTACTTGGAAAAGTATCTAAATTATCTAATCTTTTAATATATTTAAACATAGGTGCATTTTCTTGAAATAGATTTTTCATAAATGACACACCAAGTTCAGGAGCATTTAGACATGATAAAACTATTGCTTCATTTGAAACTAATGAATCTAATCTTTTTATAATCTTTTCATAATCTTTCGTTGCAGCAAAACTTCCTTTTTGAAAAGAAGGAGGATCTATAACTATAATATCATAAGGTGCAAACTTCTTAATTCTACTCCATGACTTTAATATATTATATGGTAAAAATTTTACCTTTTTTTGTATCTAAGTTATTTAAATGATGATTAATTCTTCCCGTTGTTAAAGCACCTTTAGCCATATCTACATTTACTACTTGTTTAGCCTCACCTGCCAATGCAGAGACTGAAAAAGCACAAGTGTATGAAAAAAGATTTAATACATTTTTATCTTTAGAAATTGATTTTAAATACTCACGTCCTATTTTCATATCAGGAAATATTCCAATATTTTTATTATTAAAATTTATAGAATATTTCAAACCATTTTCAATGGCAGTTATATCATCACTTATCTTACCAAAAATAATTTCACTTGGCGCATTTGATAAATATCTTCTTTGTATTACAAAAGCTTTAAACCCTTCACTTTTAGCCACTACTTCTAAACTATTGATTATCTCTTCTTCATCGTCAGATTCTTCAAAAAAAGCTTGCGAATAATATATCATTAATAGAATCAACTGTTAGATAATTAAAACTATCATAATAGTTTCCTCTTCCATGAAATACTCTTTTAAATTCACAATCTCTATTTTCAAGATTTTTTTAAAATTAACTCTTTTAAATCTTCTATTATCATCTATTTGAACTCATACATTTTTATCTCTTGAATTTCATATTCAAACTGTTGATTATTGATTTTAAACTCAAACTCCTCACCTAACTCTTTTCCTAATAAAACTCTTCCTAATGGCGATTTATTTGATATTTTATTTTCACTAGGATTTGTTTCAAATGTTCCTACAATAATATATGTTTTCTCTTCATTTGTATTTAAATCTAATACTTTAACTTCAGAACCAAAATTAACCTTTTTGTGGGGGGGTATTTTAGCTGTATCTATTACATCTGAATTATTTATAATTTTATCTAAAAACCTAAGTCTTTTATCAATATTTCTTATCATCTCTTTGGCAGAAATATATTCAGCATTTTCACTTCTATCACCATGTTGTGCAGCTATCTCTTTCTCTTTTACCCAATGTGGTTTCTCTATTTCTAAAAGTTGTTTAAACTCTTTTAATATATTTTCATAACCAAACTCAGTTATTAACTCTTTTTGCACTACTTCATAAACCTTTCAAAATCACTTGGATATGGTTCATTTAACAAATCTCCTCTTTTCATTGGAGCATATAATTCATCATATCTTTTATAAGTTGTTTGATCAAGCCTTCTAAAAATACGTGTTCTATCTAAAAGTTCAGGTTTTTCTAATCCCGCTGAAGCCAAAATCTCTACAAAACTCTCTAAAGTCATCTCATGAAAGTTTGCAACTCTTTGTTTTTTATCTTCAACAACAAGACCTTTAGTAAGTTTTGGATCTTGTGTAGCAACACCTGTAGGACATGTATTTTTATGGCATTGTAAAGCTTGAATACACCCTAATGATAACATCATACCTCTAGCACTTGCACATAAGTCAGCTCCTAATGCTAAAGCTTTTGTAATATGCATACCATTTAATATTTTTCCAGAAGCTACAACTTTTATATCATCTTTTAAATCAAAACCAACTAAACAATCAACTACGAAAACAAGTGCTTCTCGCAAAGGCATCCCTACAGAGTTTGTATACTCTAATGGTGCAGCACCTGTTCCACCTTCTCCACCATCAACAGTAATAAAATCAGGTTTAATATAAGTTCAACCATTGCTTTACAAATATCAATAAACTCCTCTTTTCTTCCAACACAAAGTTTAAATCCTATAGGTTTTCCTTCACTTAAATCTCTTAATCTTTTTACAAATTTAAGTAATCCTTCTGCTGTAGAAAAAGAACTATGAGTTGGAGGAGAATCAACTCTTGTATTTGGTTTAACTCCTCTATCTTCTGCTATTTCAATTGTATTTTTATTTGCAGGTAAAATTCCACCATGACCTGGTTTTGCACCTTGTGAAAGTTTTATCTCTATCATTTTTACATTTTCATATTTTGATTTTAAAGCAAATTTTTCCTCATCAAATTTTCCATCTTCTGTTCTACAACCAAAATATCCAGTTCCAATCTGCCAAATCAAATCACAATTTGAAGCTAAGTGATATCTACTTAATCCACCCTCACCTGTATTTAATGCAAAGTTTCCAATTTTTGCACCATTTCCTAATGATAAAACAGCATTTGCACTTAAAGAACCAAAACTCATTGCACTTATATTTAATATTGAAGCTAAATATGGTTTTTTACAATCAATTCCACCAATACTTACTCTTGGGCTTTGTTCTAAATCATGTGCTTTTAAAGCTTTTAAAGAGTGTCCAATCCACTCATATCCTGCTTCATATACATCCATTTTTGTACCAAAAGGAATTGTACTTGGAAGCTTTTTAGAACGTCTATAAACAACTGTTCTAAGTTGTCTATTTATAGGAACACCATCTATATCTGACTCCATAAAATACTGTCTAATAGGAGGTCTTAGCTCTTCAAGAACCCATCTCATTCTTCCAACAACTGGATAGTTTCTCCATAAAGAGTGTTTAATCTGTTTTACATCATATAAACCAATTAAGACAATTACTATAAAAGGGAAAAACAACCAAGAAAATGAAAAATCAATTATTGATAAAATGATTATTGCAATAGCACCAAAGATTATAAAATTTCTAAATATTTTAGGCATGAGGACTCTTTTTTTTCGAATATTATATTATTAATCACTTTAAATAATTTTTCAAGGTATTGTATTTTTTTAAACTTACAAAATAGGCTTAAAAGAGTTACAATACTAAACACCATCACTTTAAAGTTAAATAAAAACAATAAACTTGACGTATCGCATTTAAAAAAAACTTTTAAATCTTTGTAATATCCAAAAAACTACAAAAGAATTACAATGGCAGAGAAATTAGAATTAGAAAGAAGAGAATTTATACAAAAATCTACACTGGGAGTTTTGGGACTTTTTGCATTAGGAGGAGTAGCAACTGCTCCATACTTAAATGCTAAAGAGTTTAGATTAAGACCACCAGGGGGGGCACAAGAAGAAAAAGATTTCTTAGCACTATGTATCAAATGTGGTCAATGTGCTCAAGTATGTCCATACCATAGTATTGAACTTGCAGATATTACAAAAGGTCATGGCGTTGGAACTCCATATATTGATGCCTTACAAAGAGCATGTTATCTTTGCACTGCACTTCCTTGTGTATTAGCTTGCCCTACAAATGCGCTTGAGCATAATACAGAAAAACCTGAAGATGTAAATATGGGCGTAGCAGTATTTAAGTTTTCAAATAAATGTATTGGAATAAGTACTGAAGAAGTTGCAAGAAAAGATATTGATAGAATTTATACACATCCGCATACAAATAAACTGGAAAAAGATGTTTTAAAAAAAACTTGAAAAGTATGAAGATGAACAATGTACAATATGTGCAGACCTTTGTCCTTATCCAAACTCGAAAGATGCAATAGAAATGATACCAGATAATGCAAACAATGGTAAACGACCTAAAATAAACTCATCATGTGTTGGTTGTGGAGTTTGCGCTGAGTTATGTCCTACAAGTGCAATAGTTATAGAACCTAGATTAAGTTATGACGATTATTATAACAAAGGTAAAAGAAATAAGTAAAACTTATAATTGATATAAATCATTTTATAAGTTTTGCTTTTTATATATACTTCGAAAAACTAAAGGGAACTAGATGAGAATATTACTAACACTAATTTTTTTTACTACTAAGTACATATGCAAATGATTTTGCAAAAAGTAGTACTTGTAAAGGATGCCATCCTACAATTTATGCAGAATTTTATGAATCTTCACATAGAAAGTCTTCTACTTTTGAAGATGCAATTCATAAGGCAGTATGGGACTTGCATCCAGATAAAGAAAAAAAAGCATACACTTGTGCACAATGTCACACGCCTACTGATTTAGAATTATTAAACAATCTAAAAGAGGATAAACCTGCCCTTCCAAAGAAAAATGATGTTCAAGTTCATGAAGCAATTTCTTGTGCGTATTGTCATAAAATTAAAGATATTGAAGAACACGAAAAGATGAATAAAAATTTATTAACTTTAAAAGATAAAGTTTTTTTTATTCTGCAAATGAAAATCATAGAGATCAAAAAAATAAAGAGTTTAAAGATGAAATATCACTATTTGGTATGATGAAGAAAAAAATCAGGTTCACCATATCATAAAATTGACTACTCAAACAAAAACTTTTATACAGGAAAAATGTGTATGGGATGTCATTCACATCTACAAAATGAAAATAATTTTGATTTATGTAGAGTAGATATGAAAGGTGCAAAAGATGAAGAGACAAACTGTATTTCATGTCATATGCCTAAAATAAAAGGAACAGCAACAACTATAAAAATATCTAAGACACATAGATTTCATGGATTTGCAACAGCTTCTAAAAATAAAGACCTTCTAGGTAAATATATTAAAATTAAATTTAAACAGAAAAAAAGATTTTTTTTGAAATATCTATTAAAAACGAAGCAAGTCACAATCTTTTCTTACAACCTTTAAGAGTAGCCCAACTTAGAGTAAATGTATTAAGAGATAATAAAACAATAAAACTTGATACAAAATCTTTTATGAGAATCATTGGAAAAGATGGAAAAGCCACTATGCCATGGCTTGCTGACAGCGAAATTAAAAACAATATGATTAAAGCAAATGAAAGACGTGTAATTAAATATGATTTTAAACTTCAAGAAAATGATAAATTAGAAGTTGTATTTGGATACTACAGAGTTAATCCAAAAGTAGTAAAAAAATTAAAAACTTGAGAATAACAAAGAAGCTACTGACTTTAATATCTTAAAAAGTGAGTTTTTTTTCACACTAAATAAATCTTAAAATAGTGTAACAAATAATTGTTACACTATTTTTTTTCCAATCTTAATAAACAAAAAAATTGTACAATACATTTCAAGGAGATTATATGCTTGAAAAATACGCTTTTGGTACATACAGAACTACAGATAAAAGCCCTATTCATAGAGATGCTTTAAAATATGCACTTGATAATAAAATTACCCATATTGATACCTCTTCAAACTATATGCACGGTGATGCAGAAAGACTGATTGGAAATGAATTAAAAAATAGAAATAGAGAAAATTTTACTATTGTTTCCAAAGGTGGATATATTCAAGGTGAGAATATGAAGATGGTACAAGAGGGTTATAAAGTTGAAGATTTAGTAATCTATGATGAAAACTGTTATCATAGTATCCATCCCAATTTTATAAGTGACCAAATTGACAAATCGTTAGAAAGATTACAAACAGACTATATAGATGTTTATTTATTGCATAATCCTGAATACTATCTTTTAAAAGAGATTAAACAAGGTATGACTCAAGAAGCTATAAAAAAAACTTTCAAAATATAATGCAAGAAAGAATTAAAAAGGCATTTGTATTACTAGAAGAAAAAGTAAAAGAAGGGAAAATAAAAGCCTATGGAATAAGTTCAAACTCATTTGCTAAAAAAGCAAATGACATACATTTTTTAGAGTATAAATATTTAATAGAGTATGCAAAAGAGATAGCAGGAGAAAATCATAATCTAAAAGTCATTCAACTTCCTATGAATATCTTTGAAACACAGGGAGAAAAGGCTGCTAAATGGGCTTATAAAAATGCTTTAGAAGTTCATATAAATAGACCTCTTAACTCTTTTAGAGAAAATGAGATGATAAGATTAGCTAGTTATGAATGTCCACAAAACTATGAAAACCTTTTAAATCAAATAAGACAAATAGATAATCAAGATTTACAAGAAGTAGTAAATCAAATAATAAATATAGAGAATGAATACCGATGGGCAGGTGATGTGATGATATAATTGAATACCAAGTAGTACCATACATCATGCAAAACCTAAATTTAGAATCAAATACCTATGTATTGCTAAATGACTATTTAGAGAGTTATAAACAGAAAGTAAAATGCCAAATTTCTACAAAAGAGGCAAAAAAAATTAAATCTCGAAGAACCCATGGATAAAACTGCTCTTAAATTTTTAGAAGAAAAAGAGTATATAACAAGAATACTTGTTGGAATGCGAAGAGAAGAGTACGTAAAAAAGGTTATGAACTATGCAATTTCCTAATCTTATAAAGGGTAATTTGATTAAAAGATATAAAAGATTTTTAGCAGATATTATTTTAGAAAATGGTGAAGAGATAACTGCTCACGTACCAAATTCAGGGGGGGCTATGACATCATGTATTGAAGAGAAGTGTTCAGTATGGGTTAGTTTTCATGACAATCCAAAAAGAAAACTAAAATATACACTAGAACTAACACAAATGGGAGAGAATTTAATTTGTACAAATACAGGCATTGCAAATAAAATTGCAATTGAGGCAA
>JDSG01000029.1_pt1 | contig 92040 bp, 106 predicted proteins | sample 199341 | NCBI WGS metagenome assembly JDSG01 (sample SAMN02584197, study PRJNA231836) | bioreactor metagenome | isolation source: continuous culture bioreactor short generation time transfer1 day 52 after... | place: Germany: Bremen | reverse complement strand
AATTTTCATCAAAGTAAAAACCTCACTAATAATATAACCCCCCCTACCACTAAGACAGAGAAATATACGAATAATACCAGTTTACTAATAATTGCTTTTAACATTTAAGAATCTCCTTTTCTTCTATACGAATTAACTACTAGATTATCAGAAAAGGTAATACAATAAGTCATCCTTTTGGTGAAAAAAAAGAATGACTTTAGGGGGGTGGTATTCATTATTTCTCAAGAAATGTAAGAAACTCACTTCTTGATGATACGGACAACTTACTATAAATCCGACCTATATGTGTTTTGACAGTATTCTTGCTAATAAACAACTTGCTGCTTAAGTCCTCAATGCTAAGACCCTGAAACATATAGTAGCAGACTTCTGTCTCTCTTTCAGTTAGTTGATTAAGCTTATATGTAGTGGCAAATTGTTCGAAAATATTTTTTTTGGATCATCACTTATATCTGAGCCAACTTTTTCAAGCAGTTCCCGCTTATTTCTTACACCTAACTTCTTATAAATATTTCTAGCATGTTCTTTTAATGTGTTTATACTAATATCACAAGCAAGGGCAATATCATTATTCTTAGTACCACTACACATATGCTGATAAATCTCAGATTCCTTAGGTGTCAAAAGTAACTGGGTCTCTTTTATGAAATCTAAATCATCAGCTTTTGGGGGGGAATCGCCAGCTAATTCCTTCAAAGAGTCAATATTATAGTGTATTTTTCTGACCAGAGGTGGTAAAAATGAAAAAGCGATAATAATAGAAATGGCAGTTATGGCTATGGCTATATAGATGCTGTCAGTATCATCAATAATCTTAGAGCCAATAACACTTCCAATCAATACTGCAAACAGGTTAGCAGACATAGCAAAAGCAAATATCTTTATTGGTCTTCCAAATACATAACCAAGTTCAGCGACTATTGTCCATAACATTATGTCTAGTATTGCATAACCAAGGACTATCAACCCATATGTTGGCAACATATTATTCGAGAACAACATCATGCTTATATAGCCACATGCAATCAACATCATTGATACTGATAGGGTTAGCTCTACAGGCAACTTTCTTCGAAGTAGAAATACACCAATTCCAATTAGACCATAGATTCCAAGGTCAAGGCTATGAACATTTGCAAAATGATTCCTTGCCAAGGGTTCAACCAACGTTTGAGCAATCCCACCACCTAGGTTTAACAAGAAAATAAAAGCATAGACCATTATTAACAAACTACTTGGAACAAGTACTCCAAATGTTTCCTGGGGGGGTAGATCTTTTTCTTTGCTAAGATTAAAAGAAAAATACAAGGCACCAAGAAGGCATAATAGTAAGCCATACATTATCAATTGGCCAAAACCTAGATATTTCAGTATGCTGTTGGTATGAAAAAAAACATTGCCAAGAACAATTACATAAGCCATGTGTTTCCACATATTCTCTGGTCTCAGAATATTTACAAAGTAACATCCCCCCCATCCCGTTATGAAAAGAACACTATAGATACCAAGTATACCTGCAAAGGTATATGGCACAATAGGGTTTGATGTCTCTCTTAATGGAATCATGCACAAGGTGCCTATCAGACAGACAATAACACCAGAGCGAATAAAAAGCTTCTTGTATTTCAACTTAATATCAATAAAGCCAATACCTAGAAGAATTATTGCTGGTGCTATGATATAAGAGATTGCCAGGCTACTTAAATTAGTGAGCTTTGCATTAAAGACGATGTCTATTGCAGGCCCATTGTAGAGAAATGATAAAAGCCATCCAAGAAAAAAAACCATATGAAGTTATCAGGTAGAATCGCCTTTTATCCATTATTGCCTTTCAAAATGCATTCCTAAGGGTTAATAAAATAACTCATACTTATGATTCGTACTTCACTTCAATAAGCGTCAATCCCTTGGCAGGCGCTGTAAATCCTGCTTGGCTACGGTCCTTTGACTCAAATATTTGTTCAATAGAATCATCATGTCTTTGATTAAAGCCAATCTCAATAAGGGTTCCAACCATAATTCGTACTTGGTTGTATAAGAAGCCGTTGCCATTAATTTCTATTTCAATAAAGTCGTCTTCTTCAATAATATCAATACTATTGACTGTCCTCATTGTACTTTTCTTAGTCTTATCACTTGAGAAACCTTTAAAATCATGTTGACCAATGAACTTAAGAGAAGCAACAAGCATCATGTCCACATCAACTTGTTCTTCTAGGTGATAAACATATTTGCGTTCGAAAAGTGGCAATGTTTCTGCATTGGCTTTCCACAAAGTATAACGATAAGTCTTGTTATGAGGTGCAAATCTACTATGAAAATCAATATCCATCTTATGGACTTCTTGAATGACAATGTCATCTGGTAACAGTTTGTTGAGCTGATATTTCAAGCTATTGGATTTTTGTCTATTTTTAGTGATGAAATTTGCGACTTGAGCCTGGGCATGGACCCCCCTTTATCCGTTCTACCTGATCCTACAAGTTGGACTTTTTCGCCAACAACTTCAGCAATAACTGCTTCAAGCTTGCTCTGTATTGTTTCCTTAGCATTTTTATTCTTCTGCCATCCTTGGTATCTTGCACCATCATACCCTATTGTTAATTTATAATTATATGCCATACCTTGCCTCTTTTCTTCAATATTATACGTTTTCTCTTATGATACCGATTCTTCTAACTCCTGATATTGTAACTGATATAGATTATAATACAAGCCTTTTTTGCCTAGAAGTTCTTGATGGTTGCCAATTTCTCTTATTTTCCCCCCCTTATGAAGAACAACAATTTTGTCAGCATGCTGTATGGTTGATAGTCTATGTGCAACAACTAAAGTCGTTCTGCCTTCCATCAATTTGCCAAGAGCATCTTGAATCAATATCTCTGTCTCTGTGTCAATATTGGCTGTTGCTTCATCAAGTACCAATACTTTAGGGTTATAGGCCAAGGTTCTGGCAAATGAAAGGAGTTGTCTTTGACCTGCTGAGAATGTGGCTCCACGTTCGTAGACATGTTCATCGTACTTGTCCGGAAGACCATCAATAAATGGATGGGCATTCACATATTTGGCAGCCTCTTTCATGGCTGCTTCATCAATGGATTCATCTCCAAGCTTTATGTTCTCTTTGATATCACCTGTAAATAGGAACACATCTTGTAACATTTGACCTACTTTAGACCTAATAAACTGTTTATCAAGTTTCTTGATGGAAACACCATCAAGAAGTATATCGCCTTTTTGAATCTCATAGTATCTTGATAACAGGTTTAATATAGATGTTTTCCCTGCCCCCCCTGTTGCACCAACAAAAGCAACGGTTTCTCCTGGCTCTACTGTAAAGTTAATATCTCTAAGAACATAGTCATCGTCCTTGTAGGCAAACCAAACATCCTTAAACTCAATTTTCCCTTTCACATCATCCATCGGATGTGGTGTTCCTTTAGTTTCAATTCTATCATCCTCGTCAAGGAGTAAGAATATTTTCTCAGCTGAAGCAAATGCAGATTGGAGGATGTTGAACTGCTCTGAAAGCTGTTGAATGGGATCAAAAAAAGTTGGAGATATACTGTAGAAAAATCACTAGTACACCAATGGTTAAGAGATTATTGATAACCTGATAGCCACCATAACCAAGTACCAAAGCAAGACCAATGATGTAAATCAAGTACATAGAGGGCCTATAGATTCCAAAGACCAAGAGTTGCTTGAAGTGAGCCTTTAGCAGTCCTTCATTTATCTGATCAAAGGAAGCCAGCTTAGCCTTTTCTCTTGTAAAAATCTGTACAATCTTCATACCTGATATATGTTCTGATAAATAAGTATTGACTGCTGCTACCTTTGTTCTTACATCTCTGTAGGCTTTTCTCGAAAAATGTCTAAAAAGGAATGTCGCCAGTATAACAAGTGGTATCACAGTAAAGACAACCAGTGACAAGCGCCAGTTAAGGACAAACATCATAATTGATATCCCAATCAGAGTCAGTGCACTCTTTACAGAATTTACAATAACACTGGTATACATTTCATTTAGTGTTTCAGTATCATTGGTAACCCTTGTAACAAGTTTGCCTACTGGATTCTGGTTAAAGAACTCCACAGACATCCCTTGAATATGTTCAAAGACCTCTTCCCTTATCTCATAGATTATTTTCTGCCCTGTATAATGTAACAAGATTGTTTGAAAATAAGAAATAGTTAATCCGACAACCAAAAGTATAATGAATGCAAGCATCAACTTAATCAAATTCACAAAATCAGGCTCCCGTAGTCCTTTGATTTCGTCTTCGGTCATCTTGACTGCTTTGTAGTTATTATCATCTTTTGAAGCCATTGACTTGCCACTTTGAACAAGAATATGTGCATTTTCTCTTAAGTCAAAAGCCTCCAAATAGGTCAAATCATGGACGAAGTAATAGCCTGTCTCATCATAGACAATCATTCCAAAGCTATGCTTTGACTCATCACTTATCACGGCTTCTTTTACATCCTCGTAGACAGCATAATATCTTCCATCCACAGAATGAGTATTTTCACTGTCAGTCTCTAACTCAAGATAGACTTTGTTATAATCAACTATGACTTCATCCACGGCTTTTCCAAGGATGATTGGTCTTACCAAGTCAAGGCCCACCACTAGGATTAGTAAGACTAGGGAGAAGGCAATTGCCATAGTATGTTTTTTTTGCATAGCCTAGAAGCCTTTTTAGCAAATCACTGTCATAAGATTCTTTCATATCATGTTCATGCATATAGTTTGAATCACTCATTATAAGGCCTCCCCCCCCTCTTCAATTATTTCTCTTTCCAACTGTTGTTTTTTGACCATCTCATAATAGAAACCTTCTTGGTCTACTAAGTGGTCATGGCTACCCTCTTCAATAATCTTTCCGTCGTCAAGTACAAGAATTCTATCTGCACTTTGGAGGGTTGATATTCTATGAGCAATCATGATTGTTGTTACATCATCACCTTTTTGACTTAACATAGATAAGATTGCTTCTTCGGTTTTTGTATCAACTGCAGAGACTGCATCGTCAAGAATTAACATAGGTGCATCGTTTAGTAAGGCTCTCGCTATAGAAACCCTTTGTTTTTGACCCCCCCCTGATAATGTAACCCCCCCTCTTTCACCTACAATTGTTTTATAGCTATCTGGAAAATCAACAATGTTGTCATGAATGTTTGCTTCTTTGGCATAAGCTATAACTGATTCCCTACTGGGATTGTCTTTGGCAAAACCTATATTGCCTTCTATTGTATCTGAGAAAAGAAAGTTGTCTTGAGGCACATAACCAAAGCTCTGTCTTAAGGTTTTCAGGGGGGGAATACTAAGTATATCCATACCATCTATATAGACGGTTCCAGGTGCTGGGTTAAAGAGACGAAGAAGTATATTGGCTATGGTTGTTTTACCACTACCAGTTCTACCAAGGATACCAACCGTCTCCCCCCCTTTTTTTTATGGTAAAACTAAGACCCTTGAGTACAGGTTCATCTTCCAGTCCATAGGCAAATGTCAAATTCCTAAATTCAATATTCCCATCTAAAGCCCTTACCTCTAAAAGGTCTTCACCGTCTTTGACTTGTAATGGTGTATCCATGATTTCATTGTACCTAGTTAGTGACGCCATTCCTTGTGACATAATATTAATACACCATCCAAAAGCCATCATTGGCCATATTAACATCATTATGTATTGAATAAATGTAACAAACTGACCTAAGCTTATTTGACCAATCATAGTCATTTTACCACCATAACCAAGAGCTATGGCTATGGAGAGTCCACTAATAAGAACCACCAATGGCATTATAATGGCAAATAGTTTGACAACATTCATATTCTTATCATAGTTGTTGCGATTGGCCACACTGAATTTTGTCATCTCATAGGCTTCTTTAACAAATGCTTTGATTACACGCATGCCAGAAATATTTTCCTGAACAAGATCAGATAAATGGGCAAAAGCCTCTTGCTTTTCTTTAAAACGTCTTCGGATAACAACACCAAGCAACAAGCTCCCAAGAGCAATAATAGGCAAAGGTGATATAGAGACCAATGTCAAACTCGGACTTATGGTTGTTACCATCTTGATGGTAACAAATACAGTCAAGATAACTGCATCCAGGGCCATAAGGACACCTGGTCCTACCATCATACGAATAGCGTTAAGGTCATTTGTGGCATAAGCCATCAAATCACCCGTCTTGTTTTCATTATAAAAATTGCTTGATAGTGCTTCTAATTTGATGAAGTATTCTCTTCTTAGATTCCGCTCAATCTTTCTTGATGTTCCAAATATAAACATCCGCCACATAAATCGTCCAAATGATATCAATGCACCATAGATGAGCAAACGAATCAACGACCTATACAGTAATGACGTTGACATTGAAGATGCTTGTAAGCCATCCGTAATATTCCCTGTTATTACAGGTATCTGTAATTGACTAATGTCTACTGCAACAAGGGCCATAATTCCTACTAGGTAGAGCCATTTATACTGAATCAAATTGGCTTTGATGCTATGCCTTTTATACTTTTCCATTAAAGTCCTCCAAAACTATCCATAACATATACTTGTCTTATCTTATTGTACTACCCATTGTACCTCATTTGAAGGAAATAATCTATAGACATATAGAAATACTTCTATATGTTATGAGTTAACTAGAGAGTAAATGTCCCATACAGGCAAAAAGAGTAGCTAGATGCCAATGGCATCTAACTACTCCACTATTAATCTTAATTATACTGCCAATTATTTACTAGGCACAGTCACTGTCTTTGTATTCGAAGTATACTTACCGCTTTTATATACAGCGGTAATAGTCATATAATACGTCTCATCTTGAACCTGTCCACCAAAATCGCCGCCATTATAGCCTTGAAGTTCTTGAACAAAATAATCTGTATCATTCACATCAGAGATATAAGTTAAGTAACCGTCTCCTGGATAACTTGGTGTAGAATCATTCTTAGATAATACAACCTTGTAATAGGAGAAATTATCAGAACTTGTTTTCGTCCAGTCAAGCATTACACCATTATCTTTCACAGTTGCACTTAGAGTTGGTGTTAGTGATGAAGTATCTGGTTCAACATAGTCACCAGGAATATCCACTTCTTTTACATTTGAAGTAAAGTATTTTGCTTCGCCATTATTATAAACTGCAGTAATAGAAACATAATAATCTTCGCCACCCTTAAGTGTAAGACCACTATGCTCATTCCTGATTCTAGGACATACCTGTTATTGTCAACATCTGACAATGGCAAGTGATAACCTGTTGTTGGGTACTTAGGTGAATCGTTGTCATCAGAGATTGATACTTTGTAATATTTGAAGTTGTCTGAGCTAACTTTTGTCCACTCAAGGACAATCTCATTATCAACTTTGGTTGCGCTAAGCTTAGGTGTTGTGTTGGTCTCATTGAAATCATCTACAACAATCTTCACTTCGTCATCAAGAACAATCTTCTCCTCTACAAGTAACCTAGCTAGCAATGTTGCAGCTTCAGCCCTTGTTAAATTGCCTTGTGGTTCAAAGCTACCACCACTACCAATCATTATGCCTTCTGCTATGGCTGTAGCCACATAGGATCTTAGGTCAGCAGAGATTTCATCCTCATCAGTATAATCGTCAAGAACTGACAAACTTGCATCTGGTGCAATGCCAAGGCCTTTAACAATCGCTACTGCCATATCTTCTCTAACTGCGTTATTGTCTGGTTTGAATTTAAGTCCTAGTGAAGTTTTGAATCCTGTCAAATAACCTTTTGCAGTCTCGACATATGGGTACTCCCAGTCACTTTTCTCTACGTCAATAAATGACTCTGTACTAGGTGAATCCAAATCAAGGTTTAAGGTTTTTACCATCATCTTAGCAAATTCTGCTCTTGAGACAGTGGCATTTGGTCTGAACGAGCCATCATCGTATCCGTTGATTATGCCAAGTTCTGTCATGAGACATACATATTCATATGCCCAGTGGTCTTCACCAACATCGGTGAATTTGTCGTTACAGTCGTTACCTTCTGCATATACTGTTGTTGATCCAAGTATCATTACCAATGTCAATATAAATGCAAATAATTTCTTACTTATCCTCATAGTCTTACCTCCTTATAATAGATAAGGCCCCCCCGTATAACCATTTTGATACCATATGAATATTAATGAAATAGGACTTTATCCTTAACCAAGGTATAAAGTCCTAATAAAGTCCTAACATAATGTAAAAGCACGCATAATATAGTAATATTTCACATTACAATTATGTAACATTCTCATAGTTTGTTCCTACTTTGTTCATAATTATAGATAAAGAAATGTGTAAATAGTTTTAATGTTCCTTGGATATTACAATAATTTTATAACTCAAACTACAGGCCGTTTTGAAATCAATCAATTCACCTGATAGATTTTGACCATCGATCATCAGTGTTGTCAATGAGGCTCATTATACAAGCCAACTCCAATACCACTGTCCATGTTGCTTTCTATCATAACACCTTGACCTTGTTGATCAACAACACTCAACCATCTAATAGCTGATCTTACAGATGCCAATGGCAGGTTGGAACTCTTATTATAGTCATCGACGCTCATATTATAGATACCAGTCATTGCACAATTACTTGTATCACTATAGGTTACTTCTGGTCCGCTTCCATAGAAACTTACCATGTCCATATTGCTATTTAATACAAAGGATGAGCTAAAGCATTCTAATTCATCATTGCAAATACCATGGTAAGTAACATTACATTCACCCTCACTTGAAAAAAATGTAAGTTATTTTGAAGGTTCCCTCAAAGCCTTTGACACGACATTCCATAGAGAGCTTCAGTAAATCTTCTTCATAGACCTTTTCATAAGTCTTCACTTTGCCTTTAAATGATTCACTTAAGGCAGACTGCCTGCTAGTAACTGGTTTGATGCTACGTAACAATACATTTCTACCATTATCTGAAATCTGTTTTAGACAAGCTGTCCTCTTATCTATATGCCACCTTATTGTTTTACCTGTTACTGTGATTAAACTTTCGTCGTCCTCTATATGACACCTGGTTTGGCTTGTCATTGGTTCGGATTTGAACTTTGGTGATATGGCTGCTTCACTAAAGGCAATAACCGTAGCATCATTTGCCTTATCCCTTATTTCTATTCTTATAATTTTTTTCGACGTCATCAGGGCAAATTAAAACCTTGTCTGATAAAGAGCCGGTATATGTTTTGGAAGTCTCTATCACAATATCTTCCAATGAATTCTCATTAATAATTTCTCCGTCTTCTAGTTCAAGAATATGAATTTTACACCTCTTCTGTGTCATATCATAGTCCAAATTAAGTATCTTATATAGCTTTTCATCAAGACTCCATGTAATTTCAAAAGGTTCATAAGTCTTCTTCATTTGGGCGGCAAAAAGCCCTTTACTACCATCATTACTTATTGGCAGGTTATGATAGAAAATACCTCCAACCACGCCCACATCAAGAGGTCTGTCATTATCAATAGCTTTTGCTGCTTTTTTTCACTTCAACAACATATGATTTATTTGCCTTATCCTCATCAATCGCCCACATGATAATAGATGGATGGTTGATTCTCTCTTTGACTTGCTTGGCACATCCTTCACTATCAAAAATAAGTTGATCAATAACCATTAAACCATATCGATCACATAAATCATAAAAGTCACTGTGCCTATAAGTGGCATTCGTCCATACTGTATTAACATTATGAGCTTTTAAGCTCTTTATATAAGCTTCATAATCCTTGGCTTCATCATCAAAGCCTAAATCAACTCCCTTAAGCGATACCTTCTTCTCGTTTAAAATTATTTCTCCACCGATCATTGATAGGGTTCTTATACCAATCGGCAAACTCAATGTATGAACTTCTCTATCCAAATGGTCTGTAATCGTCACTCCAATATCATACAAGTATGGATTGTCATAAGACCACAATATGACATCTCCAAGAACATATGACACAGTCACTTCAGTAATGCCTGTTTCCTTTGCCACCATTCTGCCATCCTCTTGAAAGAGTTGGACCTCATTGTCAACATCCACTAAAGAAAGCTTTATTTTCAAAGGTGTGTCTAGGGTCATAACATTCATCACCTCTAGTTTAAGCTTTAAGGACAAAATATCATTGTCATCTCTGTCTACCTGAGTGGCTATAGACTCAATATAGGTTTGTGGCAATACATCAATATGAATAGATTCAAAAAAAACTGTCATTATCAATAGGCTCATTTGACTCTAATAGGATATGGTTCTCACCTTCACTAAGTAATGCTGTAACATCAACTTTAACGGATGTGATGCAAGGTGAAATAGTGGCTGCATCTTGGCCATTGACAAAAATTGTCATAGTGCATGGCACATACTCACATACCATAAGCGCTACAAAATCGAAGTAATCTTTTTCAAGCACTGTCTGCTGACTGTATTGATTCGAACCACCTTCGACTTGTATATGGTTCCAATTGTTGCTTAGCTCTACTCTCATCATTCGCTCCTATCACTCTAATGTTTTTTGAAATATAAATATCGAATCAAATTATACAGGCCTCCAAAGAAACGTCTGTTCATCATCATAAGCAGTGATTCCATTACACCAAAAGAAACTCTTCCTGCACTCATTAGTACAAGAGACCTCATTGGTGAGTTATTGATCATTCCAATGACCATTTTCCTAGTCACCTCTTCACCATCTTCTTTAAGATGTTTGATAAAGATACTTAAGACCAATTTATAGAGAATCCATCCGACAAATGTTGTTCTTACTTCAGACATTGTTGAATTGACTGTAAAGGGTCGGCCACTATGTTTTTGAGAATCTGGAATTTTGTGACCAAGAACCTTCTCAAAACTACGGTCTGCAACTCGAAATGGACCCTTGGCTCTAACGGTTTCTTTCATTGTATAATAAACATTGCCACCATCTCTATAATCCAGTCTTGTAGGTGATACTAAGTCTTGTTCATAGACAATGGTTTCCTTAAGCCATATTGAGGCAGAAGAACTACCAACCATTATATCGTATTGCCCTTCTTCCACATGCCAGTCTCCCAGTGATGTGTTGTAGTAGGTGAAATCATCACGACTCAAAATAATGCTGACTTCTTTTGTCTCACCTTTTCTTAGTGGGACTTTTTTGAAAGCTTTAAGCTCTTTAATAGCCTTAAAGACCACCGACTTATGTGGGGGGGCAATATAGACTTGGACAACTTCTTTGCCATCATACTCACCTACATTTGATATCTTAAAGCTAATGGTTAAGCTGTCTTCCTCTTTCAGATTTTTTTTACTAAGAATCAAATCACTATAAATATATGTGGTATAGCTCAGTCCATGGCCAAATGGATATCTAGGCAAAACTTTTGCCTTATCATAATAGCGATAGCCTACATAGATACTCTCTCTGTATTCAACAAGACTTGGTCCCATGGAAAAATATCTATAGGAAGGGCTGTCTTCAAAAGACATGGGTATTGTTTCTGCTAACTTTCCTGAAGGATTGGTCACACCGTATAAAATATCAACGACAGCACTGCCTCCTGCTTCCCCCCCTCCAAGGTAACACTCTAAGATTGAGTTCACCTTATCAACCCAGGGCATTGACATTGGAGAGCCATTTTGCAGAACTACCACCGTATTGCTATTCACTTCACATACAGCGTTAATCAAATCCACATGGCTATATGGCATGAGCATGTGTTGTCTATCAAAGCCTTCTGATTCATAGGCATTGGTTAAACCTACAACAAGAATTGGAATATCTACTGACCTTGCTAGAACTACTGCTTGTGCTGCAAGCATATCGTCTGACATATCTGTATGTTCATCATAACCTTGTTCATAGGTATAAGCTACACCTTTCTCATCCAATGCCTCCAAAATACTAACTAGGCGGTTAGGATTTATCAATGAACTGCCACTGCCTTGATACCTTGGAATCTTGGCAAAACTTCCAATAACACCTATGCGCTCGTCCCCCCCTTTAAGTGGTAAAAGTTCTCTATCATTTTTAAGTAAGACTATAGATTCAGCCGCAGCCCTCCTGGCCAAATCATGATGAAGCTCCTGGTCATAATCACATTCTCTTCCTTCACAAAGTTTAGCATTGCAAATAAGCTTAAGCAATCTAAAAACAACCTTATTAAGGACTGCTTCCTCCAAATGGCCTTTCTTAATGGCTTTCACAATTCTACGGTCATTTTGACCACCGCTTGAGGGCATCTCTAGATCCATACCCATTTCGATTCCTTTAACCCTATCATTACAAGCGCCCCCCCAATCCGAAATAACAAGGCCATCATAAGCCCATTCCCCCCCTCGCAATATTTCCTTAAGCAAATAGGGATGTTCACTGCAAAATTCACCGTTCACACGGTTATAAGCTACCATAACACTGGATGGCTTTCCTTCTCTTATGGCGATTTCAAAACCTTTGAGGTAGATTTCACGTAAGGCTCTTTCGTCAATAATGCTATCAATGGTCATTCTTCTGTGCTCTTGATTGTTGACAGCAAAATGTTTTATGGAAGTACCAACGCCTTGATCCTCTACACCTCTAATATAAGCAGCTGCCATTTTACCACTTAGCAATGGGTCCTCAGAATAATATTCAAAATTCCGACCACACAAAGGAGACCTCTTGATGTTCATACCTGGTCCAAGAAGAATAGATATATGGTGCTCAAGGCATTCCTGACCTAGAGCCTGACCAATCTCATACATTAAGTCAACATCAAAGGAACAAGCTGTTGTTGCAGCTGTAGGAAAACAGGTGGATTGCTCACTCTCTTCAAGTCCTATGTTATCCGCATGGTCTGTTTGTTTTCTAAGGCCATGTGGACCATCTGATAACCTCATCTTAGGGATGTCTAGATGGCCTATACCTTGTGTATGCCAAAAACCGCTTCCAGAACAAAGGGATGCCTTTTCTTCTAAAGTCATCTTATCAATCAAATCATATATGTCATTATCCGAGGCCATAAGCATCCTCCCTTCAAGGTGGGAACTCTCTACTTTTATTATAAACTTTTGTTAGGCAAATTAATAGAAGAAAGAAAGAACAAAAAAAACCAGCTCATAGGCCAAAACCTTTGAGCTAGTTTTTTTACACACACATCACTATATTCTTCACCATCTTAGGGCGATTAACTACTTTATTGATCCTTGGGTAATACCTTTGACAATATGTTTTTGTACCGATAAGTAGAAGATGATGATTGGAATCATTGCAATCACTAGGGCTGCCAAAGCCAAATCCCACTTTTTGCTAAATTGTCCAAAAAAAATAATACATCTTAAGTGGAATAGTATGCCATTCCTTCTTGTTTATGACCAACTGTGGTAAAAGGAAATCATTCCATATCCACATAACATCAAGTACAACTATGGATACTGTAACAGGCTTGAGGAGTGGAAAAACAATGTTAAAAAATACCCTTCCTGTATTACACCCATCTATATAAGCTGCTTCTTCAAGTTCCAGTGGTATGTTCTTGATAAAGCCATGAAACATAATGATGGCCATGCTAGATCCAAAACCAAGATACATAAAGACCAAACCTGCAGGATTAAGGAAATTAATTTTTCCCATTAAGTTAACAAGTGGTAACATCACAGATTGGAAAGGAATCAACATAGCCGCTGCAAATGCAAAAAAAACAAAAATGTGGACAAGGGACTTTTTACCCTTACAAGCATCCATGCTGCCATTGAACTCAATACTATAACAACAGTGACACTGACAATCGTTAGCATCAGTGAGTTAAAGAATGGGTTGCCAATGAGTTGAAGTGCATCCAACTTATCAAGGGCTTTGATATAATTCTCTGGACTAAAGTATTCACCAAATGGTAAACCTGTTATGTTAATGAAAATACCTTTTTGTGTTTTAAGTGAATTGGTGATGACAATGTAAAATGGTGCAATACTAACAAGAGCCATGAGCCAAGTGATAATGGAGACAACAAGCCTACTTATACGTTCCTTTTTCATTACATCTCCACCTCTCTCTTCTTAGTAATGGCCATCTGAGTCAAGGTGATTCCACCAACGACAATCAAAAATACAACCGCCTTAGCTTGAGCGTAACCAAGTTCATTCTGTGTAAATGCCGTCTGCACAATATTAAGGGCAAGCATTTCCGTTGAACTATAGGGCCCACCACCTGTTAAGGCTAAGTTCTGATCATACAACTTAAAGCTATTGGATACGGTCAAAAACAAGCCAATAGAAAAGGCTGGCATCATCAGTGGCAACATAATATGTCTTATACGTTTCCATGCACTAGCACCATCAATTTTTGCTGCTTCAAATAAAGATTCTGGAATACCCTGTATGGCTGCAATATAGATAATCATCATATAACCGGCCATTTGCCAAGTCATGAGAATGACAAGCCCCCCCATAAAGCCTGTTTCAGTTGTGGTAAGCCAGTTTTGAAAGAACCCAATATCCAACTTATCCCCCCCAAAGTTGTTAAAGACTTTGGTAAAGATAAACTGCCAGACAAATCCAAGAATAAGTCCACCTATTAAGTTGGGCATATAGAAAATACTTCTCTGAATATTGCTGCCCCCCCTATGTCCTCTTGTTACAAGCATGGCCAAGGTAAAACCAAATAAATTAATGGCTATAACTGCGACTATGGCAAAAAGGGTTGTGAATTTTGCTGAAGCAAAAAAAAGCTTCATCTGTGAGCAACCTTATATAATTGTCAAAGCCGACCAACTTAACATCATTGCTTATACCATTCCACTGGGCAAAAGAGAAGTATACACCTCTAAGCATGGGTATAATGACAACAACAACAAAAGCCAGCAAAGACGGCAGAATAAATAGCCAATACCATAATTTTGAACGTTTCATTTAAGTCACCTTTCTTGTAGACAAAACCATATCTCTTGTAACCGTGTAAGTCTAATGCCTTTTCGCATTCAACTGCAATAAACTGGTCATCAACCTAGGGTTGATGACCACATTACTAGAGTTAACACATTATTTTCTTGAGTCAGCCCATGCAGCTTTCACTTCATCAATCATTGTTTCAAAACCAATGATACCGGCATAATATTTTTGGATACCATCTCCAAGAACGCCCATACCCCCCCAATCAGTAGGATAGCCCATGAATACCCATGGCATTGCTTTACCATCGCCTGCAAAAGCAAGAATATCTTTTGCTAGTGGGTCAGCTGGTTGTACATCATCATAACCACTTAGTGGTGGAATGAAGAACATTTCATTAACGATGATTTGCTTACCTTCAACTGATGTATATAACCAATTAAGGAAGTCAATAGCAGCAGCTTGTGATGATTCTTCTGAGTCAAGGTTGACTGACCAGTACATTGGAACACCTACAGCAATAGAATCTTCTCTTGATCCTTTAAAAGGCATTGGTAAGAATCCAAGGTTATCTGCTACTGTCTCATCAACAGCTTTGACACCACCATAAATCCAGTTACCTTGTTGGATGACTGCAACACGTTCGATTGCAATTCCTTCATCTACTTGAGTTGAGTAATCAACACCAATCATACCTTCTGTATCATCAGCGTGTTTTGAGTATTTTGCCATAAGGTCAAGGTAGGCCTTAAATCCTTCAGCATTTTTGAATTCGATTGTTGGTGCGTTAAATGTCTCAATTGAACTTGTAAACTCATTTGAGAACACCATGTTTGAACTGTGAAGTCCTGTAACCCAAGTCTCTTTTGCTGCGTAAGCAACAGGTGCTTCAAGCAATGGGAACCTGTCAGCTAAATCACCAGCATCAATCATTGTCTTAAGTGTTGCAAGTGCTGAGTCTAATGAATCGTATGAATTGATTGCAGAAGCATCAATACCAGCCGCTTCAAAAATAGCTTTGTTGTAAGCAAGTCCGTAACCTTCAATGTTGTATGGAAGTCCATATACATTACCGTCTACAGTTACACCTGATGTCACACCATCAAGAACTTTGTCAGCCCAAGGTGCATCATTTAGTGGTGCAAGCTTACTCATCCAGTCTTCAACGTCTTGTGGTCCACCAACATTGAATATGGTAGGTTCGTTGCCTGATTGTACTTGTGCTCTTAGTGCAGCACCGTAGTCATCACCACCACCAACTGTTTGAAGGTTGATTGTTACGTGTGGTGCAACATCTTTGTAAAGTTCAATTGCATTCTCAAGTGCTTCAACAATCTCTACTTTGAATTGGAAAATGTTGACTTCTACTTCTTCAGCTTCAGCCACTTCAGCTGCCTCTTCTGTCGTTTCCGTCTCAGTTGCCGTTTCTTTCGTTTCTGTTGTAGCTCCAGTAGTATCTGTTGATGCTTCTTTACTTGTACAACCAACAATTGCTACCATCATAGCCATAACCAATAACAGTGATAATACTTTTTTCATTGTCTGGTCCCCCCCCTTGACAAATTGAATTTAGTTGGCAACCGCTTGCATTAGGTGGTGCAATCGGTTGCATTTGCAAGGATAATTCTAACACCTTCAATAAAAAAAATGTCAACAACTTATTTGCATTCATTGCATTTTTACATAAAAAAAATACCAATATTAGCGTCATCAACTAGTATTAATGCACAAATATTGGCACAGTCTATTTATATCACTTCTATTCTATTATTCAACATGCATAGTCATTCGTTTGCATAACCCAATGCCTCAAAAGTACTTATAGCCTATTTTCTTATATAATCAAGTGTTGAAGCCCGTTCGATGTAATTTGCGTCTAGAACTTCATGCATTTTCTCCATCGGTTTCTTCTCTACATAGTCAATTAGAAGCTCAGCCGCCTTGTGACCAAGGTCCTCTGCATTGATATCGACTGTAGACATTGCTGGTCTATTGAATATGGATATAGGGGGGGTGTTGTTAAAACCTGCCACAGCAACATCAACGTGACCACCGTCAACCATGGCTTTGTACGCACCATATGCTGCAATATCATCGGTTCCCACAATAGCATCTGGCACAATCGTCTTAATCATTTCTGATACAGCGTCATAAGCTTTTTCCTCTGTTGGATCATCTTCAACCACCAAGTTCTTATTATATGTAATATTGTGATTCTCAAGGGCACGTTTGTAACCGCGAAGTCTGTGACGATTCACTGTATACTGATTCTCACCACCAACAAAGGCAATATTCTTATGACCTTGTGCAATTAATCCCTCAACAACATTTTCCATTGCGCCAACATTGTCGTTGTCTACCCAAAGAATCTCATCTTTCTTTTCTTCAGGACGCCCAATAACCACAAATGGGTGTTCTCTCTCAAGTAATAGCTTAATACAACGGTCTTCAATTCTGGCCGCCGTTAGAATTATGCCATCGACCCATTTACTGTCAATATATCGGTTAATTGTCTCGACTTCCTCATCTTCGCTTCGACAGTAGTTATACATAATATAATAACCCTTTGACTGAGCATAGATACTGAGACCTCTCATTGACTGAATGAAAAATGGGTTATCAAAAACAGCTCTATCCTTACACGGCAATATCAACCCCCCCAATGTATATGTGACTCTATTTGCCAAACTCCTAGCAATGATATTTGGCTGATAGTTCATCTCTTCCATCGTAGCAAATACCCGCTCCTTTGTTGCATCACTAATTTTGGGGGGGCTATTAGCTATAACCCTTGATACCGTCGAAGGTGACACACCCGCTTTTTTTGGCGACGTCCTTAATCGTTACTGGCATAGTTTTCATCTCTCTTCTGAAGTGAATTTTGTTAATGAAAATATATATTAAAAAAAAGGTGATTATAGTTAAAACTACAATCACCTAAATACGTAACATAGTGCAAACGATTGCATTATTATTATATGCAAATGTCTAACAAATGTCAAATTTATTCCTCGTCTTCAATGGATGCTTGGTATTCATCCACTTTATCTGATAAAAATTCTGCAAGTCCAACAAATTCACAACCATAAATAAAGGTATCATCCTGTTTTTCTTTTCGAACAATCTTAACAACACAATAGAAGTAATTTTTCTCATCAAAATCTATCTTAGCATCAAAATAGTATGCAATAGGTAAGTCTGCCTTACATTCAAATCCAATACCAGTCTTTGAGACATTGACCACGTAGACCTCTTCATCTAAAGCTGTAATTATTTCATTATCTTGTCTGAACAGTTCGTTAATTGCCAATTCTAGTTTGATTGGTAAACGTTTATGCCTTCTTCTTTCTCTCATCTTTACCATACCCTTCATTATTAGATTTTCATTATACAACAGCGGTTTCTCCCTTGTTTTTTCGCTAGATAAAGTCCCTTGTCAGCATTGTTAATCATCTCATCCGTTGTTTTAGGATTATGAAAATGATTGTCTGATACCCCCCCCAAACTCAATGTAACAGGAATTGGTTTCTTATCTATGACCAAAGGTTCTAACCTTACGTTGTCAATTAATTCATTCGCTTTGTCTTCTGCGTCTTCAATGGTTGCATCGACCATCAAAATCATAAATTCATCACCGCCAAATCGACCAATAATCGAATCTGTATCCAGTGATTCTTCACAAATACTGCTTATATGTTTGATAATCTCATCACCAATCAAGTGCCCATAGGTGTCATTAATATTTTTGAACTTGTCGATATCGAAAACAATACAAGCCACATTCTGATGTTTTTCTTTTGCGATGCTAAACTCTTCTTGCATTTTGAGGGTGAAGTATTTTCGGTTATACACACCTGTCAAATAATCTTCAATAGCCGATTGATGTAAGTCATCATTTTGCCTTCCAAGTACCTGGTTAAGTCTTTCAAGTTCTCTAGTCTGGTCCTGTATTTTGCGATTCTGCTCTTCCAAAATCGCATTCTGCTGTCTTAGAACATCTGCCTCGATTTCTTTTTTATTCAAGTCATATTGCATTTTAAGTTTGATCAGGGCACCTTCCTTAGCTTTTTCGGATAAGGACTCAATTAATGGGATATAATCCATTGTAGTATGGTATGCTCGTTCATAATCTTCCATCTTCACGTAAACATCGGACAGTATTTTGGTGGCTTGGGCCAGTTCAGCCGTGAATCCACGTTTAATTGATATCAACATGGATGCCTTAATCTGACTAATGGCTTCTTCATAATTACCCTCTAAGCAATATACTTCTCCTCTGTACATCAGCGCCTCAGCACGAGACACACCTTGCTGATTACTTTTTAGTGTAATAAATACTTTATCAAGGGTATGTTTTGCTTTTTCAATACGACCAGTTCTTAAATAGGCTTGTGCTAAATTCCCAAGAATTATCGACAAGTTATCTGTATAGTGATGTTGTTCACATAGTTTTAACCCATTTTCAAGATGTGGTATAGATTTGTTAAATTCTCCTGCAGTGTTATAAAAAAAAGCCATAGTTGTTTTCCGTTTTTATCTGTGCTAAATATAAATTCTTTTCTTTTGCTATTCGACTGACCTTATCCAGTAATTGTTTAGCCTCATCGTATTCCCCCCTTGACGGGTATAGATACTAATGAATACAAAATAGGTTTTGATCAGCTCTTCTGTATCATCACTCTTTTCAATCATCTTAGAAAACTGGATGATATAGCGCATAGCACCGATATAATCAACCATAAAGTATGATGAGTATGAAAGCACTTCTAGTGCTTTCTTTTCACTTATGGCATCACCTAATCTACGCGATTTCTCAAGCAAAGATTTACCAATCTCTATTGCCAATTGGTATTTTTCTTGTTCGTATAGATGAACCATCTTGTCATACATGACTTTATTCAACTTATTTATGTCGGTCATAGAGTGCCTCTATTCTTCAGTTCTTACTGTTAGTAGTCCCTTTTTAACCTTGTTCTTATGGCATCTCTGTCCATTTGATGTAATGTACCATCAAGGGAACTGAATATCATACTATCATGAATACCATGGTCCATACTTTCGATGAGAACATCAAGTTCATCACCATCATCAGGGAAGGTAACACCATATAGAAAAATGGATGAAGGGGGGGTAACAGTCACTTGTGACAATGCTTTATGGGCGACCCGGACTTTATTCTCAACTTCTACCAAATGGGATTTTGGGGGGGTAAATGGGCAAAGTATAAGCAAGCGATTCTTACTAAGCTTAAGAATCATATCCGTTGCTCTAAGTAACCTCATTAATTCTCTCTTAAATACTTTGTAGACCTCATTACCCATCTTATCATACTCAATCATTACAAATGACAATGGATAATCACCACGTATGGCTCTGTTGATTTCATCAGCCATAACACTTTTATCCATCTGTATTTCTGGCTTTGGAGGTGTTGCTGGCATATAGGGTGTTGGTTCAGGTTTAACAACCGTTGATAGAATTTTCTTGGCTAGATTATCCCTTTCAATTGGTAATACAACAATGTCATTAACATTTAGAGCTAGGGTATCATCAATAACCCTACTTGAGTATTTGTGGATTAGAATAATGCAACGAATGCTTTTTGTGTCAATACTCTTAATCTGTTCAAGAGAATTCTCATAATCGTTTTCATCAAGCTCATAAATGTATAAATCAAGTTTATCTTTGATCAGATTGTACTTGAAGCTTAATTCATGCTCGCTAAAAACCTCCAAGAAATCATACCCATTTTGTACCAAAATACTCAACAGGTCATTTTTGACAGAAATCGTATAGACGTTCAACAAAACTTTGCCATTCATTCTAAATCACCACCCTCATATACTATAGGCTTAATCAACTAATCGCTATGTGTTACCAAATAACGTTCTGCTGCATAAACAGATACTGCACCATCTGAGGCCGCAGTCAATACCTGTCTCAAACTTTTTACTCTCAAATCACCTGCTGCGTAAACACCACTGACAGATGTCTCGCAATCTTCGTCCGTTTTAATCCAACCCTTGGCATCTGTTTCTACTTGGTCTTTAACCAATTCAGAGTTCGGGTCTGACCCAACAGCAATGAATACACCATCTACATCCAATTCTTGCTCAGTATTGGTTTGATTGTTCACCACAGTAATGCCTTCAACGGCCTGGTCGCCAACAATTTCTTTCACTTCATTGTGCCAAAGTATTTCAATGTTCTCAATCTTAAACAAATGTTCTTGAAGTACTTTGACAGCCCTTAGTTCATCTCTTCTATGGATCAAATATACCTTTTTACATAACCTTGACAAATAGATGGCATCTTCAACTGCTACATCGCCACCGCCTACAACTGCCGTAACTTTTTCTCTATAGAATGCACCATCACATGTGGCACAATATGAAATACCCATTCCAGAGAATTTGTCTTCTCCAGGCGCCCCCCCTAATTTTTTCCAAGATGCACCTGTTGCCAGAATAACTGTTTTGGCTTTATAGCTTGTTGAATTCGTAACCACAGTCTTGATATCGGCATCTAAGTGGATTTCCCTTACCTCTTCGCTTAAAAATTCCACATCCAATTCTTCTGCATGTTCTCTAAACATAGTACTTAGTTCAAAACCTGATGTAGCTTTGATACCAGGATAGTTCTCTATCTCATAGGTATTGACAATTTGTCCACCTGCAAATGACTTTTCCAAAATCACAAAAGATAGTTTGGCTCTGCTTGCATAAATAGCCGCAGCAATCCCAGCTGGCCCTGCACCAACAATAATTAAATCCAGTGTTTCACTCATTATAAATCTCCTTTATACATAACTTCTTATATAACTTCACTATTGCTCTAAAGCATCCACTATTACTTCTTTCAATTTGTTTATTGTGACTGGTTTTTGAATAAAACCGATGACCCCCCCCTCACTAAGCATGCCTTCAACTTCATCTGCCATGCTATAACCTGATAGGACTATGACTTTATTATTGTTGTCAATGGCATTCATTTCTCTATATAACTCTGGCCCATTCATACCGGGCATCATCATATCCATTAATATTAAATCCAGACTTCTTCTTTGCTCACGGTAAAGTTCCAAAGCATCTAAGGGCGCACTGCACAAAAGGACATTGTAGCCAAGCATCTCGAGCACATCCTTCATTAGGTTTCTTATTACATCCTCATCATCAATTACCAAGATGGTTTTCTTATCACTTGCTTGTAAACCATTACCTTCTGCCATCAAACGAAACCTCCTTGATAAGACTAAATCTTGACTAAATTATACCAATACACTTCTTATAAATCAATGATATGAGGGGGGGTGAAATTACCTTATAATGCAAAAGCTATTGTCTTTAAGCATCTTTTTCTATATGATGTTAGTTAAATAGACCAACTAAGACCTCACAAAGGAGTTCATATGACATACATAGAAGCACTTAAATATCTCCGCGAAGTGGAACAAAGCGGTGCAACACCTTCTCACGAAAACAGCGTTTTGCTTATGACTTATTTAGATAACCTCCAAAATGACTTACCTGTTATACATGTTGCAGGTACCAATGGCAAAGGATCTACTATCAGTTTTATTCGTAACATACTTTTAGCTGAAGGTTACTCTGTTGGCACCTTTATGTCACCACACATCTTTGATTTTCTAGAACTGATTGAGGATAACAACGGGCCCATTAGCGAAGATGATTTTGCCTTTGCAACCGCTATTGTTCAAGTTGCCTATGAAAAAAATGCTTAATGACGGTTTGAATGCCCCCCCAACCTTATTTGAGTGTCTTGTAGCAATTGCCCTTGTTCACTTTCATAAGCAAAACCATGATTTCGTAATCATTGAGGTTGGACTTGGTGGTCTAGAAGATGCAACCAACGTTTTTGTCAATCCTCTTTTGTCCATCATTACACCTATAGCCTATGACCATGAAGCTGTTCTTGGAGATAGCCTAGAAGAGATTGCAAGACACAAAGCTGGTATTATCAAGGCTTCTACCCCCCACTTGTTCTTGCACCAAACAGCATCGAAGCCATCAGTGTTATCACAGAAAAAGTAAAGGAAGTAGACAGTTACCTCTATCTACTTGATGAAGGCCTTATCCACACCAATACCTTGGTCAACAACCCACACAACAAGATTTTCAGTATAAAAACCCCCCCGTTTTTCTCCTACAAGAATCTACATACGAAGATGTTAGGTCGACATCAAGAAATAAACATAGCCACTGCACTACTCGCCATTAAACAACTAAAAAAAACGTGTTGCCATATCAGATGAATCTATCTTCAAAGGAATAAAAGATACAACTTGGGCCTGTCGTAATGAAATTTTAAGCATCAAACCACTAATTATCCTTGATGGAGGCCATAACCCTGCTGGTATCACAGCACTCAAATCTTTAATTGATGAATACTACCATAACAAAAACATCATCACTGTATTCGGTGTCAATGAAGATAAAAACTACCAAATCATGCTTGAGACAGTCAAAGCCTTTAGCGATGAGGTGATAATAACAATGCCTGATTCTGATAGGGCCCTTAACCCTACGACACTGACTACGTCACAACAAAAAGACACCTTCATTATCAAAGATATAGAAGATGCCCTAAATAAAGCTCTTGCTCTTAACACAGATCATAGCCTAATTGTCGTTACTGGTTCACTCTACTTGACTCACCCAGCCAAAGTATGGTTATCAGACCACCTATCTTTGTGATAGATCTCCAATCAAACTTTGAAGTGCCTCAGATGTGGCGATGACTTCTTTGACTTCATCGTCTTTGCTCATATAATCAGCCATGTCAGGCCTTCTTCTCAGCACTTCAATTAAGTCTTTGGTACAAGAACTGATGTCTTGTTTTTGAAGATGGCAGCAAGCTCTATTGTACAGCAAATAGATAGCGTCAGAACATTCATACAAGCCATGGTTAAACACTTCTATGCTTTCATCCACTTGGCCTATGTCTCTTAGGACAATACCTTTGTTCAGGTAGGCATAGCCATAGTCTGGCACCATATCTATGACTTTGTCAAAAGCAGCAATTGCATTCAAGGGTTCATTTCTGCGCATATACAAAACACCCTCATTGAATAAGACCATATAATGGTTTTCATCAACGGCCTTCGCTTTAAATATCATGGCTTCACATTGATCATAATCACCTATCTCCTCATACAAAGCACTAAGGTTCACAAGGCTCCAAAAATCATACTCATCAATGGCGAGTGCTTCTTGGTAATGATTGATAGCTTCATTTTTTCACCTAATTGGTCATAGGCATATGCTAAGAAAAAAAATGAGCTTTCAAAAAAAGAGGCATCACATTGAATGGCCTTTAAATAATGGGGGGGTACCGCCAAAGCAAACTGGTCCTGATGATCATATAGTATGGCAATGCCGTAGTGGGCAACAGCTTCTTTGTCATTTAGTTTTAGAACTTTTTCGTAGATTTCCTTAGCTTGAGAAAACGAACCTAGTTCGTCGTATAGAAGCGCTAGTTCCAACATCCAATCCGTATCAATTATACCACTGGACAGTGCTTTTTCATAAAGTTTCTTTGCTTTTATTAAGTTTCCTTGTTCATAATGTTGTCTAGCTATGACAATCATATTGGTCTTATGGTAATCTTTCATTTGTCTATCATAACATAAAAACTTCCTTAAAGTTTGTTTATTTTTTCGACTTACATCTGCCATGTAAAACTGATATAATGCGTATATGTTTACCATCTACAACTATAGAACTGGAGATTAAAAATGAAATTATTTTCGCTAGACAGTGCATTTCACCGTTATGGAACCATTGTTTTTGACTTAGTAGCACTCAATGTGTTCTGGTTTTTTACAAGTATATTCACCTTAGGAATCCTAATGCCCGTGGGGGGGAATGCCGCACTATTTCATAGTGTATACCATGTAATAATTGAAGAAGAAGGCTACATGGCTAAGACATATTTTAGTGTTATCAAAAGGAAATTCATCAAAGGACTAGGTCTCACTTTAATTGGTGCTCTCTTGTTTGGCATCAGTATCTTTAACTTATGGACAGTCTATTCCGGTATGATTAACATTGTATATCTTTTACCACTTTACATCATGATATTCTTTGAGGTTACAATTACTATGTTGTTTGCCTATGCCTTACTTGGCGAAACAGATATGTCCCTCAAGCAACTAATGAAGTATGGATTCTTGTTATCAAACAAGCACCTATTAACGTCAATCCTAAGCATTGCTATTATAGCAGCTATTGGCTACTTAGTGATATTTGTTAACCCACTTTTGTTAATCTTAGCAGTGGCTCCAGGATTCTGGTTAATGGCACTACTAATTCACAAAAGATGTTTCTCTAAGTATTATCTTGAGAAACTTGTGTAATACAACCAATAGATATTAATAAAGAGAAACTGGCTTATGAATCCAGTTTCTCTTTTTCTATGAGTTCAATCATCTTTTCTTCAAATATTGGTTTGGCATACATATAACCTTGAGCATAATCACAGTGCATGAGCCTGACCATTTTTTCCATTTCAGCGTCTTCAATCCCCCCCTCTGCTACAACTTTGTAGTACATTGTATGAGCAAATTCTACAATCCCTTTCATTAACTGAAATATTTCTTCTGACTGGCCTGCTTTGAGAATCAAGTGGCGATCAATCTTTAAGTGGGTTAACGACAAATCAGTCAAGTGATTAAGTGATGAATAGCCAGTGCCAAAATCATCCAGTGAAATCTGCACGCCTTTTTTTTCCTTAGATAGGCAAGCTTCATCATAATATGTTCATCTGACTCAAGTGTTACTGATTCAGTGATTTCAAGGTTTAAAAATCTTGTTGGAAATTTATTGTTATCCAAAATCTCTAAAACTTCATCCACAAAACTTTCTAGATGTAATTGCACAACGGATACATTCACATTAATCTCGTAATAACGCCCATATTTATCAAATAAGCTACGTCCAAAGGCAACTGCTCTAGTAAGTATAAATTTGCCAATGTCATTAATAAAAAGATTGCGCTCAGCTATTGGAATAAAAACATCTGGGTATACAGGTCCAAGTTCCTCATCTGTCCATCTAGCTAGTGCTTCAAACCCACTTATCTTCTTTGTTTCAACGTCTATGATTGGTTGATATACTGGGTAAAATTCTCCCTTTTCAATAGATTGTATCAACCTTGTCTCAAGGTATATCTGCTTAACAAAGTCATGTCTAATCTCATTGTTAAAAGGCATATAATTGTCTTTTGATTGAGATTTGGCTTTATACATAGCTATGTCTGCATTGGCTAACAATGTTTCGTAATCTGCTGCATCACTTGGGTAACAACTAAGACCTAAAGAACCTGTCAGAGAAAACTCCAATTGTTCCAGATACATAGGCCTTCTTACCACATGTAATATTTTCTTAGCAATTTCATCCAGTTCATGGTCATCACGGTAATTTGGTGCCAGTATACCAAATTCATCACCACTAAGTCTGGCTACTTTATATTTTTCATTACAACACTCTAGTAAGCCCTCTGCAAGATTCTTAAGGACTATATCACCATAAGCATGACCATACGTGTCATTAATATACTTGAAATTATCAAGATCAAGATAAAAGAGCGCCACTTTATGACAGTCTTCAATACATTCTGTTGCCTGTTTGACAAAGCTTGCTCTATTAGGTAAACCAGTAAGATCGTCTGTATAAGCCATGCGCTTAATCTCATCACTCTGATTATTTATGAATCTGGCCAATGCGTTGTAGGCTTTGATTACCGTATTAATTTCATCGTTGGTCTTCTCATCAAAGAGTATGACTTCATTTTGATCTTTTGACTTAATCATTGTTTCTTTTAGGGCTGTCAGTGGTCTCATTACACGGCGGGTAATACTTTGTGATAAGATAATGGCACCAATCATAGTCAGTGTTATGACAATTGTTACAATAATCTGAGCCCTTGCAGTTGTCCCAATGATATCATCTTGAGGAATATAAGCTAACAAACGTAAATCACTCTGGTTAAGGCGTCTAAAATAGTAGAGTCCTTTGGACGTGGTGATTTCCCCCCCAGTTATGACTTGCTGTTCCATCATATCTTGGTCGTTAAATGCTTCTAAGGTCAAGTCAATCATCTCTTGTTCATTGGATGCAATAATCTTATTACTATCATTAAGAAGTACGATAACACCATTCTCACTAAGTTCAATCACTTTGACAACTTCCGTTAAGTCATCAAGAGACAAGTCCATGCCCACTACCCCCCCTTCGCCATCAAGTAGCTTCGTATACATAGAACCAGTAATTACACGGCCACCTGTTGGTAAATCAAGATAGGGATTGCTCCACTTGACACCAGAACTCCGGTAAGCTCTTATAAACCATTCACGGTCTCTAGGGTCGAATCCTTCGGGTACATCATCAATCTCAGGTACAATTACAAACTCACCATCGTTAAATGTGATAAAGGTGTTAATGATGTCATTATTAGATAAACCAATATTCTCAATGGTTTCTTCTATCTCGCGTGAATCTACATTTTTTGACTCAAAGTTTTCTGATAGATAGGTAATTCGCCTATTGGCATCTGTAAAAACCGTCTCAATGTTCTTCTGTGTCAATATCACTGTGTTCTTGACACCGTCGATAAACCTACTTTGCATCTGACTTCCAATAAATGAGAATATGGTAATCTCTACTGCAACGTAAGATATAAGCAATATCGATACAATAAGTAACTGAACCTTAATAAAGAGTGTCCACCTAACCTTCATTATTTAAGTTCCTTTCTCTGTCTTTGATTTGAGTTAAAGTCCTAGGTCTACTAAAGTAATACCCCCCCTGGATGATATGACATCCTAATTCAAAAAGTATATCACATTGTCCTTTTGTTTCAACACCTTCTGCAACTGTTTGTATACCATATGCTTTGGTTATAGCAAGTATCGTCTTAATAAGCGGCACCACTTTATCCCCCCCATTCTCAATCTGATCCACAAAAGACTTATCAATTTTAAGTTCATCAAATTCAAGTTGTGCCAAGTAATTAAGTGAAGAGTAGCCTGTTCCAAAATCATCCAAAGAAACTCTAAGGCCAAATTCTCTTAGAGGTCTAATAACCTCCAAGGCAAAATCCATTCCTTCAATCATGACTTCCTCTGTCATCTCAAGAATAATTCGATCTGTCTAATATTGCGACGAGATATTTCCTCCATGACATAGACTTTGAATCCCTTAGACATAAGGTGTGACGGCGATATGTTAATAGACATCATAATATCACCACCGTACTCTTCTTGAAGATTTGGGTATGCATCAAGGGCTTTTTTTTATAATCATATTGCCAAAGGCAATGGATAGACTTGCCTTTTCTACAATGGGAATAAAGACACTTGGTGTTATTGCCCCCCCCTTGTCTGTGTCTGCCATCTGGCTAGAACCTCTAATCCAAGAACCTTCCCTGTCTTAACATATACTTTCTCTTGGAAAGCAAGATGAAAGGCCTCGTTTTCAATATCCCTAAGTAACATTTCCTTAAGGGCTTCTTCATCTCTTGTAATTTGCTCAAGGGTTTGGTTATAAGAGACAACATTGACATGTTTGATTGTCTTAGCATATTCAAGGGCCATGGTTGCTTTTTGATACACTTTATCTATTGTGCCACCATTGGTAGGAAAATGGGCATATGATACATGGAATTCGATTTTCTTATCTATACCAAGGCTCCTAAGCCTAATATAGAATTGTTCCTTCAAATATTCCAGGCGGTAGTTCAGCGTTTTTCCAACTAAGCCTTCCATCCACCACGCATATTCATTGCCGCTGATTCTTGCGACCATCTCCCTATCACCTTTTAGTTCGTTAAAAACCTGGGCAATCTTAATGAGGATCTCATCACCAAGTTCATTGCCATGAAGGGAGTTAATCAGTTTAAATCCTTTTAAATCAAAAAGCACAAGGTAGCCATTGACATGATGAATTTCTGTTCTTTTTAGCAAGGATTCATTAAACATAAATCTATTGGGAATGCCTGTTAATTGATCAAAATAGGCAAGCTTATAAACTTTATCAATACTACTTTCCAGTTCCGCTATATTGCTGGTTAAATAGTTTTTGATAGCTCTGATACTAACATGCGCCACAATCAAAAATAGGCTAAGTGTACCAATATGTATCAACCACTCTGTTGAGTCATTGAGAAGGTATCGATTATAGCCATAATATACAACCCATCCAAGTTTAACACTAAGCCACACAAAAAGAAGGGACAGTATGGTAGTCACTGAAAGGATTATAGCTATTATACGATTTAGAAAGGCTACTGCCACCAGATTCGCCAACATAAATAGTGTTATGCCAGCTCCTGAGAATCCACCATAATAAACAGAAGTGAATCCTAGGGCAAAAGCAGTTACAAGTACCATAGCGATTTTTAGCTTAACCCTAATGTATCGACGAAACAGAAATAGTAGTAAGAGTAAAATTGCTACGAACCCATCGAAATAGGCAAAGCGGACAGGCGTATCACTTCTCATAATCACATAGGTCATAATGAAGGATATACCTGAACCGATTGGCATAAGAATGTCAAAACTTTTTTTCTATTTTCTCGAGAATCATGTCATCATAATCTTTATAAGGCATGTTCCACCTCATTTTAGTCATCTACGAAGTCAGTATACGTCTAAGCTCTAATGCTTCATCAAAAGGTAATGGTTTAGCAAATAGATAACCTTGTGCATTATCACAACCAAGTTCCTTAAGCATATCCAGTTCTTCTTGTTTCTCAACACCTTCAGCTGTCACTTCAATATCCATGCTTTTTGCCAAACTTATTATTGACTTAACCATCTGCAATGCCTTTTTGTTAAATCGAATCTTAGCAATATATGAGGAATCAATCTTAATCTCATGAACATTCATTTCATTAAGTGCAACCAGTGAAGATGCACCTGTGCCAAAATCATCTAAATTCACATGGACACCAAAGTCTCTTAGTTCACTGATATTCCTAGTCACTTCTTCCATTTGGTTCTCTTTGAATCGGTCTGTTATATCAAGTCTTAGCCGACTTGAATTAATGCCTTCTTTGACGATAGATTTCTTAACCATGTCGATTTGCTTTTTGTTGGTCAGCTGTTTGGCCGTCATATTCACATTAATAAAACAATCTTCTAATCCAAAAGAGTTCATTTTAAGTACAGCTTCGACTGCCATACGTATGACTTCAATTCCAATTTGGAGTATCTCATCACTTTCATTTGCAATGGGGGGGATAAACTCATTTGGTCCTATTTCTTTACCTTTGTCTGTACGCCAACGCAAAAAAACCTTCATAGCCTTTAATGGACATATCTGACAGACGAACAATCGGTTGGTATAACATAGACAGTTCATCTCTAAGATTCGAACTTTTTAATGTTTTCTCGATAGCCTGATGACGCTCTACTTTCATCTGTACATTCTTTTCAAAGAAGATATATCGGCCTATGCCACTCTTATCAGTTTTCGCCTCATACATAGCTTTATCAGCATCTCTAAGAATGGTGTTAATATTCTTGTACTTATGAATATCATAGACGATTCCAATACTAGAACCAACTTCAATGCCAAAATTCTTGATATGAATTGGGTTACTGATTTCTTGTTGAAGACGTTTAATCATTTGGACAATCTCTTTACGGTTATGGTTCAAGAACAATACCGCAAACTCATCACCGCCCATTCTTGCAACAACATCCCCCCCATTACGAACAGCATTTTGTAGCCTATTACCAATCTCAAGTAAAACCTCATCACCAATGATATGGCTATAATTGTCATTGACATCTTTAAAGTAATTGAGGTCAATCATTGCCACTGAATGGTTGGATGAGGCTGACTTAATCTGGCGCTTATTCAAAAGCCTAGCCCTTAGTTGTTCCATAAAATATTCACGATTGAATAAGCCTGTATTGCTATCGTGTTTGGCTTGATAGGTAATCTTCTTAAGACTCTCAATCTTGTTAAGGCCTGTTTTGATTTGCTCTGCTATGGTATTGATGAATTTTAGTGCACTGGTATTATCCCTAAGCACATCATCCACAATGATCATCATCATTTTCTGATTCATTGGATATGCGATAATGGTGCCCATTTCATTTTCCATCATTATGAAATCATCCAATTGATTTTTACGAATGATGTTTCGAAGGGATTTGATCATTGTCATGACTTGTGCTTCAGTAAGCCTCTTCTTATCATCTCCTAGATATTCCATGTAGGCCGAATCATAATCTTCTCCAGCGATACACATGACTTTTAATTTAAAGTATTTCTTCAAGTAGCCATAAGCCCTATTGTACATATCCACAATAGAGTCTGTCATATTAATAAATCTAGACATCTCAAGGAGAGACTCATTCATGTTCTCAGCGTTTTTCCTATGGGATATGTCAAGTAATGTAATAACGACACCAATAGGTTGTTGTCCTTGGTCGAGTACTGGGAAATACCGTATGAGCTTGTAGGAACTGTCATTAAACTGACGCTCGATACTAAATGATTCCTTGCTTGCTAACACTTGATTCATAGGACAATCTTCACAGGACTCACCCAAACCAAATACTTCCTCGTAGCCAACACCAGAAGCTTCCCATGCCAACAAGACATTATCAGCAACCGAGTTCTTCCACATAATCTTTTTCTCTAAATTCACATAGATAATCGATTCTGAAATACTCTCTAGAATCAAGCTCTTCTCCTGTTCAGATAACCTTAATTGTCTCATAAGGCTTTCAAGTTCTACATCCGTCTCAAATTGATGACAAGCATCAGAAACAAGGTGAATCATTTGTTCACTATTCCAAGGTTTTTTTTGACCAAACTGTAAACATTGTTTTGGTTAACAAGCTTTTCAGCGAAATCAATATCCATGGCATCAGCAAGTAACATCATCTTGATATTTTGATGTCTTTTTAGAATAAGATGAATCAACTCTAAACCACTCATATCTTTAATTTGATAATCTGTAATAATGACACTCGTTTGTACACCTATGCCATTTAAGGTTTCTACTATGTCAAATACTTCACGTGAACTTTCAGCCATCTCAATAACGTATTCTTTGCCAAACCTTGTGTTTAGCAACTGTTCTAACTTCTCAAGTTGTTCAATAGTTTTGGCGACACAAACTATCGCCTTGTGATAAACTTTAATCATACCATCACCTACTATCCCTTTTTATATCTTCATTCAGATAATATAAAAAAGAGCACACAATAAAAACCTAAGCTTTTATCCCATGCTCTTAATAAGTCCATTTCAAGTTAATTTATGCCCTAAGGTCATTATACCACAAATCAGTATAACGATACAATTTTATCGAGGGTCTTCATGATAGTTAATGACACATCTGGCGACATAATTTCATTTACCTTTTCACCTTGTCTAAGGTTGTCATTCACTGCTTCAATCTCGTAGTTATAACCACGGCTTTCTCTAGCAAATTCAAAGGTCTTTTCTTCTCCTTCAAATAACTTAAGAGTTATTTTATCAGCGCACCAGAAGCTTGGAATGGTTATGGATCCCTTTTCTCCTGCAATGTATATTGTATGCTCTGTTTGAGCCCACACAGCTGACATCATAACAGCCATTGCATCACCATAATTGAAGATGTAAGAGGATATTGCATCAACCCCCCTGTTACAGCAGGTACCATAGAAGCCTTGATATCTATCGGGTCCTTACCAAAAATGTGGTAAGCGAACGAAATAGGGTATATACCCACATCTAGCAATGCTCCACCACCCAATTCCTTGTTGATAGCTCGACCTTCCACAGGGTAATCGTCTCCTATGTCAAAGCCAAAGTCACCTTGAAGTAACTTAACTCTACCAATAGACCCTTCATCAATCAAACTTTTTGCTTTTTTTTGATTGCTGGCAAGAATCTTGTCCACATTGCTTCCATTAAGAAAACATCGTTTTCTTTGGCACAATCAAACATTTTCTTTGCTTCAATGTAAGTCATGGCAACTGGCTTTTCACAAAGGACTGCTTTCTTCGCTTTTAGTACCTCAATAGCATTAGACATGTGAGAAGGATGTGGCGTGCCTATATATACAGCATCTATAGCTTCGTCTGCTAAAAACAAGGCCAAATCACCATAAGGTTTTATGCCTTCATATTTTTCACTGAATCTTTCAGCTGATTCCATAGTTCTGCTACAAACAGCAATGACTTGGCTGTCCTCTACAAAAGCCATGTCCTGTGCAAAAGTATTGGCAATATTACCTGTTCCGATAATACCCCCCCATCTTATTTTTCTCATTGCTTACTCTCCTTTATTGCCTCTTAAGCTTTATCTTTAATATAAACTATCACTAACTTGCAGTATCTATTAGTGGTCATGGTGCCCACCTGAACCACCTCTGTTCACTGAATTACTGCCACCTCTCATAATTGTTAAGTCCGGATAGACACCTTTTGATATAATCTCATCATCCACCACAATCATTGGTAGCAATTTGTCTTTATTGGCTTCAAGCAAATCTTCGTCAACGACAATCTCCATGCCTGCCCTGGCGAATAGTTTATTAAGAGCTAAGGCAATATCTTCTTTACTGCCGTCTTTGTATATGTAAAAATTCACTTGACCAAATGAACCATATTTAGTCTCATATAGGCTACACAGTTCATCAACGTCTTTTACTGGTTCTTCTTTGAATTTGCCTACCGGGTTGGTATAGATGTCTGGTAACGCTTCATCCAAAAATATCATAATACGTGTTTGTTCCATATTCATTACTCCTTATTTCAAATTAGGTTCATTATACCATATTGTCATTCCATGGACTCAAAAAAAATTCAAGTATTAGCTACAAGATGAACACATAAAAAAACAACTCACGATGCTACCATATAATTAGAGATATTACCATACCATCAAATATTTACTTGACCGAAAGTAGGTGTAATATGAATATTGTCAATTGGAAAAGCGACATGTCTGTAGGCATTGATTCCATAGACAACCAGCACAAACATTTAATTGACCAAATCAATGTACTTTATAATGCAATGCATGATGGACATTCCAAAGATGTTCTAGAATCAGTATTACAAGAACTCATTGACTATGGCAATACTCATTTCAAAACTGAAGAAGAACTTTTCAAAACATATAACTATCCTGATAAGTTTGACCACGAGAAAGAACATAATGATTTTCTAAATACAGTTGACGATTTGTTTGAACAATTCAAAAAAGGCGAGTATAAAGTATCCCTTGAGACATTGCATTTTCTCAGAGATTGGATTACCCACCATATCAAAGAGAGGGATATGGCCTATGGCCCATTCCTCCAGAATAAAATGAAGACAATAAAATTGTAGGAGGTGTTCTTATGCACCTATTTACTTGGAGTTCTGACAAATACAGACTTGGTATCCCAACCATTGATGCCCAACACCAACATTTGATTAATTCCATATGTGAACTATTTGATACAATGAACGTAACGGATGATAAACATCTTATCAATCCTATGTTAAGTCACCTCGTTTCCAATTGCCGTAAACACTTTGATGAGGAAGAGCGTATGATGTTAGAGGTACATTATCCTGACATAGAAGCTCATATAGGCAGACACATGGCCTTCAATGAAGCCCTTGCCAGTGTTGTTGTTCACTATCAACATGGCGATATGGAACTAGCCCTTGAGAACCTTAAGTACTTAAGCCATTGGTATATAGAACATATCAAAACAGCAGACAATCACTATTGTGACTTCATTAAAAAAAGAGAGTGCTTAGGCACTCTCTTCATTTCTGCTTTTGTTATACTTCTACTTTTTCGCCTCGTTCTTCTAGAGCAACATAGGGTCTTCTAGGTGCGACACTCTTATAGGCTGGACGAATAATTTTACCACGGTTAACCAGTTCTTCAATTCTATGTGAAGACCAGCCGGCAATTCTTGATATAGCAAATAGTGGTGTATAGAGTTCTTCAGGAATACCAAGCATTCTATAAACAAATCCTGAATAAAAATCTACGTTGCTGAAACACCTTTGTACATTCTTCGGTACTTGCCTATAACAGAAGGTGCCAACCTTTCAACTCTTTCAAATAGACCAAATTCTGCTTCAAGTCCTTTGGCTGTCGCCAATGCTTCAACATACTTCTTAAATATAACCGCTCTTGGATCAGAAACCGAATATACAGCATGACCTATACCATATATAAGACCTCTTTTATCATAAGCTTCTTTGCCAAGTAAACGTTCAAGGTACTCAATGATTGCACCATCATCGGTCCAATCATCTACTTCCTTCTTCAAATCTTCAAACATACCCGTCACTTTAATATTGGCGCCACCATGTCTTGGACCTTTTAATGAGCCAAGGGCTGCGGCTATTGCAGAATAAGTATCAGTGCCTGAAGAGCTGACAACATGTGTGGTAAAGGTTGAGTTGTTACCGCCACCATGTTCTGCATGAAGAACTAAAGATAAGTCAAGTAGTTCGGCCTCAAGCCTAGTAAACTGATTGTCTGGTCTTAACATATAGAGGATATTCTCAGCAATACTTAATTCACTGTTAGGTGAATGTATAATCAAGCTGCTATCACCATGGTAATGGGTATAGGCTTGATAACCATATACTGCCAACAACGGTAGCTGTGATATAAGCTCAAGACTCTGCAATAGAACATTGTCAATTGTGATATCGTCCGGATTTTCGTCATAACTGTATAAGGACAAAACTGATCTTGCAAGCACATTCATTATATCTTTTGAAGGTGCTTTCATAATCATATCATTGACAAAGAAATCTGGTAACTTACGGTATGCCTTTAGTTGAGTGTCAAACTCCGCCAATTGTTCTTTGCTTGGCAAATCACCAAAAAGAAGGAGATAAACTGTTTCTTCAAACCCTTGGCGTCTGTCTTTTAGAAAGCCATCAACCAAATCTTCGATGTCGATACCTCTGTAAATCAAACGACCAGGAACAGGTACAGTTTCACCCTCATCAATTATGTAGGAATGGACTTCACCAATTCTTGTTAAGCCTGCAAGAACACCTTTACCACTAATGTCTCTTAGACCTCTTTTGACTTCAAATTTTGGATATAACTCTTTGTCCACCAAATTACAAGACATGGCCATATCACTCCATTTTTTTAATAACTCTCTGTTCTCTTCCATCATAAATCCTTCCAAATTATATCAAAAAGTTTCATTATCTTTTATAATTTAAAGTGTTAACGTACTAGCTGTAAGTCTAATTTTATCATTATGGTTTTAAAAAATCAAATAGAGGTGTATAGTTGAATTAATACTAGGAAAAAAAACAGGACAAAACAGGAGGATGAAAATGTTTAATTTAAGATGGTTTTATCAGATTCATGTGTACTTAATTGATATAGGTGTTCTCACCATGTTGTTTAGTGTTTACATCATTATGTTCAAGAAAAATAAACCTTGGCGTGTAAAGGTTCATAAAAGAGCTAGCTTTGTCAGTGTACTACTAATCGTAACAGGTGTTATCCTTATGTACTTTGGAAAAGAATCTATAGGATTAGACCATTTCACTGTACCTCATAGTATTGGTGGTATCATTGCACTTATTGCATTGATTGTTACACCGACCCTTGCCTATATAGGTCTCAAAGGTAACCCTAAGTTGTTAAAGATACATAAGATTGCTGGTAAGGTTACTGCAATACTGACCCTACTTGTATCTGTGTTTGGTATTATGTTGTTGTTGTCTTATATAAGTTAGGGGGGGTTATGTGATTACTTTTATTTTGCCCTTATCTTAAAAAAAGGGCAAAAAAGTAAGCACGTAGCAATGGCTCGTGCTTGTAAAGGATGAGGGGGGGGAGAGTATTTAATATGTAAGAGGTAACTAATTCTTACAAGACTTATATTACACCATACTTGTGAATAGTCAATAGCTAAAATGTGAACATTTTGTATCTTTTAATCACAATATAGAAATATAAGGATATTAAAACGTTTTCGCTTCATGTGCCGCCTTGGATTGCTCATAATAGAGTTTGATTTTTTTTGATGCCATACAACCATAACCATATCATATATGGTATAAAACCAAGCAACAAAATCTTATACTGACTCATTAAGATATAATCATAGATACCATGAACCAGTATTGGCATCAAGAGTGACATTATACCTGCTCTTCTATAAACCCTTCTGGTTATGGCGAATTTTCTAAGTGATAGATAATAGCCCATAACAACACCGAATAACATGTGTCCTGGCAATGCTGTAACGGCTCTCAAATAAGCAACGCCTATATCATTGTTGCTAAAGACATAACCAACATTCTCAAGGGCTGCAAATCCTAGACTTACAAATACACAATAGACGATGCCATCAAGCCTTTCATCAAAGGCTCTATTGTTGTATGCAATACCTTTAACAGCAAACCACTTGAATAATTCTTCGGTAAAGGCCGCTACAACAAATGCTGTATAGAAATTTTTAAGGTCCGAGTCTGTAAGCGTAAACACATTCATCAGACCTAGTATAGATTCTACAAAGATGACAGGAATCGCAATTAGTATCCCAGCACCAAATAACTTTAATAAAAGCTTTTTGGGCTCTTGGTCATACTTATCAATTCTATAAATAACAAACAGATACACAGCAATCGGCAATAGTGCGGCCAGTAATAATTTCAACATAATTAAATCCCCCCCCTTGATTTATATAGTTATTACTTTCTTCAGTATCTCGTATACGTTTATTCAAACTCAATGACTAAGACTTCTGGTGGATTCATGATTCTTGGTAGATATTTTTTTCAGCGACAAGCCTCGACCGATAATAAAATCCATTTGATCGTTTACCTTGTAATAACCACCTGCGTATTTGGGGGGGAAAAATCCTTGATTGGGTGCATAGAGGCCATTCAAGATATAAGGTATTCTGACTTGGCCACCATGGGCATGACCACTTAGAACCAAGTCATAATCAAATTCCTTATAGGTGTTAATGTGTTCAGGTCTATGAGACAACAATATCTTATAGGTATCTGGATCAATGGTATAGTCAAGCATCAGGTTTTCATCTAATGTTTCCAAGTTCTTCCTTAGTATATCTTTGGATGAGTAGTGCAGAGTTGCATCAGGGTCTTTAAGTCCTGCTAGAAGCAGATGCTCACCATTGATGGTTATGGTTACATATGTGTTGTCAATAACGGTGATACTGTTTTCTTTCACCATATCAAAGACACCGTCTGAATCAAACATCCAGTGCTCATGATTGCCTGACACATAATAGATAGGGTACTTGTCTTTAAGCCCTTCAAAGAGTATTCTAGAGCCTTCTATTGAGGATTTCTCATCACTCATATCACCACCCATTAGTATAAGGTCTGGTGAAGCCTCTTCTATCATTTCAAGTAATTTTGATTGATGATCGCCGTAAATGGTATTGTGTAAATCTGAAAGAAAGACAATTTTAAGATTTTTTTAATTGGCCTTTACCATCAACCTTATAATGTCTATAAACAGGCTGGTTCCAAAACATTGCTATAAAAACACTTAGTGGCACAGCCACTTTTGCTAAATTTCTAAAAAAAACTTTTTCACGTAACACCTCTCATTTGTTTAATATAACATCTTCTTATACTTCTAAACACATAACAATACCCCCCCTATTATAGACTAAGCAATAGGGGGGGTATTCAATCGTACTTTGATTTTATAACAGTTCTTTAATAGGATTTAACAGATTATTCATCATTCATTGCTTGAGCTGACTCGTGAACCTACTTTTAAGCCTTTGGCATCAAGGTCCACAATAATCTGATCGCCTTCCACTAAGCCCTCATCAACAATGGTTTCACCGGTTAATTCATAGCCAAGTGTTACTTGAACTTCTTTGGCAACACCATTTCTATTAACCATCACCATATCCATTTCGTCTTTTTTTTGTAAAGGGCACTGTTGGGAACCACTAATTTATCATTGGCACTAAAAACAATGAATTTGACATCCACATCATAACCAGCACCAAGGGCTTCATCCCCCCCTTCGGGTTTGATGATGACTTGTACTTTACGTTCTTCAACCCCCCAAGTGGTGAAATCTCAACAGAAGCACTGGTTGATACATGAGAAATTGTTCCATCAATCTCAATATCGCCTGTTCTTCTATCAAGTATAAGCATTACTTTATCACCAACATCGATGACTTCAATATCCCTTGTGTTAACTTTAACTTCAATTTTGTCCTCACCTTCACCTTGTACAATGAAAGCAGGGGGGGTCATGCCCGTAACCATGTTCACATTCTCAATCATTATCTCATTGACTATTCCATCTACACTGGATGTAATGTCATAATAGCTTGCACCAACAACGGCTGCGTCTAAAGATGCCTGTGTGCTATCAAGCATAGCTTGGTAGTAGGCCAAAGTAGCGGTTAAAGTATCTCGCTCTAGTGATGCATCTATGCTATCAATTTGAGCCACCAAAGAAGACTTCATCCCATCATAAGATTGTGTCCCAGCACTTGCCATAATTTTGTTCTGATTATAATTTGCTTCGTATGTATCTACCAAAGAAGTGAATGATTTGTACTCTGCTTCAGATATGAAACCAAGATCAAATAATTCCTTTTGCTTCTCAAGGTCTTCAAGGCCTCTTTCATAAATCTCTTTGCTTTGGCTTTCAAGCAATTTCTCAAGGTCTCTAGAGGTTGATGAACCGGCCTCAGCATTTAATGATTTGAGTTGTCCTTCTAGGTTACTTTTACTAGCCTTCAGGCTATCCACTGAATTGGCATGGTTAATCTCAGCTGATTCAAGCTGTGCTTTAAAGCTATCAACAGTCTTTTCTAGTTGCAGAATTTGATAGTCGACTGCGCTTTTGTCAAGACTAGCTAGGACATCACCTGCTTTTACCACGTCCCCCCCTTCCTTAACCATTATCTTGTCCACTTCACCTGGTGTCATAGGTAGATAACTTTCTCTCCACTATTAACAACAACACCTGACTCAATGAACGATATCTCAGATTGACTAAAAGAAAGTGTTTTAGTTTCTACAGCCATTGGCATAAGGCACTGACGACGCCGTAAATAACCAATAAGATGACTATGGCTATTGCTCCGTAGATTTTGATTTTCTTCTTCATTATTCTCTCTCCTTTAAGACTTCCACTAAGTCAAGTTTTTTTGATGGCTTTCACCGTTGAAAAATTTGAGAACGCTACGGCAAGTGCACACCCAAAGGCTGCTATAAGATAAGCATCCGAAGGAATGGTACTAGGCCATGAGAATGCGTCCACATCAACTGCTTGTTGTAATCCTGAATTGAGCATCATAGCAAATGGAACACCGACAAGTACACCAAGCAACCAAAGTATCCAATACTCAAAACTCATGATTTCTTTAACTTCTTTGATATCCAAGCCAAGGACACGTAGTGTTGCATATTCTCTACTCCGCTCAGACATTGATATGGCTGCAGTATTGTAGATAATTGTAAAACCAATTGTTACTGCAATCAGTTGCATAATCCAAATAATAAAATCATAAGAGGCAAGTAGTGATATATATAGTTCCAATGTTTTGACCTTATCCTCAATTTTTGTCACTTGATTGCTATTAACAAGAGCCTCTCTTAATAACTTAGTGTCTTCTGATTGAATAATCAAGGAAGAAACCATCATGTCTTGGCCTAATAAATCATTCATTGCCTCAAGGTCCATTACAGCACTAAAGCCTATCCCCCCCTGATTGACCACGTCCAATATATAAATTTTCTGGTCTTCATCAAAAAGTGGCGAGCTTAGGTAAGCGTAGTCACCTTTACCAACATCCAGTTCTTTAGCAACCATACTGCTAAGTACGATACCGTCAACACCTGGTATATAATTAATTAGCAAATTGTCATCGTAAACTTTGTATAGATAATTGTCTTCTTTAACGCCAACCATTGTTACAGCACTACGTTCATGACCTTTATGAATCATAATTGGGACTTTTAATATACCCTCTGCATATATGACTTCTTCCATATTATCAAGGGACTGGACACCTTGTTCATAATCTACCTGATTGGCAAGAACAATCTCAACATCATACTTAAGGACATTGGTGAATTGGTTAAAGAACATACTATCCATCATGCCTGTCATCATTCCAATAATTGCCATCATACTGAATGAAAACATAATGCCAATAACAACAAAGCTTGAGCGAATCTTATTTCTAACAATATTTCTTGCTGCCATAAAACCTCTTGAGGTTAATATATGTTGAAGCCATGGTAGAAAATGTGTAATGTCTTTTTTTGATTGGTGGTGGACTTTTAGGTCTCATTGCTTCAGCAGGTTTTAGCTTAACCACATTCTTAGCGCCAAAGTAGGCACCGGCAACCCCCCCACCGCCAACAGATAAGATACCGCCCATAATGAAGAAACGATAATCACTGACCTCACTGCTAATAGGCATTTTGTAATAATCTAGGTAAAACTCTATATAAGGCTAATACTTACATAAGATATGCCCAGCCCAACGATTGCACCAAGGATTCCTGTCAAAAGGCCATAGAATATATAGTGAAAGAGTACAGTTCTATTGCTATAACCAAAGGCTTTAAGTATACCGATTTGTGTTCTGTCTTGTTCAATTATACGTTTAAGCATCAGATAAAGAACAACGGCTGCCATACTAACAAAAGCCATTGGCATGCTGGTGGACATTGACTTTCCACCTTCTATTTCTTGATCCATCATAATATAAGAAAACATGTCTTCTAGCTCATACAACCTAAGCAGACCATACTTTTTTTAGTTCGTATTCCAGTTCATCCTTTACATCGTCATAAACATAACCTTCTTCAAATGCAAAAGATAAATCGTTGTAAGTCCCTTCCATTCCAAGCATGTGCATCATGATGTTCTCATCCACATAGGCAATGTTAAACTTTGTTGTATCTGAGAATAACTCTGTCTCTTTTTCAACAATGTACACATACTCTGGTGAATAGATTGAACCTGTTGGTTTGAAGTCATAATACTTTTGATTGACCAATAACTTAACGGTTGAGCCCGATTCATAACCTCTGGCAGCATAGAAATCATAGCCAATAAGGATATCATCCATTTCCTTTAAGTCCTGACCTTCTAAAACATAAGAATTAAGCCGCTCATGATTCTGACCAATCTGAGTTGATATCATACGTAGTCGATAGACATTGTCTGGATCTTCTGGAACAATAACCCTAACATCTGAAAGCAAACGACCATCTGCACGTCTGATGCCTTCAATTTCCTCGAGCTTAGTTAAAGCTGTTCTAGGTATCTGAGACACCGTCGCATAAGCGTCTGCCAAACGGTTTTCACTGTAATAATGTTCTTTACCAATATCAATCTCAGTTAATGCCGTATTCATAACTGTAAAGGTCCATACGCCCAGTGCCATAAGAGCAATACAAGAAATGTAGGCTTTCTTATGCCTAAGCATAGAACGTATTGCTTTCTTAAGTAGAATCACCAGACAACCTCCTCAGCATTCATTGGATTCTCGTTAACTTGAATCTTCTCGATGACACCATCTTTAACATAAATAACTCGATCAGCAATTTCTCCAATAGATTTATTGTGGGTAATAACAGCCACTGTTTTCTTGTATGTTTTATTAAAGGACTTGAGCACCTTAAGAGCACCTATCCCAGTGGTTACATCCAATGCACCTGTTGGTTCATCACACAAAAGAATATCCGGATTCTTGGCAACAGCTCTGGCAATGGCAATCCTTTGCTGCTCTCCACCTGATAACTGAGACGGAAAGTGATCGCCTCTCTCACCAAGCTCAACTTCCTCAAGTAGTTCATCTATATCTATTGGGTCATCTGAAAGTTCTCCAGCCAGCATAATGTTCTCTCTTGCTGTTAAATTTGGTACTAGATTGTAGAACTGAAAAACAAAGCCAATGACCTTCCTACGATACTTGGTTAATGCTTTCTCATCTAAATCTTCAATCTCTGTGCCTTTGTAATTGATAAAACCGCTGGTTGGTGAATCAATACCACCAATGATATTCAGGATTGTACTCTTCCCTGAACCACTAGGCCCGAGAATAACAACGAATTCTCCGTCATACAGTTCCATATTGACTCCTCTAAGGGCATGAACTATGACTTCACCCATATGGTATTCTTTCTTTAATTCTTTCACTTCCATTATCTTTTCCATACGACACATCCTTTACAAAAGACTAAGTATTTTCCTAGCTATATTTTCATTCTAACACAAAATGACCTGAGAGTCATATGAAAATCAAAAATAATATAAGTGCACTCATATTTTATATGAGTGCACTTATATTCTATGGAAATCCCTATATTTTTTGTTAATTATGCCTAAAGAATACACATCACTTATCTATGTTATAGGCCTCTTACATTAATATTATATGCGTCACCTAACTTCTTTAGGACTTCATCTGCATATGGTTTTATATCATTGATAGAATTGCCCCCCCTATACTGTTGCAAGTAATAAGGGTCACTAATAAATCGTTGACACATTTGTTCCAATTCCACAAGTCCTATCTTCGGATAAGCCGTTGTCCTAAGCTCATAACTTCCGAATGACCTTATAATAGACAATGTTTTATCTATAGATTCAAAACCAAGCCCACTTATACGTTTGTAATCCTCAGGTAAAGCTTTGATATCAAGTGCAATATAATCAATAAGACCTCTAGCAGACAAAAATTCTACCATATCTGGGTTAGTGCCATTGGTATCAAGTTTAACCCTATAGCCAAGCTTTTGATGTCACTAATAAAATCAGGTAAATCGCTGTGTAAAGTTGGCTCACCACCTGTGATGACAACGCCATCTAGTATATCTTTCCTTTTAACCAAATGATTCATTATATCCTCTATATCAACTGCGTCGTCCTTAGTCAACAAGCCTTTATTATGGCAATAGTCACAAATCATATTACATCCCTTTGTGAAAACCACAGACGCGATATAGGGTTGGTAATCAACCATGGATGTTTTGATATAATGAGCTATTTGCATCTACTTAACCTTTCGTAGCATCATATAATGACGCTTCCAATAACTTTTACCATCATTATAAGCTTTGCCTTCCACCTTGACAGTTTCAAATCCAAGTTGTTCATAACACTTCATGCCAGCAATATTAACATCAAAGACCTTTAGAAGAAATGTCTCAACACCGTATTCTAGATATACTTTCTCAATCAAAGTAATCAGAGCTTTTTTTTACCAAAACCTTGGCCTCTTCTATTTGGATCAATGAGAAATCTACCAATAGAAGCCACTTTTTCTTCTCTATCTATTCCCGATACTTCAACAGTGCCAATGAAGTCACCATCCTCATCGTCTATCATATAAACCATACAGTCAGTTTTACACTGAGCAATCATCTGTGATTTTGTTAAAGGATAGGTATAGCCACGACCTGCCCATTGATATAGGAAGTGCTTATTTGTACCTTTGTTCCAATTTACAATTTTTGTGATGTCGCTTTCAATTGGACTTCTTAATGTTAACATGTCTTTTCTCCTAGATACCTAGCTGACTGATACGACTTTTTCCATATAAATTAGGTTGGTCTTTGTCGTTAATTGCTTTTCTTTGAATATGATATAGCCAAGTTTTTCATACAGATGGATATTCTTGACACTCTGATTACCTGTAAAAAGTTCATAGCGAGTGACATAGCTAAAGTGATTTTCCATCGCTTTCATTAGCATTGTACCATACCCTTTATTCTGATATGCTTCATCAACAATCACCCTACCAATATGACAAGTTCTATCCTCTACATAGCCTTTTATTGAACCGACTATCTCTCCATCAACTGACAATTTGAGAAAACTGAACTTATCAAAATCTTTTGTAATTTCATGTATAGTTTGTGTTAAGGGTGGTATGTCATAATCATTGTAAATTTTCGCCTCAGATTGATATACCTTATGTTGTATTGATAGTATGAGTTCAGCGTCTTTTTTTTCAGCGACTTCAATAACGATATTCGCTCTATCCTTGTTTTTGATACTTGATTCATTATCTTTACGTCCTTTTACCACTGAATAACTGTACAGTATAAGACCAAACCATATGAATGAAAAACTAATGCCATGTTGTCTTGTAAAGACTTCACCGTATAAGTACACACTAATCAAAAGCATGAGTGTAGGTGCCACGTATTGTAAGAATCCAATCGATGATAAAGGAATACGTTTTGCACCTTCCGAAAAAAAGAATTAATGGTACAACTGTTACCACCCCCCCTGCTAGAAGTAAAAAGACAATCCTATAATCCATCATCGCTTCAATAAGTACTCTTGTATCACTGGTTGCCAGCAACCCCCCCATCATGATGGGCATAAAGAATATGGCTTCAACCAACAAACTATTCAGTGAATCCAATTGAAACTTTTTCTTTAGTAGACCATAGAAAGCGAAGCTAAAGGCCAGCAACAAGGAAATCCAAGGAAAGACACCATAGGAAAATGTCATGTAAAGTACACCAACTAGAGCAAAACCAATAGATATATATTGTAGTTTAGTCAATGTTTCCTTCATAATCAAAATTCCAAGCAAAATACTAATGAGTGGGTTGATGTAGTAACCAAGGCTGGCCTGCAATACCTGTCCTTCGTTAATAGCATAGACAAATGTCCACCAGTTGATGGAAATGAAAATCGCGGAGAAAGCCAGACCGGTTCTTATTTTTTTATCTTTTATATATTCTATATACAGTGGCTTTTTAATTACATGTACAACGATTAGTAATGTTAGTACCGTCATAATAATTCTTGTTGCCAGTAACTCCATAGCGCCAAGACCACCTAGTTGTTTCCAGTAAATAGCCAGGAATCCCCCCCACATGATGTATGAAGATAATGCCATTATATACCCTGCCTGTTTATGCGATTTATTGACTGTGCTATTAGGTAATGTCATATTTATATGCCTTTCAAGTTACCACAAATGTTTTTGTTAACTACAATTATTTTATTGACAGATATTGATTGGCTCCTTTTAGAAACTCATATTGCACATCCCTAAGTTCAACCGCTCTGCCTTCACTTCTTAATATGGCGATAATTTCTTCAAGATGTTCAGAAGGATTGCCTTTTAAGTCAATCAATGGAAATATCCTAACTTCATCTGCAATTCGCAGCATTTCTTTTATACTAGACAAATGAAATGTAAACTCAAATGTTCACTATAGAGAAACAAGAGGTGTGAGCATAAAGCCATATCATAAGATTTTCTGTCAAAACTAAGTGATGGCAACTCCTCAAAAACATAACGTTTTTGATCTTTTCCTTTGTCAAAATCATCTACAAACATATTGATTGCACTGCGACGATACTCAATCAGCTCATCAACATCCTTAATATGATTCCAAGTGAACATAGCCTGATTCTTTCTCACTTGGTCAAACATTGGGTCAAAAGTTACGTTAACTCTGCCCATTATTTGGTCTGGGCTAAATTGATATATTGGGTCAATCGAAGTTATATTACCACCAATCGCAGTGACTTCAAAATTGAAGCTTGATGGTCCTCCGCCACAATCAATGATGCTTTTAGATTTAACATCTTCTTCTGATAAATCAAACATTCCTAAGTATTCAACGAGTCTTCTTCCAATTGGAATGACTTTCTCAAGTTTTATTGCCATAATAGTGCCTCCTTTGTCCTATGGACATGTCATCTCCTGACAAGAGCACCGTTATTCTCCAACTAATTATAGCACTTTTGTGGAAAAAGAATGGTATAAAAAAAACCTTCGTTCCACAAAAGGAACAGAAAGTTATCTGCAAAGCCACCTTAGCCAAGTATCACATACTAACATATGCTCTCATCATAACGGTTAGAGTTTCCGTCAGCGCCTAATGGGTTATCCGTTCGGGGGGGCTGCCCTCGTAAGACCATTCAACTTACCTTGAAATATCGTATTCTCACCAACAACGACTCTCTGAGATTCCTCTGATATGTTTACTCTACTTACTCTTCAGTGTAGTTATTTAATTAATGAACTCATTATATGCCCAGCTTATCAGTTTGTCAATAAGAATTTGTAAACGCCTCTAGACACACTTATCCCCCCCGTCTTGTCAATGTGTCTCCAATTAGGTCTTTCACAACCTCAGAAGCAATAATCAATCCAGCCACTGATGGTACAAATGACGCACTGCCAGGTATAGAACGTCTCTGGTCACAAGTCCTATCTTTGTTAGGACAGATACAGTCTGTTTTACAATCTCCGCCGACCTCATGTGTTTTAACTGGTAATTCTTTTGAGTAAACAACCTTCAGCTTCTTGACATGTCGTCTTCTTAGTTCTTTCCTCATGACTTTTGCAAGGGGGGGACAAACGCTCGTCTTATATATATCCGTCACCTCAAGCATGGTTGGATTCACTTTATTACCAGTGCCCATAGAGGCCATTAACTTAATATTTTTCTCAAGACAATATTCCACCAAATGAAGTTTGGCTGACACCATATCAATAGCATCCACTACATAATCTGCATCATCTGGAATAATCTTGCTGGCTGACTCAGAATTGTAAAGATAGGGATGTACTTCAACCGTCGCTTTAGGGTTAATACTAAGCACCCGTTCTTTCATCGCTTCTGCTTTGACTTGACCCACTGTTTTTCTTGTAGCGTGAATTTGTCTGTTGATATTTGTTAGACATACATCATCGTCATCACACAAAATCAAATGTCCCACACCAGATCTAGCCAAGCCTTCAACCACAAAAGATCCAACACCGCCAATACCAAGGACTACCACTTTAGAATTTTTTTAATCTATCAAGACCTTCTGTCCCAATAACCATTTCAGTTCTTGAAAATGCATGTAACATAATTAAACTCCAATCTCTAATACACAGCATCAAGCCACGCATAACAATATATATGAAAAAGTGTATCAGAAATGGTCCTATTTGTCATATGAATTATTGTAAACATTCTATGACCAAAATATGGCTCTCATTCTTTACCTATCAATCTTAGAGCCCATTCTTCTATGAGCTTATCTTCGCCAGCACTTAATGGACCTTCTGTTCCGCCAACATAGAAGCCTTGAGGTTTACCAAGTATAAAACCATTCTTTTTATTAACCATCTTGTCCATTGTATCGGTAGCATTGCCCAGTCTTTTTTCTAAAAAAAGTAAGCAAGCCATTCCCGACTTCATGTACATCCATTCTAGTATCAAATAAAGCTATCTTAACTCCCTTACCTTTAGAAGTTAAAACTGATTGCAAGAATGCTTTTATGGCCTTAGTCGGACCAAATGCTCTCGTAGGCGAACCAATAACAAGGGTATCTCCCTCTTTTATTGATTGCCAATCTACCTCTTCAACATGATGGCAACTCACATCTAAGTCAGTGCTTTCTCTCATCAAGCTTTCACTAATTGTGTTGGCAACCTTCTTAGTATTACCAAAGAAACTGTCATAAATAATCCATATCATATGCCTACACTCCTCTTATCTTTCTACTTTGATTCAACTTTATTTTAGTCATTATATAAATATCATGTATTAGTTACCAAGCATCACTTCTACAAACTCATCCAATTCCTTGTAGAGTAAAGCCAAATCAAGATCATCATTACCAGCAATATAGAGTGTCATCATTCCAAACATGGTATAGACAATCATTTTACTTCTGTATGCCAAGCATCTACACTTAATGCCCCCCCATCCTCAAGCAAGAATCCAAAGGCATTGCCAAATTGTCCTCTAATCTCTGGATTATCTACCACACTAGTCAGTGGCTTCTCATCATGACTTAAGGAATGGTTGTAAAAGAATCTATAGACATACTGGTTCTTAATAAAATACTTCATAAAGTTACTAAAAACTTTTTTGACACCATTAAGATTATTAATAATTCCCTGATCTTGTTCTTTCATATAGATGGCAACATCCATAATCATTAGCTCCCTTGTTTGCCATAACAGGGCATCAAGGTTATCAAAGTGATTGTAAACAGTCCCCCCCAGAGAATAACCAGCCCTATCCGCCACTTTTCTGACAGAAACTGATTCGACTCCTGCTTCAAGAATCATCTCTTTTGCGGTCGTTGCAAATGTATTTTTCACCCTGTCTGATTTCAATTTTTTTCTTATTTTCTTTAGACATTGTCATATTCTATCTCCATTACTAATATATTATTGCCGCCTTATAGGCATTCTTCACTATTATTTCATAAGCTTATTGCTTTAAACTTCTATAGTCTCTATAATAAGTTGTATATCCGATAAAGGCAAACAAAACGAAAGTTTAGGACGCAAAACTAGAGGGCCTTACTCATTGAGTTGGCAGCCAGTTACCGAAGAGAAATGCATACAGTTTCTCCAAGGCGCATTAATTCCGGATAGGAGTCATTGGCGTTTTTTTTAATGCCAAAATATCGAGCCAAAATTAAGGAGGAACACAATGAAAACATTATCAAAAAGACTATTGTCACTATTCTTAATTCTAACACTTGTATCACTCTTTAGCCTAAGTGCTTATGCGCAAGAAGCTACACCTGAGGAACCTGCAGAAGAACCTGCTGCTGAAGAGCCTGTTGTTGAAGATCCTGCTGCTGAGGAGCCTACTGACGAGGAACCAACTGCAGAAGAGCCTGCTGCTGAAGAACCTGCTGCTGAAGAACCTGCTGCTGAAGAACCTGCTGCCGAAGAGCCTGTGGTAGTACCTGTAGCTACAGTAACATTAAGCGTTACTGAAGAGTTCCTATTCACAATTGATGAATCTGGCGCAATTACATCTGTTGAGGCTGTAACAGAGGAAGGTTCACTCCTTCTTGAAACTCTTGACCTTACAGAATTATCCTTATCTGAATCAATTGACGCCATTATTGCTTTAGACATCCCAGAAGTTGAAGTATCACTATTCATAATTGGAAATGACGAAACACTTATCGATACTACATCTACAGCTTTGGTTGAAGTTTACGGTGAAGTTGTTGATAGTTTATACGAAGCACCCGTTCTAGAACCTATCGAAGAACCTTTAGAAGATGGACAACCTGAATTTATTCAAGTACGTTTTGAAAACGCAGAGCTTCTTGGTATTACACCTGGTAAAATGAGATTAATTGAGAAACTTGAAGCTACATCAGCTGAAGAACTTGTTTATGAAGATTGGGCTGACCTATCTGTCAAAGAGATAATGGCTGCTATCAAGTCCAACAAAAAGGCTGAAACTACAAGTGATGATCTTGACCTTGATGGTGAAGAATCTGAAGACATCGAGACAGCTGAAGTGGAAGAAGATGAAGCAATTGAGACTGAATCAGCTAAGTCAAAACCAACTAAGCCATCAAAGCCTTCTAAACCTTCAAAGCCCTCTAAACCTTCTAAATCAAAAGGTAAGAATAAGTAAGTATTAGATTAAGCTATAATATGAGACATTGTGAAAGTGCTTGGTTCTGAATCCATTTCAGGTCAAGCACTTTTTGATTGTCCTAAGTCCAACTTCAAAGACCTGCTATACCGATAGAAATCCATGCCAAGGGTTACATACCATATAAGGTAAAATGGTCCAGCAAACATCAGTATTATCTCAGCAGCATTTGGTAATACTGGATGAATGACATGTTGAATCAAGTCAATGCCATTCCCAAGAATGCCTGATACAATCGTAAGTTTTCTAAACTTACCGCTACCAATCATTGCAAGAGAAATCATAACACCAGATCCCTGCAACATGATTCCAGTAAAGTATGAGGCCGTACTATGCCATATATTTTTAGCTATTATTGCATCACCCGCTGCCAAATAACTGGCCTTCATCACTCCATCAGTCGTTCCATGGTACAGTTTACTTAAGTGCATCATAGAAAAACCAGAATGACTTGCTATTGCCAATGTAATTGACATTAATGTGAACAATACAGCAATAAGGGCTAAATCATATTTATAATCTTTCAGCATTAGATACAGACCTAAGAAAGTCACATAATAAAAACTAAGCATTACCATTATCAATATCTCATCTTTTAATAATCCATAAAGTGGGTGTATGCCAAATGCCTCAAATGCTTCGACTGCTGATTCTGGTCTTATGCCTACAAAAGCAATAATTACTGCCGAAGCAACAATTAGTAGTAGCTGGCCCCCCCAAGATAAAAATGCTGCTGTTCGTATTATCTTTATCCCTTTAACATTCATATCTAAAAGCTCTTTAGTTGCCATAACCTTCATCACCCTCCAGTGTATTGAATTTCTATTTTATATCTCCTAATTCTCTTAATCAACTCTTTTATATCGTTGATACATTTTTTATAACACTGTTATAATAACTTGTTTTTGCACTTTTGTCAAATAAAACTAACACCTAATATTAAAATATTCTTGACAACTATATCGGCTTCCGATATAATATGTCGTAAGCCGATATATCGACTGCTGATATACTTAGTTAGGATACATAGTTAGCAATATATCAATCTTTCATAAAGTCAAGGAGGCAAAATATATGCCAGAAAGTCAAGAACGAGGCGCCTTAACTGAAGCAGTCTACTATATTTTATTATCCTTATATAGACCACTTCATGGTTATGGCATCATGCAAAAAGTTGAAGAATTAAGTAATGGAAGAGTCAAATTAGGTTCTGGAACACTTTATGGTGCTATCAACACACTACTTGATAAAAGTTATATTGAACCTTCTATTACCGAAAGCCAAGGTCGAAAAAAAGCTTATCAAATAACCACACTTGGCCAATCAATCATTGATGAAGAAATCATCAGACTGGAAGAACTGTTACACAATGGTAAAGAAATAATTGGAGGTGGTCACCATGATGCATAAAATTATTAAGCCCTATTTCGATTATGAAAAAGAAGAGCAATGGCTGAATAAAATGTCCAAAAAAAGGTTTGCATCTTAAGTCATACTCATTTATGACCTATCATTTGAGGAGAACCAAGAAACCTTCTACGAATACAGAATAGAATTACTGAGCAATCTACCAAGTCATCCCTCATCCATTGAATACCTTGAATTTCTTGAAGAAACTGGCATTGAAGTTATGAGCACATATTATCGATGGGTTTACCTTAGGAAACCCGCATCTGAAGGTCCTTTTGAATTGCATTCTGATTTCGACTCCCTCATTGGACATCACAAAAAAAATCCTAACACTTCAAAGTGCTGTCCTATTGACTCAAATAGGTCCACTAGTTAACGGTATTGCACATGGTTTTGAGGGTGGCTTTGGGAGCGGTTTATCCTATATGGTTCCAATATTTGTTATAACCAGTTCACTGCTAATCAGCTTAATTGCTAAGGGCCTAATCACCCTCAAAAGACTAAAAAAAAGAACAACTAATAAGAGAGTCATGACATATAACTAATTAAATATAGGAATGTAAAAAAAACCAGGCGCAATCGCGCCTGGTTTAACTATATCAATCCATCTTCACTACAGATATTACGATCATCTGTGGCTTTGTGAAGACCCAGTCTTGTTTTGATGAAACATCCATTGTCCGTTAATAACTGCTGTACCTTAGGTGCATCTTCGTGACGATGATCCACTTTAACACCCATTATAATTCTTGACATATGATAACCTCCATCCTTTACAATAGAAAATGTAATTTATACTTCTAATCCATTGTAGCATAACGAATTCTAGTTAGAAAGCCAATCACTTCGCATTACAGTAACCGCTTTACCAAGGAGTTTTACCCTATCTCCCTGAATCTTTAGACCTACTTCACCACCACGTTTGGATGCTTGATAAGCAACTAAATCAGGCTTCCTTAGCTTCTTACTCCAATAAGGGCCAAGACAACAGTGGCTGAACCAGTCACTGGATCTTCATTGACGCCTACTGCCGGTGCAAAAAATCGTGAAACAAAGTCATAGATGCTCTCGCTAGTGTCTTTTGCTGTCACGATGACCCCCCCTCTAACAGGAATCTGTTCCAGCAATGAGAAATTAGGTGACAGTGCATCAATCTCATCTGGACTAGCCACTTCAACAATATAATCGAATTCATTCTTACCTACATATGTAGCTGAAACACCTAATGATTCTATTAGCGATTCAACTGTTGCCTCTTCCATATCAACTTCAACCTCTTCTTTGGCTGGAAAGTCAAGCTGTATTTGATTACCAATTTTCTCCGCAGACAAAACACCACTTAGTGTTCTAAAAGATATTGGTACATCATCGTTCACATAACCTTCAGACCATAGAATATGAGCACTCGCTAAGGTCGCATGACCACATAATTTGACTTCACTACTTGGTGTAAACCATCTTAAATGATAGGCATTTGATTCTTCTACCAAGAAGGCTGTCTCAGATAAATTCATCTCCATTGCAATGTTTTGCATCAAACTTTCATCAAGTGGTTTACTTGTTACACATACGGCGGCTGGATTGCCACCAAAAGCTTTCGTTGCAAATGCATCTACTTGATATATGACCATACGTTTACCTCCTATTTTTTTTATAATTTCACCTATCTTATGCCATCTCTTAATAAAAGTCAAGGATTTGTTAGATAAATACCAGCCAAGTTTAAGGATTTGTTAATCAAATGCTAGGTAGATTATAGGACTTGCTTACAATCAGAATCTTTATGAATGCAATCAGGTGTCAACTCATAGACCATGTCTTTTCGTTCAACAACCACTTTAACTTTATCAGATAAATCAGGATCCTCGCTGACCATTGTCAACAATTCATTGGTAGGGTTCATTGCTACTGGATGAGCCACAGCTCTGAGCATTGTCAAGTCACCTTTGGTATCGCCATATGCATAAGAAGTAGCAAGGTCTATGTCGTATTTTTCAACAAGTGCTTTCAGTGTTTTTTCTTTGTTAACGCCATCCCACATTGGTAATACCTCACCTGTATAACACTCCTCTTCGTCAAGAACATAGGTAGATCCTACATAGTCATCAAAACCAAACTTGATACTCATTTCTCTCACCAATTCAAAAGGTGAACCTGAAATGGTTATGACTTTATGCCCTCTATCTTTGTGCCATTTGATTCGGTCCCTTGTATAGGTGTAGACACGGTCACCATTTTGCTCAATAACTTTTCCTGCAATAAACTCAATCTGTCTACGGTGTAATCCACTTATGGCCTCTGTATAGATTTCTGCCATTCGTAGTAGGTAGTCATCATAATTCCCTATACGTTTGTCCCATCGGTTATACCTATCTTTTAGCTCTTTATACCAGACTTCATTGCTGATGATGTCAGAGCGAATTAGTTTCTTAAATATTGCGGTAATCATGCCTTCTCTGTAGAGCGTTCCATCTATATCAAAAAAAATGCTGCTGTAGTTTTCATTTTCTGCCTCCACCTTTTTGTGGTCTTTAGACCTATTTTCTAATAGTTTATCACAATATAGGCACTATGGCATTATTTGAAATCCCAACAGGTGTTTTTGCTGACACAATTGGTCGAAAATTTTCATTTCTATTAGGTATTATCGTTTTATTTTTTGTACTCTGGCTTATGTAGCGTTAGTGGTCTTGAAAATAACTATGTCTACTTCATCATTACTTCTGTCTTTATGGGACTGGCATTTACATTCTACTCAGGTGCTGTTGAAGCTTGTGTTGTTGCTCTCATTATGAAAGATATTGATTTTGAAAAAAAGAGCCACAATCTTGTCTTTTGATTCATTAGTTGGTTCATCAGGCAGTGTCCTTGGTCAAGTTGGTCTTGGCCGGGTATCCAAATTCTATGGCATTCCCCCCCTTGGATACTTAATCAGTGGTTTCGTAATGATTTTCACACTGCCCCCCCCATTAATGCTTCTTCGTAAATCAAAAGACAAAGAAGATATGCTCGAGCAAAATACACCAACGGATTCTACTCTTGATGCTTAAGGCCTTTGACCAATATCCAAATCCCAGTCACAAACTCGAAAGGCACATATGTAGAAGTAATATAAAAGGTACTGGCACGCCATACATCATAAGCATCACACCTATTAGGACCACTGGTACCGTAATGAGTCCCCCCCATAAAATAAGCCATTTTGGCATTACCTGAGCTTTAAGGAGTAATGTATAAAAGAGGATTGCCCCCCCAATACCAAATGGCAGTATGTGTATACTGTAACTAAAACTCTTTAAGGATAATAACATTTCCCCCCCTAAAGGTTCCAAAGCTTTATCACCTGTTAATGCATAGCTTTGACTGATGTGTAATAATGCAAAGGCAATAAATTTGCTAACTGCAAGCAATGCCGCCTCAAATATATAGAGACTAAGGGCAAAGGTGGCAAGAAGTTTGTTAATGGTTTTACCGACTGTGTACATCCCAACACCCAATAGAATAATGACGACTGCCGTCAGCATATCTATAAAAATACTGGTATGAACTCTAACTTTGTTTGATGCTAAATTAAGCATAGTCCTATCAATTGTATCTCTAAGTAAGGGGGGGTCAAAGATTATAGCACCACTAATGAGCGCTGTCATTGCCTGTCCAAAGAACGTAGCACCAAGTATCCTAGACAATGTAGTTTTTGTATAAACTCTTGTATCATTGGTCATTTTTCTTGTCATAAATGTTTCCTCCTAAGATTAATTAACCATATGGTATTGCAAAACAATCAGCTGTTAATTATACTATACAGTGTAATTAAGTAAATATCAATAGTTAATTACACTACACGGTGTAGTTTATTTTAAGAGGTGTATAATGACAGACTTAAATACTTCCAAGAATCCTAAGAGTTCTCCGAAAAAAAACGTGATACCAGCAAAAAAAAGAAAAGTCATAATAGATGGGGGGGCCATTGAGGTATTCTCAAATGTTGGATTTGATCTGGCCAGCATGGACAAGATAGCAGAGGTAGCAGGTGTTTCAAAGAGAACCGTCTACAATCATTTTGAAAGTAAAGATAATTTGTTTCAAACAATTGTAGCCCTCTTGCTTGAAGGCCGAGAAGACCTCAAAATGATTACTTATGATGGTGATCTATCCCTTGAATCTCAACTTGAGTCTTTTGCCTTGGCTGAGATTTACCTTGTTAGTAATCCAACCAACCTCAAACTATCAAGGATTCTAACATCCGTATTCTTAGGAGACATCACTTATGCTCTGAAAATAAGAATGAACTATGCTCCGCCTCACGACGCATTGATTCAGTGGTTACAAGAAGCTAATGATAATAACAAGTTAACCATCAATGATACAGCAATGGCTGCAAGACTCTTCTACTCCATGGTAGAAGGTGCCATTACATGGCCTGCCCTATTCCAAAGCAGTATTGATGAAAAAGCGATGAAAGCAATGCTAGATGAAATCATAAATACCTTTATGATTAGATACAAAAAAACCGTGTAATGGCTTACACGGTTTTGAAATTCTTATCATCTATACTGTATATATCTATGTATTGTATTTCAATTTTATTCTCTTCAGTTCCATTTCAACTCTAAAATACAACACGTCTAAAACTAATCAATGGTTTTCTTAGAAAACCTCTCATTTCAGTAACTTTGATACCATAAGTTGTGGTTGCATGGATAATTTCATCGTTGCCAATATATATAGCCACGTGAGATATGCCACCATTGTAGCCATAGGTAATGAGGTCACCCGGTTCTAAATCTGCTTCAGTGATGGCAACTCCATCGCTTCCTTGACCACTAGATGATCTTGACAAAACATAGCCAAAGGGTCTCATCACCTGACCAGTAAAGCCAGAACAATCCGTCCCATCTGTCAAGCTGTCAGCTCCGTACTTATATGGTGTACCTACGAACTGCTTAGCATAGGCCACAATCTGCATTCTGATATCCTCTAGGTCTTCTTCAAGGCTATAAGGATGAATATAGTCAGAATGTACATAACCTACTTCTTCACCCGATGCAGCTATCTGGTACCAATCACCTGATTCTGACAAAATAACCACTTGTTCATAAGCCTTTAGCTTACGAATGATATTACCACTATCTGATAAATCAGGTTCTTTTCTCATGTTAAGGACATCTGCAATGACAAATGCTTTTGCCTTACTGTCTGCATACTGCCCTAGAGTCATATTCAGTGCCGCTTCAACATCAGATTCATAGGATGCAAGATTGTCTTTCCATGGGTTTGTAATCTTGTCATCAGATGTCATCCTAGTTAAGAGTCTATAACAAACAATCACTGCCTGTTCTTTTGTGCTATTGCCTTTCGGATTAAAACGATTATCACCAACACCAGATATAATGCCCGATTGAACGGCTTTAACAATGGCCCCCCCTGTTGACCAAGTTGCCATTGCACTTTGATCATCGAATTCCTTTAGTGGAATCGATGTTTCTAGTAGCGGTAACTCTAGTGTCTTCTCAATATTCTCAACCATTCTAACCATCATCACAACCATCTGTTCTCTCGTAACCAAGGCGTCAGGTGAAAATGTCGATGGACTCGTTCCACTAACGATACCTGTTGCATATGCTTTTAACAAATATACTTTGTCCGTATCTGTGAATGGATTCTTCACTGTACTGACATCAATGACTTCATCTGTTACAGATTCATATATCTTAACCAACAATTCTACAAACTCTGCTCTGGTTAAGCCCTCTTGATATGTTTCTGTCAAAGAATCAGTTGTTGCACTAAGTGCCTTTGCAGCTTCAATTTCTTCCCTGGCCCAGGTGGAAGGTTCATCGGCATAAACATTACTTGATAGCAATAGACTTATTAGTAACACAATGGCTACTAAAGCTATCGCGCGAGCAACACCGTTGCTCTTTCCATATTCTGTCATGATGACCTCCTAGATAACTTCACACGTATGTGGTTGCTTCGCAACAGCCGACAACGGCAGGCTAAGTTATCAATCGTGATTTTTAGTTTCACACAACTTAATTATATGATTATCTAGTACCATCAGTCAATTATTCTAGGCATTAATAAAACGAATGACCTATAAGAAAAAGGACTGGTCCTATGAACCAGTCCAAAATAATGCGATAACTTATAGTTTTATTATGCCGAAATAGGCGTACTGTTAATTTTCTTAAGAATGATACTGGCTGCAGCTTTGTCAAGAATCAATGTCACATCGTTGTGTAATTGAAGGATAGACGCTGGAACTGATGGCACAATGTCACCAAAAATCATTTGGTCAACAATACCTGCTTTACCTTCTCCACTGACTAGCATTACAATCTTTTTTGAGTGCATAATAGTTTTGATACCCATGCTAATAGCCTGCTTTGGTACTTCATCTATACTGTTAAAGAATCTGGCATTGGCTCTGATTGTGTCTTCATCTAACTCAACTAAGTGTGTACCTGATTCAAAATGTATATCTGGCTCATTAAAGCCAATATGACCGTTTCCACCAATACCTAGAATCTGAAGGTCAATACCGCCAGCTTCATAGATTGCTTGGTCATAATCTGAACATACTTTTGATACATCTGAAGATTCACCATTTGGCAAATGGGTCGTGCCCTCTTTAAAGTTCACATGGTCAAATAAGTTACTATGCATAAAATAGGCATAACTTTGTGGGTTGCTGGCTTCGATTGGGTAATATTCATCAAGATTGAAGGATGATGCTTCTGAGAAATCCACTTCATCATTTTGACAAAGGTCTCCAAGGACACTATACATACCTTCTGGTGTTGAACCTGTTGCAAACCCAAATACTGAATCTGGCTTCAGTGTTACTTGTGCTGCCACAATACTGGCTGCTTTCTTACTCATAGTTTCATAATCTTCTTTGACAATGATTGTCATACCTCTAAACTTAAACTTCATAGACACTACTTCCTTTCACAATGGTTCTTTTAATTTGACAATGTTCATCCATAACAACAATATCTGCTTCTTTGCCCTTATCAAGAGTCCCAATCTTATGATCTAGACCAAGATAAGTAGCTTGGTTCAATGTAACAATTGGTATTAATGTTTCAAGTTGATGACTTACATTTTCTGATAGATTCTGTAAGCCTTTATTTAAAGTCAGGACACTGCCTGCAATTGTTCCACTCTCAAGTGTACATTTACCATCTTTTACCCACACATTCTGTCCACCAAGGTCGTACTCACCTTCTGGTAGTCCTCCACCTTGCATACAATCTGTGATAAGCATTAATTTATCAAGTCCTACCACCTTTGTAACCAGTTCAAAGAGCTGTTCATTGACGTGAATTTTGTCAGCTATTAGCTCAGAATAACAATCTGAATTGAAGGCTGCGCCCACAACCCCCCCTGGTTTTCTATGATGTAAACCAGTCATTGCACTGAATAAATGTGTTACACAACATGCGCCTTTATCAATGGCTTCCATCGCTGTTTCATAATCAGCACCTGTATGGCCCAGAGAGAAGTTAATCTTATCTTTATATGCTTCTATTAATTCCATTGCCCCCCCATTAACTTCTGGTGCAATTGTAATGACTTTTAATATATCCTCATGTCTTTTAACTAGATTAGCATCTGGTGCAATAATGGCATCTTTGGGTTGAGCACCTTTAAAATCCTCATTGATGAAGGGACCTTCCATATGTACACCAAGAATCTGAGCACCTTCTGTACCTTCACTCATTACTTTCTTGACTGTTTGTAAGGCTTCTTCAATCTTAGACATATGCATGGTCATAGTTGTTGGTAAGAAACTTGTAACGCCATTAGCAGCTATGCCTTTACTAATCGCTTTAAGACCATCTTCATCAGAATCCATTACATCATGACCCATATAACCATGAATATGGACATCGATGAAGCCTGGAACAACGAAGCCACCTTTAGCATCAAGCCATTGAATATCTTCTTTCGTTACGGTCAGCTTATTTGCTTTTAACCAACCTTCCAAACTATCTTCAGCAATAATGTCTTTGATTTCATCGTCATAAATCAATACTGAATCTTCAATGAACTTCCCTTGGTAATAGATGCGTCCATTTTTTAAACCTTTTAGATGATGCTCACTTTTATTACTCACAATCTGCAACTCCTTTTTCTTAGATAAATCATTCCACTTAGTAAATAAACTTAACTTTATAAACTGCATTATGCTTGCTATGCAAGCCAATTATTATCTCATCTTCATTGTCTTTTAGATTGTCATACAAATCTTCTATTCTAAATCATACGATGTATCAATGCTTTGACACCAACATGTACAGCCCCCCCTTTTAAGGTTGCTTCCTCAATAGTTGACTTGGAAATCTTAGTCTCAAGTGGTGTCATCTCACCAACGCGTTCTCCAATCTTCTCAATTGTATCATCACACAGTTCAAATAACCTGCCAGTAACAACAACGTTTTTAATATCTAGTATAGATGATACATTGGTTATAGCCATACTCATTGTACTAATCACTTCATCATACAACTTAAGGGCTATGACATCTTCTTGCTCAATTTTATCCTTAAACGAAGCTAATGTTATTGATTGTCCTGTTTTCTCAGAGTACCTTGTCGTTAAAGCTACCGTGCAGATACGTTCTTCTAATGTATGGTATTTACCTTCTACTTTGGTACTTGGTAATATAAAACCAATCTCTCCAGCTGCATTACGATCACCTTCGTAGAGTTTGTGGTTCAATATAACACCAGAACCTACACCTGTGTCACCGCTAATATAATACATGTTCTTCTCAGAACCAAGTGTGCCATATTGCTTCTCAGCTAAGGTTGCTAAGTTGACGTCATTTTTGACAACTGTTTCATTCTCAACATGCAAGCCTGCACTATTATCTATATAGTCAAGAATCTCTTTTAGCCACTGTTCTTGCATCTTAACATTGGTAAGGTAATACTTGTTATTATGTCCAACAACACCTGGATAAGCAATGACCACTTGCTTGACTAATTTCTTTTTGACCTTACTTCTTTTCAAAAAGGATGCAATTGCCTCAATAACATCGTAGCCCTCAACCAGTTCATCTTTAAAATAGCTTAACCATTCACCTTTTAGATTACTTAGTGTTATCTTGAAAGAATGTTTGGATAGGTCAATAGCTAAAATGTGACCATAATCACTATTCACATCAAGGAGCATTGCTTTTTTTTCCAATTGAGTTATCTGCCTTACCAGTTTCATAAATCATCTTCTCAGCAATAAGGCCTTCTACGTTCTTAGATACCGTTGGTTTTGAAGAATTCAGAACCTTGGCCAAATCAGCTCTCGATAGTGGGCCCTTTTCAAAAAGTACCCCCCCTAATATCATTCTCTGATTATCAATTTTTACGTTACTTTGTGTCTTAGCTGAGTATTTCATAGACTCTCCATTTAGTAAAGTTTCTTAACTAATTTCAGTTTAACATGGAACGACTGCTGTGTCAACAATCGTTCCACTTTATAATACGGATAACCTTCACTTAAATATTACAATATTAATGTCTCTTAACTTAAGTTGGTCATTAATTTCTTAATGTTATTACCCCCCCAGTCGTATTTGTCTAAATAATACGACTCAATCTGAGAGGCCATTTCTCCAATGTCATCACCTTGAATTGCTATTGATTTCAAATTGTTATATAAGTCATTACTGTTACCAGCTTTGAATATGAAACCTGTTTCACTTTCAAGGACATTTTCTGTAAGGCCAGGCATGTCCGACACCACAACCGGCTTCTTAAATTGATAAGCCATTGGAATAACGCCACTTTGGGAAGCTTCAACATAAGGCAATATGACTGAACTTGAGTGGGCCATCAAAGATGCTAACATCTCATCTGTTATGTATTTTTTGATAACCATAACCTTGTTACCAAGTTGCTCTATTAGAAATTCTTCCCGCTTGGAAAAATGACCATTGCCAGCTATGACAAGTTTAGGAAGTATAGCGTTTTTATCTTTTGTATAGGCCTCTAACAATGTTACAATACCCTTTGATTTATTGATACGGCCAAAGAATAAGAAATAGTTAGTGCCAACCATATCTTTTGTCTGAACATTATCGGGTATGGTCAGATGAGAACATAATCTGATTCTTACTGTATTGTCTCTGGCGATTTTATAACGTTCCATCAAATCAGCTCTTACAGCCTTTGACAAACATATAATCTTATCAAATGAGCCTATGGTAGACTTAAAAGTTTTTTTTGGAACACACTTTCACGGTATAGTTGCTTAAAATTCACTGTTCTAGCTCTAAGCAGTGCATCATGCAAAGCCATTGAAATATGGTATTTGCCCCCCCTTAAATAATGAGCCAATTGCATATTAGACAAACTAGATTCTGCAAATATAATGTGTGTTGGGTTAATACCTTCTATTTTGCCAAGAGTTTTGGCAAATTTCTCTTCTTTTGGAAAATTGGTTAAGACGCGTTCATAAAACCTAATCTGAATATTCTCAGAAGCACTGTATTCACTATCATTAGGTACCATCAATACAACTTTTCTTACGTCCTCTGATTTCTCTATCCCCCCGTGGCCAAATGGTAAGCAAACTGGGCAATTCCGCCTCTATAATTGGACGTGACAATCAAAACTTTCTTCGATTCCATAAAAATCCTCCTGTTACCTCACAAACACTTTCTTCACTACATTTATCACACCTTACTATACTACTCCTAAAACGTTATTTTATCAACCTTTAGCACTACATATACATAATTTTGTATCCAACAAATTATTGGTTGACATTGTTTTTTTCATTAAGTCTACAATAAAGTAATAGTATTTATAAAAAAAATAAAAAGAATACATAATAGGAGGTAACACTATGACACATCAATTTGGACAATTTGGAGGGCAATATGTCCCAGAACCAGTCATCGGGGGGGCTTTAAATGAGGTCGAGGCTGCGCTACAGGAAGCACTCGCAGATCCATCCTTCAAAGAAGAGTATTTATATTATCTAAAAGAATATGTAGGTAGACCAAGCCCACTATTTTTTTTGCCAAAAACCTTACTGAGCGACTTGGTGGTGCAAAGATCTACTTAAAAAGAGAAGACCTTAACCATACTGGTGCACACAAAATCAACAATACCATTGGACAAATCTTATTGGCTAAACGAATGGGCAAGAAGAAAATAATTGCCGAAACTGGTGCTGGCCAACATGGTGTTGCTACAGCTACTGCAGCGGCAATGTTCAATATGGAATGTGAAATATTCATGGGTAAAGAGGACACAGAACGTCAACGTCTGAATGTTTTTAGAATGGAACTTCTAGGAGCCAAAGTTACAGCTGTTACACAAGGCACTCAAACACTAAGTGATGCTGTTGACTATGCCATTGGACAATGGGTTCAAAGAATCGATGACACATTCTATCTACTTGGCTCAGTAGTAGGTCCACATCCATACCCAACAATGGTAAGAGAATTCCAGAAGATTATTGGTGAAGAAGCCATTGAACAAATAAAAGAAAAAGAAGGCCGTAATCCTGATTACTGTATTGCATGTGTTGGAGGTGGTAGTAATGCTATCGGATTGTTCAACGAATTCATTCCACATGAATCTGTAAAACTAATCGGCGTTGAAGCTGCAGGTAAAGGCCTAGACACGCCAGACCACGCTGCAACAATGACTCTTGGTAAAGAAGGTGTCATACACGGTATGTCCACAATCTTCGTTCAAGATGAAGAGGGTGGTGTCTTGCCAGTTTACTCTATCTCAGCAGGTCTTGACTATCCTGGTGTTGGCCCTGAACATGCTCATTTCAAAGAAACTGGACGTGTTAAATATGTGGCAGCAACAGACGATGAAGCTGTAAAAGCATTCTTGTTGATGTCTCAAGTAGAGGGAATTATACCAGCTATTGAGAGCTCACATGCCATTGCAGAAGCCATCAAATTTGTACCAACACTTTCACCAGAAGAAGTTGTCATCATCAACGTTTCAGGTCGTGGTGATAAAGATGTTGAATCTATCGAGAAATATGTAGAGACACATGATATTACTTTAGTTCAAAAGTAATATACGAAAGACAGAGTTTTTAATTGTGAATAAAAGCCTATTTCCAGGAGTAAAACTCCTTTGGAAATAGGCTTTTAAACTTACTTAGATGAATCATCCAGATACATTTTTACTGAACTTGCATATTCCGTCAGTGTCATATCTGTAACACTTTTGAAGGTCCTAGAGAAATAATGGATTGAGTTATAGCCTAGAATCTCAGATATTTGTGTAAAGTTATGATTTCCTTCCCTTATAAGGGTCTTAGCCTCTTCTATTTTAAGTTGCTTGAAATGCTCCATAACACTGATGCCCATACCCTCTTTGAATATTTTGATTAATGAAGATTTGGATAATAGAGTTTGGTGACAGATATCTTCTAAGGTTAGCCTTTCATGCAAGTGCTCTTTTAAAAACGTCACTATGATATTCAACTTCTCTTCTTGGGCATATTCTTTTATAGCAGATGTTGTTGTTGCTATGGTTGAGTAAAGCTCTTTCCCTCTAATAATCTCCAGTAACAATAATTCAAGATGTATGCGAATCAGTTGCTCTGAACCAAGTTTTGGTTTCTTTCTTTTCTTTAGCGCCTTCATCATTGGGTCACTAAGGTCAGAGTTGTAAGCATTCTTAGCTTCAGTCACGATACTAGCGAGATGGGTCTTTACACGATCATCAATTGTCAAAACCTTATCTACAAAATAATCCATGGCCTTACTTTTACAATCAAATGCAATAACAACTAGGTTTGGTGCCACCACCCCCCCATTAGCTATAACGTTATGCCACTGATTAGGTTTATAGAAAATCAACTCACCTTTCTTAAGAAAATACTGGCGTTCATCTGCCATCACATTGATTTCCCCCCCTTTGTCTACATAAAGAATCTCCCAAAAATCATGGCTTTCCCCCCCTTCAAATATGTAATTCTTGGAATATTCAAAATAGTGAACACTGATTAGATGTTTAATATTTATTTCATTCTTAAGCATAGTCATCTGATACCCATCAACTATATGATTCATCCAAAGACCTCCTATTACAATTGCTTCTATATTATACACAGCAATCTGTACACCTAGTATAGCAAGAAATAGCGATTTTGACTATATGCTTACACTCACTACTGGTAGATTGTACAAACTCTCTAGCATATTGTGTAAATACTTAGACATGATGTTGATGTAGTATTAAATTAAGCTCTGCTGGCGAAAATAAATTTTTAGGACGGTATACACAAATGAACAAACCTATCTTAGTAGTTATGGCGGCTGGAATTGGCAGTCGTTATGGTGGCCTAAAACAAACTGACCCAGTAGGAGCTAGTGGCGAATTAATTATAGACTATTCAGTCTACGACGCCATGAAAGCTGGATTTGGCAAAGTCATCTTCATTATTAATAGGAAGATTGAAGCTGATTTCAAAGAAATCATCGGAAGTCGACTAAGCAAACATATTGAAGTTGATTATGCTTATCAAGAATTGACTGATGTACCTGAAGGTGTTGAGATGCCAGCAGAACGCCTCAAACCCCCCCTCGGTACAGCTCATGCAATTTATTCAGCTAGACACTTGATTGACGCACCATTTGCAGTAATCAATGCAGATGACTATTATGGCGCTGATGCATTCGCTAAAATCTATGACTATCTGAGTCAAAGCTCTTTAGGTGATTATGACTATGCTATGGTAGGTTATCAGCTTGAGAACACTGTAACTGAACATGGTTATGTGTCAAGAGGTGTCTGTACTAGCAATGAAGCTGGCTTGTTGACTGATATAGTTGAAAGAACACACATTGAAAAGAAACAAGAGGGGGGGATTGCTTACCTTGATGAAAAAGACAAGTGGCATCCACTGGCTAATGGAACCATTGTTTCAATGAATATGTGGGGGGGATTTACACCAACCCTACTCGGTGAAATCAACTTGACTATTGAAAGTTATTTAAAGGAAGCTTTACTTAACAACCCACTTAAGTGTGAGTATTTCTTACCTTATGTGGTGGATCAAATGATCAAAAACAGACAGTGTACTGTCAAAGTACTAACCACTGATGAAAAATGGTACGGTGTTACCTACAGCGAAGATAAAGTTGCTGTTGTTAAAGCACTGGCTGATTTAACATCAGAGGGTAAATATCCAATCAACCTGTGGAGGGCAAACAAATGACACAACATGATAACCTAAAAGACGTTTGCCATCATTTTCAGTTTGGTGGCAATTACAAAAGTGCCAAACCTTACGGGGGGGATGGCCACATCAACGATACTTACAAAGTTACCTACGTCGACAGTTATGATGAACCAACCCACTACATTCTTCAACGTGTAAACCATATCATATTCAAGAATACGACTGGCTTAATGGAGAATATCCAAAACGTCACATCTTATCTTTGTGATATGATAACAGAAGAAGAGCAAGTAGATGGTTATGAAGTATTAACACTCATCAAAACAACTGAAGATAAGGGTTTCTATATTGATAGTCAGGGTAATTACTGGCGATCTTATGTATTCGTTGAAGAAGCAACGGGACACACATTTGCCAAGGAACCAACAATGTTATACGAGGCTGGTAAAGCCTTTGGTCAATTTCAGAAGATGCTTGAAGGTTATCCTGTAGAGAGTCTTCATGAGACCATCAAAAATTTCCATAACACCAAACAACGCTTTGAGACATTCTTACAAGTACTAGACAAAGACCCACATAAGAGAAGTGTTGACTGCCAGGAGCAAATTGATTTTGTACTATCACATAAAGCAATTGCTAGCACAATTGTTGATGCACTTGAAAATGGTGAAATACCCTTTAGAGTGACCCACAATGATACCAAAATCAATAACGTACTCCTTGATGATCAAAGCGGTTACGGCCGTTGTGTCATCGATCTTGATACGGTAATGCCAGGCAGTGCTCTTTATGATTACGGTGATGCTATCAGATCTTGTGGTAGTTCCGCTGCTGAAGATGAAGAAAACCTTGATTTGTTACATCTTGATTTTGAAAGATTTGAAGCCTATACCAAAGGTTATCTCGAATCAATTGGATCAAGCCTAACAGATAAAGAGTATGAACTCTTACCACTTGGTGCTATTATTATGACCCTTGAATGTGGCATAAGGTTTTTGACGGATTACCTTGATGGCGATCACTACTTCAAAGTTCATAAAGACAAACACAACCTTATAAGGGCAAAGAACCAATTTAAGTTTGTTAGTGAAATGGAAAAGTCTTTGGACAAAATGAAGCAAGTAACAAATTGCTATCGTTAATTCAACTATTAATTGTATTTGATGATAATCTATAATAAGATTATCCTAGGAGGGCATTATGAAAAATTTCAAACTGTTTATTACTTTAATTCTTGTTTTAGCTCTAACACTATCTGCTTGCGGTAAGACTGATGACGCAGCAACAACAGCTGACACTAAAGAAGACACTGCTTCAACTGATACAGCAACTGAAGAAACTGAAGCACCAGTTGTTGATGAAGAAGCTGCTGAAGCTTCTACACTTGAAGGCGACTTGGTTTATTGGTCAATGTGGAACTCAACCGAGCCACAAGCAATTGCACTTGCTGAAGGAATCGACTTCTTTATGCAAATGCATCCAAATGTTAACATCGAAGTTCAATGGAATGGTCGTGACATTAGACAAACGTTGCAACCTGCACTTGATAACGGTGAAAAAAATTGACATATGGGATGAAGACCTTGAGCGTGTTCACGTTCTATGGGGGGGTGACTATTCAATGTCACTTGAAAGTTATTTAGATAAACCATATGCGAATACTAATGGTGAAGCTTACAAAGATGCAGTAATGCCTGCATTGCTCAATCTTGGACGTTCATTCTCAACAACTGGAGACCTTCAAGGTATCCCATACCAACCATTTGTATTTGCATATATGTATAATAAAGATCATTTCGATCAAGCTGGTATAGACAGCGTTCCAACGACTTGGGAAGAATTCCTAGTAGCTTGTGAAAAGTTAAAAGCAGCTGGATTCACACCACTAACATCTGATGATGCTTACATGGAAATCGCTTTTGGACAGCATGTTGCTAGACTTAAAGGTGTTGACTTTGTTGCTGAACTAATGAATGATACTACTGGTGAGTTATGGAATGATCCTGCAGTTGTTGCAGCTGCAAAAGATTATGAAGAACTTGCATCAAAAGGCTACTTCTCTGAAACTATCGCTTCTAACTTATTCCCTGCTGGTCAACAAGACGTAGCTGCTGGAACTGTTTCAATGTACCTTAATGGTACTTGGTTAGTTAATGAGATTATGGGAACTACTGGGCCAGATTTCAAATGGGGGGGAACTTTCTCTTATCCTGCAGTTAGAGACGGTGTTGATGGACCTAGTGCTGCAACATTTGGCTCACAAGCATTCTCAATTAACAAATACTGTGCTACACCAGATGTGGCTATGGAGCTTCTTGCTCACTTAACAACTGGACATTATGATAACTTTATTGCAAAATCATCTTATGGTGTACCAGTAAGTGGAGACGCTGAATGGCCACCACAATTACTCGATGCAAAAGCAGTATTTGAAAACCTTGACACTAACTATCCATGGGCTGCCAACGTACTTGCGAATCCTGACAAGAGCACTCTTATTAGAGAACAGTTCACAGGCCTTGTAAGTGGTAGCATTACTGCTGATGAGTTCCTTGAGAACATGAAGTAATCATTGTCAATAAATCATTAACAATTGTTGTGTGGAAAGTTTACCTTTTCACACAACAATTATTGTTAAGAGGAGATTAAGATGAGAAAAAAATAAAACAATGATTGTGGCATTCTTATCCCCCCCTGCACTATTATGTTACTTAATCATTTTTGTCTACCCAACAATTCGTACGACTATGATGACCTTCTTTGAGATGCAATCAATCACAACTCAAATGAAAGACTGGAATTTTATAGGTTTTGATAATTACAAAACTATTTTTGCCAGTCCTGTTTATCATCAATCCATGATTAACCTTGTTAAAATATGGTTCTATGGTGGTGTTGCAACATTTGTTTTAGCTTTAATGTTTGCAGTAATGCTTACTTCAGGGATTAAAGGTAAATCCTTTTTTAGGGCCATTATGTACTTACCGAATGTCGTATCTGCTGTAGCAATGGGTACAATGTGGGTCAACTATATATTCAACTCTAGATACGGTATGCTCTATAAATTAGGAAAATTCCTAAACTGGGATGCATTTGCAGCCATACAGTGGACTGGCCCAGACATGATTTTCACTAGTATGCTTATCGCCTATTGTTTTGGTATGATCGGTTATTTTATGTTAATCTTCATGTCAGCTATTGAAGGTATTCCAATGTCATTTTACGAAGCGGCTACCTTAGCAGGTGCAAACCTTTATCAGAAATTCAGATACATTACCCTACCACTACTCAAAGATGTCTTTAGAACCAACATCGTTCTATGGACCGTCGCTACTGCTGCATTCTTTGTATGGTCAAGGGTTTTCACGAATCAGGGTATGTCAAATGGTACAGTAACACCTGTTGTATACATGTACAACCAATTGTTTGGAGCAACGCAAGGTGTTACAGAATTAAATGTTGGCGCTGGAGCCGCTATAGGTGTTACTATGGCTCTTATCGTTCTTGCTATGTTCCTAATCACATCAATCATTTTCAAAGATGATAAACTTGAATACTAAGGAGCAACATCATGAATCAAGCCAAAAAAAAGATTACTACAAAAAAAACGTGTTGTAGATACTCCAAAGTATGCACTTTTGAATCTTTGGGTATTATTCACATTTTTCCTTATTGGATGGATTGTTGTCGCTTCATTTTCAACAACACCTGCCATATTCAGTGGTACGATTACTAGCTCAGGTTTTCATCCGGGGGGGAATTATCTTAAAGCACTTGTCAATCACAAAGTTGGCTTATACTTTCTCAATTCACTACTGTATACAGTTATAGCATGTACTGGTGCCCTATTAATAGCAGCACCTGCGGCATATGTATTAGCAAGGTATAAGTTTAGATTTAACAAAGTTATTCAGGCAATGTTTGTTGCTGCACTGAGTATACCTGCAGTTATGCTTGTAATTCCGCTATTTGGACTTGCTACAAGGTTGCAATTAACAAATACACGTTTTTTTTGATTATTCTACTCTATACAGTGATTAATGTACCTTTTACACTTTTTTTTCCTTATTTCATTTTTTTAAGACTATTCCAACATCCTTTGAAGAGGCTGCAGCAATTGATGGCTGCTCACCAATGAAAACCTTCTGGGTAATCATGTTGCCTTTGGCACAACCAGCAATAATAACTGTTACAATCTTTAACTTTATTATGGTTTGGAATGAGTACTTCTTGGCTATTACCTTTGCCAACAAAGAAGCCTTAAGACCTGTTGGTGTAGGTTTATACACTATGATTCAATCTATGCGTTATATCGGTGACTGGGCAAGTATGTTTGCCGCTGTAGTGATCGTATTCTTACCAACATTTATACTTTATATCTTCTTATCAGAAAAAATCATTGCTGGTGTTACCGGTGGTGGTGTGAAAGGCTAGGTTCTATTTATGTCTATTTTAGTTACAGGTGGTACAGGCTATATCGGTAGTCATACCGTCGTACAACTGCTTGAAAATGGTTATGATGTCACAATACTTGATAACCTAAGCAACTCAAAAAAAGAAGTCCTTAATCACATTGAAACATTAAGTGGCAAAAAACCAAATTTTGTTGAAGGTGATATTAGAGATAAAGCGTTGCTTAAAGCAATTTTTTTTCTCTAAATGAAATTGAAGCTGTTATACATTTTGCAGGGCTAAAAGCTGTGGGTGAATCAGTTGCAATTCCAATTGACTACTATGACAACAACGTTAATGGTACATTGGTTCTACTATCTGTAATGAAAGAATTTGCCTGTAAAAAAAATGGTATTCTCTTCTTCTGCTACTGTTTATGGGATGAATGATACTGTACCATTTGTTGAAGATTTTCCTTTATCAACTACCAACCCTTATGGAGCGACCAAGTTGATGATTGAAGACATCCTACGTGATGTGTATACCAGTGATAAAGATTTATCCATTGCACTGCTACGTTATTTTAACCCTATTGGGCTCATGAGAGCGGTCTTATTGGAGAAGATCCAAATGATATACCTAACAACTTGCTGCCATTTGTAGCCAAAGTGGCTACAGGTGAACTAAAGGAATTAAGTGTATTTGGAAATGATTATAATACGGTAGATGGTACCGGTGTTCGTGACTATATCCACGTTGTGGATTTGGCTGCAGGACATCTAAAAGCCCTTGATTATGTTCTGCATAATCATAAGGTTGAAGCTTTTAATCTAGGTACTGGTAATGGCTACAGTGTTCTTGAAGTTGTTAAAGCTTTTGAGAAAGCCAGTGGCAAAACCGTTTCCTATAAGATTACTGACCGCAGGCCTGGAGATATCGGCTTATGTTATGCCGATGCAAACAAAGCCAAAACATTGTTAAACTGGCAAGCCCAGTTTGATCTGACCAAAATGTGTGAAGATGCTTGGCGATTTGCCAGCACACACTAATTAAGAGGTATTCTATGTCAATCAAAATAAATCATATGACCCTACCAGGGTTTAAGAACATCGAAGAGAGTCCAATGCCCACCCTAAGGCACAAAGACGAACACACAGAGCAAAACCAAGATTCATTACCATCATCTTTAACCAAAGGCTTTGGACAAAACACTGGTTTTAGAGCACTACCTTATAGAATGCAGAATCACTACAAAAGGGACAACAAGCAGGTGCAACTTTTAACAATCACCTACGAAAATGATGTTCTACGTGCCACCTTTTTACCCGAATTTGGTGGCAGATTGTATTCTCTTTATAATAAGAAACTTAACAAAGAGCTTCTTAATGTAAACCCAGTGTTCCAACCTGCCAATCTGGCCAACCGTAATGCATGGTTTTCTGGAGGTGTTGAATGGAATCTTGGTCACTATGGCCATAGTCATTTGACCTGTGAACCTGTTCACTTTGCAAAGTGTGTTTCTGATGAAGGTCATAGCTTCTTACGCTTATATGCTTATGAGCGTATTAAGAAGTTGTTCTATCAAATTGATTTCCATCTTGAGGACGGCGCTGATTATCTGATGACCTATACTAAGATTATCAACCCGTATGATAACCCTACACCCCCCCTATATTATTGGTCAAACACTGCTGTCAGCGAACTAAGAAGTGCTCGTGTGTTTTCAAGCACTGATGACGTTATTTACATCAAACCTTATGTCAATGACAAAGGTGAGAATGTCAACAAGATGGCATTTGACACCCTGCCATACCTTGAAGGTATAGACGGTGATGTCAGCTACCCACGTAGATTTGATAGGGCTAACGAGTACTTCTTCCAAACCAAGGAAACAGAGCAATACCCTTGGGAAGCCGTCGGCTATGACGATGGTACTCTATTCTATGAATATTCAACGATGCCACTTAGGTACCGTAAAATGTTCTGTTGGGGGGGTACGCACAAGGGTGGGACCAAATGGCAAGACTATTTAACACATGATGATGATGATAAATATGTTGAGATTCAAGCAGGCATATTCCCAACACAACTTCACGGTGGTTCTATTGAAGCCAATTCAGAGATTGGATTTATGCAAGTCTTTGGTATGTTCGGTGGACTTGACCCCCCCAAAAAGTTTGGTGATGACCTGGAAACATCTAAAACATTTGTCCATAACCACATCTTCAATAATTTAACAGATGAAAGGCTTAAAGGTCAAAAGAAAATGCTTGAGGTTTGTGCCACTCAACCAATCACTAAGCGCCTTCACAAAGGCAAAGGATGGGGGGGTGCACTTGAACTGCTTCGTTTAAAATATGAAGGTTCACCCATCAGCATTGACACCATGGCTTTTGAAGAGGATACATTCACTGATGAGCAAGCTTATTGGTTATCTCTTCTTGACTCATCCATATACCCCCCCTTGCCTGCCAACCTGGCAGATGGTTTAAAAACAACTACGCAATCCTATATGATTGATGAGACATGGCTTCCATATCTTCACGAAGCTGTAAAGCATGAGAGCTCGATGAGTGAGAGTCATCGTTTTCACATAGCCTTAACTCTTAGTGAAGCTGGAAATAACCAAGAAGCACTTAAGCTGCTTAAAGATAATGAAGATGAATCAAACTCATCAATGTATTATAGAACCATAGGTGCCATTCATTTGAAGTTGGAAGAATCCAATAAGGCTTTAGCTTATTATCACAAAGCTTATGACTGTTTAAATCTTACTAAGATAAAACACTATGAAGCTGATTTTCTAGCTGAGTATCTTGAGTTATTATTTGAGTTAGAAGATTACACTCAAATTTGGGAACTATATTTAGAACGCTTAGATAGCAATCTCATAATAAACGAAGAGATGTTGATTCCAATAGCCAAAACAGCCTTTGAACTTCAGAAATTTGATACACTGGACACACTCCTTACAGATTTTAAACCAGAACGTATTCGAGAAGCCAACAATGTGCTTGTTGAATTATGGTACAAGCGTAAGGCATATGATTTAGGCAATATAGAACTTGATGAAGTACGAAAGTTATATACTCCCCCCCCAGATAACATTGACTTTAGAATGGTATAGAGATATTAATCATCTATATAGATACAAAAACAGGTACGAGATTAATCTCGTACCTGTTGCTATTTAGTCATTTACCTTATTCTTTAGAACTAATTAAACCCTATAACCAAAATCAGTTGCCAAACCAAACTCGGCACGTTGTCTTTCAGCCTTCTTCTGCTGAGTGTACATCTGATACTGTTGTAACAATTGTTCCTTCTTAAGATTGGTAATCTCAAGGGCAATATCTGAATCCTCAATCTGACTCTTAGCTGATGTCAAATTCATTTCACTTGTTTTTGAATTACTGATAGCATGTTCGAAAGCATTACTAACAGATCCAAGATTAGACCTAGAATCTGACACTTGTCCTATGGCTGTGTCCAAATCTTCAACACTAAAATCACCTGTCACATCAAAATCTTTGATGCCAAAATTCTCAAGAGTTGCGCTCTCAATTGTTATCGCTTTGCCTGAACCATCAGGGTTCATTGCAGTATGTTTGTCTGCAAAATTACCATCAAGTAATTTCATTGTATTAAACTCTGTATTTTTGGCTACATCCGAAATACCTTGTTTGAGCTGGTTAATCTCTTCTTGAATGATGGACTTATCAGAATCACTCATAATACCGTTGTTTGCTTGGAGTGCCAATTCACGCATTCTACCAAGGCTGTCATGAATACTGCTAAGGGCACCCTCTGCCGTATTAGCTAAGTCGTTCATTGACGCCATATTATTCTGATTAACGCTTTGACCTTTAGCTTGACTGTCCATACCTTGGACAATACTAAGACCAGCTGCGTTATCAGCTGCACTATTAATCTGTTTACCTGTTGCTATTCTTGTATAAGCATCTACGCCAACACTAGAAATATTCATACAATCACCGCCTATGTGTCCTAATTATAGTCATAAGCCCCCCCATTAGTACATATATGATAGCATGCCCGTGTGAACTACTTGTGTCTTTTGTGTTACTATTCCATAGAAATCTTTGTGGCTCTTTTCACAATCACTTTATCAATTCGGTTACCTTCAACACCTTCTGCAAGCAAGGTCAAGCCATTTTCCTTTATTGTTTCCTTGTTGTGCTCACCAGGTAGCTCACCTAATTTCATAAGCAAATAGCCCCCCCCTATTGTGTCTACATCTTCACACTGTATCTTTGTATGAAAAATATCATTGAAATCATAGATAGGCATCTGGCCAGATACTTGGTAACGCCCTTCACCCAGGACAATCAAGCTATCAACTTTGTCATCAAATTCGTCTTCAATATCTCCCATGACTTCTTCAATTAAATCTTCCATAGTGACAATCCCTGATACTTGTCCATATTCATCAAGTAAAATGGACATATGTCTCTTCTTCTTTTGGAGTTTAACAAACAATTTATTAATCATTATTGTCTCAGGCGCAAAAAAAAGGCTGGTTGCATAAGTGCTCTTATATCAACCTTATCAAAACCAACTTCCTTGGCAGAAACTAAAAGCGATTTGACATGAATCACGCCAATGATGTGGTCTCTGTCTTTTTCATATACAGGAATTCTCGAGTATTTGAGTTGAACTAAATCATCCAAAACGACTTCTTGCTGACCGCCAATATCAATCATCAGTGTATCAATGCCAGGTGTCATGACTTCTCTTGCCATTTTGTCGTCAAACTCAAAGACTGAGTTGATCATCTTTCGTTCTGTTTTGTTAATAACGCCTAACTCTTGACCGACTTTGACCATTGACCTGATTTCTTCTTCTGATACTTTCTGGTCAAGATCTTTGCCTTTGATGCCAAAAAGTTTAATGAGCATATTGGTTGATGACGATAGCAATTGAACAAAAGGTCTTGCAGCCACCGACACATAGTATACAGGCATCACACTAAACATGGCTATTGGTTCCGCCATTTGAAGGGCCACTCTCTTTGGAAATAACTCGCCAAAGAGCAACATCACAAAGGATAGTGCAACGGTTATTAATACCAGTGCAATATTATCTGCATAGGGTATAGACAGACCTTTTAGAACTAGCCCTAAGCCAACAGACAATCCAGTAGCCGCAAAAGCACTTGAGAAAAAAACCAGCCAATGTGATACCTACTTGTATGGTCGCTAATAATTTACTAGGCTCTCCTAGAAGTTTTATTAGCACTTTGGCTTTATGATGACCTTCATCTGCCATAACTTTTATTTTATTTTTGTTCAAAGAAACCATTGCCATCTCTGCAGAGGCAAAAAAAAGCATTGATGAGTGTTAACACACCAATGATTGCAAGTTGCAAAACCATAATATTAATCTCCCATTTGAAATCTCTCTAAAACAAACCGTATTCCATATCTATTGTATAATCACCACAATGTTCACAAACATTGATGCTGACAATATAACTACCATCTACACTACCTTCTTTTATTAATCTAGGCAATGTCTTACCTTCATATTCCTTGGAAATACTACTCATTACATACGCATCACCCATTGAAAACAAATAGAAATGATATTCTAAGAACACATAGTAGTTACTGCCTTCTCTTTTATTCTCATGACATGTCTCACAACGTTGGTCATAATATTCTCTGTGAAAGTCAACCAACTCTGACGCTCCTAATAATTCTAAGATATCTTTAATCTCAATCCCTTTAATTGGTCGCTCTTCGTCATTATAGAATAAGCTGCATTTCTCGGGTTCAAGGACAATTTTCTTCTCTTCAAAACATAGTTCATACATTCATAACACACTCCTTTCCATCTATATTATTATAACATATTATTGACCTTTCTAGACAACACCAATCGTGTACGATATTTCTTCTTGTAATGAGACTCGTTCTCATTGTATAATATATGTAGTGTTCCTACATTTGCAACCTAAGGAGGTATGTGATGAAAAAGATAATTGTACTGCTAACAATACTAATGCTTGTGCTAACAGCATGCAAAAGCACACCTAGTGATGATACATATAAATCTAATGAGACTACTGATTCTGCTGGCTCAACTGAGTCTTCTGACTCAACTAGCTCTAGTGACACTTCTGGAGAAAGTGAGCCTTCTGAGGAAAGTGAACCTTTACCAATGGCCAAAGAACTTCTCTTAACTCTTGAGGAGTTGGCTTTATATAATGGAAAAGATGGTCAACCTGCATATGTGGCTGTTGATGGTATCATCTACGATATGACAAACTCTGGACCATGGTCCGGTGGTGGTCATAATGGTTTTGAAGCAGGTAATGACCTGACAGAAGCCATAAAGGAAAAGTCACCTCATGGGGGGGTAGTTAAGCTTGACAATGTACCTATAGTAGGCAAGCTGGTAGAATCTGTTGAACCAATTATTGAAGAGGAAGAATTATCTGATGAAACTTCCGCTGTTGAGGATGAAAGCAATGTAGAAGTAGAAGTCCTTGAAGAAACTGCTGCTGAAGAGGTTGCACCAGCTGAGGAAGCTGAAACCATGGAAGAAACACCACCTTCTGAAGAAGCTCCTATTGAAGATAACGAAGTGATTGAAGAGACTGAACCAGAAGAGGTCGCTTCAGAAGAAGACGATGGTCTTCTTCGATTAACACTCCAGGAACTGAAAGCCTATAATGGTGTTGACGGTCAACCTGCCTATATCGCTGTAGATGGTCTTATCTATGATGTCACAAATAGCAGTGCATGGTCTGGGGGGGGAGGACATAACAACTATGATGCAGGACAAGACCTATCCGAACCACTTAAAGAAAAGTCGCCACATGGTCCTTCCAAGTTAAAAAAATATCCCACAGATTGGTATAATCGTTGAATAACTTATAGACTTAATATTACATTAAAAATAAGAAGACCTTCCGCTGGCTACAGTCGGAAGGTCTTTATCAATTAATACGGCATAGGGAACCGTAGTGGTAAGTTATTAACCTTCGTAAGCAGTGATATACATATCTTTAATTTCACTGATTAATGGGTATCTTGGGTTAGCACCTGTACATTGATCATCAAAAGCATTCTCACTCATCTCGTCAAGACTTCTGTAGAATGGCTTCTCAGGTACACCAGCTTCTTTAATTGAAGTTGGGATACCAACAGCTGCCTTAAGACCATCGATTGCTTTTATAAGGTTTTTAACCTTTTCATCTTCTGTTTTACCACCTAAGTTTAGGTAGTCTGCAACCCTTGCATAACGCATTTTTGCTTCAGGGTACTTATATTGTGGGAATGCTGCTTGTTTTCTTGGGTTATCAACAGCATTGAACTTAATAACTTCATTAATCAACAGACCGTTGGCAACACCATGTGGCAAGTGGTGCATTGCCCCCCCAAGTTTATGTGCCATTGAGTGACATACGCCAAGGAATGCATTGGCAAATGCCATACCAGCCATAGTTGACGCATGAGCCATCTTCTCTCTTGCCTTAATATCAGTCGTACCATCTTTAAAGGCAATTGGCAGATATTTGAATACAAGTCGAATAGCTTCAAGGGCTTGTCCATTGGTCATTTCAGTTGCAAGAACTGATACAATCGCCTCAAGTGCATGTGTCAATGCATCGATACCTGATGCTGCTGTAAGCCCTTTTGGCATATTCATCATAAGTTCAGCATCAACAATTGCCATATCTGGTGTTAGTTCGTAATCCGCAAGTGGGTATTTCACACCCGTTTTCTCATCTGTTATAACAGCAAAAGGTGTCACTTCAGATCCCGTACCAGCTGAAGTTGGTATAGCAACCATCATGGCCTTATTTCTAAGAGGTGGGAATGGGAATACTCTTTTACGAATATCCATAAAGCGCATTGCCAAGTCTTCAAAACGGATCTCTGGATGCTCATAGAGTACCCACATAATTTTTGCTGCATCCATAGGTGAACCACCACCAAGGGCAATGATTGTATCTGGTTGGTAAGCCAACATTTCCTGAGCACCTTTTCTTGCAGTTGCAAGGGTTGGGTCTGGTTGAACATCAAAGAACACCTTAGTATCTATTCCAAGGGCATCAAGCTGATCTGTAATCTTCTCAGCAAATCCTAGGTCATATAATGTCTTATCAGTAACAATAAATACTTTTTTTCTTTTCAAGTGTTTTTAATTCATCAAGGGCAATACCAAGACAACCATACTTGAAATACACTCTATTTGGAACACGGTACCATAACATGTTTTCTCTCCTCTCAGCAACAGATTTTACGTTCATCAGATGTTTTACACCGACATTCTCTGATACTGAGTTACCGCCCCCCCAAGTACCACAACCTAAGGTTAGTGATGGTGCAAGTTTAAAGTTATATAAATCTCCAATAGCACCATGTGATGATGGCATATTAATAATTGTTCTACCTGTTTTCATCATTAAGCCAAATTGCTCAATTCTATCTTTTGATTTATTCTGATCTGTATAAAGTACTGACGTATGTCCAAGTCCACCTAATTCAATGAGCCTAGCTGCTTTTGTTAAACCTTCATCAAATGTCTTAATACGATACATAGCAAGAACAGGCGATAATTTCTCATGTGAGAATGGCTCTTCAAGTTCAACAGATTTGACTTCACCAATAAGGACTTTGGTCGCTTCTGGCACAGTAATACCAGCGAGTTTAGCAATTGTGAATGCTGATTGACCAACTATCTTAGCGTTAAGTCTTCCATCAACAACGATGACTTTTCTAACCATATCCACTTCTTTGGCCTTAAGGATATAAGCGCCTCTCTCAGCAAACTCCTTCTTAACTTCATTGTAGATTTCATCCATAACTAATACTGACTGTTCTGATGCACAAATAACACCATTGTCAAATGACTTTGATAGTAAGATTGAGCTGACTGCCATCTTAACATGAGCTGTTTCATCAATGATTGCTGGTGTGTTACCAGCACCAACACCAATGGCTGGACGTCCTGATGAGTATGCTGCTTTAACCATTCCTGGTCCACCAGTTGCTAAAATCAGATCCGCATTCTTCATTACCGCATTACTAAGGTCAACACTTGGTTCATCAATCCATGCAATGATGTCTTTTGGAGCACCTGCTTTGATTGCAGCGTCAAGAACCAATTGAGCTGCTTGAATTGTACAATTCTTAGCTCTTGGATGTGGTGAAAATACGATACCATTTCTCGTCTTGAGTGAAATCAAAGCCTTGAAAATAGCCGTTGATGTTGGATTTGTCGTTGGAACGATTGCTGCAATGACACCGATTGGGTCTGCTACCTTCATTACACCAAATGCTTCGTCTCTATCAATAATGCCACATGTCTTCTCATCTTTATATTGATTGTAGATGTATTCTGATGCAAAGTGATTCTTGATTACTTTGTCCTCAACAATACCCATACCTGTTTCTTCTACTGCCATTTTGGCCAATGAAATACGGGCATTATTTGCAGCCATTGCCGCTTGTCTAAATATTTCATCCACCTGTTCTTGTGAAAATGTTGCAAAAGTCTTTTGCGCTTCCCTTACCTGAGCCATTTTCTTTTCTAATGCTTCTACTGAGTTAACTTTCATAATACACACACCTTTCTGACTAGATTAAATCCAGTATACAAGTCTATATTGTTAATAAATTAACGATACTTCCCAAAAAATATATCCTAAAAACAGGAAATATCTCACTTCACAGCCACATATCAATGATTTGTTTATGTTTACACTGAAATAATAGCATGGTTCTTAAAACAATGCAAGACTTTTCGTTAAATTAATAACAATTAAACATAAGATGGTAATTTCTTGTATTATCTTTATACATAATCAACAAATCTTCATTTTTTCATCAAGATGACTTTATAGGTACTTGGCAAGCACTTTATAGACTTCCATAACATCTATTGGCTTTTTGATATAGTCATTCATACCAGATTCCTTAACTTTTTGCGCCACCTCAATTTGTACGTCAGCTGTCATTGCAATAATAGGAATCGACTTTCCTTTATCCATAGCTCTTATTGTTCTTGTTGCTTCATAGCCACCCATCACAGGCATATGAATGTCCATTAGAATCAAGTCATAGTCCATAGTTTCAATAAAATCTATAGCTTCTTGTCCATTGGAGGCAATCGTCACAATCCCCCCCCTTTTCTTCAAGAATACTGCGTTCAATATCTTGATTAAGATGGTTGTCTTCAACCACCAAGACGCGTTTGTTATGAATACTGTTCATATTGTAGCTCTCTTCAAGTGTGTAAACATGCTCTAAGCTCTGTCCGGCATTCACATGTTTGACCACACCCTCAGAGTTCTTTGGTAACAATAGGACACGAACCTTATCATGTTCTTCAATAAACTTTTGAACCTGTCTATGACGTTCATAGGAAATAATATCTATAGGTGTATCTGGTTTGAGCCGTTCCCTAAGTAGCTGTATTAAAGTATTGTGATCAGAAAATCTCTGCTGCCAGTCTATTAAAACATAATCAATAACGTCTTCTCTATGCAGTTGGTCAATGGTTGTCAACGTCCTTAGTGTGACCCCCCCCATTTTTCTTAACTGCTTGTAGAAAGACCTATATTTATCCATTTGATGGGTCATAATGGCAATTGTCATCATAGTATCGAAGTGACGTATTTTTTTGATGTGATTTCTCGTAAGGTACATCAATTGTGACAGTAGATCCTGCACCGTATTTACTTTCAAAATTAATGCGTCCTTCAAGAGCGTCTACCAACTTCTTGGTAATCGCCAATCCCAGTCCAGTTCCTCCAAACTCTCTATTAATACTCATGTTGGCTTGAGTGAACTCATTAAAGATGGTATTTAGTTGCTCTTTTTTTCACACCGATACCTGTATCTTCAATCACTGTACGAATATATACTTTTCCCTCTTCATCAATAATCTTAACATTAATGGATACGCCACCTTTATGAGTAAATTTAACAGCATTGGCCATGACATTCAACATAACTTGACTATAATGATTTTCATCGCTTATCACCCATTCAGGTGCCGATTCTTCAAGGGTAATGTCCAAACTAAGTTCTTTTTTTAGTGATTCAAAACTAATGGTATCCATCAATTTATCGTATAACCTATATAAGTTTACTGGTCTTGGTTCATAATCCACTTTACCCGCCTCTATCTTAGAGAAATCCAGAATATCATTGACGATATTTAGAAGATTGGCTGATGAGGAATCCATCTTAGCGACAAAATTCTTTTGCTTTTCATTTAAATCTGTTTTATCAAGTAGATGGGTGTAGCCAATGATTGCATTAAGGGGGGGCGTTCTTATTTCATGACTCATATTAGCAAGAAAATCACTTTTCATTTTATTGGCAGAATTTGCTACTTTCTCTGCTTCTTTAAGTGCCTCTTCTGTTTGTTTTCTCATTTGTATTTCTTCCACAAGACCTCTATTTACATCACCAACTTGAGCTGTACGAACTTTAACCAATTCTTCAAGTTCACTGTTAAGAGACATAAGTTCAGATTCCATTCTGTATTTGCGCTGTGCACCAACAATAACCCTACCATAGATGAAAATACCTACAGGGTAGAGAATAAGAACAGGCAATGTAAATAGTTTCAAGGCTCTAATAGCCATATCAAATGGTAGAATAAATGATGACAACAAAGATGTCACTGCAATAATTAGCCCAACCACTATAAGGCTCTAGATTCATTTTTAAAGCGTAACTTCTGAAAAAAGAATATGCTGCCTACAAATCCTGATATCAATATGCTGACGATTCCAGCAATCGATCCAATACCACCCATTGAAGCCCTATAGATTGCAACAAGCGTCGCTGCAATGGCTGCTGAGATTGGTCCACCAAAATAGCCTGATAGGCATATAATAATAACTCTGGCATCAATTGTAATGCCTTCCAAGATTTCAATTGGCCGTTGCATTGCTAAGATTGCAATAGACGTAAAGATAAAACCGATAAATCCGGCATGGTAATAGAAAGGATAACGTTCGAAATGTTTCCTTACATATGTATAGATATAAACGATGACTAAAACAAACGAAAAGTTCTCTAGTAGTTGAATGACGGTGTCAAACATATCGTTACCTCCTAGATAACATCACACGTATGTGGTTACTATGTAACAGCCGACAACGGCAGGCTATGTTATCCTCCTAGATAACATCACATGTATGTGGTGTTATCCGTCCAACTAAATCCCCCCCATATTCTTATTATAAACGTTATATTATGATTGTTACAACCTTATTATTAAATTATTACATATAATCCAATTCATTAAATAAGGATTAAAAGGCTGTTAAAAGGCAATATTTTAACTTTTTCTTTGATATAATAGCCATAGAGACATATGAAATGTGAAGTTACATTAAATTGACATAAGCTGCCGGTGTCGCTTGCATCTAGGATACCGAATATGTTCGATGTCAAACGAGGAGGTAATTATGAATACAACAATCAATACAATAGGAATCGTTATTATCGTCATCATCTCAGTGGTGCTTTTGCTATCCATTATAGCAATTGCTATGCTACTAACTAAATATATGATGATCAGAAAGAAACTAAGAACAGAAGAGTTCAGAACATCGGGCATATTCCAAGATATCTTCCTTGACTCCGTCGTCAGCGAATTCAAGGATGCCAATAAGTCCAAGCTTGCAGTTAACACATACGCTATTGTAGAAGGTAACATGTCAACACATTGGAGTCATGTGCTCCTGGCAGAACGTTTTCAAAAAAACAGCAACTTCCCTAATGATTATATTAGGTCTTATGGGTACTTTCTTTGGATTGACTTTATCTGTTGGCGAACTTGTTAACCTACTTCAAGGAGATTTGGCAGATGTTGGTGAATTGACCAACAATATGATTCTCTCCGTACAAGGTATGGCCGTTGCATTCCAAACATCATTATTTGGTATTGGTGGATCAGTGGTTCTTACAGTTATTAGAATGATATTCTCTGTTGAACAAAAACGTGAAGATATTGCTATCTATGTAGAAGATTACCTAGATAATGTTATAGCCAAAGCTTTTGCTGAGGAGAAATTCAACGAGTATGACAAACTTGTCCATGCTATGGAAAGTGTCTTTAAAGAATTTGGTACTCAAATCTCAGTAACCTTTACGGATGTTGTCAAATCATCCACTGATAGAATTGATAATTCGACTCAAGCCATTGAAATGTTGACAGGTGGCTTAAAAGAAGCCGTATCAACATTTGAATCTTCCTTAGTACTTTTGGTGAAAACACAAGGGACTTTGGAGAATTCAATTATCACTTAAAAGAGAACATCCAAAGAATGAGCTTAACGTTCTCAGATTTTTCTGCTTCACTTGAACCAGAAACAAAAACCATAACCCAGGTTGAAAACAAAGAAAACTAGGAGGTGGAATTATGCGCGCTAGACAAAGACTCCGCATGGATCAAGGCAGTGAAAACTTCTGGCCATCCTTTACGGATATGATTTCCACTATATCCATTATCCTATTTTTCTTGATTTTGATTATATTCATTAAGAATATCATCATTGCCAATGACCTGAATGCAAAGGAAATGGAATTAATAGACAATGAACGGGCCCTCGAAGTGGTAAGACAAGAAATGGCCCTTCTCAATGCAGAAATCAGTGAAAGAGAAACTAACTTGATGCTTCTAGCTACTGAAGCAGAAGAATTAAAAGCAGAGGTTGAACAAGGTCAGATTGCACTTAAGCTATCTGAAGAACAGATTCTTGATCAACAGAAAATCATTGCCATGAGTAACCAAGAGCTAGGTGATATGAGAACCAAGCTTAATGAAGTGGCTGCCATTCGTGTTAAGATTCTAAAAGATGTAAAAGACGCAATGGAGGCTGAACTTGCCAAATCAAGCATTGCTACAGATGATGACCTTGTAACCATAGGTGACAATGGTAATATCATCATTAACAATACTTTGTTGTTTGGATCAAACTCTTCAACAGTGAATGAAGAAGGTAAAGTTGTTTTAACTGAACTTGGCAAAGCCTTTGAAACACTGCTTAAGAATGAGGAATTGATTCAAAACATTGATGCCATTCAGATTGAAGGTCATACAGACAAGGTAAACACCTCAGAATACAACCGTGACCTGTCAGCCCAAAGAGCCATTAGTGTTGTTAACCACTTGTTGGCAACCAACGAAGAACTTGGTGATAACTATGAGAAGTTCTTTGTAGCATCAGCTTATTCAGAATCAAGACCATTGGTCCTTGGTAATACTGAAAAGTCTTTGGCACAAAATAGAAGAATTGAGATTAGCATAATCCTTCGTGATGCAAGTATTCAAGACATTATTGATGATTATCTAAAAGATGCCACCGATTACTTCGAAGAATAAGATTTTCTATGGACAATAATAAGAAGCAGATAGGAAGTTATACTTCCAATCTGCTTCTCTTTAGTTTACAAGCTGTTCATAGGTAACACCATATTTTTTGGCTATTTCATAAGCATAACTTTTGCCAAGAGGTTCACCTTCCAGTATTTTGAAAGACTGATGGACTTCTTCTGACCCAGATACAAGATTGGTAAAACGTGGCTTCAAATGTGTACTGTTAAACTCATCAACTTTTAGGCTAGTTCATGTAAATGGGTATTAAACAAACAAGAAGCGCCAAGCATTCTAACAGCTGATAAAGATTCACCTGCAATGGTTAAGCTCTCAAGATGGCTTGTACCAGAGAAGGACTCATTCATAAGGATTAGACTACTGTCTGTCATCCTATCAAATATTTTAGCAAAACGTTGACATTCTTCTCCAAGGCGGCCAAACAAAACTGTCTCTTCTTCCTCACTTGGGAAATGGATATAAATGCCATCAGGTATTTTGATATTCATTGATTTAGCCCCCCCTACGTACAAGCCTAACATACCAAACCAGTAGACTTGACCAATGGCTTGTGTAAAGGTTGTTTTTCCTCCCCCCCTATTGGCTCCAGTCAGAATGAAAATATTGCCATCACTGTCTAAATTCAAATCGTTGGATACCATGGAATCGACTTTACCTTCACTTACCAAGCGATAAGCCAAATCAACATTGTAGACTTCCTTAATGTAGGGAGAGATTTCCTTATGAAAAGCTAGCTGAGTTACATCAAAACCTTCATTGGTTAAATGCTTTTTTTATTTTGTGGCCAAACTCATATAATAGTAGCTCTTGACTCAGAGGTAAGAACATATCTAGCAAACTATTGTTAAAGTTATCTGAGAACTTAATCAATTGCTGCATAGCTGGTTCAATGATTTTTTTCAAGTTCATTTAGGTCTTCTTTAGGAATGGTTGTCTCAGGTGCAAATATGCGTCTAGGAATTTTTTTTGAGTTCTGATATACCATAACCAATAATACGGCCAACTTTTTTTTCATACTTCTTGTATACTTAAAAGGTTCTTCTTCAAGAGAAAGCACGATGGCTTCTTTAGGAGATAAGTCTCTGTTAAGGTTAAGGCCAATTTTTATACCACTAACCTTTTTCATACTTCGTATCGTTCGTAAATCACTAATGTAGGCTTCGAACAAATCACTATGTAGAAGTTCTTCAAGCATCTTTTTATAGGCAATCAAACCTTCTGATTGTATGCTATGAAGTTTTAACTCCTCATGTAAACTCTTTAAGGCCTTAACAATACTTTCTGATTCCTCAAGCCGTTTCAATACATTGTAGAGAGTATACTCCCTTTCAAAGGCAAACTTAATCATGTTCTTAAGTTCATAGACCTTCTTGGCTAGCTCAACAAAATTTTGCAACAAACCAGTATTATCAATAAAGTCTCTTAAGATGGCTTGACGGTATACCACAGTTTCTTCTTTGATTGGCACCTTTCTTAGAACATCAATCAAGCCAAGCTCCATTAATGATTCGTGAGCTTGAGTGATTGTTGATATATCAAGATCTTCAATGCTCTTATCATCCATGAAAAATGATGTTTCGTCATGATTTTTCCATAGAAGGCTTACATAATCAGCTTTATTCATGGCTGGCCTCCTCTAATTTGGCAGTTAGTTGGTCATAGGTGACACCAAATGATTTTGCAATCTCATAGGCCTGTGAAAAACCTCTTGGCTTCTCTTTATATACTTTGTATATTTGATTACTGGTTATATCCCCCCCAACAACATAAGAATCACAATAACAATCGTTGTCAACCATCTGATTATAACCCTCCACTTTATCTCCCAGTTCATGCAAGTGGGTGTTGTAAATCCCTCTAGATCTTTTGACCTTAAGGGCTTTCATAACTTCATCTGCTACTTGCAAACTCTCAAGGTGGGATGTCCCTGCAAAGGATTCATTCATTAATATTAAACTAAATGTGGACATTACTTTGTAGGCTTCTCTAAAAGCAAGGCAATCCCGTCCAAATCGACCATGATCAATTGACTCTGTTTCAAGGAGAGGGAAATGGGTCATAAGGGCATCAACGATACTCACTGAACCCTCACTAGCCGGTATAGGCAAACCAAGTTGAGCAAGAACTTGAATTTGCCCCCCCACCATTTGTGTATAGGTTGTTTTGCCACCCCCCCTATTAGAGCCAGTGAGCACCATAAGGCAAACATCTTTTCCAAGATTAACGTCATTATAAACTAGTTCATCCAGGCTAGCTTGACCAATCATCTCTTCAGCAAGAAATAGGTTATAGGCATTCTTGACAGTCAAGACTTTGTTTTTCTTATCAAGAATGGTAGGCCAGCATAAATCAAGACCACAATCGGAAACTGTACGAATCATATCAAGGCTGGCCATATAGAATGAAACCTCTTCATGGAGCCTTAAAAATGGGGGGGATGAATCCACTTTATCGTAACTTTCAAGGAAGTCTTTTAAAGTATCACCATGTTCTCTTAAAGCATATTCAATTTCTTCAAGTAAATCTAGGTGCATCTTCTGAACTGGGAAGACAGGAATGTAATTTCTTACTCTATTGCCTAAAAACAATTCAGTTCTATCTAAGGCATCAGATACTTTTCTAAATGCTTTGGGGGGGTACCTGTAGATATGTTGGTTGACTTGGGTCACCTGAGCTTCATAAGGCCTCATCCCAGTATTCATATTAATGGACACTTCGACTGACTTTATTTCTGAAAAAATATAACGGATGGCTTTCATGTCCTTTTTCATCTTTTTGTAAAGGGGGGGCTCTTCCATCATGGCTTCAACTTCTTTTTTCAAATCTAACAAGCCTTTGGCCGTAATCTGATAATAGCAAAGGGTCTGGTACAAGTCTTCAAGACAAAGGACCGAAGCCTCAACAATCTTTAACAACTCTATAAGGTAATAGAGGCGTGAAGCTTTATCAAGTTCATTGGATATAACATGTCTAAACTCACCAAACCTACTTAAGTGGTTATGGAGCTCCTCAAGAAGCTTTGGCATTTTCATAAAATCTGACATAATGGCCTGTCTGTATTTAATTGTCTTAATATCTTGACACAAGCCAAGAATAACGGATTCTTGATGATTGCTAAGTTCAAGCAGTGTTTCAAAAGATCTTGATAAGTTAAGGTCTTTGATGGTCTGCCACTTAAGCGTCTTGTAGGTGGATGTCTCTAAGCTGACTAAACTGTTAAACATATCTACTCTCCCGGATGATTATGTCGTTTTCTTTATATTCCTATTTTACTAAACCTTGACTTTCTCAACAAGACTTATAAATGAATTCACCTCATCTTCGGTCGTGTCAAATGAGGTCACAAGTCTAATATAACTTTTGTCTAGGCTTTCATTCATCACATAAAAATAATTCATATTTTCAAGGGCTCTTGCAACAGATGTTGGTATGCTGGCAAAGGCGATGTTACCACTTGGATTATTTTTTATGGTAAAACCATCAACTTGTCTCAACCCATTTACCAATAGTGTCATCATAGCATTAGCTTGCTTTGCATTATGCCACCACAAATCATCTTTAAGTATGGCCTCATATTGTGCTGAGATATAACGCATCTTAGACATGAGCTGCATACCTTGTTTTCTGGCATACTTTAAGGTAGAGGATGACTTATGGAAGCTAACAATGGCTTCGCCATACATGAGACCATTCTTGGCCATTCCAAAAGACAATAAATCAACACCTGTGTCTGCAATCATTTCTTTAAATGTAACACCTAGGGCTACACAAGCGTTGGATATGCGTGCACCATCAACATGCAACAAAAGACCTTTCTCATGACAGTACTTAGCCAATTCAGCTACTTCTTCAATTGTATATATAGTACCTTCTTCAGTAATCTGACTAATTGATACCACCCGTGGCTGACTGTGGTGTTCATTGCCAATGGCTGATAGTAAGGGGGGGTCAATATCCTTTATCCTAATTTTACCATCTTCTGTAGAAACAGGTATTAATTTGGCACCAGTATAACGTTCAAAAGCACCACATTCATCGCAGTTGATATGAGCGGTCTCTGGACAGATAACGCTATCAAATGGATGTAACAAGGTGCTTAGGCCGACTACGTTGGCACCAGTACCATTTAAAACAATACTTACATGGCACTGACCACCAAAGGTAGATTCTATTAGTTTGGAAGCTCTATAGCTTATATCATCTTGGCCATAGGGAATGGCATGGCCACTATTAGCCAAGCTAATGGCTTCAATTATTTTTGGATGTACACTTGCTGTATTGTCACTCATAAATCCCTTCATATATAGGCTCCTCATAGTAAAGTTATATAAGAAACATTATACCATAGAGATTTTGATAAAAGTTACAGATTTATGACGCTCTTATCAGAACACGTCCCCCCCAGTTTCCATAAACTGTTAATCTACCATTACATTCTACATATTCATTGTTTAAAACATCCACATATTTTCCATGCATACTTGGAACAGGGATTTCTACAGGGTCTTCCTTTGCATTAATAAAGACGTAAGACCTCTCAGAATGTGTGTGGCGTTCATACCCTATAATTTCATGGTCAATGTGAACTTGTTTATAACCACCATGATTCAGTGATTTAAGTTGACTTCGAACACCTTTAATCTTTTTTAGTGCTTGATAAACATCTATGTTCTTCTTTGATTCAATCGTAGTCCATTTCGGTCTTAGAGGTGCATCCGTGCCTTTGCCTTTTTTTTCCCTTTGATTCCAAACTCACTGCCATAATAAATGGTTGGAAATCCTGGCATGGTGTATAACATAATATAGAGTGGGTACAAATGGCGTTCTTCCTTTAATCTCGAAGCCACCCTGTTCACATCGTGGTTATCAACAAAATTATACATTGTCCCCCCCGGATCATACTTGCCCCCCCTTCTGCCAAATTGTCTATCAAGGGTATGGGCAATCTCATAATAGTTCTTATCATTGAGACTTGAATAAAGACCTTTGTAGGCTTCATAATTAGTCACTGCATCCATAGCCCCCCCGTCTCTAGTCCAATCATTGTAGTTACCATGCACGACTTCTCCAATAAAGGTAAAGTTATTCTTATAGGACTTAAGCTCATGACTCAACATTCTTAGAAAGTCTTTGTCCATAACATCCGCTGCATCCATACGAAGGCCATCAATGTTATAGGATTCAATCCATGACTGACCAATCTTGATTAAGTAATCTTTGACCTCATTGTTTTGTAAGTTCAATTTAACCAAAATATCATGACCATCCCAGTTATCATAATCAAAGCCATCGTCGAAGCTATTATTGCCACCAAAGTTCACACCACTAATCCAGTCTACATAACTGATGCTTCTCTTTTTGACTTCAAGTCTTTGAATATACTATGGGACCTGGAAATATGGTTAAAAACACAATCTAGCATAACTTTGATATTGTTTTTGTGACAAATTTCCACAAGCCTTCTAAGATCTTCATTATTTCCAATACGTGGATCAACTTTCTTATAATCCACTGTGTCATAACCATGGCTTTCAGATTCAAATACTGGACCCAACAATAAACAAGTAATGCCTAAATCGAGAAAATGGGGGGGAATCTGGTCTTCAATTTTACTGATTGAACCAAATCCTAGTGGGTATAAATGATAAACTTGCTCTTCTAACATAAAATCCTCCTATACATACCGTTCGGTATAGTCTGCCTATTTTTTTTGCTCAGGCATTTTTTTTACCTGAGCTTATGAGTTACAATCATTTAGTTATTATACTTCGGTGTTTTATGCAAATACCCCCCCGTACAAGAACTGTTTGGCTAATTGCTACATGTAGCATCGTTAAGGGTAGCAATGTCATCGTTGTTTAGATGGTGCAAAATATATGTGTCCATTAAACCAATTAAAGAAAAAGACATCCAACTTGTTTTGCCCTTAAGATTGGTATGGTGGATAGAAACCGTTCCGAAAAAAGCATCCACGTTATGAATCACTTCGTCATAGAAGGGCTTAATCAACTTATAAGAAGAACTTTCAAGAGGACTTTGATAGAGCTGTTTGTATAAGCGAAAGAATACTGGGTTAGCTTTAGCAAAATCCACATACTTTATAACCAGTTGATCAATAGCACCGATAACATCCCCCCCTTCATATACCAAAGATGAAGCAAACAACTTGCCAAGGGATTTACCATAGGTATCAATAATGTCAGACAGCAATCCATCTTTATTACCAAAATGATGGTATAAGGTTGGCTTGGTTACACCTGCTTGAGCAACAATTCTAGCAACCCCCCCAACACTCTCGTAACCTTCCTTTGAAAACAATCTTAATGCAATTTCTCTAATTTCTTCTTTGGCAGCCATTGTTTGTACCCCCCCTTTGACATTACACATATATGATGACTTCGTGACTTTAATATACCATTCGGTATACAGCCTGTCAAGTGATAATTTCGGCGCCATCCTCTGTTACATGAATGGTATGCTCCCATTGAGCTGATAAACCTCCATCTGTTGTCATAACTGTCCATCCATCATCCAAGAATTTTGCTTTGTAGGATTTTTCATTAATCATTGGTTCTATGGTAAATGTCATGCCTGGCATCATAATCATACCTTTGTCATCACTTCTAAAGTGATTGATATGTGGGTCTTCATGGAAAGCTAGACCTATTCCATGTCCACCTAGAGCTCTTACAACAGAGTAGCCGTGACTGTTAGCATAAGCTTCAATTGTCTCACCAATGATATCAATTGATTGGAAAGGTTTTACAGCTTCAATACCTACCATCATACAATCATAAGTCACCTTAACGATGTCTTTTGCCCTATCACTCACTTGACCAACCATATACATTCTGCTTGAATCTGAATAGTAGCCATTCAGGATTGTCGTCACATCAATGTTAATAATATCTCCGTCTTTTATGACCATGTCTTCTGATGGGATACCATGACATATCACTTCATTGATTGAAGTACAACAAGACTTTTCATAGCCTTTATAGCCTAGTGTGGCAGGAATGCCACCTCTCTTACTTGTATAATCATATACAATCTCATCAATTTCCAAGGTATTCATACCAGGTCTTAGTATATCACTCAGGTAATCAAGAATGCCTTTGGTAATCACAGCACTTTTTTTCATACCCTCAATATCCGCTTCACTTTTTATATGGTCCTTATTCGGTATGACATAACCTGACAAAGATAGCTCATTTAGTTTTTCATCTGTTTGTTGGTGACAGAATTTGTACTTTTTTTTCCACTGCCACACCAACACGGTTCGTTCCTAGATATCAACTCAAGACCTCCCGATGCTTTAATATCTTCACAGAGATTCCGAGAAGATATTTTTCCTCAATTGTACCAAATT
>JDSG01000028.1_pt1 | contig 92673 bp, 143 predicted proteins | sample 199341 | NCBI WGS metagenome assembly JDSG01 (sample SAMN02584197, study PRJNA231836) | bioreactor metagenome | isolation source: continuous culture bioreactor short generation time transfer1 day 52 after... | place: Germany: Bremen | reverse complement strand
TATCAAGAGAATACTCTATCATGCGAACGACTTTGCCGTTATCGTCTTTAATAGGATATCCGTGTACTTCGAAATATCTTTTCTCTCCGCCCTTCACCACATGAACATGCTCCACGGAAGTGGCAACACCTGTTTCGGTAACTTTTTTTTAAGCGGACAAGGATGGTCTAGTCCGTCGCAAGGGTGATTTGAGTGGTGAGTTAATTCATAGCATGTTGAGCCTCTGTTCCCAATGACATCGTATGCTGCATTATTCGCCAATTCTATTTCATATGTTTCAACATCTATGACGTAAAACGGATGCTCGAGGGATTCGATAACATCCATAAGAAAACGTGCCTTTGACACACTTTCAAGCTCTTTCTGCTTACGGATTCTAACCTCGGTCTCAAGCTCCATCGTCCTCTGCTTAATAAGCTCCTCTTGAGAGGAGTTCACCCTGTTCAGCTCTTCGCTGACTTCAGCTCTGGATTTAACAACTCTGGACACCCGATAGAACATTAGGATACCCGAACCGATAAGCAAAAATGCCAGAATAGCATTCATTTTCAGCTTAGTACTTCTGAACTTAGTGGCTGTGGCATCTATATATGCTTTGATCCTCTTCTCAGAATCACCTGCCTCTTTATACATCCTGTTGCTGCTTTCATTAACTCTGGTGAAAAATGATGCTAATGACTTTACGGCAAAACTTCTTTGTCTGGTCGCAGCCATAACCCTGTCTACAGAGTTGCTTTGAAATGCAAGTATGCCGTCTATCACCAGATTTCTGAATTCATCAATAAAATGCTCTATCTCAATCAGCTTTGCACGCAGATCAAGAACCTGTATGTTATATTTCCCTTTGTTGTGGTTTATATAATCTATATTGAAAGTTATCTTCGACTGTTTGTCATATTTTACGTCGACCGAATCAATGTATGTTCCGCCCTGTTCCAATATGAACAAAAGCTTGGATATCTCCTCAACATCCTTGCTCATGCGTTTTTCGAGCTTGTCCATTTCATTGAACGACAAGGCATGGGTATAGCTGAGCAGTGTACTGTGAGCATCTGAAATCTTACTTTTGAGTATATCGTTGAGGTGGATTTTGGATGTCTCGTTGAGGAACAGCGAGTTGATATACATCATGCGTCTATGCATATAGTTATCTATGGATAGAATTGCAGACAAGGATATTATCACGAACAACACGTACAGAACAATCTGAACAGATATAACATCGAATGATCTTTTATTATTCATTAATCTCTGAATCCATACCTTTTAAAAACTGCTTTACCTTCATCTGAGTCTACTACATCCAGAAACTGATTCGCACAGTTAAAACTAGTGCTGTACTTTAAAAGCCCTATAGCAATAGGAACTTTACTCACATATTCAGAATTTATTTTTACAGGTTCCATAAACGAACTGTTATCGTCAATAAAACCTGTAGCAAGCCAGTTGATTGTTATATCGGCTTCATCGTTCTTCATAGCTGCAACCAGCCCTTTGGAATCTGCCGAAAATGTATTCACGTTTAGGATTATATCATCGAAATAATCTAAATTCCGTATAAGTTTGAATGTTTCTTTACCGACTGAGCCTGCATCCAAAGCTCCAAGGTTTAATCTCAGACTTTTGTTTGTTAGTTGGGCCAGATCACCGTTTAAAAGGAGAGGATTCCCTTTCTTCACAAACATGCTCAATGTGTTAAAACCGACATCAATAACCTTAGTGACTATTCTATCCTCGGCAAAGGCATCTATGTATGATTTATTACCGGGCAGATAGATATCGCCGACTTTATTTACGTTGATAACACTCTTAAGATAACCGCTCGCTCCATACATAATTGAAGCTCTGCAAGCATAATTAGACTCGTATATATCTTTGATCTCTACAACAGCGTCAGCCATTGTGATGCCTGTATATATAAGAATTTCAGGTCTCGTATCATTATTAATAAGTGGATTCTCGTACGGGTCACAAGAATACAAAAGCCCCCCCGCAAGCAAAAAAAATTATCAAAAACCGCATTTGCTTTACTTCCTAACTTTTCTCTATAAAGCTTATACACAAATTAAACATATGAAAACAGCATTTTTTCTATGATAATTATTATTATCGAAACCAATACTAATAAAATATCAAATATGATTGATGTGTAAGCTTATTTATTGTAGCATATGTCAAATACAAATGTATGGAGAACTTCATGAGATTTTTAGTTATTTTGCTTATGTTACTGAGTGTTGCCATTGTTTCAAATGCTGAACCTTTCAGCAAGAAAGCCAGCGGAAAACCGGAACTGATTCAGACAGGTTCAGAAAAGCTGTGGTGTCCTGTTTGCGGCATGAACCTTAAAATGTTTTACAAAACAAGCCATGCCTTAAAGCTCTCCGGCGGAAAGAATAAACAATACTGTTCCATCAGATGTATGGTGGAAGATTACGAAGGGCTGAAAGATATAGTTACTGCATTACTGGTGGTGGATGTTACCAGCGAAAAACTTATAGATGCCAGAATGGCATACTATGTTCTAGGGAGTGAAGCTCCAGGGACTATGACAAAAATCAGTAAGTATGCATTTGCCGATAAAGAAGATGCCAAGAAGTTTCAGGAAAAGATGGGCGGAAATATAGTCAGCTTTACGGAAGCTGTTGCGGCTGCAACAAAATCTATGGAAAAAGACGTAGCCATGACTGACATGAAAAGAGCTAAAATGATGTACCCAAAAGGTCAGAAGATTTATGAAACGGCATGCGATAAATCAATTAATCCTCTCGAGTATAACCTAATCAATGAAATGAAGGCTGACATCTCCAAAAACAACAGATGCGGCAAACTTCAGGAGAAAGAGCTTCAGGCTGTTGCTCTCTATCTTTGGGATAAGGTCAGACTGAACCAAAACTCTTCTGATTTCCTGAAAACTGAAAAACATGACAAATGCCCTGTTTGCGGAATGTTCGTATATAAATATCCAAAATGGGTTGCCGAAGTGCTGTACACTCAGGACAACACTTATAAAAAAAAGCAGTTTTCGACGGTGCAAAGGATATGTTCAAGTTTTACTTCGAGCCTGCAAAATGGGGGGGATCATACAAGGATATCAAGATAAACAGCGTACGTGTCACAGACTATTATTCTAACAAAGCCATCAAAGCTCAGGATGCGTTTTATGTGATCGGATCTGATATTTACGGTCCTATGGGTAAGGAACTCATACCGTTTGCAACTGCCGAATATGCTGAAACCTTTATGAGCGACCACAACGGCGAGAAAATATTAAAATTCTCTGAAATAACTCAAGAGCAGGTATATAAGCTGGATGAATAAAACCGGAAACTACCTGATAATCATTACAATACTGGTGATTATACTACTCTCTGAGCTGGCGAGGGTATCAACATCACACACCCCCCCCTCAGAAAACGACATAATGGTCAGGCAGTCCTTCACTCAGCTAGTGGGGGGGCTTCCTGACCTATCTTTCTTCAACAGCTCCTCATCAGAACGGCACAGAGCACTCTCCACAATAGGCAGCAGCCTCGGAACTGCTCAGTTTAACCGCGAAACAGGATTTTCAGGATCGGTTTACAGCAAAGGTCGGCTATGAATCCTAAACTGTTTGAATTCGCACTCTTATCATTGTCGAGAAGACGTTCGAAGCACGCATTCATATTTATAGTTTTAACTCTGCTCCTCTCCGTAAGCATAAGCATATTTACCGTAAGCTATGCTGTCAAACGTGAGGCGAATTATTCGGTTAGAAACCTGCCGGATATCACTCTACAGAAGATTATAGGCGGCAGGCAGCAATATGCAGACGAAAACATCATTGAGGAGATCATAACTATCCCCCCCGGGGGGGTCGTGTCTGCCACACCAAGAGTATGGGGGGGATATTATAACTTCGAGTATCTGAATACAAACCTCACGGTGATAGGTTTCGACCCGTTCGACCCATACACCAGCGAGACCTTATCAGAAATAACCGATCAGTTCGACCAAAAACTCTTCAGAGATAATGACGGAATAATCATAGGTGAACAGCTCTACAAGATAATCAAAGAAATTTATAATAAAGATGAATTCAGTTTCCAGACTCCTACGGGGGGGGAATATCTGACACTCCGGATAGCGGGTGTTTTCAAATCCGCATCTAATATGCTGTCGACAGATACGGTTATAACAAACACAGCTTCGGCGGCGGCTATTTTGGGGGGGATAGAAAAAGGGCTGGTTACGGACTTGGCAGTCAATGTCGGCAACCCTCAGGAGATTCCGACCGTGGTTGAAAAAAATCGAAAACCTCAGCCCCCCCATATATAAGGTAATCACTAAAGATGCGATAATTGCTTATTACCAGAATATGTTCGACTATAAAGGCGGCATATTCCTGCTATTTTTCCTTTCATCCCTCATTACTTTTTTTATGATTGTATTCGATAAACTCAGCGGTTTATCCAATGAAGAGATTAAGGAGATAGCTATTCTCAAATCTGTCGGATGGGAGACAAGCAACATACTGCAGGTGAAGCTATACGAATCGGTGATCATAGCTTTAACGGCTTATATCCTGTCTATATGTCTGGCGGTTTTTTATGTTTACTTTATGCAGGCTCCCGGACTTCAAAATATCTTTATGGGGGGGTATTCCTATCTTAAGCCTCACTTCAAGCTCACTTTCGGTCTGAACCTGAACGTGCTGATTACCGTGTTTTTCATGACGATTCCAGTGTATATAGCTGCGGTTATTATTCCTGCATGGAGAGCCGCCGTAATAGATTCCGGCGAGGTTATAAGATGATAAGAATTAAAAACCTCACAAAAATTTATAACCACGGAAAGCATAACGAAACCACAGCGGTCAAAGATTTTAATCTGGAGATTAAACAGGGGGGGGAGACGATCATCCTCAGCGGAGTCAGCGGAAGCGGCAAGAGCACCATCTTAAATATGATTTCCGGTGTAATGAAACCGACCAGCGGGATTATACAGATTAACGAAAGATTGATATCAAAGCTTCCCGATAAATTTTCCGCATCATTCAGACGTGATACGATAGGGATCATATTTCAGCAGTTTAACCTGATAAGCGATATGAGTGTCGCGGACAATATAGCCATACCTCTGACCCCCCCGACCGGTATGTCATACAAGGAAATCTCAAAGAGGGTGGATGAGCTTCTGATAAAGCTGGAACTCTCCGATAGAAAGAGCGTCAATGCTCAGAACCTGTCAGGCGGAGAGATGCAAAGGGTCGCCATAGCCAGAGCACTGATAAATAATCCTGAAATAATCCTTGCCGATGAACCGACAGCAAATCTTGATATGCCACTGACCAATGCTCTCATTGAAATGCTGAACGCTTTACAGCAGGAGGGTAAAACAATAATAATCGCAACCCACGACCCTGCGATCCTGAACTCATCAATTGCAAATAGAATCATCCCTATAACTAAGGAGAGTTAGAATGGCACTCCTTATCCCCCCCGAAGTCTTTATCTTACTGCTTACGGATGCTGTTTTTCTGCTCATGATGATATATGTAAGCCCCCCCACAGTTTTCAGAGTTATCACAAACTGGGACATATCAAACCAGACACAGATCCAGTATAAGTTGGAAAAGAACAGACTGCTCGTATCAACAATAGTGAAATTCGCCTTTATATTCAAAATACCGCTCTTTCTGTTTTATATTTATCTCAACGATAAACTGTCAAATGTACTGACAGGTGCTATGTGTGCAACCGGCTCTATCAATGCGACTGTTTATGGAATTCCTCTGCTTTATACCAAAATAGCACTCATCTATCTGATGTATATTTGGCTGGTCTTATATAACTGCAACAACAGTTTTCACGACCTGCCATACACAAAGGCAAAGTACAAGCTGCTCCTGTTCATTATTATTGTGATTACCGCTGAATCACTGCTGACATATTTAAACTTTGCAAACATCGACCCGACGGAAATCGTGAGTTGCTGCAGCAGTATCTACAGCACCACATCTGAAAACGGCTCTTTATTAATGTCTTTAAAGCCTTTTACTGCTTTTTATTTTTTTTATCATTGCCTTCAGCTTTATTGCTGGTGTCTTTGCTGTTGAAGAAGTCATATCTCATAAGCCTGTTTTCAGCCCTCTTTTTCTTTGCAGGGATAGCCAACCTGATACTTTTCACCAGCACATATATTTACCAGCTACCCAGCCACCGCTGTCCGTTCTGTATACTGCAAAAAGAGTATCATTATATTGGATATCTTTTGTATATATCACTTTTCATCAGCACAGCATCAGGACTGAGTGTAGCATTTTATAATAAACTGCTGAAAAAAACTGCCTCGAACACAAATATTCGTATGCTTACTATTCTCCGTCTTATTCATCTTTTTATCTGTTTATTTTCCACTCAGGTATTATTTTAACAACATGGTGTGGCTCTAATTGGCTCAGTGTATTATACTGGATTAGTACTACTAAAGGTTTAGGCGATGGATACACGTAACAAAGCTATTTTGATTATCTTATTAGTGATTGTGGTGATGGCTTCAGTATTTGTCGGTATAGTGATATATCAGTACAAAGCCAATTACAACAAAATGATTACACACCATGAGACAAACCTTTCTTATCTGGTGGATTCTGAGTTTGTGAATTTGGCCAGAATATACTCAGCTAGGCTCAAAGGTTTTATCAGGTCGAATAAGTCCGTTGTGAAAGCATTTGCCGACAGAGACAAGCCCACACTCATCGAACAGCTCATGCCTCGTTTCGAGACTTTCAAAGCGGAAAATTCCGATTTTTATGACATAGTTTTCACGACCCCCCCTGACGCAATCTATTCCTCTCGATGACAGATAAGAAAAGCTACGGGAATAACTACTCTTCATATCCATATATCAAAGCCCTGAATGAAGGAATAGACACAATTCACGGCTTTACAATCTCCGCAGGACACCTCTTCTTTCAGGTTGCTTCCAATATATACATAGATGAAAAAAAATCGGAACTATTGAATTCAAAATCAATACAACACATCTGAATGAGATGATAACTGAATTGCTGGAAGCTGAATATGCAATAGCTATAAACCGAAAAATCTCTGTAGCTGCCGAAATCGGCTCTGCTCAAGACACTACGATAGTAGATAAAAGCTGTGCCCTATTCGACATGCTGCCTGAGGATTTCGATTTCTCCACTCAGCTACAGGTAGTAAAGCAGAATGGATTCAGTTTCCTTATCCACAGTAAGCAGATTCACAATTTTGACGGAACACTGGCAGGCTACTACCTGACTTCCAACAATATCACAGACATGCAGAAAAACTTTAAGTCCTTCATCACATATATAGTCTCAGCGACAATTTTAATCATTTTCCTGAGCTCATTCGTTTTATACAAAGGGTTTGGGACAATATTGAAAACCATAGAAGATATAAATGTTAATCTCGAAGAGACTATAGACCAAAGGACCAAGGAGCTCAACACCGCAAAGAATAATGCGATAGAGCAGAATAAAGTGATCGGCTCACTTTACAAAAGGTTTAAGAGCATGTTTCAGAACCATCACTCTATAATGTTTTTGGTTGACCCGACTGACGGAGCAATAGTCGATGCAAACAGTGCTGCACTAGAGTTTGTGGAGCTCGACGATAAGAAGACCTTATTTGATCTGAGTATTGCCGACATAAACCTCCTCCCCCCCAAAGAGGATACGATCAAAATACTAAAGAGGGCAAAGACGGAAGGACTAAAAAAAATTACCGTACGAAATTCTCTATCAACAAAACCATACTGGATATAGAAGTACAAGCGACTCCACTTGAAATCGACGGACGCACCCTGCTTTTTGCCATATGTTACGATGTTACAGAAAAAGTGAAATTCGAACAGGAGCTAAAAGAACTAAACAAAAATCTCGAACTCCGTGTGAAAAAGGAAGTAGAAAAACAGAAACAACAGGAGATACTCCTGATACAGCAAACAAAAATGTCTACTGTCGGCGAAATACTGTCAGCTATCATACATCAATGGAAACAGCCTATGACTGCCATCAGTTATCTAATACAGGATATGGCAGATAGAGCTGAAAATGATAAACTCACTAAACAGTATTCCCAAAACATCTCAGAAGAGGCTCTTCAGCAGATCAACTATATGAATAAAACTGTGGATGATTTCAGAAAATTCCTGATGCCTAGCAACTCGAAAGAGGTTTTTAACGTTGTAAATATCCTTATTGCCACTATAAAAATGCTGGTAAAACAGATAGAAAAGGACAATCTGGATGTTAATATCACCATCATCAACGACCAAAAAGAAGTAACGGCATATGATTCATCCGATATCGCAGACATCTCAGATACTAACACATCCATGACCTGTTTCGATACCTGTGGATATCCTAACGAATTTCAACAGGTACTTATGAACATCATATATAATGCACGTGATGCTATTCAGCTGAGTGAGAATTCAGCAGGTGAAAGAGGTCGTATCAACCTTATGGTAACCAGTAACATTGAAAAGATTGAAATAGCTATAAGCGACAACGCCGGCGGTATACCCGAAAATGTAATCAGCAGAATATTTGAGCCATACTTCACTACGAAATCTCAGAAAGGGACAGGCATAGGTTTATATATGGCAAAGAGTATTATAGAAAACCACATGGATGGTACGATTGCCGCACACAATACTGATACAGGGGGGGCATTGTTTAATATAACTTTAAAGCAGTATCCGGTTAACTAGAACAACCCCCCCGACTTATATGCGTACTGAACCAATGACGCAGAGTTTGCCAGATTGAGCTTCTGCAGCATTTTATTTCTATGTGTATCCACAGTATTCTTACTGATGCAAAGCTGCTCAGCTATCTCTTTGCTGGTATTACCCACTGCAATCAGCTTCAAAACCTCACACTCTCTGCTGGTCAACACACTGTGGTCGCATTTAAATTTTTCTCTGACTGTACTGCCGGAAAAGATCCCATTAAGGATACTCTGAATATTTTCAGCTTTGTCTTCCACATAAATGTAGTGCTTAACACCATATACTTGATGGTAGTAGTTAATGTGTTTGTTCTCAACAGTCGTAGCAATAATAATCTCAATATCCTGACTAAGAAGCAGAATCTCTTTAAGGATATTATCCTCCACACTTCTTGAATACAAATCCACAATAATATATCGTGGCGAATTCTCAGACAAGGTTTCTTTAAGATTTGACATATTGTCGAAACCAACCACCATAGTCACTGCAATATCTTTGGATATAATTGTTTGTAAGCTCTCTCTAAAAAGAGTATTTTTACTGTAAATAAGAACACAACTCATATATGTTGCACCTGTTTTTTTAAACGTATTGAAACCTTATATTGTTTGATAAAATCTGTAAATACCGATAATTATGTATTTTTCTCAGTAAAATACGTGATATTGACGATTATCGAAATTAATCCACAGAATGCATTTTTTTAAGGTTCTCAGTTCTTGTGTATATTGTATATTTAATTATTTAATAAGATTAATCAAGAGAAAATGAGTTTGTGTATTTTATTATGGATTGTATTTGAGGACGAAAGTATAAATCTTTCATATAAATCTGCTGATACTCCCTGCTCAAAACCTGTAACTTTTGCTCCGGCCTCGGACGCTATCACCTTACCTGCGGCAATGTCCCACGGGCTGAGACTGAATTCATAAAAAGCATCAAATACCCCCCCCTTCGCCGTATAGCATAAATCAAGAGCGGCAGACCCTGCACGCCTTATTCCTCTGGTCTCTTTCAGCACCCTGCCCAGTATGCTAAGTATCTCAGGCGAAGTTGCATAATTGTCATTACACGAAAAACCTGTAGCGATAAGGCAATCAGCCAGCTCTGTCTTCTTGGATGCATATATCCTGCTGTTATTCAGATATGCACCGCCCCCCCCTGCTCCGCCTTATACAGCTCACCCGTCACAGGGTTATAAACGACGCCGCACAGCCCCCCCTCGAACCTGTCATAAACCCCCCCCACGGATATGCAGCAGAACGGGAAGCCGTGGATAAAATTCGTAGTTCCGTCTATTGGATCTATGTATATAACCTTATCATTGACAGATTTTTCCTGTGAAGTCTCTTCGGCAACAAAGCTATACTCAGGGGGGGTCAAAGATGAAAGCTCCTCCATGAGTATCCGCTCCACCTCTACATCAAACTGTGTCACTAGATCTATCTTCCCTTTAAAGGAGACCTCCTTTACACCGTCAAAACCTTTCAGCAGATGTTCTCCAGCCTTCAATACTGCTTTTTCTATCTTTGAAATCATTGATTTTCTCTCTTTATTGCTTTATATTTTGTCCTCATGTTTCGATAACAACTGAACAATCCACGGAGATTGATTATATATGAGCATACCAGAAAAGTACATAGACCTGCATGATATCAGTTTTGATATATCTGTAGACGATTGTTTCGCAAACTTACGCCCGCACCCCCCCAAATTTTCTCACTGCACATTTGAGAATTATATACCCGATGATAATTTTAAAACTCAGGCAGAGATCAAAGCCCGCCTTCAGGATACTCTGGAAAAGATGAGAGACATCAATGTGGGGGGGCTTTCCGACAAACCTGCCAAAAAGAAATTCTCTATCTTCGGCAAGAAGACAGCCGCTACGGCTTCCGCTGATAAGAACAAACCGAATAATTTATATATAGACGGTAGCTACGGCATAGGTAAAACACACCTACTGAGTGCCTGTTACAACAAATGTCAGAAGAATAAAGCTTTCCTCAGTTTCGGTGAAATGAATTACTTCTTTCATTATCTCGGTGTGGAAAACTGCATCAAGCACTTTTCACGTCTGAACCTGCTTCTGATAGATGAGTTTGAGCTGGATGACCCTGCCATGACGCACATTATGGCTAAATTCTTCCGTGAGATAGACAAAAATACTCTGGTAGTCACCACATCTAACACACTGCCTAGCGACCTTGGTAAAGGGCGTATCGCAAACCTTGACGGTTTCGGCAAGCAATTGGGGGGGATTATTTCCGACAGCTTCGAATCCATCATGGTGGAGGGTGAAGACTACCGTAAAAAGAATAAAAAACTGAAAAAAGAAATATCGGAAGACAACTTCCTCGATGCTTTCGGAGCATATACGTCTGAAGAGAAACCGAAATCAAAAATCGGTTTCGAATCACTCAATAAACTGTTAGAGGCAAACCACCCTTTCAAATACTTCATGATACCTGCGACCATAGAAGCACTCTTTATTGACGGTTTACGCCCGTTTGTACAGTTGAATAACGCACTAAGGTTCAACCAGCTTGTGGATGTCTGTTATTATTACAATACTAGGATTTTTATAAAAGGGAGCTGCGACCTGTCCGATCTTTTTCCGCCTGAACTGCTTGAATCGAGCTTTCAGAAGAAACTCCTCAGGTGCTTATCGAGACTGGACGAGCTGGCAGTATTTTATCAGGTCTAATTATTTCTGATAAATTCCTGAAGAGCCTCAATTTTGAGGTGGGCACTAAGGACAAGTGCAGTCTGATCATCCATAGGGACGGCAGCGTGTGGAATCTTTGAGTTGAAAGCTATGGAATCACCTGCGAAAAGATCCATCTCTTCGTTCCCCCCCATCTTCATCTTTATACCGCCTTCGACAATATACATATACTCATACCCTTCATGGCTGAATAGCTTATCGTCGCATTTATCGGGCTTGATAGTGACTAAAAGCCAGTCGAGATAGTCGAAGGATTTCATCTTCGCAAGCTCTTCATACATATAGCCGTGCTTAACGCCTTCGCGGAAGATAAACTTCTTCTGATCCTGCCTGACAACATAATAGTCGTGATGGTTTATCTCCTCCTCGAAGAAGTAAGTCATCTTAACATTAAGAACCTTGGCAATCTTAGCCAGAGTATTGATAGGAGGCATGACAATATTATTTTCTATCTGAGAGATAAGAGCTTTCGAAAAGCCGGTAAAGTTCGCCACATCCTGCAATGTGAGTCCCCCCCTTTCGTTTCTGATTTTTCTGACACGTTCACCGATTTTGATTTCTATATCTTCCATTCTTGCCTCTTATTAAAAATAGATATTGATTCAGACAGCTAGGCTCAACAATGTTTAGTATCGCTAAAATTCAGAAAAATGTCAATCCTATATTTCGGCTACCGTGATCGCATGACCACCCTCTTCATTTGTGGCGAGGGCATATTTCCGCACACGTGGATCGGTACGGAGGAATTCGTGGACACCTTTACGCAGCTGTCCCGAACCGCGTCCATGGACGATAAATAATTTCGAAGCACCTGCAAGCACGGAATCATCAAGCTGTTTATCAAGTATATCGAGAGCTTCTTCGACCCTTTTACCTATCAGCACCAGCTCAGACTTGCCCCCCCCTGCGACAACATCCCTGCTGACTCTGACATCCTGAACCTTATCCGTCTCTGTAATTCTCTTGCCTACAAGGTCTTTCAGCTTCATAGATATCTTCATTCCGCCGATATCCATTTTAGCTGTATTGCCGTCTATCTCCAGCACACAGCCTGTTTTATTATATTTCTCCAGATTGATCACGTCACCGACTACAACCTGATCTACCGGCTTTATATCCTTCTTAACCTTCTTAAGTCTTGCAGCAGCCTTCTCTATCTCCTGCTCATGTGTATCTTTCAACTTCTGAGGTTTGTCTGCTAATCGTTTTGCACGGTTGTAAAGCCTCACGGCCTCTTCTAAAAGCTCAGACTCCTTTTTAGCTAGCCTTTCCCTTAGTGCCTCGTTTTTTTTGCTTATAACGGCGTTCACGCTCTTCTAACTCTTCAAGCCTATTATCATAATCCTTAACTCTCCCCCCCTCAAGGTCAGCCTGCATCCTGCTTATATCTTCCATTGTTATTTCAGATTCACTCTTCTTCTCTTCGATGATGCTGGTTGCCAGATTTACGACATCTTCAGGGAAGCTTAGCCTGCGGGCTATTACAAGCGGATCGGATTTACCCGTGACACCTTTGAGGAGTCGATATCTGGGGGGGGAAAAGTCTTTATAGTCGAAATCCACGGCATAGATAACGGCAGAATCTTCGGTCAGAGCATATTTTTTTCATCTCACCAAAATGTGTTGTTACCACAGATTTGGCCTGCTTATCCGCCAGTGTACGACATACTGCAACAGCCAGTGCCGCACCCTCCTGCGGTTCAGTACCCGTGCCTGCCTCATCCATCAGGATAAGTGATTCACTGTCCGCCTGCTTGAGAATATCTCTGATATTCACCATATGAGCACTAAAGGTCGATAAGTCCATAACCAGCGACTGTTTATCGCCGATATCGGCTAATATATTCTTGAAATTAATTATTCCGGCGTATTTACCTATGAGCGGAAGTCCGCATTTACCGAGGATATGATTTAATCCTATTGATTTCAGGGCGGCAGTCTTACCTCCGGTATTAGGTCCGGTCACAACTGCAGTCAGCTCCGTATCAGAAATAGAGAAATCAAGAGGGACGGATTCCGTACCCTTTTCCAGATATATCACAGGGTGGTGAATGTCTCGGAACTCAATCTCGTTGCCGAACTCGGGAAAGTTGTAAGGTTTCCCTTTATAAAAGAGAGCTGTCTCAAGGTGAAATACCAGCTCCGTGTAGGCTTCTATGGTCGAATTGATATCTGCGACACTTTCAAAGATACTGACAGAAAGCTCTTTAAGCAGTCTTACAGATTCTTCACGTTCAGCGGCTAACAGCTCCTGTAACGTGTTATTCATGCCGACGGTTGATGAAGGCTCTACATAAAGGGTTTGTCCACTGGCAGATCTGTCGTGAACTATACCCTGAATATATTGTTTAAAATTTGATTTACACGGGATTGTAAAACGACCGCTTCGTTCCGTTATAACCTGTTCCTGTATAAATTTAGAGGATGAGCTGTGGGCGAATACACCTGCCAGTGCTTTCTGGATCTGCTTTCGTATCGACCTGAGATCGAGCCTTATCTCCTGAAGAAGACCGGATGCTGAATCCTTTATTTCGCCTTTATCATTAACGGTATAGTCGATATCTTCTATTATCTCTGAAAAGACGTGTATCTCTGACAGGTATGCCTTCAGGTGATTGACTCCGCCATCCAGCAGGCTCTTTTTGATATCCCTGACACGTTTAAAAAAAACAGGCTGAATACAAGCAGCTCGTCAGGTTCTAAAAAAAAGGAGCGGATCGTCGAATCTGGGATAAAGAGCCAGAAATTCATCATCTGAGGGGGGGATATTTATGTCTGATTTTTTTTGACGTATTCAAGAGCTTCCGAAAGCTCACGTTTATATTTTTCTATCTTCTCAAGAGCATAATAAGGCTTAAGAGCCTCCAGTCTGCGTTTAGCAAATGAAGATGAATAGCCTTTCAGCATGTACCCTTTAAAAAGGTCAAACTCCAGAGTTTCAAGATGGATCATTTATTCTTTCTGCATACCTTGAGCGGGTTCTCAAGAGACTCTTCTTTTGTGAGCCCTTCTATAGCCTCTTTGGTATCCTCCGGTAAATCCTGAATCTCATCAACCAGCTTGGAGTCCTTTACAGCTTCTAAAGCGTCCTGAACTGCGTCACTCTCCAGAAGATCCATTGCATCCTTAGTCTGCTTAACTTCAGGTATATCGAACGGATTAATCTTTTCTACATCGGGGGGGATTTTATTCATCACTTTATAAACGTATGGCGAAACCTTAGCGAGTCTCCCCCCCGACACAGTCCCCCCCTCTTGAAGATTTTTACTGAATTTAGCATCTTTAGGAGCAACAGTGATCACGGTCGAAAGGATAAGCCCGAGTATAACCGCCGCTTTCATACCGCCAAAAATGAAACCGCCGCCTCTGTTAACAGAACCTAGCTTGATCTCTTTGAAAGCTTTGCTAAGTATCGAACCGATCAAGACCACGACGATATATGCAAATACAAATCCGATAACATAACCTATGGCATTTGATGATTTTTCATCCAGCCCAAGAGCCATAACAGGTTTTGCGAAGACGTGAGAATATTTATACGCAGTGATATAACCTGCAACAAGAGCCAGAAGCCCGAATATCTCCATCACCAGCCCTTTGATAAGCCCCCCCTTAATAGCAAAGACGCAAATGATTACCAGTAGAACAATATCAACTATTCCCATCGAACGCCGCCCTCACTAGCTGGTTTATAAGTTTGCCGTCAGCCTGACCTTTGGTGTTTGCCATCACTGTCTGCATAACCTTGCCAAACATCTTTTTATCTGATGTATCAACACCTGCACACGCAGCAGTAACAATAGCTTTCACTTCATCGTCGCTCATCTGCTCAGGCATGTATTTACTGAGTATCTCAGCTTCTTTAAGCTCCTTTTCAGCCAGCTCAGGTCTGTCAGCATTTTTATACTGCTCGGCAGCATCTTTACGCTTTTTAATGGCAGTTGCTACAACCTTTTGAACACCTGCATCATCAAGCTCACCTGCATCGATCTCTACATTCTTGATCTCAGATTTAAGCATTCTGACGGTACTAAGTGCCAGTGCCTCTTTAGCCCTCATGTATGTTTTCATATCTTCGGTTATTTGATCTTTAAGCGACATTACATATTCTCCTTACCGATAAGCCTTGCCATGATATATAAGAAATCTGACAACCTGTTAACGTATTTTAAGACAGCAGGGCTAAGACTAGCACAAGCGGAAAGACTTATCAATCTTCTTTCATATCTTCTGCACACCGTTCTGCATACATCTGCTCTCGCAGCATTTCTTGTTTCAGACGGTATAATAAAGCCTTTCAGGTCTAATTTAGCTTCGCCGTCAGCTACAAAGCTTCAAGAAAATCTATCTCTGCCTGTTCTATATCGTATTTATCGCCATCCATATCGGCACAGTGAGCATTCGTTATGAAGATATTCTTCTGCACCCTTTCAATAGTTTCCAGATAAAAAGGGACGAGATGCTTAAGTCGCCGAGATTTGAAACAAGTTCATCCCCCCCTGTTCCGACAGTCTCTATCCTTATGTCTCTTTCGAGACCCTCTGACCGCTGTAAAGGGATGTCTGCCCCCCCTTGTCTCCGCCTTTTGTAGTTACACTCATTACAGACTTAAATCCTCCGCTATTTCGAGAAGTTTAGTGTCCAGCGGACGTGTGTTCGACAGTACATAATCCAGATCGACGAAACTGATTTCACGACCGTTTAAAGCTGCCATAACCCCCCCCGTCTGCCCGTCCATCAGACTTCGACGGCAGCAGATCCCATACGGGTTGCAAGTATCCTGTCAAAGACTGTAGGGCTGCCGCCACGCTGTAAATGTCCGAGTACTGTTATACGTGTATCGAAACCGCCTATAAGCTGAAATGCTTTACCGAAATCAACCGCACTCCCAGCTCCTTCGGCGACAACAACTATACTTCTTGATTTTCCTTCTATGTATCTAACTTTTATCTTATCGATGATCTTTTCAAGGTTATATTCCACCTCAGGTATAATAACAGCCTCCGCACCGCAGGCGATGGCAGACATCAAAGCCAGATATCCGCAGTTTCTACCCATAACCTCAATGAGGAAGGTTCTGTCGTGAGAGCTGGCAGTCTCGTTGATCATATCTATTGCATTGGCAATATTATTGAGAGCCGTATCTACGCCTATAGATGTATTAGTTCCGAAGATATCGTTGTCGATAGAACCGGGTATACCTACCACTTTAAATCCGTATTTTTCGTGGAGCATTTTGCTCCTGTCAGTGAACCGTCGCCGCCGATAACCACCATACCTTCTATTCCGAGTTTTTCGAGTTCATCTATAGCTTTTTTTTCTGCCCTGCATCGGTTTTGAATTCCATGCATCTGGCAGACTGCAGGAATGTTCCGCCACGCTGGATAGTGTTTGAGACATCTCTGCTTTCTAACTTGTCGATATTACCTTCTATAAGACCTTTATAACCCTGACGTATTCCGAAAACTTCCATTCCATTAGCGATGCCTGTACGAACAACGCTTCTTATCGCAGCATTCATCCCCCCCGGGCAATCTCCACCACTTGTCATAACTGCTATCTTTTTCACTTTAATTCTCCGTTCATATTTAATAATATTCACACAGATTCTTTAGTACTATTTCTGTCTTAAAGCAATAAGATTCGTATGAACATCACCACGAATATTTTTGCTATACCAAAACAGAGTAAAGACTAAAATTATTTGCTTGTCATGGTAAAAGAACCGTCCCAATCCTTCGGCGGCGGATTCTCCATATACAGCTCACATCTCTCAACAAAAACCTCAGAGGTAGGATCACCCTCCTCCACCAGCCTTTTAAATATTGTAAGACCTTCATCGAATTTCTGACCGAAATACATCTCCATTCCGAGATCGAAATCCTCTTTTAGCTTTCTAAGCTCCGGTGTATCTTCCATAACTTCAAATATCGCCACAGGTTCGTTTTTACCCTTCACTCGTACATTATCGAGCTTACGCATGAGAAAATCCATCTTGCAGTTATCTTTAGTAAATTCACTGATTACTATTCTGCACTTATAGGCTTTGCAAAGCCCTTCTAGTCTCGATGCGAGGTTTACGCTATCGCCGATGGCAGTATATTCGAAACGTACTGTCGAACCCATGTTACCGCAAACGCAGTTACCTGTATTCACTCCGACACCCACATCTATGGTGGGAAGCCCCCCCTGCTCAACAAACATTTCGTTTATCTCGTGCAGTTTCCTGATGATTTCCAGTGAGGACAAGACAGCCATGTCGGCATGGTCTTCAATATCGAGAGGAGTATTGAAAAGAACCATCATCGCATCGCCGATATATTTATCAAGCATCCCTTTATTATTCAGAACCACTTTTGTCATAGGGTCGTGTATTTTATTCAGCATAGCAACGAGATCGGGGGGGGCAGAAAGCATCTCTGATAAAGACGTAAACCCTCTGATATCCGAAAACATAACAGATATAAATCTCTCTTCACCGCCAAGCTGAAGCTTGTCAGGATTCTTTTGTATCTGCTCAACAAGCTCTGGGGGGGATACGTACGATCCGAATGCCTTCTTAACCTCTTTCGCCTTACGCTCCACGGTGAAGAATGCAAATGACTCCAGACTCGCTACGAATATAATCGAAGGTGCTAAGGTAAAAAAATTCATGCTGCCAGAAATTGCCGAAGAAGAACATGCAGTAAGACGTAGCACCTGCACCGACTATCGCCACACCATAGAGTATAACTCTATGAAGCTGTTTACGCAGGAAGCTGATGGCAAGGACTAAAAACAGTGTTGCGAAAATACTCACATAATCCACAGGCTCCGACGTATGCAAAAGCTCGTCCTGCAGTAAATTGCTGAGTGCAACATAATGCAGAGACACCCCCCCTGGGGGGTGATAGAGTCTATAGGCGTCGGACGCATATCGTAAACGCCAACCTCCGTAACACCTACGATAACCATTTTATCTTTGAAATATGAAGGCGGTATAGTGCCGTCCAGCACTTCATTTGCGGAAACATATTTTACGTTGTCATAATAATTCAGACGCACATAGGTGCGATCCTTTATGCTCAGATCATCTAGTTCAAATGACTTAACACCCTTCTTATCAACCTGCAGATCAACCTCTTTGTTGCGGTAATATCTCATCATCTGCACGGCTATTGGTGGCAGGATGTAGCCTTTGTGTATGTATGCAAGCGGATAACGCCTGTAAAGCCCGTCGGTATCAGGCTCAGTACTGAAATACGCACATGTCAGCCCCCCCGATTCGGCAATGACAGGAATATTCACCTCTGCATAGGGGGGGAACTCTTTAATCCCTACCTCATCATCTAGCAGTTTAAAGTTGATATAAGCACAATTCTCAAGGTAGTCTATGTCCTCTTCGGTGGTCTCCTCAGTGGCTATATCTCTGAAGAAATAACCGAGGATGATATTACCATTGTCGTATATGCTGTCAGAAAGTGCCTGATCTTTATCCTCATCAGACGTTTCGGAAAAAACTATATCCAGTCCCACAACAGTCGCTTCACTCAGGTTATTAAACATGTCGGCCATTACATCCCTGTTCCAAGGCCAGCGACCCACCTTATTAACACTCGGTTCATCCACCTCGACAATAACTATGTCAGGATGCGGTTCAGGTGCTAACCCAAGAGCGGAACGAGCACTGAATTTCAGATCCTCCAGACCGAGAGAAAACTTCTGCACAGAATCAGGCTGGTGATAATAACCCAGCACAGCAATTATCGATACGATGATAAAGCTGATAAGACGATAGTTTTTTAATAATGTTTTTAACGAATTCATAATAACCTACACGAGTATGATTACATATTATAGCAGGCAAAACGTATTAGTATCAAAAAGTTTTTAATAATATTAAAGAAAATCCCCCCCGATTCTGATATCAAAATCGGGGGGGACTTGAGTATTATATTCAGAAGTTTTAAAACTTCATTTAAAAAGCTGTGACCGTATAGACCGTATATTCAACCTAGTAGAGTTTTTCTACTAAAAGAGAATAGTCAGTCAGCTTAATAACCTTATAATTTGGTTTACTGTTAATAGCTGTAGCCAGATAGAGTGACTTCTCCGGATAGGTCAGTGTCAGCATATCTGTTCCACGCTCTTTAACCTCCAGAACCCATGCAGTATAAGTAAGCATCTGCTTAAGCTCCATAAGGTCACCGAGTGTTGGTTTGCCGGCTATCTGAACAGAGATAGATTTATTGTTAGCACCCTTAAGCTTCTCCATAACTATGCTCACGAGGGTCTGAGAGACCTCACGATTCATATTCTCCATCATCTGATTAGTCGCATCATCAAGTGTAGCTCCCATACCTCTGGCGGCAAGGAAACCGCTGGCAAGTATGCGGACACTCGGTCCCTGCTGAGTCAAAAGCCTGTATGTAAGACGACCTGTGACGACATTAAAAGGGAGAGCCACGCCATATCCCACATCAGAACCCTCTTTTGCAGTGGTTGTAGTCTCCACCTTTCCGATGAGAATAGTTCCTGAGAGGTGCTTTGACGCTATATTTCTCATAGCCATGTAGTTATTGGTACGCATAGCCTGATCAAGCTGCTGAGAATTAATTCCGTCAGTTGATACTATATCTATAACTTCCATCTGCTGCATGGTGAGGTCATTAATTACTGTTTCCGTGAGGATGTTTGTCTCCTCTATGTGCTTGTCAGGGAAAACAACAGGAATCATTACAGAGATAGATGTATTTTTTGCAAGGAGTCCCACTGCATCTTTAGCCTTTTCAGGGACGATGGTTGCACTGATCATCACTCTGTAGACCTGCCCGTCCTCCTCTTCTCCGGTTACCGTATAGTTCTGAATAACTCCGGTCACTTCATTCTTTATAGCTTCGTCGACAAGTACAGCGTTTTGCACAATAGTGTCTGACTTAACACGTATACCGGATGCTTCTTCCATAGCTGCCCATTTTGCTCTGGCAACAGCCTGAATTTTTGCACTGCTCATATCACCGGCGACAATACTTGCCTCGCCTATCGCCGTAACAGTGACAGGTGCAGCAAAAGCCGCAAAAGAAAACATTGTCAGGGAAAGTATAAGTAATAGTTTTTTTCATATTATTCTCCACCTTTGGGAAGAGCATCTTCCTCGGGTTCTTCATTTTTCTTATATATTATCACAAAAGGTATATTCTTATCCTTCGAAATTGCGGAAAAAATCCTGTCAGAGCTCTTTAAGTCCACTATGACACCTGTACCTGCGGCAGAAGATGATTTAGTATTATAAACAGTTCTAGCCCCCCCTTTAGAGCCTAGAATAGTCTTGGCATCATTCAGATTTTCGGCAAAGGATATATTGCTTTTGCCTGCGACACCTGCATAGACTGTCTCTTCTGTGGGTGAGAGGACTTTCACGAATAATGACGGGATATAACCTGTATTTGAAGCGTCTATTATTATGCCGCCATAGTTATAGCTTTTGATCTTATCGACAGGTCTGTATCTATCGCCATATTTCAGCCCTTTAAAGATGTTTATCTTGTCATTCTCTATTGCGGCAAAAAAAATCTCTCTTTCTGACCTCAAGACAGACATACCCTTTTTGCTCCACAGCATCATAAAACCTGCCTGAGTTTACGAATTGGCCGCACTCCTTTACTATATCTAAAAACTTATCATAGTCGTATTTCTTCTCTTTACCATGCTGTTTGATAAATGCTCTACGCTCACGGCTGGACATAGCATCAAGATTTGCCTTATCCGCTTCATCCTTCTCTTTGTATTCAAAATACATCGGAGCAGCTTTTACAGCCTCCCCCCCCACCGTCATCTCATCAGTAATCTTACTCTCCTGAATGACCTGCCAAACGGCACGTCTTGCCTTCTGCATAGCATCGTTCAATGCTGCATATTTCGGCAATCCGGATTTCGATTCTTTTATAACCCGCAATACACCATTCTGCATCAGTCCCCCCCCAAGCCCGAGCGACTCTTCTTTGAAAGGCTCAAACTTGTATTCACCCTCTATCTCAAGGATGACATCGACATTGGTCTCCTGATTCTTGGCATAAACATTAGCTGTAAAAACGATAAGAACTAACAGAGTTAAAACATTTATAAAACGCATAAGCATCCTTTTGCTGTCATTTTAGTAAATAATATAAGGAGTTTGGTTTTGATACAAGGTATAAATAACAGGGGGGGGCGGATATTTCCGCCCTCTGCCACTATATTATTGATTAGAAAAGTTTTTTTTCATTAAGCTCTGCCCCCCCTTAAGCTGCTGGCGTTTAATAATAGCACCAAGCTTAAGTCTGGCTGTCTGCTCCGGTTTTCCATCTACCTTAACCCAAGACTGTGTAGGCTGAACCTGATCAGACACTACGAGATCAACAGGTATCTTAGACATGTTACAGGTCTTCACGTTTGTGAGTGGGTCTTCGATAACCATAAAGTCGTAAGCATCAAGCTTAGTTCCAGGTTTCATGCCTTTCTCAGAACCGAGGTTTATAAGAGCAACCTGCTTAATACCTCTGAGCTGCTGGATGTAACCACGCTGAGCAAATTTCTCTGAGAATACAGGTTTAAGATCGTCAACAGCCTCACCCATAGCTTTCTTAGCGGCTGTTATAGCCATCTCAGGGTTAAAGTTCTTCTGCATACCTGCAACTTCATGCCCTTTGACTTTTTTTATTGATTACCATCTTGCCTGTAGCAACATCGAGAAGCTTTATTGTCATCTCAACGTCTACGTTCCAGCCTGCCTGAGTATTGGCAGCAGCAGTGGCGGCAGACATGGCAAGGTTCAGCCATGCGTTACCTGTATTACCGCTGTTTTTAGCTTTTTGTTTATATTTTGTGGCGATGTTATCAACTGTACCTGTAATGATGTACTGTACTCCGGCAAGCTTACCAAGCTGTACAGATGTCGCAGGGTCTCCAAGAGTCATCTGGAATTTCTGCTCAGCCATGATCTGATTCAGGTTGTTACGATCAAAAATATCCATACCGCCGATAACAGACATTGTGTTCTCGATGGAAGATTGAGCGTATTCCCCCCCTATATTCGGAGCGATTTCTCTCATAAATGTGTCAACATTTTCAGAATATTTTCTTTTAGTCGTCGATGCACTTACGCCACCGGCTCCTATACCTACAGGTGTTGCCACGATACCGACCATCGCAGCCGATTTGACGTTAGTTGTGCTTTCGCCGCTGCGTTGCGTGTTGGTCGCTGTCATCTTTCCGTATGTAGTATTATTTAAGAACTGAGTAACTGCGACACGTGGTGTATCTGTTTTATAAGACGCCTGACATTCGAGTGGAATAGTAATCTTTTCCACATCCCCCCCCGGTGTGATCTGATGTGCCATAGGGTCAACTTTTGGTCCACCGCCAACGCAAGCGGTAAGAGCAAAAGTCATCATTATAGCAATCGATGCAATAATAACTCTTCTCATTGTGTAACCTCCAAAAAATAACTTCTTGGTAATTATACCCACAAAAGAAGAAAAAACAAATCGATTAATTATTAATCAGAAGAAAGTTCTGCCATGACTTTCTGTAAGTCTTCCCAGCAGGGCTTTTTCATATTTGAATTTCGTAAAAGATAAGCAGGATGAAAGGTTGGCATCACCTTAACGCCATTGAGTTCGACAAACTCTCCGCGGATTTTTGTTATTCCGAGTTTGGTTTTTAATAGGTTTTGAGCGGCAACACTCCCAAGACACACTATGACTTTGGGCTTAACATACTCTATCTGACGATAAAGATAAGGGATGCATGTTGTCGACTCATCTTCGAAAGGATTACGGTTTTCAGGAGGGCGGCATTTTACTATATTGGCGATATATACAGTATCTCTCGTGTGCCCCCCCATCGCTTCTATCATTTTTGTAAGGAGCTGACCAGACCTGCCTACGAACGGCATCCCCCCCTGCTTGTCCTCTTCAGCACCCGGCCCTTCCCCCCCGACAAACATCAGGTCGGCAGAAGTCTTCCCAGTTCCGAAGACAATATTCTCACGGGTTTTATGCAGGTCGCATTTTTTTTGCAGGCTTCGACCTCCTGCCTGAGTACCTCAAAAGGGTCCCCCCCTCCGTCAGGTTCACACTCTTCGGCAAGGATATCCTCAACTCCATATACTTCTTTTATCTCATTTTTATCAAACAGTTCCATTCTTCGCCTTATATATTCTGAGAGCGTTATCCAGGATAAGCTCTGCGACTTTGGATTTATCTATCTTCCCTGATTCAGTCGTAGACCCATCAGAAAAATATATAGAAACTTCGTTCTCGTCTGTTTCAAACCCTATATCGTTTCTGGATATATCGTTTGCCACGATAAAATCCAAATTCTTGCTTCCAGCTTTTTAAGTGCATTCTCACGCACATCGTTGCTCTCAGCAGCAAAGCCTATAAAGACCTGCCCGTTGCTCTTGTCAGCGGAAATAGTCTTAAGTATGTCAGGGTTTTTCTCAAGCTCTATAGTCATACTGTCTGAATCTTTCTTTATCTTCCTGTCAGAGTATTCACTCACTCTATAGTCCGCAACGGCAGCAGCCATAATGAGTATGTCCACCCTTCCGAGATCGGCTCTGACAGCCTCCAGCATTTCGTTTGCAGTCTGCACACAGACGCTGTTCAATCCGTCTAAACTGATTGAAACAGGACCTGCAACAAGCTTAACATTTGCCCCCCCCATGGACATGGCTTTTTTTTGCGATAGCCACACCCATCTTCCCGCTGGAGCGGTTTGATATGTACCTGACAGGGTCTATGGGTTCGACAGTAGGACCTGCCGTCACCAAGACGTTCAGCCCCCCCTCAAGCGGCATCTCTCCGCACAAGGTCTGAAAAATCTCTTCAGGCTCAGCCATACGCCCCCCCTTCCTTCTGCCTGACACGCCATCTCGCCTATACCCGGTTCGATGATCTTATGCCCCCCCATATCTTCCAGTATTTTCAAATTTGCCTGAGTCGCTCTGTTTGCATACATGTCGACATTCATAGCAGGTGAAAACACTATCGGTTTCCTGTAAACCAAAACAGTGGATGTAAGTAGGTTGTCAGCTATACCATGTGCAATTTTCGCAATGGTATTAGCCGTAGCAGGAGCTATGACAAATTCATCCGCCCAGTTCGCAAGGTCGATATGCTCAATGATATCAGGTGCTAGCCCGGCATCAAACTCACCGACATAGGCTCTGTTTCTTGTTATAGTTTCAAATGTAAGCGGAGTAACAAATCTGCAAGCGTTATCGGTCATGATAACACGGACATCATGACCGGATTTCATCAGCAGTCTGCATAAGGTAATGGTTTTGTAACAGGCTATACCGCCCGTCACACCGATAAGATAGTTAGCCATTAGCCTTTGCTATTTCGATAGCATCTTCTTCAACATTATTCTGCTCGAAATCGATCTCTTTTTCGTATGATTTCACTGAGAGCGGTTGTTGTCACCTTAGTATGAGTCTCATTCCGTCTGCTTACAGTTGTGTCTGTCGGTGTGTTCAGCTCTCTGGCTCTTAGTCCTGCGATATGAACAAGCTTAAAACGGCTGTTCAGTTTGTCTTTTTCAATAACTTTCTCAATATCAAGTAATGGCACTTAATCTACTCCATAATATCTTCTATACTATCTATTCTGTCGGCTCTAAGGTGCTCAGCGACATAAACTGCCTCAAGCTCGTTAGTAGCTCTGTTAATCTCATTATTTACAATAACATAATCGTACTCATGATAGTGCTTTATCTCTTCTCTGGCATTATCAAGACGTATCTTCATAATCTCGGCACTCTCTGTACGCCTGTTTATGAGCCTTTTCTCAAGGTCTTTCATAGACGGTGCGGTGATAAAAATATATATCCCGTAGTCGAGCTGTTCACGAAGCTGACGAGCCCCCCCTTTAGGGTCAATATCAAGCAGAACATCCCGCCCTGTGCCGAGTATCTCTTCCACTTTCTTTCGTGATGTGCCGTAATAATTATTATGCACCTTAGCCCACTCAAGAAAATCACCTGCATCGAGCATCGCCTTAAATTTCTCTTCTGAAACGAAATAGTAATCTTCTGTATCAGTCTCTTCATGGCGTGGAGTTCTGGTGGTGTAAGAAACAGAATACCCTATAGTGTCAAACCTGCCAAGCAGTCTATTGCAAAGTGTTGTTTTTCCTGCACCGCTCGGTGCACTGACGACAAATAATTTACCTTGTTGATTTCTCATACCAGATTCTGTACCTGCTCTCTTATTTTTTTCTATTTCACTTTTTGCCTGTACTACATTATTTATTATACCAGTTTTTCCGCTCTTTGAGCCAATGGTATTAAACTCTCTATTAAGTTCCTGACACATAAAGTCGAGTTTTTTTACCGTTGGCATCCTCTTCTTTGAGGATTTTTGCGAACTGCTCCACGTGGGATTCTATACGTGTGATCTCTTCCTGAATATCAGCCTTCTCAGACATAACGGCAGCTTCCTGAACGATACGCTCTTCGTCATCAACGCCTAATTCGTTTATACGCTTAATAAAGCGTTCTTTCCAGTGCTCAAATACGCCGTGTCTGTTAGCTTCAATCTCTTTCGCTATTTCGGTCAGTGTGCCCAACCTGTTGAGCATATCCTCAGCCAGATTCACACCCTCTTTGGCACGCATCTCGTCAAGGCTCTTGGCACAGTCTGTCATTGCACTTATCATAAACTCGCCGAGCTGTTCGCCGACATCGTCAGCCTCTTCACTCTCAAGTATATCACCGAAGTTCAGAACATGCTCCAGCTTGACCTTCCCCCCCTCTATACCGAACTTTGACTTTAGCTCTTTAAACACCGCCATGTAGCTCGCAACGGCATCCTCTTTGAGAACTGGTTTGTACTGTTGTTTTTTTAAGCTTAAGGTCAACATAGATATCTACCTTACCTCTGACGAGGATATCCTTAACTGCACTTTTCAGATCGATTTCGATAAAGTTGAAAAGTTTAGGCATCCTTAAGTTGCAATCGAAGTATCTGCTGTTCACAGCTTTCATCTCTATCTTCAGGTCGCAAAGATCATTTGAAGTGATCAGCTTTCCGTATCCGGTCATGCTTTTGGCGGTCATATTTACCATCCGTTTTATTTAAGTCTCTAAAAAGTATTCCATTTTATAAGATAAGAACCACATTAATGATAACAATCTCATTTGCCCGTAATGTTTTTAGGGTTTAAAATGATAACGAATATGCTGTTGGAGGTCAATATGTTTCATCCTTCTTTTATACTTGTCGCTCTGGTTTTGATCCTGTTAGTGAATTCTATCAAGATACTAAAGGAATACGAGCGTGGCGTGGTATTTCGTCTCGGGCGATACGTGAGTGTCCGTGGTCCCGGCCTGATTATTCTGATCCCTTATATTGAAAAGATGACAAAAGTAAGTCTGAGAACCGTGGTTATGGATGTTCCTCCTCAGGACGTGATCACCAAGGATAACGTATCGGTCAAGGTGAATGCCGTTCTCTACTTCAGGGCTATAGAGCCTGAAAAGGCCATACTTGAGTCGATGATTTCATATACGCAACAAGCCAGCTGTCGCAGACAACTCTGCGAAGCATTCTCGGTCAGTTTGAACTGGACGACCTTCTTAGTGAAAGAGAGACTATTAACCAAAAACTACAAGACGTTATAGACTCACAGACAGACCCGTGGGGGGGTGTAAAAATCAGTGCGGTGGAGATAAAACATATAGACCTTCCTACTGAAATGCAGAGAGCCATGGCGAAACAGGCAGAAGCAGAACGTGAAAGACGAGCAAAGATAATCGCTGCTGAAGGTGAACTTCAGGCATCTCAGAAACTCCACGAAGCATCAGAGGTAATGTCCCAGAACCCTGTAACTATACAGATAAGATACCTGCAAACACTTAATCAGATAGCATCCGACAGAACCAACACTATAGTGTTTCCATTCAGTATTGACAGGTTAAAAGATATGATTAAATAACATAAAAAGGGCTGGTGGCTGCTAAAGGCACCAGCCTTTTTTTTAGTTTAAGATCAGTTTGTTATAGTTACTCTTCCGTCCTTCACAGCACCAGTATCGGGTGAAACAACCCCCCCAACCGATCTGATGTATTCGATCAGTTCGTTACGGTATATCAGACCCGTATCTTTATAACTCATCGATGCTATATCATAGCCTATGATACCATCCGGCAGACCTGCTCCGATATTTGCACCTTTCCAGCCTTCATTACCTCCGGCGATGTAGTCACTGAAAGCTACTTTGAATTCTTTCGTCAAAACAGTTTCTATATCTTCACCTTTTAAAGTAATATCTGACGCTTTTGCATCAGATACACTGCTGCCCGTATTTATAGTGTATTTTATTCCACCTGAAAAATGCAGAAATCCCCCCCTTGAGATAAACCCTGACAGATCGGCGTCTGCAAGCTCTTCACTGCGGACAATCCTTTTTGCATTGCTGTTGAGCATATCTTTGATTTGTGCACCTGTCATAGTGATAGTCCGTATTACATCGGCATACGGCATCACAGAATACCAGTCATTATATGTGAGAGAGCTGCCAAGCGGCACACCTGAAGCGACACCGGATGCATTAAATGCGGCAAAGTCCACTTCTCCTTCAGGGAAAGTAGAGCTTCTGCTCACTATTGCGTCATTCATAAAATTAGCTATTGCTGTCTCGCCAAGATATCTGCTTGCTATGGTCACATCTGTGCTCATATCTGCATCAGAAGATGTAGTTCCTATCTCTTCTGCAAGACGAACATTCAAAGATGCGAACATAGGATCCATTACAGTAGTCTGAAAATCAAGATCAACGTCTGTATCCTGCTCATAATCCGAATATGTCGGGTCAGTCGGAAGCACACGTATATCTCTCTTCTTTAAAGAATTCAGTTTAGCAGAGGCTACGTTCATTGTAACCTTACCGTCAGTTTTTTTTGAACTTTAACTCTATTTCACCCAACTTTGTTCCCCCCCATTCCCCCCCTGCCTGAAAAATAGGTACGCCATCAACGATACTTGTACTTTCAAGTTTATCATTGTTGAGCTTAGAGTGACTATGACCACCGATTACGATGGCAGGTTTACCTAATGTTGCCATAAATTCCGCTATTTCTACATCCCCCCCCTCAGGTATAACGTGGCGATTCCCTTCATCATCCAGTCCGTTATATCCCACGTGGAGAGCACGATTATAATATCGCAATCATTTTTCATAGCAGGAGCTATGTTTGACAGGGTTTTGATAACTCCTGCAAATTCCAGCTCTTTGTCTTCAGAAAAACCTGTTTTAGTCTCTTCGGGTGTCGTTATGCCTATAATACCTACCCTTATACCTTTGACCACGCCAATCACAGCAGGGCTGACATGCTCAGGTTTTAACACTGAGGAGTTGTAGGTATTCGCAGACACAACAGGGAAGTCCGCATTGGCTTCTATCATTTTTGCAAGTATAGATGTCCCTTTATCGAATTCGTGATTACCAAGCACAGCTACATCAAGTCCTGCCTGTGAATATGCCTTATATGCGGGGGGGCTCATCACAAAGCTGTCGACATCGTTCCCCCCCAGAAGCTCGTCAAGAACAGTCCCTATATGATCATCACCTGCGGACATAAATAATACTGCCTCAGACAATGCTGCAGAGCTTTTTGCCTGTTTTACAATTTTGACCATTTGAGCAAAATATCTCGTATCCCCCCCTTTCTTGGAGTGTTTGAGAACCTGCCTATGGTGAAAATCGTTGAAATGAAAAATTCTTAATGTGACCTCGTCCCCCCCTTCTGCAAGGGCAGACTCAGGCAGAGAGACTCCGCTCGAAGGGTGCAGACCGGAATAAGCATTTATCGCCGGTTTTCCATCTAACACATAGATTTTTTCAAATGAGCTTTTAGCCGATGGAGCAGTGGATTTTACACCTAACTCCGGAGCTGACTGACTACTATTACACCCCCCCAGTAATAGTACGACCGTTACACATGTGAGTAACACGTGCTTCAAAATACCAAATAAATTTCTATCTTTCACATTATCCTCCAGTTTTACCACGGCATATATCTGTTCCGCGATCATTGGTACAGAATGAACGGATAATGTCATGGTATTATTATTTGTATGTGGGTTATTTGAATACTTAAATTTCGATAATTGACAGACCTTCAATATGATGTTTTTTGATAATTAATCGAAAAAAAACATATGCTTAAAAAGGCTAATTTTAAAACAAGCACATTTTTTTCTTCAACTTTTTTGTATATATGTTATGTATATTTCACGTAAATGCAATTCAATAAGATTAGGAGTCCATATAATGAGCCAAAGCAACACTGAAGTCTATATGCAGGATTGGAACGAAAGGGAGGATATAGCGTCCTCTATGGTACCTATTATCACAAAGCTTTACAGAGAGCGTGGAGTCGTTATCAGACTCTTCAGTCACTCACTGGTAAAGAAAGACCCTGTAAATATCGTAAAATCTCACAGGTTTTCAAGGCTGATCATCGACCATGAGCTTTCCGTGAGGGAGACAGCACCGGTTCTTAACGCTGTTGCCGCTATGGAGCTTTGTCCTTGTACAGTCGATATCGGCAGACTATATGCCAAGTATGAAAAAACAGATAAATCTATGCCTATCGGCGTTTTTGTAAATAAAGAGCTGGAGCAGGTCGACACAGGTGTTAAGGATGAGCGTGAGGACAGAGATGTCGTTCTTTACGGATTTGGACGTATCGGAAGGCTCATGGCAAGAATCCTCGTTAACCGTTCAGGTGTCTCAAAAGGACTCAGACTGAAAGCTGTAGTTGTTCGTAATTCCGGTAAGAAAGACCTCGCAAAAAGAGCAAGTCTGCTCCGCAGAGACTCGGTACACGGAGCGTTCGAAGGGACTATCATCGTTCTTGAAGAAGAGGATGCAATCATCGTAAACGGCAACTATATCAAGTTTATATTTGCCGACAGACCTGAAGAGATAGACTACACAGAGTACGGCATCGACCGAGCAATAGTCATCGATAATACAGGTAAATGGCGTGACGAAGCAGGACTCTCACTTCACCTACAGTCTAAAGGTACTGACAAGGTTATCCTGACAGCACCAGGTAAAGGTGATCTGCCTAATATCGTTTACGGTATAAACCAGAAAGAGATCAAGCCGGAAGACAGGATCATTACTGCCGCAAGCTGTACCACAAATGCTATCGTGCCCACACTCAAAGTGATTAACGATAAATTCGGCATAGTTAACGGACACGTTGAAACTTGCCACTCATTCACTAACGACCAGAACCTAATCGATAACTATCACCCTGCAGACAGAAGGGGGGGTAGAAGTGCTCCTCTGAACATGGTTATCACTGAAACAGGAGCTGCAAAAGCTGTGGCAAAAGTTCTTCCTGAGCTTAAAGGTAAACTGACAGGAAACGCCATCCGTGTCCCCCCCACCCCCCCGAATGTATCCCTTGCGATACTTAACCTCACACTCAAGGAAGCTACGGATGTAGACACGCTTAATACATACCTCAGAGACATGTCTCTGGATTCTTCGAACTCTGACCAGATAGGCTATGTCAACTCACCTGAAGTTGTATCAACCGACTTTGTAGGGAATAAATTCTCCGGTATAGTTGACGGGCTCGCAACAATCGTAGACGGCAACAGAGCTGTGGTTTACGTCTGGTACGACAACGAATACGGATACAGCCGTCAGGTTAACAGAATCGCAGAATACCTCTGCGGTCTCCGCCTGAAAACTTATCCTGAAAGATACTGATGTTTTATTAATATTTCATCCATGAAATATTAATATACGCTCAGCCTGAACAAGTACAGGCTTTGCTTCCACTTCGTGAGATACATCCGTGTATCTTTAACTTTATAATAAGGTCTGATGTCTTGAATGATGTCAGACCTTTTTTTTATTAAATTTATTGACAATGCGTACACTTTTCACCACAATATCATATTAACTTTTGAGGTGTCAGATGCGTTTTCTTTCATCTATATTTCTAGTTGTGCTTTTTACGACTTCACTTGCGTTTGCAGGCAGTACAATGCCAAATTACGTAGTAGCCGATAAGACTTTAATCAGTAAAAACGACACGTGTTATTCTGTAACATTTCAAAGCCATCCAAATCCTTATCAAGCACTAATTGAAAGGTCTGACTCTCACCCTATATATAAAGAGATAATCCGCCTAAATAATAAGTATTCAAAGGTTATTATAAAAAATCACGTAATCACCGATGGAAAACAATTTAGAGGTTTTCCAGATTTAGCTGATCAGGATTTGGTATTGTATGAGAGTAAAGAAGGTCCTGCACCAGATTATCGAAAATACGTGGCAGATATAACCACTATAAACTCTAGTAAATATCTTAGAGGGACTGTTGTCGCTTTTGGGGGGGAAAATAAATCACAAATGTTATTAATACAAATCTATTTTGGAGTGCCATCAGACTCATCACCGGAAGACATGAGAAATCTGGCATATTCAGGTTCAAGGTTTTTGTCAGAAAATCTTACAATAGGCTGTGATTAATAAAAAAACTGGAGCTGCTATGAGATTAAATAAATGCATTTTGTTACTTGCAATACTTATACTTGCCAATGGATGCAACAAAGCAAAAATAACCAAACTTAACTCAGATAAACCAAATATTCCAAATATAATACTGCAAGATACTACAATAGTGAGCAATAGCAGCACATGTTACTCAGTACCGATAGGCTCAACCCCCCCTGTATTTCATAACAAATATATCCATAAAGACGAAAATTCTTCTAACTATACTGAAGTCTTAGAGTTTAAATTTGATTTAGGAACAGGTGTTATCGGGAACATCGTTTCCATCAATGGGGGGGATGAAATTAACTATGCCTCTACTCATAACAAGACTATAGGTATTCTCTATGGTAAAGATCAAAATGTTACTGTTAATGATAACCGTATCAGATTTGATATTCTAAAGAAGGGTGATTATAAGTCATTGCTAGCGACTATCGGTCATTATAGTAAAACAAAAGAACAGTTATTAATAGTTTCCTTAAATTATGCGATTAAACAAGATTTAGACATAGATGAGATAAAAAAAATCTAAAGAAGCAAATAATGCTGTAAATCACGCAAACTATATCTTCAAAAATCTAACAATAGGTTGTGACAAATAATAATCCATATAAGACATGCTTAAAATCACTACTTGATTTAATCTGAAATTTCCGTAAAATCCTTCTGTTTGTCTACATGACTTTTATGCTATATAATATCTTAACCAAAGGGCGAGGTTGTATTAAATGAATAAAGCGTATCTTGTATTATCCGACGGAACAGTTTTCGAAGGGAAAAGCTTCGGGGGGGCTGAAGGAACAAAGCAGGGAGAGGTTGTTTTCAACACCTCTATTTCAGGCTATCAGGAGATTCTCACCGACCCATCGTATTTCGGTCAGATGGTCACTATGACCTACCCTCTTATCGGTAATTACGGCATAAATGCCGATGATTTCGAATCGGACAAGGTATGGCTATCCGCTTTCATAGTCAAAGAATACAGCCAGATATACAGCAACTACAGAGCCACTATGTCATTAGGTGACTTCCTGAAAGAGCAAGGTACTATAGGTATCGAAGGGATAGACACAAGAATGCTGGTCCGTCACATACGTGAGGAAGGCTCAATGAATGCTGTTATCTCCACCGAGATAGACGATATTGAACAGCTCAAGAAGATGGCTGCGGAAATGCCTAGCATCGAAGGTCAGGACTATGTACAGCACGTATCCTGCAAAGAACCTTACTCATGGACACAAAAAAACATGGACACAGGCCGCAGGACATACAGAGTGTACAGACCCAAAGAGGCACATAGTTGCTGTCGATTTCGGCATAAAGAAGAATATCCTCAGATACTTTGCTGATCACGACTGCAAGATTACGGTTGTACCTGCCAAGACCTCTTTTGCAGAGATAGAAGCACTCAACCCTGACGGCGTTTTCTTATCCAACGGCCCCCCCGGAGACCCTGAGCCTGTGACATACGGCATAGAGCTTGCAAAACAGATAATAGGAAAATACCCGACATTCGGGATATGCCTCGGAAACCAAATCCTTGGTCTCGCTTTGGGCGGTAAAACATATAAGCTTAAGTTCGGGCATCACGGCGGAAATCAGCCTGTGAAAGACCTTGAAACAGGCAAAGTGGAGATCACTCCTCAAAACCACTGTTTCGCTGTTGACGTTGACAGCCTCGGTGATCAGGTGGAGGTGACTCATATCAACCTTAACGACAATACAGTCGAAGGTCTCAAGCATACAAGTCTGCCGATGTTTGCAGTGCAGTATCACCCTGAAAATGGTCCCGGACCTCAGGATGCGACTTACCTCTTTGAGAGATTTGTCAAAATGGTAGACGCTAACAAATAACAAAAATGTTTAGATTTATAATGATAGCCGTCATTTTGGCGGCTTTTCTTTTAACATCAATTGCAGGGTTATGGATTGTCCAGTGCGAGAAGTTTCTTGACAATACCCTTCTGACCGTCGAGCTGAATATAGAGCGTAAAGCAACTTTCAATGATCTATACAATAAACTCTTTAAAGATTTAAAAACTCCGCCTGCATTCAGGCATTACCTCATTAAGAAGATGAAGATAGACAGAAATATGAAGTACGGGTACTACCGAGCCAAGGAGTTGCCTGTCCGCCGTATTTTAGACGCTATAGTGAAAGGTCGTCAGTCCACAATGAGGGTGACCATCCCCCCCGAAGGCTACAACATCTACGACATTTCCAACAGAGTAACGGAAAGGATAGTGGAAAGCCCTGTCGAGTTTTTAAAAACAGTTAAAGATAAGGCTTTTATAAAGCGACTGACAGGGAGTGAGTTTGAATCTCTCGAAGGTTTTTTTATATCCCGACACATACTTTTTCCCGCCTAAATCAACACCTGAGTTCGTTGCAACTGCCATGTATAAAGCTTTTCTCAGTCAGCTCCCCCCCGAAAACTTTGAAGACAAGGCTGACAAGCTGGGGGGGCTTAGCCTTTATGAAGCTGTAACCCTCGCATCCATAATACAGAAAGAGACATACGACCCTGATGAAGCCCCCCCTCTGATTTCATCGGTCTTTCATAACAGACTTAAATACCGCATGAGACTTCAGGCAGACCCGACCATCATATACGGTCTATATCCTGAGTTTGACGGTAATATTACGAAACAGAACCTCAGAGATTCTTCCAACCCATATAACACTTATAAGATAAACGGGCTTACCCCCCCGACCCCCCCTATATGCAGTCCTTCAAAAGTTGCTCTCGAAGCTGCCGTAAATCCTGCCGACACAAAATACCTTTATTTCGTTGCAGATAAGAACCACAGACACGTATTCAGCAAAAACTATAGAGAGCACATTAACCAAGTCAACAGACACCAGAAAAACTAAATCCAATTTATCTTCTTTATTATTTTCAGCTAAAATACTATTATATAAGCATGAATGGTAATATTGACGTACGTGTTTATAATAAAAAAACACTCGAAATAAAACTTGAATACTCCCCCCCTGTCGGTAACCCTGTGAAATCCGATTATAATATCGACTTGTATCTGCTCATACCGGAGAACATGGGAATCAATGAAACCACCTACGAGAAGCGTTACTTCTATCACGACGTCACACGAAGCATAAGGCTGAAATCGCCTGACTATGTTATCTATAATTACTACAATCGTTTAAAGGATTTTGACTCTCACTGCACCGATGGGATGCAGGACCGTCGATGCGAATATCAGTTCAAGAAATTCATCACAGGTTATCGTTCGATGCTGCGGAATACTGCCAATAAAATCACGCTGCAAAGCAAACCGAAAGATATAGAAAACCTCCTGAAACACGTCAGGAGAAACAGAAGCATATTTCGCAAACTTAACAAACGGTACGGGGGGGATCAGCATAAAATATTCGCCCTCGGAGACGAGTTCACGAGTATAGTCAGCAACGTATATCTGGTCAGGCTATATGACAGGCTCGGCAACTATTCTTATAAAGAGATACTTAATACAATTAAAAGCGAGCTGAAATACAGGGGGGGGAAGCACTTTCCCGAATCAGTGCCGGGGGGGGATGCAGTTCAGAATGGAATACTCATCAATAGATACGACTATCTGAAAGGGTATTTTTATGACGTTTTATCACTAAAAGCTAAGCGTAAAGCCGGTGATAAAGGGATCAAGAACATTCTCTACGCTTCTGCCGCAGGTATTTCCATGTTTGTGGCAACTCTGATAGCCTTTTGGGCACAGAAGAGATATGGCAACCTCACGCTCCCTTTCTTTGTGGCATTGGTTGTGGGCTACATGTTCAAAGACAGGATAAAGGACGGCTTCAAATCACTGCTGGAAAAGCTTGCTTCACCTGTTATATACGACTACATAACACTCATCTACGGAAGCTCGGGGGGGAAGTATCCTATGGGTAAAACACGAGAGAAGGCAGGTTTTGAACCCCCCCCATCAATTATTGCCGAACAACTGAATATTGAGATCAATAGCCGTACACAAACCCTTCACTTCAATAAAAAAGTGTATATCAACCATAAAAGGATTAACGACACACTAGACCCTGAGATCAGCGGTATATCCGACATCATGAAACTTAATCTTAACAGGATTACATCTGTACTTGAAGAACCTCTTTCCTTAATGTACTCTGTCCGTGATGATGCACTAGAGAGGACTTTTGCAGAAAAGGTTTATGATATAAAGCTGATTATAAACGTATCTGCAAGGGGGGGACAGACGGAATCCAAAAGCGGGATATTGACCCTCTCAGCCAGTGGAATAAAAAAACTTCAGGATTGTTTAAATGAAAGTAGCTTCTATCGATATAGGTTCAAATGCCGTAAGGCTTCTCATCGCAGATGTCGAAGGCAGAAAAATCACTAAAATACATTATAAAAAAAGACATATAACCAAACTTGCAGAGGTATTGAGCAGCAGAAAAATGCTCAGTAACGCCGCTGTGGAAAGAACCCTCGCCGCTCTTATGGATTTTGTAAAATCCATCAACGAGATCGGAGGTGTTCAAAGGGTACACGCCGTTGCCACAAGTGCCGTGCGTGAGGCTACTAATTCCGAATTACTTCTCAACGCCGCAAAAGAATTCGGTCTTGAGATAGAGGTTATTGACGGTGACACAGAGGCAGGGCTCATATATGACGGGATCACCTCAGGGCTGGATATCGAAGGGAAGAAAACACTTATGTTTGACATAGGCGGCGGTTCGACAGAATTTATATACTCTAACCCTGAAACGGGTAACGCAGGTCTCAGCGTCCCTATGGGCGTTGTAAAAATGGCGGAACTGTATAACTTTAAAGAGAAGATCAACATGGAAGACATGGACAGAATGACCATGCCCATCTTCACTATCTTAAACACAGTTATCGACACTCTCGACTGTAAACCTGAAGTCCTTATAGCCTCCGCAGGAACACCGACGACACTCGCCGCAATGGATATGGAGATGACAGAATACGATCAGGAGAAGGTCAACGGCTATATTCTGAAAAGACCTAATATAGAAAAACATTTCAAAAAGCTTTGCGAAATGCCGTCAGAGCTTCGTGTACACATCCCAGGGATGGAAGAAGGGCGTGAAGAGGTTATCATCAGGTATCCTCATACTGACAGAACTTATGAGCATGCTTGGCATAGAAGAGGTTGTCGTGTCAGATTACGGAGTAAGGGAGGGTTTAGCAGTTGCAATCGCAAATGTATAGCCTGATAGCTACACCGCTCGTCACAGGATTAGTCGGATACTGCACCAACTGGCTGGCGATAAAAATGCTTTTTAGACCTCATAAAAAACGCCTTTTATCATTTGGCTGGCAAGGTGTTATACCTAAAAACAGAGGCAAGCTCGCAGGAGAGATAGGCACTCTCGTCGGTGACAAACTCCTGAGACAAGACGACATCCAAGCCGCATTCTTCTCCGAACAGGTGCAGGACAAGCTGGAACGTGCTGTGGAAACAGAACTAAAAAACTTTCTGGAAAAAGACTTCGGCACACTTAAAGAGATAATAGAAAAGACGGGACTGCAAAGCAGAGTTGCCATCACAACACTCCTTGAAGCCCTCAACTCAGAAGGGGGGGTGCTGGACAGTTTCTTTGACGAGATAAAATCGAAAATCAGAGACGGCATCTTTGACCTGAAGGTCGGTGAACTCGAACAGTTTTCAGAGAATATAAAAGGTGCAGTAGACGGCATAATGGCGACGGGACGCATCCAGTCCGAAGCTGTCAACAGCATATCATCATCTATAAACAACTTTGTAATGTCAGGTAAGAGCCTTGCAGATATCATACCTGAAAGCCTCACGGGCAAAACAGGGCAGTTTTCATCATTCGTAACGGAAAAGATACTTGCCTCACTCGACTCGGCTATGGAAGACCCTGCAACGAGAAAGAAAGTCAGCAGAAAGCTGATAGACCTGAAGAATAATCACTTTGAAGATGGTGCTATTGATCAGATGAAGCTGGGCGTGCTGAATATGTTCATGAGCGAAGACTCTATCGCTGAGTTGGTCGATAAATATCTGCCTACTCTGATAGCTTCCATAAAAAAAACAGTGAAGAAGTAAAAGAAAAAAATAGCTAAATCCATAGATGACTATATAAAAGGATTGCTTGCAAAACCTTTGTTCATGCATGCCGACGCTATCGGGCTAGAGGCACTATTTCAGCTCAGGAGCTCCATAGTCACGGCGGCACAGAAAACACTCGGTTCTGACCAATTTTCTGACAAAATATCCGGCATGATCAATGAAATGATAAAAAAGAATTCAGATAAATCCCTAGGTGATGTTCTGAACGATTTCGGGCTCAAAGACCCGCTATCCGAAAAGATAGATCAGAAGTTTACTCTTGATCTGCATGACATAGCAGGAGGTCTGACAGAGCTGGCGAGCAAATTCAGGATCAATAATATCTACTCGGTCATACCTAAAAAAACTCTTTTACGGCATAAAGATGGCTCTTCTGAGTGAGATAAATAATATAGTTGAAAAAAAACACTCCGAAGATACTGGAAGCGATCAATTTTCCGAAAATAACCGAAGACAGGATAAACTCACTGGATCTTTACGAAGTGGAAAACCTGCTGTTCTCATTCATGAAAGACAGTTTTCGCTGGATAAATATACTCGGATTCATACTCGGATTTTTATTCGGAGCTATCCAGAGCGGTATAATCTACTTCATCAACTAACAGGCGTGCTGTGCCTACGCATCTCTATGATGAACTTTGTACCCGGGTTTACGTCTTCGAAATAGAGCCGCCCCCCCTTCATATTCTGCTCAATGATAATCTTAGACATATATAGCCCGACACCTGTGCCTCTCCCCCCCTCTTCCTTCGTAGTGAAATAAGGCTCAAAGATCCTTTCGGCAACCTCCTGAGGTATCCCTGCACCGTTATCTTTAATATATATTTTTACTATCTCGTTAGTCTCCTCTACACCGACCTCGATAACCCCCCCCTGATCGCCCAAAACATCCAGGTTATCCTCAATGGCATCCCTTGCATTCTGCACAAGATTCAACAGAACCTGCTTATACTCATTAGGGAATCCTTTTATATAAACCTGAGTACTCTTAGTGCAATTAGGAGCTGATCCTTCCTGTAGCTGTATAAGTTCGCCATGACAGTTTATCATGAGCTTGATATTATTCCGCACAAGCTGAACTCCCAGCAGAGCATGGCATTCAACGTCTCTTCACACACCTCAAAAATGATTTCATCTTTATCAGGTTTGAAGAAATTTTTAAAATCATCAATGGTTTTAGACATAAAGTTGATCTGCTTCATAGAAAGTTCGACCAGCTCTTTCAGATAATCTTCATCCAGCTCATTGTGCTTATGGGAGTCTTCAAAATCCTGAATATATATCGCAATCGTGTTAAGAGGCTGTCGCCACTGATGTGCTATGGCACTCATCATCTGCCCCCCCATAGCCGCCATTTTTGACTGCTGCATCATGAGTCTTTCGTTCTGTCTTCTGCGGTGTACTTCCTGCTCAACCTTTTTCTCAAGATACTCCTGTCTGCGGTTAAGCAGCTCACTCGCCTTTTTCCTTGAGGTTACGTCCATTATGACAAGCTGAATAAATGTCCTTCCGGATATCTCCAGCCTGCTGGCAGATATTTCAGCGTTGAAAACATCCCCCCCCACGATTTCACAAAATCCAGTTCAAACGACCATTTTTTTAGCCTTGGTCATTTTGTTGATAATCTCCTGAACTCTGTGGACGTGATCCTTGGTAACGAGCATTTCCAGATACATATTCAGCAGGTCTTCCCTCTCAAACCCGAACTGACCAATCATCTCGCCATTCACATCAACAAGGCTTCCGTCCTCTGCGATAATCGCTATAGGATTGTATGATGTATTAAAGAGGTTGCTGTATTTCTCCTGATTCTCACGCAATTCTTCCTGAATTTTGTTCCGCTCTTCGACCTCTTGCTGAAGTTCATGATTCTTTTGTCGAAGCTCTTTGGTCTTCCTCCTTATCTCTGCACGCATGAGGAAAAAGACAATGACAACAACCAGAAGCGGTATTATCAATACTATCAATGTAAGCTTGACCACACCTTTGTAGCCCTGATCGGTATTGCCGCCTATCCATTTCTGATACGAGTTATAATATGAAGAGTTCTCCTGATGTTTCATCCCTTTGATATAAGGGTCAAGCTTCTCTATAATCTTAAAAGATTTTTCAGCACCGAGCGGTAGAGCAAAACGAACCTCAACTGGGTGAATAAGGATTGTGCTCTTGTCCACATCATACTTGCCCGAATTGGTAAGCCCAAAAAAACGATTCACAAGCCCAGCATCGGCTATCCCGTCATGCAAAGACTGCAAAACATCCGGATAGCTGTCTACCACGTGGAAATCGACTTTCAGGTTAAATGCCGAGCGAGGTACTGCATGCCGTATTTGCCTGAAAAATACACGTCGTCTTTTAAAACTGCTATCTTCTTATCGTTTAGATCTAGCATGTTGTTGGCTGTCACCCCCCCTTTTTTTGAGGTAAACCTGCCCCCCCCAGTTGCTTACTACGTTCTCGCTATTGTATTGAATAATCTCTGTGCGGGGGGGGATCGTAAAACCGACAGGGAAAATGATATCTACCTCTCCCCCCTGCGTACCATCGTAGACCTCAGCCCAGCTCCCCCCCTTTACAAACTCTAAGTCCCAATCCTCTTTTTCCGCAAGCTGCTTCAGAACGTCCGCACCGAATCCACTTGGTTCGCCATTGTCGCCCATAAACATCAGAGGATAGTTTTGGTAAATACCGACTTTGACTTTCATATGGTCGGCAAAAGCATTTGGAGCGATCACAAAAACTGTTAATAATAATAACAAATAAAGAATTTTTTTTCATTGTAATCCAGTTAATATTTTATACTCGTATTTTATCAAAGATAGTTCCTTAATACAATATAATCACAAAATATTATGCATTATTATATATTATTGCTGTATTTGTTTTTATTGACAATTCTGTGAATTTTGTCTTAATATGACATTCTTTTTTTATCACCAGCCGAAGTGGTGGAATTGGTAGACACGACGGACTCAAAATCCGTTGCTAGCAATAGCGTGGGGGGGGTTCAAATCCCCCCCCTTCGGCACTTTATAAATAGTTTATAATATTATATTTTCAAAGGCGACATCTTCTCAGGTGTCGCCTTTTTCTTTATGGTACACCTTTGGTACATATTCAATATATATTTTCACTGATTTCTATGTTATATTTAATCTTATCAACAAGATATTATTTCTTAAATTTGTACCACGAATTCTGGTATAGATTACTATATTGTGTTTAGTTAGGATACATTATGAAAATCGTAAAACACTTACAGAATGGGAAAATTGGAATCTATAAACGTGGAACTAATAATACTTACCATGCGAGATTCAAAGTTGATAACAAGTGGATTAAGAAAAGTTGTAAAACTCAAGACCTTGATGAAGCGATCGCATTCTGTGAAAACAAATATCAAGAATATATGTACCGTCTCAAGTTTCACCTACCTATTGAAACTAAATTATTTAAAGATGTTGCGGAACTTGTAATTAAAGACTTGCAGTCTTCGCTTGATAGTGGTTACGGTAAAGTATCTTACAAAGATTACATATCAGTATTAAGACGATACTACATACCTTTTTTTGGAAAAAAAATATATCGCCAACATCTCGCAGAAAGAACTCGCTGAATTCGATAAATACCGTGAGAATAGATTTGGAAGAGTTCCTTCAAAATCCACCATAAACACACATAATGCAACAATTAATAAAGTTTTTAAATACGCTCTGGAACAAGGATGGGTCACAAAATCATCTCTACCTCATTTACAAAACAAAGGAAATACAGGAAAACCACGACCTGCATTTGAAGAAGATGAATTCATTAGACTTATGGGACATTCAGAGAACTGGATAAACGATGGACGGAAATCCATTTCAAGAGATATCAGAATGTTACTAAATGAATACATTCGTTTTGTATACTATACTGGTGTTCGTCCGGGTACAGAGACAGACAATCTTAAATGGAAACATATCAGAGACTTTAAAGATAAAAAAGATGGTCGAATCTATATTAGTGTAGTGGTTAATGGTAAAACAGGTAAACGTATTTTAGTATGTGATCACCAAATCCGACCTAGCTTAGAATGTCTTAGAGATAGATTTGAACACTTGAAAGGTAAACCATTTAATGATCTATCTGATTGTGATGAACATGTTTTTATACTTCCAAATGGAGAGAAACCAAAAGATTTACACGGTTGTTTTGAATTACTTCTAAAAGATTGTAATTTACTCGAAGATTCTGATGGTCAAAATCGAACTTTATACTCAATTCGACATACATATGCGACAATTAAACTTCTTGAAGGTAAGGATATTTATATGATCGCTTTACAGATGGGAACATCAGTTGGAATGATCGAAAAACATTACTCTCACGCTACGGCATTAATGAACGCCTCCAATATAGTTGGAGATTCTAGTACACCAACTTCAAAACCCACAAATGCGACCTCAATATTAGATTTAGATTTCAGTAAACTTGTATCAGATGGTAAAGCCTCAAACGACCTAACTGGTACAGATGAATACAAATTACCGACTTCTGACCTTGCAGATTCTGACTCTGTACAAGACATTTTTAACAAACTCACAAAACCTGATTAATTACCTATTGCTACCAATACTTTTCAAGAACCATATATTTTCAACTCATAAAACATAAATAAATACAGAAGAACCCATTATGAGTGGTTTTCAATGACCGTAATTTAATGAAAAAAAATTAAAAAAAAATGACGTCTGAAAATTACAAAAGTGAAAAATGTCTGTATAATGGTTTCAGTCAATGATTGAGTTTATTCTTACGATCCGTGTTGGAGTGGAATCACCTCAGTTTTAATATCGAAAAATGGGATATGTCAGTATCAATGGAAGAACTGTATCCATTTTCGACAATCAACAAAGCATTCAATTATTAATATTATATTACAGAGGTTTACATCATTATGAAATACAAAACAGACATTAAATTTTTGAGAAAACAAATCTATATTGATCTAATATTCATTCATGTAGACAGGTTCTTCCATGAATACACCAGAGAATTCAAGATTGCGACATCTGTATTAAAATCAGGTGTCACCAAATTCAATCTAAATATTCATAATATTAAATGGTTAGACGGCAGAATTGCCACAAAGAAAGGTCTACTGGACTTTATTAAGTCTATAGCACCAGAATACTTAATTACTATTACGACAAAATTACCACTGTCACAAAAACTATTAACGATAAAAACGAACCAGTTATTACAAAGAGTCAACAGAGTTAAATTTGGTAGAAATTATTACAAGCAAGACAATAACCATTTAGACGGTCTAGCTGCCTTTGAGAACAAAAACGGAAAGACACATAACCATTACCATTTACTTGTAATGAACAACGTCAGTAACGACACCAGAGAACTTCAGGAGACGTTTCATGATGCTTGCAGAAAAATTAAACTTAATGGTCAACAAGTATTTGTTCAAGAAGGTATAGACGTACAACAGATATATGACGTTGAAGGTATCGGTGACTATATTATCAAAGAATTCAACGACATATCAGATTTCCATTTATTTAATGCTAGGGGGGGGATACAGGAACGTGATTACAGAAACATTACATGAAATGTTTATTGAAGACCAATTTAAAACTGATGGTGACTACTTGATTATTCAGGACAAGACATTAAAAGTCGTAACAGTCAAAAATAAGAAAATTATCAATATATTATACCGTAAAAGATTATCTCAAAAAGTACGATTTCCAGAAGTCAAATATGTAAACTGACAGGTGGACAAAATATCCACCTGTCATATTAGTTTTCACCATAGCTCCGTAAAAAATTCATCAGATTCATCAGATCCATCAGAGTAAAGGGAACTCATAGGATAAACTATTGTGTCACCATATATATTAGTTCCATTTCGTTCAAAGCTATCTTCAAACTCTTTAATTTCTTCGCGAAACTCATAAGTAAATGGATTTAGATTATCATGTATTGTATAATTGTCTAAATTATTTAAACATATTGACTCTAAGATATAACAGTACCCTGTATTCACATGGTCAAATGAAAAGTTTATCATTTCAGAGGTACAATATAAATCAGAAACATAATCAAAGAGTGATTGTACTGCCACACAAAAATCCTCAACTGGATTATCATTTATAAATTCAATCATAAAATTATAAAATAACACCATTAATCGTCTCAACCTATTAATATTAATATCAAAAGATGTTGATTCTAAATAAACACTTAAAGGTCCGTTAATGTAATTATCAATAGTTTCATTGATATCCTCACCTAATTTTAGCTTGAAGCCTCTCGTCTCTATTGTTGACTTCATAAAGCAATACAACTTTCTTGTTGCGACCCAATCCTCGTCCGTCATATAAGCATCAAAAATTCTTGCACAAAAATAATCTGAATAAACAGACCCCCCCCTGTTATTTAAAATTATTTTAAATATTCTAGAAAATGATTCTTTAAATTCAGCAGAGTATTCTATATCTGTATTATATGTAACGATATAACTATAAAAATCAAGTATTCGACTCAAATATATATCAAGTATGTCACTTTCCTTACGATAGAAACCATGCGACTTATAGTTTTCCGCAAAATAATCTAACGATATTCTTAATATAAATTCCATCTCATCAATATTATAGATATTTGACACATTAAACTTATCATTTTTCAAGTACTCAATGATTATTTCTTCTTTGTTCTTTTTAAAATTGTTAAAGTATTCAGCGTAAACACGCTCCTTTATTGTCACAATATTTTGCATATTATGCTCCTTTTAATTATTAATTATTAGTTTGTATCACTCGAATGATTTCATCCATTATATCATAGGTGTTTCACTTTTGTAAAAATACCAAAATTGTCTTTTGCATTTTTTTTATTGATTATTATTAGACTTTTACAAGACAGGGCAAAAATTTCTTTAATTTTTTTATTATTTGTACGCAAACTATCAAGGTGTTTTTTTTAACTTGATTTATGAGTAAACTGTACTATTAGATTTATCGATCGCATCGAACAATTCTTTGTTATGATATTTGAGATACACAAGGGTGCTATTAATATTTGAATGACCAAGAAACTTCTGTAGCAAGACGATGTTCACGCCTGTTGAGAGTAAATGGATTGCACGAGAATGACGAAACATGTGTGAGTGCCCGAAACTTTCTTTAGAAGAGCCAAGAGCCTCTCTAATGACCTTTCTTAACCTGTACCAGATAGCAGGATTAGTTACATGATTCTTACCTGACTTTTTAGCTAATATATAATCTGTTGGCAACATATAGTTTTCAGACTTATGTATCATTAATAATTTAGTTAACTCTGATGACATCTTCAAAAGTCGAAATGCTGGCTTACGTTGTTTAAGAGTAATGATTTTTACTTTGTTTTCGTAAAACATAATATCTTCGAATTTGACATTAAGACCTTCTGTTATTCTACATCCCGTCTCAAATAAGAATAAGAACAACATTTTCCAGTATTGAGAATCTTCTGAATTGACTATTTGCATAATATCGTTGATGTGTAGATATTTGATTTCTTCGGCTTGTTTTTGGTGAATGACTTCAATTTGAGGTGTTTGCACTATTCCCATAACTCTCTCCTATATTTAATATTTTATTATAATATTAAATACAGGAGTGAATGAAAATGGAAAAAAGTGAAATTTGCTGACGTTACCTTTAATAAACAGGTAACAATTTAATATTTTGGTCTGTTTTGTTAAGTATAAAATATGCCCATTTTACATTCCTCCTATACTGCATCCTTAATTATTTCCTCATCACTATTAACGAATGTTGCCAGAAGGACTCCATTGGCTACTAGTCTCTGAAAATCATCCCATTCAGTAATACCAAAATGTTTTACTATAGGCTGCTCCTGCCAATTGTCTTTTATTCCATTTAATTGTTCTTCATCTAAATAGAAATCAAGTACATGAAGAGTGTTTTTATCCACATCTGATGGCAACCTTTCACACAGTTTCAAAAACATGTAAGCAGCAACGTTCTTCTTTAACTGTCTCAAATATATTTTTTTTCCCTTTAAGTGCCATTTTTACATTTTGAACAATATCTGCTTGTACAAGTTTTGTTTGTCTGTGATAGTTTGCTTTATCAGTTTTGAATGTAGACCATAGAATTACAAATTGAACAACAATATTGCGTATTTCTGATCTTGTCATATCGAAGAACACCCCCCCATCAGCATATAACTCATTGAAATACTCATTAACATAGTTCAATATTCCTGAACCTTGAAATTTGAATGTAGTAAATTTTTTGTTTGAAGTCTCATAAACTAGAGAATATGTCTCTAATGGGTTGATATGGGATTCTTCTTTTAATGATTCAATTTTAAACATAGTATTTTCTCCTTTATATTTTTAGCTAGCACACATAATATTTTCTACTGCTTCAATCAAAACATGCTCACTGCCTATATCATTCGCCAAATATCTATTCTTGAATTTCCATTGATCAACAGAGCATGTGTCTGTGAATACATCATTTACGTCTACCTGAATAACGTAACCTGAATCATGGTTGAAAAAATAGTATTCATTATCACATGATCCACATGTACAATTAAGCCTCCCTATCATTGCTGCTTTATTGAAAAGTAGAAATGTAGATGTAGTTGCCGAACCAACATAGGCGTATTGTTCACCATCAGGATGGTCATTGTCATATTTAAGAAATAGTACTTCACTTCTTAACTTAACAATGTAAGTTTGCGTCTTCCGTTTCTTTGATTGTTTGTTCATATCAGTTACCTCTTTAAATATTTTATTTGCCAAAATATGTGTTGGCATGCATAGCAAATTAAGTTGTTAATTATTTACTATAGATAATATGCTAGCATAGGTAAGACACTTTTGTAATTTTCACACCAAAAAAAATTTTACTGCATTTTAACGTATAGTATCAAATACATACCAGATTTCAAAAATATAATGTTATAAACTTTTTGTTAATACTCATATTGACTTTCTGCTGAAATATTACGATTGCATGATTTATTTGCTTAGAGTATCGATATTGAAATATCAATGAATTGCCATAAGATTAGATTGAATTACAATTAATGTTTTTTTGTATCGGAATCGACAAGTACATTGTATCTGTAGGAACTAAAAAAATATGAATGAAAGACGCTAATTTTGACAACAACTCAAAGTACCTCTTTAATGAATAGATATATTTTGATAAGATGTTCTGTGTCTGCTGATTTGACGTAATCAATAATTTCTCTATGTATATCACTCAGTTCTTCTTCTACACTATTGTCTTGAGAAGAATCTTCTTTTAATACCTTATCTGAATGTATTATTCTATTAAAATTTAGTAATCAATATAGTCCACGTTTGACGTCACTAAATATATATTTTTCATCAAAGATGATTTCATTATCTTTGTAAGTAATATTTTTCAATTGATCTGATAGATTTTTAGTTAAATATTCAAAAGTCGCCATTTCTAACATTTTAAATATCTTATTCACACTTTTATTATCCAGTGTCATTACAACATCATCATTAGAATAGTATTCTGGCATCTTTTTAATTTGTTCCCAGTAATCCATCACTTCATCTTTATTATTCTTTAAAAAATCAATGGAATTCACAACATACACCGTATACCACTTAACTAAACCTTGTATGACGCTTATTTGTTTATTATTTGATTCATCCATAAAGTCATCTACTGCTAAATCTAAATCTTTATATTTAGAATGTGATTCTTTAATAAATCTTTTTAAAGACGGCATTTTCATATTAATGTCTAAATGAGTAACGTAATAATTTTTTCCTTTCTTTTGAGAAAATTGTATTGCCATTGAGAACCTGCTATTTCATTAATTATTATTCATTTTACTTTTGAGATATTCGTTTTTTAATTTATCAAATCCAAGAAATACATTATCTTCCTTTCGTTCATCTAGAAAGGGATATCATCCTCATCAATTTCGTCTGGTGTATACACTTTAATCACTTTTTCATAGTAGTTAATCATGAACATTCCAATAGATGATACGACATTCACTATAAAATATGCGTACATAGGATCATCGACAATATAATCTTCTCTTGTTTTACCGTGTAAGTTTGTATTGTCACTTCTTAACTGTTCAATATTTTGACTGACCTTTATTAATGAACTACCGATATTCTCAATTTCTTTAGGATAACCGGAATTTGGAAATATTTTAAATTCTTTCAAAAGATCAATTGTTAATCCATATAATGTTTTCTTCTTATCGTATTTAGTATTAATATTCTCATCTTTAATGATTTCTTTAATAACACTCTCTAATGCAGAATTCGCTAAACCAATTGATACATCGGGATGTTCTTCAACTTGTCTTATTGATTTTTCAAAACTTGAACTCGCTGTTTGATAACTAGACTTTATTTCATTTCTAAATGTCGGAATTAACGGTATAAAACTGGGCGTTTCTATTCCTAAGTCAATCGCAATTTTTATCAATGTTTCCCCCCCGTCGATACCGTGCAGGGTTTTAGTTAAATCAATATTATCTTCTTCTTTCCTCTCTATACAAAAATTCTCGTAGTAACTGTTATAGTCATGTTCATACCATTTAATTATGTAATACTCTACTTTCTTGTACGAGGAATATTGTTTCCACAATTCTTTTTCAATATTCTCTATTAAATCCATTTGATATTTTGGCGAAATTTTATCATTCATATAACAACTCTTACTCGGTATCTCCTAAAATGAAAATAATACAGAATTATCTTCCAGACTTTAAGAAGTAGGTAATGAATTTATAAATATCTGCAATATCTTTCTCAGACGCATCATCCACGAACGAAATTATTTCTTCTTTTAATGACTGTTTAGAATCTAAATAATTGTAATCAAAGAAATCATCTGTTTTCACATCCAACGCTGAGGAGATATCAAAAAGTATCTTTGCAGTCAAATTCTTCTTACCACATTCGATCTCACTCAAATACTTTGAACTAATACCTACAGTTTCAGCAAGGTTCTCTTGCGATATCTGTTTTAACTTTCTTTGTTCTTTAATTTTTCTACCTAAAAGTAATGTAAAGTCTGACATATAACACCCTTAGGTAAAATACAATCAAGACAAAACACTTTACATCCACAATAGACAGATTAATTTACTATTTTCAAACTATAGGTAATAATATACTATTAAATACCACAGGAGGTTAAGTTAAAAACTTGAAGACAACTAAAATTCAGAAATTACGAAGAACAAAAATAAGGAGTAAATTATGAATCGAAAATTGTTCCCTAAGTTATTATTAATTTTGTTATTTACATCATTTGTCATGGCTGGTTGCGGAGGCGGTGGCAGCAGTTCATCTACTGTTACAGACGACCAATCAGGAACAAATGACGACACGGCAGAAGAAGTAATTACAACTGTATCTGGTAACGCACTTGCAGGGAGTCCGATTGTCGGGCGTGCGTGGTTGAAAGATTCACTTGGTAACATATCAAGTGACAGTCCTGTAACTATTGAAGATGATGGTAGTTTTGAATTTGACATAACAGGTTTAACTGCACCCTATTACCTTCAAGCGAAAGGTACTGTAGGTTCAAAAGGTTATGTCCTCCATTCTGCATCACTTGAAGCAGGTACAGCGAACATCAACCCTATAACTGACCTCGCAGTCGCCATCTCAACAGGTACAACACCAACAGATTATTTTGAAAATCCTTCTACACCTATCACAGAAGATAATTTGAATACCGCTGTGACAACTATACAAGGGATTCTCCAACCACTTCTAACAGAAATGGATGCAGAAGATATTAACCCTTTGACTGACGCAGTAACATCAAACCACGCCGGACTAGACGGTGTATTTGACGTAATCAATGTGAAAATTGAATCTGACGGTACTGTTACCGTTTCTGATTCTCAGGGAGATTCACTTGTTTCTACATCTATTACGAATGTGGGTTCTGCAACCGCAATAGATACAGGTAAGGTAACTCAACTCAAGAATAACCTGACCGCATTAAACGGGATAATCGAATTCGTTACTGATTATTATTCATCAACACCAACAAGATCAAGTAAGGGTGAATATCTGTCTGACGACTTCTTCCATAATGGAAAAGATAAAGATGAATTCTTAACTGAAAATCCAACATTCCCCCCCGGAACTGATGCGGATAATCCTGTCATATCTTTAAAAGGGTTCGCACTTGAGAATGTTATTTCTGACGACAGTAAACCTTATACCCACGCTGTAAGTTACTTTATTACTTTTGAAGATGGTACTGTTACTCAGGAAACAATCTACGCTGTAAAGGATGATTCTGAGTGGGTACGCATGGGTAATCAATACAAGTATAAACTCACACCAAGAGTCAGGTGGACAAAAGACATCCACTCAGACGGAACTGTTGAATACGGCAACGGTATTGAATTCAAGGCGGATGATGAGTACGATCAAGGAATCAAATTTATTGTTATCACTGGTGATGGTATTGAAAACAGAATCCGACTCGCCATCGGTAGTGGTACAAGACTTGATATAATTCCTGACGATAGAACATCCGAGGTAAACAGTAAATTTCTTTTTAGTATGAGTGATGACACTATTGAAGAACTGCAAGATACAAATCTTGAATATACATCAGTCGCTTATGCAGATTATGACGCATCTACATTTGAACCGATTGGTGAACCTGTCGAAACCAGAACACAGATCATCAAGAGAAAACCAGAAACACTGGCGGAACTGAAATCTGACGAATTAAAATACTTTGGTTCTTTCAGTAACCTATCCTCTCATACTATCGCAGACATGGTATATGAAGGCGTAGTTCAGATGACATTCAGTGTTCCAACTCACGCATCACAGGATTTCTCCTTAGGGTTCTCCTTTGAAGATGATTCCGATAACGAGAGTGTGACAGCAGAGGATATCGCAATCACTGACACAACTGCTGACGTAACCCTTCCAGATTTATCATGGATACCTACATACGGTGTTTATGACCTAATGGGAAGTGACGAGTTTGGTAGAACATCAAAACTCGCTTGGGAATTCGAGTAAACAAAGGGACGGATAACTCCGTCCCTTTCTATTGTAGCTTTCTAATAAAGATGGAAACTGAAAATGGCGTAAATCATTGATAATCTCTCACGCCACTAATGATTTTTTTTCAACGTTGGAAACTGAGATTTCAGCTTTTGGTAACTTTCTCACACTAATACTTTTCTAATAAGTTGGAAACTAAACATACATAATACACTTTTAGTTTAAATAATTATAGAACCTTATCATCAATGTTGATATAATGTCATTATAACTTAGGAGGATTTTATGAACCCAAATATTGAAGAAAATAAAATTAAAGAGAAATTATCAGAAATCATTTTAAGAGCTTGGCAAGAACCTAGTTTCAAACAAAAACTTATTGAAACCCCCCCAGATATTGTATGTAATGAATATGGAATTCGAGTTGAAGGAAATGCAACTGTTATTTTTCATTTAGATAGCTCAAGTCTAAAGCACTTTACTATACCGATGAATCCTTCCGATTATATTGAGGGACAAGTCACTGAAGACATTAAAGGAATAGCACGTAAACATGTTGATGTTACTTGTACAGTTTCATGGACTGGCGGTTCTCATAGAGTCGATATTAAGTAATCACTTATGCTATCTTCCCAGATAGAGTATGTAAAACATAATATTTTACGCAGATATTTAAACAGAACTATAACAACTTACGCAAAAGTTTCAGGATGTAGTTTTGACAGGGCAGAGTCATACATATACGATTCTAATTGTACTTTAAACCAATTTGTAAAATCACTTGCTATACACAGTTTAGATTTTTACAACCAAATTAAAAATGAAGGTCAAGAAGTATCAAGTATACTAACAGATGAAATACACTTTGGTTCTACACAAGTTTTACTATCTAGAAAATACGGCAAAGAAACTGTCTTGTATAGTAAGAAAAGAGCGCACAATGATATTTTCTTTAATTATATTAATTGGTTTTCAAATTTACTTTCAATAGACCTTACCCCCCCTAGGCAACCCATAACACCAGATAATTCTTCAATATCTGTTTCTAGGCCATATCTAATTAACAAACCTATATGTGATTTACAAAAAGCATCGTACAATTCTGGATGTCTACTTGCTGCATGTCAATTATTATCAGTGACAGATTTACACTCCCAGAATGTTATTTTTAACAACGATATCCCTATAGTTATTGATGATGAATGTATATGTCAACCTGCACGAGAATCTCAAATAGCACAACTTAAACATAACAGGAAAGATTATGTTTTATCTACCTACCGCTCTTTATTACTTTACGACCCACACATTCCTTCTCCTCTATCTGCTGAATGTGGTTTTTATAGTTTATTTACTAATGGGGGGGTAAATCTTAATGAACTACTTAATGGATATATTGATGGAATCAATAAACTTCGAGCAAGGCAAAATGAGCTTTATGAATTGCTTGATCATTTATTTAAAGAAAATCACTGGTTAAGATATCTTATAAGAAGTACTAGGTTTTATGATTTATTAAAAGAACAATTAATACTTGCACACATTCAAAAGAAATCAAATACAGAGATTATAGATTATCTAAAAAGCCTATTCGAGACCGAAACAGACGTGTTTCCAGAGTTGTCTGAATGTATCAATAATGAAATACGTCAACTGCTTTCATTTTCTACACCTTATTATATTATAAACACTTCAACGGGGGGGTTTATCAAAGATACACAAGAAAACGTCAAAGCTATTATTAAAATTGAATCACCAAAAAAAATGGATGAAGAATATTATTCCAACTATTACAAAAAGACCAATTGAATCTAGCATAAATGAAATAATCGAGTCGGTTGAGTGTTTTAATAAAATATTCAATTCTTGACAAATAAGGCTTATAATCACCTAACAGTGGTTGACCGAATGATAAATCAGACATATATTCACCTTAGTAGAAAGATTCTATAGAATAACATGACTGGTTATCTGTTTCTAACTTATTTTAAAAGTTGCCAACTTTATTTAAAAGAAACATCTATTTTCTACTCTCATCATAATATAGACTACATTACTAATCTAAATTAACATTAACAGGTTTTAATTAATAATATTCTGCCGTTGATTCATCTCATTTTTAATGCTAAATTCTCCAAATGGAGAATCTAAATGAGTGAACTTAATCAGAACTTTACTGAATCCGAAAGAAAGATTATACAAATGGGTAAAGAATCAAAATTATTCAATTATAACAACAATAGTTATGAAATACTTAAAATAGGTAAACCAGTTACGGGTAGTGGTGAACCTAAAACAGACATATATATTCTAGCAGAAAATAAGTTATCAAACGAATTGACAGAATTTAAAATCTCATTCAAACAAGACAATGCTGACTTCCTTGAAAATAAAATAAAACAAGCACGCGCAATGCAAATCTTTGGTCAGAACTGGAGTGATATAATATCTCGCAGCACCCTTTCATTATTTGAAAAATTTAATCAAAGGAAATTAGTGTATAAAACTAAACACGGTAGAACAGAAGAAAATTCAATAACTCTAGGGTGGCGCTTTGAATTGGTAAACAAAGACAACGGAGAATTATCTTCTCAAATTGTTCTATCAACAAATCAAAAACTTGACATATTGCGTGGGGGGGACAACTTAGATATATCAAAAAAAAGAATGCAACTGTTAATGGCGAAGAAATAAAAAAACTCCGGTGTCTGTGATTACATATCAAGTCTAAATTATTTATCTCTAAATAACTTTCAGGATGTCATAAATAGTCTACAGCCATTGAATGCAACATCTTCATTTATAAATAACACTCATTTTTTTTCTTTGCGTGTAAAGCAGTGAATTATAGATTTAATGATGATAAGTACGAGGGAGCAAGAGATTTAGCAGTATACGTTGACTGGAAAGTAAACAACAATAAACTCTCCTACGAACTTGTTTTTAATAACCCTCTTCAGCAGAACTCCAACGCAATTGCCAATCAGCTATTATGTACAATGAAAACTCTAGGATTAACAGACACTAACTCTATTTACAATCATAACACAATTGGTTACGATAATATAGTGTACGAAAAAAAAACACTAATGTAGATATCGTCTCTTTATTCGCTGGTTGCGGTGGTTTAGATTTAGGTTTTACAAAAGCAGGGTTCAATATAATTTGGGCAAATGAATTTGATAAAGAAATACATGAAACATATAAAACTAACCATCCTAAAACACACCTTGATACAAGAGATATTAGAAGCGTTGACTCTACAGAAATTCCAGATTGTATAGGAATAATCGGAGGGCCACCTTGCCAAAGTTGGAGCGAGGCAGGGAAACAAAGAGGTATAAATGACTCCAGAGGTCAGTTATTTTTCGAATATATCCGTGTCCTCAAAGATAAAAAACCTCTATTTTTCTTAGCAGAAAATGTTTCAGGAATGCTAGCGGAAAAACACAACGCAGCATACAACAACATATTAAAAAGTTTTGAAGAAATAGGATATAACTTAACGTGGAAACTCGTAAATGCAAAGAATTATGGAGTACCACAAGACCGTAAAAGAGTAATTATGATTGGTTTTCGATCTGATTTAAACATTGATTTCGAATTCCCTGAACCAAGTTGCAACATTAAAACTTTGAAAGATGCAATCTTTGACCTTAAAGATAACGTATCATTACCACTTAATAAATCACACCATAATGACAACTGTATCGTTGATAACCACGAATACCTTTTAGGTTCATTTTCTACAATATATATGTCTCGTAATAGAGTAAGAAGTTGGGATGAACCTGCATTTACAATCCAAGCTGGTGGAAGACACGCTCCTATCCACCCTCAAGCAAATAAAATGATAAAACAAGAAACAGACAAATTCATATTTGATACTAAGTCTGAATATGAATATAGACGTTTATCTGTAAGAGAGTGTGCAAGGATACAAACTTTTCCAGATGACTTTTCCTTTAAGTACAAAAATTTAGCAGCAGGGTATAAAATGATTGGTAATGCAGTACCTGTTGAGTTATCCAAACGCATCGCTCAAGAAATTTACTGTTCGATACTACCAATAGTTAGTAAAAACATTTAAGAATTAAATCTTGAGAAATACCAACAAGCACTCTTGGTACATTTTGTGGTACAAGCAGAGTTAATAGACTTCAAAATCTTTATTATTAATAAGTTAAACTAGAGACAATAAACTCAAAATCCGTTGCTGGTTAACGGCGTGGGGGGGGTTCGATTCCCCCCCCTTCGGCATGAACAAACTTAGGCTCTGACACTCTCAGAGCCTTTTCATTTTAGCCCAAATCATCCGACCTATTTGTGACACTTATTAAACAATAGTATTCAGTCTGCTGTTAATTATCTTTACTATACTTTTCTGTATTTCGTTTGATGGGTTATTATAGACATCAGACTTAATGATAGAATCTGAAAGCTGTATTATGTGTTTTCTCAAAGCCGAGTATCGTATGTCAACATCATCGCAAAGCTGTCGCCAGTTATCAGTCGTAACATTATCTGGATTAAACTCGCCGCCGACAGACATAGCCAGTTTTTTTTGATATGCCTTTATAGATTGTTGTACATACGAGATCGTAAAAGGGTGCAAGCTGAGGGCGACCTTTCATCTGTGGCGGATATAGCAGAGAAATGTTCTTTGCGTGTGCGTCCGCATTGCCTATCATATAATTGAAGATAAACCATCTTATAAGCATTATTTTGTCCACTGCCGGTTGTTTTGACACCTCAGTAATCAATTTAATACAATCAGAGAAATTTGGACCGCTATCTGTCTCATATTTTACGTGATAAGCATACCCGAGAGCCTGGCAAAAGTCTTCTTGGTGCAGACGGCAGATCTTGCCTTCAATCAAATATCTGTCATACCTCTCTATGAAAAGAGCAGACACCTGCCCTACTTTCCTAATCTCGGTATTGCAGACAGGAAGTCCGCACGCTTCTGCCAGTTTAATACAAAAAAAAGCTCATTCGCTGGCAGACCTTCAAATTTAGGACTAAACGGCTTGATTATATGCGTACTCGGCGAGTTACCGAGCGGTAAGTATAGCTTTTCATTTTCAATTTTGATTGATGTCTTAGCCTGAGCACCTGCCAGAGAGAGGCGATACATGTTGTCGTCTTCCGCAGGTGAAGTTTGATTCAGCTTTTCAATCAGCTGTAGAATGTCTTTATTATTAAGAAATTTATAATTATTATCAGTACCTTCAAGGTCAGGATCAGACGTAATAACGATCGCTCCGGCACATTCGCCGCCGAAACGCTTAAGGAGACCGAATACATTTTCAGATGATATTTTGGTAGCTCTGGAGATAATTTTTCTCTGCTCACCTTCAGGGAGAAGGTTTTCAAAGAATATGCGTGCCTCAGTCCCTTCGAACAGTTTTTCCTTTACAGGCAGGATGAGCGACAGACCATGCAGATTGTAAGCGTCATCGTACTCAAACAGTAAATCAAGACCTGTATTGATAAGGTTTCCGGCTTTGATGTACTCCCCCCCTTTTATCTCGATGAAAACGTTAATGGATTCCACTATTCATCACCAACGTAAATGGAGAGCCCTGCATATTTGAGCAGTTTGAGCACTTTATCAACCTGAGCAGTAGGTTTACCACGCTCCACCTCGGAGACTATGCGGTTTCTACCCCCCCTGCGGCCTCAGCAAATTCTTTCTGATTAAGCCTTGCTCTTCCCTCTTCAGCCTGAGCAGTTGACCTATCTCTTCAATATTTGATATTCTCTTCATATTAGTTACCCTACAGTAACTATAACATCTAAAATTTAAAAAAACAACTACTTAATTACCGTAAGGTAACTGACTCCATTACATAAAAAGAATGAGTGATCTGTACCTAGATTTAAACAAATTTTTCATCTAACCTGAATCTATTTATGAATAGCCATGTCGGCACTTAGTTTACTCTTATCTTTTAGATACTTAAACCCATAAACGGTTTGTAATATTAAGGTAACAATGAAAACTAACACAGATGCTAATAGAGATATTTGTTTTATATATCCTAAAAATGAGAATGCAAATGTACCCATAAAAAGTGAAGATATAAATGACACACCAAACATTTGGAGTGAATGTAAACTATTCAACTTAAATGCTGAAAAGTTCGTAGAAGTATAGAGCTGATTGTTTTTAAAGCCAGAAGAAGGACTTTCTAGAAAATGCTTTCTTATTGCATTTAGCTGCCGAGCTACAAAGACAAAATATAGTCTGTTTTGCAATAACGATAAATAAATTGTATTTGATAGTACAAATACAATTATGCTTAGTAACATTTGAAAAACATAAAAAAAATGTCATTTGGCTCCCCCCCAATAAATTTAAGAATTCCAAACTGGGCTGTCGTAACCGCAGTTGCTAGGGTTGCAAGGAATTTTATAAGACTACTGTGCTTTTCATCGTAAAACCGAAGTTGTTGGTATGATAATTCATATTCTTTATTTAGGAATTCACTTTCCATAACGACCCCCCCAAAACTAAAATGACCATTTCAAAGAACCGGACTGGTCTGTCCTGTATACTTCATTTTTGGTATTGTCTTTGTATCGGCGAATAGCAGTAGAATGTGGAACATTCTCGTGGACACCGCTTTTAGTTGACAATACAGAGTATTTTGCATTGCATTTTTTTGATAAAATCCAAATTGGCGCCATTAATACTTCCATGATGGCTTGCATGCAAGATATCATCACAATAGTTTTTTGTATTATCAGCAATATATTTTAGGTTAGCATCAGAAGCATCACCCGCAAATAGACATTTTCTATCTCCCAATACTGCTTTGATAACAAGTGAAGCATCATGAATTTCTCTTGTCTCGATGGCTGCAATGCTTGAATGAGGCCAATAATTTCGAACTTTATCCCATTTGTTGACCAAAAAGGCTTCTTGAAATCATCTTGCCTGTATGGAGTATATGTCTTTGTACCTTTGTTCTTAAAATGAGTCATTAATGATTCAAATTCCTGCCATTCTTCATACTCAACACTATTGTCTCCACGCCTACGAGTATAGGGACTATAAATAAGGCAGTCTATTGAATAGGCATTATCCTTAAGAAAAGCAAGTCCCGAAAAATGATCTCTATGTTGATGAGTAATAAAAACCCCCCCTCTAAGGTTTTTATTATTAGGCAATAAGTGCTTGTGCTCACTTATATTATGGCAATCAATTAAAAAGGTAGCTCCTGATGACTTTATTACGCTTGCATCCCCCCCACAGCCAACATCTAAATGATGTAATTCACCCATCTCTACCCTCCTTATTTTGAGCCAATACGCAAAGCTCTTTATTGCACTATTGAACATAAAGTATTATTTGATCAACAGTATCAACGTTGTAATAAAGCTCAATTCAGATATTAAACTCAATTAATTTGGTATCAATATTTTCATATTCTTCACATATAACTTGAATCTCAATAGTATGCTTCCCTGCTATTAAAGGGACAATCATATATTCATCATCAAATACCATGCATCTTGTATGGAGCAAACTATCGATTTTCACTGTAATTTTATTTCCATCCAGCTTTGTCCACCATTTCAGATTAACAGGGTGAATATCTGGCAAATTAAAATTGGGTCGAGCAGCTAACGCCTCAAATTTATTTAACCCATTTACGAACCCTAATGAGGCTTGTAATCTTGCAAGTGGTGAACCCTGCTCCTTTATCTTTTTGTTATATTCAGCTTGAGCACTGTCTACAGGGTTTAATGGAATGGGACTTTTGGGTTCATTAGGTTCGTCGCTATTTTTATAGATAAGAACCCCCCCCTCTGGAAATTCTATGTCTATGTACATATTATTTGCTTTACTAGAACCCTTATTGGAAACTTCAATGGTCAAAGGGACAGAATAATTGTTTATTTTATAAGATTTTGCAAGTTCATCGTTATATTTTTCTAACTGATCTTGGCTTGGAATAGAGTTATTATATATATCTATATCTTCCTCAGAAATATATTCCAACAGATGATCTTCGATATCACTTAGTTTTAATGTAGTAGGCATTTCGACCTTTTCATAAGAATTAAAATTATCATCAATAACTAGAGGTGCTATTTCTAGCTCTATGACTGGTTTCTTTAAAGATATCTTCGATTCAAGATCTATTATTTTTTCTCTCAGTTCTCTATTTTCTTTGCTAAGTATTGTCAACTCCTTTGAAAGAGCTTCCTCAGCACCTGCTTTGTCTCCCCCCCTAATCCATCCTATGCCAGGTTTTTGCATAATTTGCTTCATCAATGAGATTGAAACATTTTTTTTATAAGCTCATCCTTAGTTTCCCAAAATTGAGCCATTTTTGAATTGTCTAACACCAGTTTTCGAAACTCATTAATTTCTGAAAGATCATCATCTCTCTTCCCCCCTTTGGCAATGACACTGTGTCCTTCATCACAAATGCAAGAACTGGAATTTTTTTTCTCTAATGCATACTCATACTCTTTTTGGGTAAAGCTTATGCCCTCCGAAGTTTTTGATCCGTATCTTAACCCTAAAACTAAAATATAATAATCACTCACTTCAATGGTTCTTCTTATGATTTCCCACTGATCTTCGTCTTCAGCACTAAACATTTCCATACCAATAGGAATATGATACATCTCTAATATAGCCTTAATGATACTATCTCTTTCTTCTACTAAATCAGAGTAAGTTGAACTCAGGAACACTTGATATTTCGTTGATTTCAAGATGCCTCCTTACGTTTTCTTGAGCCCTAAAATCAAACTACCACACGTTTTTGTGTAGTCCATATACACAAGGTATAATTCACCTCAATTAATGTCAACTATTTAAGAGAACGTTATCACATAAAAGATTAGGAAACCGGAGACCAGATCACTAATTAAATCGTGAGCTTGACGGTATTTTTGGCGGTATTTTCAAAATATTGCTGATTAGATATTAAGTATTATAAATAATTTATAACTACTTATCGATTTCCCCCCCCTTTTGATTTTAGATTATTAATCGTTTATTGAACCTCATTCTTTTTTCTCCTGTGGCGTGAAAAAAAACTGTAAAAATGCCTTCACATAATTAATATTGACAATGAAATAAATTTATGTGAACTTACGCTCAAAATCTTATTCTTTTTTATCTATCGGGAGAACCATATGGCGAAAAATATTCAGCACTATATGCGGGTGCTTCACAGAGATATAGGCTTCTTTGTTATTGCTCTCACAGTAATCTACTGTGTCAGCGGAATAATACTTACATACGAAAAAAACAAACTTCTTGAAAAGTGAAAGGCAGATAAAACAACAGCTTGCCCCCCCTGAGCTGCCGCCGATGATGATCGCCAGAGTCGTAAGAGACAGAGGTTTCAGGATAGTTAATTTTGAAAATGGTTTAGTTTTCTTCGAAGGGATGCACACCAGAGGGTCTTACAACACCATCAACGGCGAACTGCAATACATCGGCATGACGTACCCACGTATCATCGAGATGTTCAACTCTCTCCATAAAACCCAAAATGAGAATAAAGTTCATATTTTTACAGTGGTATATAGTGTTTTATTGTTCTTTTTGGCCGTGTCTTCATTTTTTTATGTATAAACCCAACAGCAGAGTGCTTAAACGTGGAATAATCATTTCCATCTTAGGTGTTATCGCCTCCGCTTTAATGCTGATGCCGTTCGCATAGCATCGTAACAATATGTTTTTCTTATTAGCAGAGTCAGGTATAATTGCACATGGATAAATATTTAGAAGTAAGCAAATATATCAATTGGGACGAACCAATTATTCTGAACAAGGCGAATGAGCTTTTGTGTGCCGACACCAACGACACTATCAATGCTTGTTTTGAGTTTGTCAGGGATGAGATTTTTCATAGTAACGACCATAAAATGAACCCTGTAACTGTCATCGCATCCGATGTACTAAAATACAAAACAGGATACTGCTATGCCAAAAGTCACCTGCTTGCCGCACTATTACGTGCAAACAATATACATACAGGGCTTTGTTATCAAAGGCTGACAGTCAATGACGACGGAAGTGGTTCAAAATACTGTTTACATGGGTTAAATGCTGTCTATTTGGAGAATTCTGGCTGGTACAGACTTGACCCAAGGGGGGGTAACAAAGAAGGTGTTAATTCTCAATTCTCTCCGCCCAAGGAACAAGTAGCCTTCCCCCCCATTCGGTTTAAAGGTGAGAAAAATTTTCCTGAAATTTGGTATGAACCGTTAAAGATCATCACAGATATTCTTGAATTATACAAAGACTATGCAGAAGTCGCCGAAAATCTACCTGATGTAGAGATAATATCCCCCCCATAAAATGAAAAACCCCCCCACCGATTTCTCAGCAGGGTCTTTCACACTTCTTAACGCCAACTTGTTTCATTGACTATGTATCTTAACACAAAATTTTAATATTAAAATCCATTTTTCTAACTATTGTTAATTTTCCCTTATCAAAAGCCCTGACTGATACCGAAGAACTCAGGCCAAACGATAAGAATAATCAGTATCGCTGCCTGTATAGCGATAAACGGTATCACCCCCCCTCGGTAAATATGCGTTGTCTTGACCTCAGGCGGAGCAACCCCCCCTTTCAGATAGAAAAGACTGAATCCGAACGGAGGCGTGAGAAACGATGTCTGCAGGTTCATGGCAATCAGTATAGCAAACCACACAGGGTTTATCCCGATAGTCTCTGAAATAGGCACAAGGATTGGCACGATAATGTATGATATCTCGATAAAATCGATGAAGAATCCAAGAACCATAATAGCCAGCATGGAGAGGATCAGAAAGCCCCCCCATTTCTCGCCCGGCAGCCCCCCCATCATAAATTCCTCTACGAGCATATCACCGCCGGTGTAAGTGAAAACCATGGAAAAAGCCGTAGCACCCACGAGGATACCGAAAACCATAGCTGTAACCTTCACTGTTTCAAGGGAGGCGTCAAACATCATCCTGAACGAAAACTCTTTATACATGACAGCGAGGATTATAGCACCTACACCACCGACAGCAGCAGACTCGGTAGGTGTTGCAACACCGCCGAATATAGACCCCCCCAACACCAGCAGGATAAGCACAAGCGGCGGAACAATAGCCTTAAGAGCAGTGAATACCTGCTGAGCTTTGTTACCCGTCACCTCTTCCAGCTTGATAGGCGGTGCGGCATCCTTCTTCACAAAGGAGTACGCAAGGATATAGATTATATAAGCACCGACAAGTGCAAGCCCCCCCGGCCACACAGCAGCCTGAAACAAGTCACCCACTGGAACCTGAAAAACGTCACCGAGTATGATAAGCACGATCGAAGGCGGAATAATCTGCCCAAGTGTCCCTGCCGCACAGATAGTACCTGTGGAGAGCTTATTGTCGTAATTATACTTGATCATAACGGGGGGGAGTGATATCACCCCCCCCATAGCAACAACAGACGCACCAACCACCCCCCCTGTGGAGGCCGCAAGAAGAGCCCCCCCCACAAGAACGGTACTTATCGCGAGTCCACCCCCCCTGAGCTCACCAAACAGAAAACCCATAGATTCAAGGAGTTTTTCCGCCAGATTAGCTTTTTGCAGGATGATACCCATGTATATAAACAATGGAATAGCCATAAGGATCGTATTATTCATGATGGCAAATATACGGTGTGGCATAAAGGCGAACATAGTCTTACCTATTTCAAAGCCTTCAATGATAGTGCCGCCGTATTGCAGGGACTCAACTATCCCGGCAAGCATACCGAAAACAACAGACACAGCTCCGAATGTAAAAGCAACAGGGTAGCCGAACAGCAGCATCAGAAGTGCTGCGAAAAACATTATAATTCCTATCATTTTACACTCTCCGAACTATCTATCTTTTCATTATTAAACTTATTAATAATGTTGAAATTCTTTACTATTGTGCCGATACTGCAGAATACCAGCAGAAAAAACGAAGCAGGAACGAAAGCCTTTATGATCCACCTGTGGGTAAGTCCACCCGGATCTCCGCTTATCTCGTGAGTATTATATGCCTCAAGGACGAAATCGATTGAACCGAAAGCGATTAGAAATGAGAAAGGGATTAAGAAAACTATAGTCCCCCCCACAAGGTTAATTATAGCTTTGGTCTTCGGGTTCAAGTTGTCGTAGATAACATCCACACGAACGTGTCCGTCCGCTTTCAGGGCATATGATATACCTATAAGGAAAACAACAGAAAAAATATGCCACTCAAGCTCCTGAAATGCTATAGAGCCTGTCTTAAAGAAGTACCGCATGATAACGTCATAAAAGACATTGACCATCATAAGGATCATCAAAGTCCCTGTTATGTAGCCCAACCAGTCTGCAAAACGATCAAAAAATCTCTCTAATTTAATTAACATAAAAATAACCCTTAGTATTAATATCAAAAAAACAAAGAAAAGGCTGACTAAATGTTTTACACATATAATCAGCCTTTGTCATTATAATACCATCAGATATTATTTAACGTTATCTTTAAGATAGTCGTAGTCAGACATTTTTGTCCACTCTCTTACCTTCTTCTGATAAGCAGCCTGTGAAGCAAGAATCTCTTTAAGCAGTGGGTTGCCCACTGACTTCTCTTTGAGGAGTTCAGCGTTAGCTTTTTTCATAGCATCCATAACAGGCTTAGGGAATGTCTTTATCTTAATATTAGGATACTCTGTGGCTATATCAGCCCAAGCCTGAGCAGACATATGATAGTTCTGGATATACATGTCGTATGCAGCGAGTCTCATAGCATTCTTAAGAATAGCTTTGTTCTTATCGGAAAGCTTGTCGAACTTCTTAGTGTTCACTAGGAACTGAAGCTCTGTAGCAGCTCGTGCCATCCTGTGTAGTAGTAAGGAGCTATCTTGTGGAAGCCCATCTTGATATCCATACCGGGGGGGCCAACCCACTCAAGAGCATCGATTGTACTACGCTCAAGAGATGTGTAAAGCTCACCCGGTGCGATGTTTGTCACTGCAAGACCAAGCTTGGCAAGCACTTCACCTGCGAATCCGGGGGGGATTCTCATCTTAAGCCCCCCCTGAAGATCCTCAAGTGAGTTGATCTCTTTTCTGAACCATCCGCCCATCTGGTTTCCTGTGTTTCCTCCAGGGAATGACAGAACCTTATGAGGAGCATAAGCTTTCTGCATCAGCTCCATACCGCCGCCATAATAGAACCAGGCGTACTGCTCAGGTGTTGTCATACCAAACGGCATAGTAGTAAGAGGGAGAAGATTGATGTCTTTACCCTTCCAGTAGTAAGAAGCAGAATGAGCCATGTCGTACTGACCCAGCTTAACCATATCAAGAACACCAAAAGGCGACTTGTGCTTGTTGGAAGCGTCGATACGGATAACAAAGTTACCGCCGCTCATCTCTTCTACCATCTTCGCCATACCTGTAACCGCATCTGTAAACGGAGCAAGAGTCGGTCCCCCCCATGTCATAGCGAGTTTCCAGCGAACTTTTTGTTCTGCGGCTTGTGCTGTAACTGCGAAAGTGAGCATAACAGATAGAGCAACGAGCAGCATTCTAGTAAATTTCATAATTCCTCCTTACGATACATTAAGCAATTGAGCTGTATTTTAGCTTACATTTAATTCTAAAGTTCATAACAAGCTCAATCAACACAATGGTTGTTAAAGGACGTATTATGTCATTAACGGAAGCTGAGAAAAATAAACGGAAAAATGGTAAGACCAATAGAATTTACTTGATACCCAAATGCTGCTTAAGGCTCTTAAGCAGACGCCTGCTCACGGGGGGGACATTTTTACTCCCTGAGGTCAAGAGCTCGGCAGCCCCCCCGTTGTCGAGCAGTTTTATCTCTTTTATACGGTCAAGATTCACCATATATTGTCTGTGGCAACGGAAAAGGTCTGTACGTTCCTCCAGCACCTTCAGGGTGAGATCCGTTAGACAGCTCTTCCCCCCCTCTGATACCACATGAACGCCTGTAATATCTGATACTATATAATCAACCTCATCCAGATCAATGAGCTTAATAAGGTTATTTAAACTGCATGGTATCTTTTTGAGTTGCGGGATATTGTAGTTCGGAAGACTGTCCTGAGTTAAAGCCTGATGGATTCTGGAAACTGTCTGGCTCAGGCGTTTGGGCTCAATAGGCTTAAGCAGATAATCAAGGGTATCAGCTTCAAAAGCTTTGATTGCATATTCATCATAAGCAGAGACAAAAATAACAAGCGGCACTTCCGACTGTTCCAGCATACTGAGCATATCAAACCCGTTCATACCCGGCATTTGTATATCCAGAAACAGTATATCGGGTGAATGCTCCCTGACGGCTTTAACACCCTCAACGGCATTTTCGCACTCTTCTACTATATCAAAGCAGTCAAAACTGCTCAGCTGGTGCTTTAGTTCCTGTCTTGCATAAGGCTCATCGTCTACGATAATAGTTTTATACATCAATGCCTGCCTCGTTTATAGGCACAGTCACTTTAACAGTTGTCAGCTCCCCCCCTTTCACACAGCTGACCTCCAGCCCGTAACTCTGCCCCCCCCACATGCTTTTTATACGCTTATCCACTATAGCCAGACCCAAACCTTCCGAATTGGCTAGGCTGACAGATTCGTCGAACGACCCTGCGTTGTCCTGCACCTCTATGACTGCATTTAGGTTATCCCTATACCCTCTGACTACTATTTCAAGCCCTCCCATTACATTCGACATACCGTGTTTGATAGCATTCTCCAGAAGCGGCTGGAGTGTGAAGCTCGGGATTTTAATATGCATAAGGCTGGGGGGGTCTATATCGATTTTAACATTTAAATGTTTTTCAAACCTTGCTTTTTCAATAACCAGATATGAATTGACATGATCAAGGTCCTCATCCAGTCTGGAGGTCAGATGCTGCCTCTTGAGATTCTTCCTGAACATATTTGACAAGTGCTGAATCAGCTCTATAGCCTTATCAGGTGAAACACGGGTCACAGACAATATGGTATTCAGTGTATTAAATAAAAAAATGCGGATTTATCTGAGCATGCAGCAGCTTAAGCTCGGATTCGACAAGCAGTGTCTTCTGGTCGGCATATTTTGCAATAAAAAGCTGAGTAGACAGCAGGCTGACAAGACCTTCACCGAAGGATTTGTTAATATTCAGGAATCGCTTAGATTTCGATTCGAAAAGCTGTATAGTTCCGATGAGTTCGCCGTCAACCTGTAGAGGTATGACGAGAACAGAGTTCAAAGGGCAGTCCTTTTTGAGAGCACATTTAAAAGGTTCGTTCACACCATCGAGAAATATCACCTTTCTGGTTTGTATAGACTCCATAGTTGACGGTGATGTCACAGGTGAACCTACCTTGTGATGGTCACCCCCCCCTCACCTTCAAATGCGAGGATATTCTCCTGATCCGTAACGGCAACTGCACTGACACCTATCTCTTTTTTGAGAAGTTTAGCCAGTTTGACGGGGGGGAAATCCTCTGTCAGCCCTTTTGAAAACAGATGTATGCTCTTATCTGCCACCCTGAGAGCCTTTTTGGAAAACAAAGCACCATACTCATCCACCATACTCTTCTGGTCGCCCAAGATACTTATAAACAGTGCCGAACCAAAAGAGTTCGACAGCATCATAGGCAGGGCGATAATCTGCACAAGTGCAAGTGCCTCTGAAAACGGCTGAGCAACAATGAGAATAATCAGCATCTGGATAGCTTCACTTATGAATGTAACAACAAACGCCAGCTTATATGAATATAATTGATCACCCTTGCCGTTCTTTACGTAATAATAATGAAACAACCCCCCCGCTATCAGACCTTCCGCAGTAGTGGATAAACCACATGCTATATCCGTGAATCCGCCCATCATATATCTGTGAATACCGGCTGTCAGGCCAACAGCACCGCCCATTACAGGTCCGCCTATGAGACCTGCCATAACAGCACCTATGGCACGAGTATTGGCAAGTGCATCATGTATAGGCAGCCCCCCCATATAACTGCCGAATATCGTGATACTTGAAAAGAATACATATGTGAACAGAAGATCACGGGTACGCTGGCTGGAGCTTAAAACCGTCTTAAAGCCGGATGTTTTACTGTATAGATACGCAATAACAGCAAAGACAGCCATTTGTTGTAATAGTGCTATAAACAGACTCATAGCCTATATTAAAAATAGTTTTAAGCCAAAATACAAGTTAATAATGGTATAAGGCAGTATATGAAATTAAACGGTTAAAAATAAAATTGTTTAACATATACAACAATACGCATTTATTATTATATAACAAAAATTTAAATCAATTCAGGGATATAAATAAAGCTTGCTTTATAAAGATAAATAATCTTTAATTATCTTATTACCAATCACTCTTTGAAGTAAAAATATTATGGAAAAAAAATTCGAAACAAGACCGGTTTAGTTGTCATTATCAGCATCCTTTTGATTGCAGGCTTCATTATAACAAACTTTCTCAGCTATAGTGCGGCTAAGCAGACATTGCGTGATAATATAATCAATACTTCTCTCCCTCTGACAAGAGATAACGTCTATACCGAAATTCAGCGTGATATCATGCTGCCTGTTTATGTGGCATCCCTTATGTCTAATGATACATTCCTCAAGGACTGGGTTCTGGATGGCGAAAACGATTCCGAGGTTATCAGCAAATATCTGGGTGAGATAAAGAGAAAATATGATTTCTTTACCTCATTCTTCGTCTCTGAAAAAACAAAGAATTATTACTATCACGACGGTATCCTGAGAAAAATCTCCAAAGACATAAAGCATGACGATTGGTACTTCAATTTTATAAAAAAAACACGTCCCTTACGAACTGACGGTGGACACTAACGAAGCTGCAAACTATGCATTGACCATATTCATAAACCATAGAGTTTACGACTTTAATAATAATCTACTTGGAGTCACAGGCGTAGGGCTTGATCTTGAAAGGATAACAAATCTCCTTTCAGCATACAGAGTTAAGTATAATCGGAACATATACCTTGTCGACAAATACGGACTTATTAAAGCTCACCATAATAAAGACCTTGTGGAGATAGCCAACATAAGACTTATGGACGGGATAAAAGATATCGCAGAAGAGATACTCACTATAGGGCATAATTCCGTCAATCTGGAATTCGACGAAGGTAACACGCACATTCTGCTGACTAAACGCTATATCCCTGAGCTTGACTGGTTTTTAATCGTTGAGCAGAACCAGAACAAAGCTATTGAAAACATTTGGTTCAACTTTATCAAAAGCACGGCTCTGGGAATGCTTGTATCATGTATTGTTCTGCTGATAATCGTGTCATCTGTGAATTATTACAACTGCAGACTGGAAAAACTTGCCATAACAGACGAGCTGACAGGCAGTTATAACAGGCGTGAATTCGGCCGCATCTTCGAAAAAGCCGTGGCATCTTATAAAAAATCAGGGATGGATTTTTCCGTTATGCTTGTTGATATAGATAATTTTAAAGTTATCAATGATTCCAAAGGGCACAATGTAGGGGGGGATGAAGTCATACAGTCAGTCACGAGGATATGCAACAGCTGCATCAGAGAGAACGACCTCATGGCAAGATGGGGGAGGTGATGAATTCATATTCCTCATCTATGGCGATATAGAAATAGCAACATCCATTGCAGAAAGGATAAAAACGCAGATTATGAAAGATGAAGATCTCGCAGAAATATTAGAGAAGGATTTTACAGTCACCTTAAGCATCGGCATAAGTAAATACATTATAAATGACACGGAAGACAGCATCACTCTCAGGGCAGACGGAGCACTCTATCAGGCAAAAGAGAACGGCAGAAACACATTTGTAGTCGCCGACTAATCAACAACCTCCAGACGGAGACTCCCCCCCCTCATAAACCGTAAGTAGATATCGTTTCGGAAAATTGTTTATACACTTATCCGGTGAATGAAGATAATCAACAGAAACCCCCCCCAGCTCGTTTGCTATGTTCTGCAGTGTAAATATGTCCGGCACTCTGACACCCGTAATATAATTACTGAGCCTAGACGGCTGGATATTCAACAAATTTGCAAACTCAACCTGATTATAACCGGCACGCCTTATCTCAGCCTTTATCTTCTGTCCTAATTCAACTGCTCGTTTTTCATACCCGACTATTACCATAACCTGCTCCCTTACATGTCTCAAATTACATATGTAACATGTATTTACTATAATGTATCAACATGGTATAATATATTTATAATATATGCAATAATTTGCAAGGTGTCAACAAATATAACATATGCAACAAAATACTATTTCGGCTCGGCTTAAACAATTAAGAAATGAGCTCAGGCTTTCACAAACTGATTTCGGTAAAAAGATCGGCAAGAATTACCACTCTGTCATGAGGTGGGAGCTGGGTAGAGTCGTCCCCCCCCTTCAAACGTTCTCATGCATATTTCGGAACTGTTTAACGTAAATATCAACTGGCTCAAAAACGGTGACGGTGAAATCTTTTATAATACAAACTCGAACAATGTCTCCGACAAAGAAAATGTCTCATACGTCACAGAGCAACCGGCAAAATTCGGGATACCGTTCTTTAACAATCCCCCCCTCAGTAATCATAAAATGAACATCAACGAACCAGATTTATATATATCTGTTCCTGAAACCGAAGAGTGCTATTTCGCTGTCAAAGCTCCCGAGAACTCCGCCGCTCCAGTACTTCGCAATGATATAGTTTTTTTCGCAAAACCTGAATACACACTCACTGATAGTTTATACATTATAAGAGACAGCTACAATGATGTCCTGATCAGATGGTACAGCACAAAGCTCGATCTCTGGTACTCCAAAAGACCTGAATACGCAGATATACCAAATAGAGACATTTGCGTTTTAGGTATACTCAAAAAGATAATACGAGACATCAGCATATAACATCAGGTGGCTTAATGAAGTTTATTAATCCCGGTTTAAAATTTAAAATACTGGCTCTGATTATGATTTTCATCTCTATATCTACGTTTATACTGATCATCAGCACATATTATAAATTACGCAATGATATCTACAGCAAAAATAATGAGGTTTTCCAGACCTTTATCAATACCTTCTACAGCGAACAGGATATCATAATCAAAAAAAATATTCCATGTCGCTGGATATTCTTTTTGAAAATAAATAATACTGGATGCATTCAAGCAAAGAGACAGGAAAAAAAACTGAAACGGCACGTTGATGAACTTTACAACAGCCGCCTGAAGCACTTTTACAGCATAGAACAGTTTCACTTCCACACTCCGCCTGCGAAAAGCTTCTACAGAGTGCATGCCCCCCCATCGAAGTATGATGACGATCTTTCACTATTCCGTAAGACGGTCTTGCTGGCTAACAGGGATAAGAATATGGTTACAGGTTTGGAGCTTGGGCGTGCTGGTCTTGGTCTGAGGGTCGTTAAGCCTGTATGGTACAACTATGACTATCTGGGAACAGTGGAGCTGGGCGGAAACATCGAAAACCTGCTCTCCACACCTGCCAATTCAACAGGTGTTGAATACGCCGTAGGTATATTCATAAGGTCGTTAAAAAAAATCCCGATTCTTCTATCAGGCAGTCAATAAATATACCTATAAAGATATGCACGTGTATAACTACTCGTCGAAACATATGAAAACCATAATAACGTCAGGGTACATGGACAGAGAGAATGAAATACTCCATCTGCAAAACAGATATTTCATGGTTAAGAAGATTCCGATGAAGGATTATTCGTCCGAAAAGATTGGATATTTCCTCCTGAGCAGGGACACGACAAAAGAAGTTTTAGCCATGAAGCAGGAGCTGACCAAGCAGGTTATAATCATCTTCTCATACGCTATAGCCACTGTCATCCTTCTCACTCTGGTATTGATCAAACTGATATTCAACCCGCTGGAGAAGATAACCAACCATATCTCTTCGGTGAAGACAGACAGAGCTCTCCCCCCCATAAAGCCGATCCATATCACGGGCAACACGGAAATAGCTATGCTGGCACAAGCTTATAATATCCTTAGCCAGCGGCTGGCAGAGAGTTTCGAGCAGATTAATAATCAGATGCATGAAATACAGGTGATCAACACCAGCCTCGAAAAACGAGTTCAGAAACGAACCACTCAGCTGGAAGAGACCAACACAAGGCTTACAAACGCTCTTGAAGAGATCCAGTTGTCGAACGAAGCAAAGAGTGAATTTCTGGCGAGTATGAGCCATGAAATCCGAACACCTATGAATGCAGTCCTAGGACTCAGTTACCTTATCATGCAGACGGAGCTGTCCAGCAAACAGTATGATTATGTCAATAAAATAAGGAATTCCGCAAACCTTCTTCTGGAGATTATCAATGATGTACTGGATTTTTCAAAGATAGAAGCAGGCAAGCTTGAGCTGGAGATAGGCCCTTTTAATTTCAAAGAAGATCTGATGAAGCTGTCCAGCATGCTGGAGGTCTCACTAAATGAAAAAGATGTAGAGCTGAAAGTTGATATAGATGAAAAAATCCCCCCCGACTACCTTTTCGGTGATTCCCTGAGGATAACTCAGGTTATAAACAACCTCGGAACAAATGCCACAAAATTCACTGAGCAGGGTACTATCGATATCAAAGCTAAGCTTCTGACTAATAACGAAACCTATGCAAAAGTTCAGGTGACGGTATCGGACACGGGGGGATAGGCATCCCTGCCGATAAGATCCCTATCCTCTTCGATTCTTTCACTCAGGTAAAGAGGCAGAATCAAAAGAAGGTTGGAGGCTCAGGTCTTGGACTCTCTATCACTAAAAAGATATTGGACGCTATGGATTCAGACATATCGGTCGAAAGTACCGAAGGGGGGGAAGGTTCTGTATTTACATTCACCCTTACACTGGAGATAGCTCAGAAGAGTGACCTTGAAAGCTCAGAAACCGAGAGCCGTGTCTTTTATCATAAAAGAATCTTAGTATGCGAAAATAAGGTAAACCACTCACTAAACATCCCTGCTTATTTCAGAGAACATCTAGCTGACGTACTAGCCGTGAAGGATCAAGCCCAACTGATCAGGCAGATAAAAAAACAATATAGACTGCAGCGGACAGCTCCTCTTTGATCTTATTGTTATTGATAAGCAGGTTGTCGATGAATTATTTTTCGATACCCTCGCATCTCACGATGCCATCAGTGGAATATCTTTAACTCCCATACTCATAATCTGCGATAACAACAATATCTCCGACTCCATAGACCCAAATAAGAGGTTTGCAAGACTATACACAACCACTTACAATAATTTCTATGAGGCTATCCCAGTCCTATATGCCGACATGCAGAACTACGATAATAATCTCCAGCCAAACCTTGACTGCTTTAAACCACGCAAGCAGAACAGAATCGACCTGAAAGTTCTGATCGTCGATGACAACGACTTAAACCTGCAGGTTATCACTGAGTTCATGGATATACTAGGGCTCAGCTATAAAACTGCTCAAAGCGGCTACGACGCCATAAAAATGCTGAATGAAGAAGAGTATGATATAGTATTCATGGATATCATAATGCCCGAAATGGACGGCATCACCACCACAAAACACATCCGCAGAGGCTCTCTGAATAAGAATGTGCCGATATATGCCCTGTCCGCAAGCTCCATGCCAGAAGATCTTGAAAAATGCCGCAATGTGGGGGGGATGAACGGTCATATAGCAAAACCTGTCAAGCTGCAGGATATCACCCTCGCACTGAAAGACAGCAACAATGATCTCAAAATTGGCGAAATAAAACAGAGTGACAGCCATGACTACCCTATTCCGCAATCCAGCGAACCCTTAAACACGGATCTCGGTCTATCTTATCTGAACGGCAACAAAAAAACTTTATCACGAATTACTCATTAAATATCAACAGGAATACAGTGATATTGAGATCAAAGCAGAAGACTTCACATCACCTGAAAGCTATCATGCAGAAAAATCTTTTTCCACACTATAAAAGGAGTAGCTAGAACAATAGGTGCAAACCGACTATGTACTGCATCCGAAACTATAGAGAAGATGATTGATAACAAAGAAATAATCTCTGCAACCGAAGAGCTGGAAGAGTTCAAAAGATCAGCGGCTGAGATTAATAAAATCCTTACTGAGTTTATTAATAACGGCTACGAATAGGAATTTTTTTTCTTACCTCCGTCATCTTTACCTACGATATATCTTATTGACATAAAAGTATTCTTTTTGCTAAGCCTCTTTGGCATCCCCCCCCTTGCTTTTATATCCATACAAAGCTACAGGAGGAAAAAAAATGTTTGATTTTAAACTTTTCACCCAGACTGAAGAAGAGAGGATAAAGCAGTTAACAGGCATCGCGAACCTGCATATATCTATTGCCAGAGAGCTTATGAACAGTGAACGCCCCCCCCTGTCCAGAGCAGAGATGGAAAGTATGCTGGAGCTTCTGATAACAGCAAACGAAGCAAAACATTTAGCACAAAAGATCAAAACAAATGTTGAAACTGAGGAATCTGCGTGATATTCTGCCTTATTATTTTTTTAATGAGGTATAGAAGATGAAGAAGCTGTTTATCCCACTTATTGTTTTAGTTTTTGTAGGTGTCGTCATATCGTTTGCTATTATGCCAAGCACACCTGCGGCAACTAAAAAGCTACAGGCTGAGATCAATTCAGCTATAAACGACGGAAAGACAGTCTTCCTTCAGCTCAGTTCGTCAGGCTGTGTCACATGCCGCAAAATGAAGCCCGAGGTCGCAAAGGCTGTCTCAGGTTATAACGGTAAATCGTCAGTATCCATAATAAATATTGATGTAGACTCTCATTCATCCTTAGCTTCACAGTACGCTGTCTCCGGTGTACCCACTCAGATAATACTCGACAAAAACGGCAAAGAAGCATTCAGGAACATGGGTTACATGTCATATGATAATATTAAATCTGTCATAAACAGAGTTATTAATAATTGATTTTCATACTAACAGACCTAAACAATATCACTTCCTAAACAGTAATATTTCTTATTGGTAATATTCACATTAATTGAATATTTAAATAATTGGAAATAGGACTATCTTTATCGTATATTTAGCGTGTTAATTAAGCATTGCTCTTTTCTTTTTTTTGCTGTAGGTAACAATTTAGCGTAATAGGAACAAGATGGAACAAGAAACTACTATTTTAAATTTGATTAAAGAGAATAATGTAATTACCCTCTTTCAGCCTGTTGTGAGTCTGAGAGATAAAAGGGTAATTGGATTTGAAGCTTTATCAAGGGGGGGTATATGTTCGAATACGGGGGGGCGTGTCATAAAACCGCTTGAGCTTTTCAGTATGGCTCGTTCTGCCGGCTGTGACATGGAGCTTGATAATCTATGCCGTAAAGTTGCGTTAACTTCCTTCAAATCGATTCAGAACTATAATGAATACATTCTTTTTCTTAATCTGGATACCTCGGTAATCAACAATAAAGACGAAAACTCCAAGATAAAAACCATAGAACTTACTGATGAACTCGGGCTTGACTATTCATCCATCTCACTTGAGATTGTCGAGTCGAAAATCGATAATGAAGCGACCCTTGCCGAGTTTGTGGAGCACTACAGACGCCTTGGATACTATGTATCCCTGGACGATTTCGGAGCTATGCACTCAAATATGAACCGTATAGTCTCCTCTAAACCTGATATTATAAAGATAGATATGGACCTCATCCGCAACGTTTCCGTGAACTATTATCAGCAGTCTATCATCAGTTCTATCATAGATCTGGCAAGAAAGACGGGTGCCCTGACCCTTGCGGAAGGTCTCGAAACACCTGAGGATATCATTAAATGCTACGAGCTGGGTATCGATCTGTATCAAGGGTTTTATTTCTATAAACCTGCGTAGATATATACTCCAATTTTCCGTTTATCTTAGCAAAAATAGATTATCTCGTGCTTATGATAAAAAACAGACTCAAAGAGAATGTCCTCATCAGAAAGAACCAGCACTCAGGCTTTGATTTCATAGTCGATCTGCTGATTCGTGACAGTGAAGAAAAGACATTCGAAGAGTATAATAAATACCTGCAAAAGCATATAAAACACTTTGCAGAGATCGAAAGAGTGTTCCTACTGGATGAAACTGGGCAGCAAACCACTGAATCCATCAACAACATAGGAAGCATCTCAAAGAAGTGTAAATCCTTCTTAAAGCTGTATGAAAATCACTCGGATCACTCACTGAAAGAGTATTTTTACTACCTCGAAAGATAGACTCGGATAAGTTTTATACCGACACTTACCTTTCCAACGCAACAGGCAGAATCCTGCGTATAATGTCAGTGAAAGTGAAACTGAAAAGTGCAGACTATATACTCTGTGTCGAGTTTGTCGATAGTGCCGCAGACAACTATAATCTCAAAAAGGTCGGTGGTTAATCCTATGAACTCAACAACCACATCAATCATACACAGAATTATACGTGAAGAATCGATATTAATAGAGTTCCAACCCATAGTGAGCCTGAAGCTTAAAAAGACGGTCGGCGTTGAGGCTCTCGCAAGAGGAATTCACCCCCCCGAAAGCGGTAAGATAATACCCCCCCCTATTCAGCTCTTCAGCGATGCAACTAACAACAATATGACAGTGGAGCTTGACCGACTTTGCAGAAAAAAAGCGATGATAGAATTTGCAAAATACAAATATTCGGAAGAAATTGTTCTGTTCTTGAATTTTGATCCTGCGGTTCTTGACAGTATTCACTCAACAGACAAGTCATGGACGAAGATATTCGCAGATGAAGCGGGGGGGCTCGACTATAACAATATCGCAGTAGAGATCACTGAATCTCAGATCGACAACAACTATAAACTCGAGCAAATATCAGAAAAATACTCAAATCTCGGCATGTTCGTTGTGCTTGATGATTTTGGGGGGGCACTGCACTCAAACCTTAACAGGCTTATCATCTCCAAACCAGACATCATAAAGATAGACAGACAGCTCATACACAATGTGAGTGAAAGCTATTACCAGCAGTCGATCATTAAATCTATTATAGATTTAGCAAAAAAAGATCGGATCTCTGACACTTGCGGAAGGGGGGGTAGAGAATAAAGAGGACGTTCTTAAGTGCCACGAGCTTGGTGCTGATCTCTTCCAGGGTTTCTATTTTGCCAGACCTCAGAGCGTTGAACGTTTGGAAACTTTTCAGACAAAAACGACTATGGATATGATCTCTTATGACATCAAGACCTATATGTCGGATAATATAGACAAAAAGAAGAAACAGCATAGTAAGTTTGAAAAAGTATTCAATGAGATAATGAACTATATAACTGATTGCGATGAGTGCTGCTTCAGAGAAAAGATAAAGGAAAGTGTCAAAAATTACAAAGATATAGAGTGCATCTACGTTTTAAATGAGCATGGAATACAAATTGGCGAAACTGTCTGCGGTTTCGATCTGGATTTCGCAGATAATAACCTTTTCCACCCGTCCAAAGCTGAGACTGACCACTCATTGAAAGAGTATTTTTACTACATCAACAGTCTGAATCTGAGCACTTATTATACCGACCCGTATATCTCACTGGCAACCGGAATACTCTGCCGCACCATGGCGAGAAAATTCTCATGTAGGGACAAGAACTATGTTCTTTGCATAGATTTCATAGACACCAACTACTGCCAGCTATTTTAGTAAGACAGACAGCCCTGAATTATCCCAAGCTTTGCCATATGATCACGCAGTTTCCGCTCAAATCCACCTTTGTTTTCAGGCCAGTCAGGAGCAATGAGAGTATCCCCCCCTGCGGCATCTCCGACAATACGTGAAACCACAACACCTTCATTAAGTATACCCAGCAACTCTGCAAGTATATCTATATACTCATCCTCCGTAAGCATACTCACCTCGCCTGCCTCATACATATCTGCGAGCTTCGTCCCCCCCTTCACCACATGCAGATGATGGAACTTGACCGAGTGGATGCTCAGCTCATTAATCATTCTGACCGAATTTATCATATCCTCTCTTGTATCACCCGGCAGACCGAGTATCAGGTGAGCACAGGTTTTTATATTATACCTGTGAGTCATTTCTACTGCGTCTATAAAATCCTGAACCGAGTGCCCCCCCCTGTTGATATCCATAAGTGTCTGATCACTGGACGACTGAAGCCCATACTCTATAACCACTTCGTATCTGTCCGTGAGGCTTTTCAGGTATGCCAGCTTCTCTTCGTCTATCACATCAGGACGCGTCCCTATATGTATGCCTACTATCCCGTCATCCACCAGCGAGGCTTCGATTCGATTCTTGATGGTTTCCAACTCACCGTAAGTATTTGAATACGACTGGAAATAGACGATATATTTGTTAATGTTACGTTTTTTTCAGCTTAGTGATTCGGGTTAGAACCTGATCTGCAATACTCCCCCCCTGCTCCGCACCATCGAATGAGTCCACACTACAGTATATACAGCCGCCCACACCTTTATGCCCGTCCCTGTTAGGGCATGTGAAGCCGGCTTCAACAGGTACTTTCCAAACCTTTTCACCAAAACGTTTTATTAGGTAGTCACTAAACTTATAGTAAGCGGGTTTATCAGTCACATATCACCATTTCAGATTTTTTTGTAATTGAAGCATATTTTACCTATATAATCCATCACAACCGCTTGTAATTATTACGGTAATGTTTTAAATTGACCATATATATGTCTTAAAGAGGATTATAATGATTAAACAACAGCTTCTTGATGTACTCGCCTGCCCAAAATGTAAAGGCGATATCCGTGTATCAGCTAAAGAAGATTTTATTGTTTGCGACTCCTGCAAACTTTTATACGAGATCAGAGAAGATATCCCTGTAATGCTTGTTGATGAAGCAAAGCAGGTTGAAGACACATCAGGTTACTAACCAACTTAATTCTCCCCCCTTTTAACGGAGCAAATGATGGAAATATTAAACTCTTCGCAGATGGCTGAGGCTGATGCCTACACCATCAGAGAGATCGGCGTCCCTTCGATAGTCCTTATGGAAAATGCTGCTATTACTGTCGTGGATGAAATACTAGAACGAATCCCTGATGTGATAAATGTAGCCGTAGTGGCAGGTGCAGGCAACAACGGCGGTGACGGTTTTGCTATCGCCAGACAGCTCCTGAATCTCGGTGTGGTATGCGACATCTTTCTTGCATGCGAGGAGGATAAGCTCAAAGGGGGGGACGGACTTATAAATTATAATATACTCAAAAACTACGGTGCAACGATCATCCCCCCCCTTGGTGAAGACGATAAACCGTTCTTTGAAGAGTATGATCTCACTGTGGATGCCCTCTTCGGTACAGGACTTTCGAGACCGCTTGAAGGTTTTTACGAATCTCTGGTACAGCAGATCAACCTGACATCATCTTATGTGCTGTCGGTGGATATCCCAAGCGGACTGTCAGGAGACACCCACAATATAATAGGCGAATGCGTGGATGCCGACCTTACGGTTACATTCGCAAGACCTAAACTGCCTCACATCCTATTCCCTGCAAAGGAGATGTGCGGAGATGTTATCGTCACGGAAATATCCATACCTGATCATGCAGTAGATACTATCGATTGCGAGACTTTCCTTCTGGACGAGGACGAGCTCCCCCCCTGTTTTCCTGAGCGTCAGGAGGACAGCCACAAGGGCGACCACGGTCATGCAGTCGTGATAGGCGGTTCTGAGGGTAAATCAGGTGCAGTATTCATGGCTTCCAGAGCATGTGCAAGAGTCGGGGGGGCAGGTCTCACGACCACTGTAGTGCCTAAGGGGGGGCTTATGCAGGCTGCCGAGTCTGTAAACCCTGAGATAATGTCTGTTTCTGCCGGCGGCAAATCCCATTTGACCGAAGACGGTATAGATAAACTCGTAAAGTTTCTGGATGATAAGACAGTCTGTGCTGTGGGTCCGGGGGGGATGGGCACGCATAAAGACACTGGAGAGTTCCTGAAAGGGCTCATCAATAAGACTAAACTGCCTATCATAATAGATGCTGACGGGATAAACCTGCTTGATAAAAGCTCATACCCAAAACTGAAAAACAGATGCATCCTCACTCCGCACATCGGCGAATTTGCAAAGCTGATAGGCAAAACAAAAGAGGATGTCCTGTCTGACAGGGTCGAACTGGCAAGAGAGTTTGCCAAAGAGAATCAACTGGTGCTGGTGCTGAAAAGTGCCGATACCATAATTGCACTCCCAGAAGGGATAGTGTACATAAACATCACAGGCACACCTGCACTCGCAAAAGGCGGAAGCGGAGACTGCCTCACAGGACTTATCACAGGCTTTGCCGCTCAGGGGGGGTTCGAGCTTGCGGAGGCCGCATGTCTCGGTGCATACACTCTCGGCAGAACAGCGGAACTTATATCGGAGGAGATGAATGAAAAATCTATCCTCACCACAGATATAATAGAAAACATTTGGAAGACGATAGATGAACTTGAAGAGAACTCTTAAGGGGGGGACGAAAGAGACAACAGCATTTGCGAAAGAGATAGCCGAACAGCTGAAAGGACAGATAGTACTGCTGAACGGAAATCTCGGGGGGGCAGGTAAAACATTCTTTACCAAAGTAGTGGCACAATACTATAACTGTGACGACACAAGCAGCCCCCCCACCTTTACTCTGCATCAGAGGTACGAGGGGGGGGATATAACAATACACCACTTTGACCTTTACAGACTTAAATCAGAGTACGAGCTCGACAATATAGGTTTTTTTTGAATATATTGAGAATGGAGACACCTGTTTTATCGAATGGGCAGATAAGTTTAATTTAAAGGATGAGCTTGAAAAATATACCGAAATCACTATAACAGTAGATAACCCGAACGACAGAACGATCACCGTGACTTCTTTCGGGGGGGCTTAAGGATACAATAAATGATGCAGATTAAACCGGAAATGTGCCCCCCCTATTGCGGGGGGGAGAAAAGGCTTGAGGAACTCCAGCGACAGAGGTTGTCATAGACGATACTCTCTGGACTATACATCACTACGAATGTCAGTTCTGCACTGAAGTCTTTGATAAGATTATCACGGAAGGTCAGCTGCAATACGATATATTCTCAGATGATTTGGATTCAGAAAATGCCGAGGACGATAGTGAAGAAAAATTCAGTCACTGATCTTTTCGAACATCTTAGTGAAGAAGAACTCAGCAGGGTTCTGGTTCTGAAAAGCGGTCTTGAAGACCTGAATCTCATCCTGCAGGAGATCGAAGATACCTATGCTATTTTAGGCAATACAGGTATCACGGAAGAGGAACGTAAACACCATAAACTGCGTCTGCTGTCTATGGAAAAATATCTGTCCGAGCTGAACCAGAAGGTAAGTCAGGCGATGGGGGGGACAGAGGAAGAAAAAAAAGAAAACTATCCTAACGGAGTAATATAATACAATGCAGAAAGAATACCCGACCCGAATTGATCCTTCTCAGTTTGAATCAGAAATTTATAAAGAGTGGCTGGATAAAAACTATTTCCACGCTGACGAAACCAGCGAGAAGCCACCCTATTCTATAGTGATTCCGCCTCCGAACGTCACAGGCTCACTCCATATGGGGGGCACGCCCTTAACAATACACTTCAGGACATAATGATCCGCTTCCATAAGCTCAAAGGCTTTGAAACACTCTGGATGCCGGGAATGGACCATGCAGGTATCGCCACTCAGAACGTAGTGGAGAGGATGCTCGCCGAACAGGGGGGGATAAACCGACACGACCTCGGACGTGAAAAATTTATCGAGCGTGTTTGGGAATGGAAAGAGGAATCAGGCGGAACTATAATCAACCAGCTGAAAAGACTCGGCTGTGCCTGCGACTGGGAGAGAGAACGCTTCACAATGGATGAAGGTCTGAGTAAAGCTGTTCGTAAAGTATTCGTATCACTATATAAAGAAGGGTTGATATACCGCTCCAAAAACTATCTGGTTAACTGGTGTCCGAGATGCCACACTGCCCTATCCGACCTTGAGGTCGAACACGAAGAGATAGACGGTGCATTCTATCACCTCCTCTATCCCGTAATCGGAACTGACTATAAATTCGAAGTGGCAACCACAAGACCTGAAACCATGCTTGGTGATACGGCTGTGGCTGTTCACCCTGAGGACGAAAGATATAAGCATCTTATAGGTAAAAAAAAGTAATGCTCCCTCTCATGAACAGAGAGATACCTGTTATAGCTGACGAATATGTTGATATGGAGATGGGGGGGGTCGGCTGTCTGAAAGTGACACCGGCACACGACCCTAACGACTTCAACCTTGGACACAAGCACGGTCTTGAGTTCATCAGCATAATGGACGAGAACGGATGTATCAATGAAGAGGGCGGAGAGTTTTCAGGTCTGGACAGGTTCGACGCCAGAAAGCAGATCATCCTGAAAATGGCGGAACTTGGCTCTTTGTTAAAAAGGTCGATCACAAACATCAGGTGGGCGGCTGCTACAGATGTAAAACAACTATCGAACCAAAACTGAGTGATCAGTGGTTATAAAGATAAAACCTATGGCTGAAGAGGCAGTAAAAGCTGTCGAAACAGGTCAGATCAAGATATTGCCTGAGACATGGCACAAGACTTATTTCAACTGGATGAATGATATCCGTGACTGGTGCATCTCACGTCAGATATGGTGGGGGGGGCACAGAATCCCTGCATGGTACTGTGAGGATTGCGGAGAGATAACTGTCGAGCTTGAAGACCCGACAGAGTGTTCAAAGTGCGGCAGTAAAAAGCTTGAGCAGGAGACAGATGTACTCGACACATGGTTCTCATCAGGCTTGTGGCCGTTCTCTACACAGGGCTGGCCGGAAGAGACTGCAACGCTTAAAAAGTTCTACCCTACTTCAACCCTGATAACAGGTTTTGACATCCTCTTCTTCTGGGTTGCCAGAATGATGATGTTCGGTCTTAAGTTTCAGGACGGCGTTGAACCTTTCAAAGAGGTTTACCTCCACGCACTCATCCGTGATAAAGACGGGCAGAAGATGAGTAAATCAAAGGGGGGGAATGTTATTGACCCTCTGACAATGATAGATAAATACGGGGGGGCTGACGCCTTCCGTTTCACTCTGGCGGCATTCGCTGCTCAGGGGGGGCGTGACATAAAGCTGGACGAAGCTCGTATAGACGGATACCGCAACTTTGTGAATAAAATATGGAACGCTTCACGTTTCATCCTCACATCCTACGACGGTCAGAAGCTATCGGATTTCAACGATCTGGAAGTCGAGGACAAATGGATTCTGCAAAACCTGAAAGATGCAGAGCAGAAGATATCCAAAGCTGTCAAAAACTATGATTTCAACGAAGCCGCAGGAGCTATATATCAGTTCTTCTGGCACAAATTCTGCGACTGGTACATAGAGCTTATCAAACCTAGAATATACGACGATGCCAGAAAGGATAAGGCACTCGCTGTTGCATCATACATTTTGGAGAACTCCCTTGTACTCCTTCACCCGTTTATGCCGTATCTGACAGAATACATCTACAAGATGGTCACAGAGAAAGAGTCCATCATGCTGGCTGAATGGGTTGAATTCGGATACAGTTTCGATGCTGAAAAGGCAGAGGTTGAAGAAGTGATCGAGCTGATCAGCCTTATCAGAAATATTCGCGGCGAGTATAACATCGCCCCCCCGTCAAAAGAACTGTCTGCATTTGTAAAAACAGATAAGCAGGAAGTCATTGATGTCTTCAACAGGAATCAATCGCTAATCAGCAACATAGCCAGACTCGAAAAGCTTGAGATGACAACCGAAACAGTTGACAAGGCTGCATCCAACATATCCACAAACTTTGAAGTGTTCATACTTCTTGAGGGGGGGCTGGTGGATTTTGAAGCTGAGATAGCAAAACTTAATAAAGAACTTAAAAAACTTGAAAAAGATAATAAAATTTATGGTGGTAAACTTAAGAATGAGAATTACCTGAAAAACGCTCAGCCTGAAGTTATCCAAAAGGATAAAGACAAGTATGCCGAGATTCAGGAAAAACTTAATAAAGTTACGGAAACCATAGAGAGGCTGTCAGGATTATGCTAAGAGAAAGACTTATACAGCTTGCACTTGACGAGGATATAGGCACGGGTGATCTCACTGCCAGAGCCTTCCGCAAGCAGAATAAAAAAAGGTATTTTTAAATACCTTGCCAAAGAGGATTTTATTCTCTGCGGAACAGTGTCTGCTACCCTTGTCTTTAAAGAGCTGGACGAGAGTATCAATGTCAAATTCTATAAAGAAGACGGCGACCTGCTCAAAAAGGGTGAGGTATTCGGCGAGGTTTCAGGACCGATATACTCTATCCTGACAGGTGAGCGGACATCACTTAATTTCCTCCAGAGGCTCTGCGGTATAGCAACTAATACCGCAAGCTACGTTAAAGAACTGGAGGGGGGGACTAATATATGCCTGCTCGATACCAGAAAGACCACTCCTGGGTGGCGTGTAGCTGAGAAATACGCCGTACTCATAGGCGGCGGTCACAACCACCGTATAGGTCTCTTCGACGGTGTCATGCTTAAGGATAACCATATCGATGCAGCAGGCGGCATAAAAGAGGCTGTCGATATCGTCAAAAGAAATATTCCAAGCACGGTGAAAGTCGAGGTTGAGGTCAGAAACCATAATGAGGCGAGAGAAGCCGCCGAAGCAGGTGCAGACATAATCATGCTGGACAACTTCCCTGTGGCTGATATCCAGAAAGCGATAGACATCATCGACAAACGTGCAAAGATAGAGATATCAGGCGGTATCCGCAAGGAAAACCTGAAAGATTATCGTGATCTGGCGATAGACTATATATCCGTCGGTGCTCTTACGCACCACGCAACAAGTGTGGACATAAGCCTTAAGATACAGAAGGGATGAGACTAAAAAGACTATTTAACAGTAAGTCCATCATAGTTTTTATAATTGTTGGGCTTAGCTTTCACTTACTTTTTAAATACAGAGCGAACGTAAATGCACTCCCGGCAGGAGTTAAAGCACCAAATATCGCTCTTGAAACTCTGGATGGACAGAAATTCAGCCTTTATGATTACAATATGCCTGTCATACTTGTTTTCCTGAATACCAAAACCCTTCTCTCCAGCTCGGTTTATCCCGATCTGCTGCTGAGAAGGATGCCAAGACTGAAACTGCTGGAAGAGAGAAATTATGCAGGATTAGTCGTTCTTCTGGATACGGATCAGGACACAGGAACAGTACAAAAGATATTAAAGAAGAAAAAAATATAAACTACTTGAAAATACTGTCTATTTAGGTAATATACAGCAAGCAAAAGAGAGCTACGGGCTTTCGAGCTGGCCGCATTTTTTTTCTTATCGACAGCGACCACATAATTACTTATGAAGCAAAAATACCATCTATGGATAAAATAGATTCAATTCTGAAGGGGGGGAGTTAACATGCAGGATTTTTTTTAACACACAGGATATCAAAGACGAATACGATATAGTTATACTCGGAGCAGGTCCATCCGGTCTGACAGCAGGGATGTACGCCGCAAGAGACAAGCAGGACGTTCTTATACTAGAGAAGCAATTCCCCCCCGGCGGATTTGTGGCCATTACTGAATGGGTAGAGAACTATCCAGGCTTTTTTTTGACGGCATAATGGGTGCTGACCTTTCAGAAAAATTCTTTCAGCACGCTAAAAAAAATACGGAGCTCTCATCAGAAGCGGTACAGCGACTAAGATAGAAGAAGAAGGGAAATTCAAGCTTGTTCACGTTGAAAACAGAGAGAAACCTATCAAGTGTAAAGTTGTTATAGTCGGATTCGGCTGCGAGCCTAAAAAAAACTCGAAGTACCGGGAGAGAATAAATTCTACGGTCGTGGCGTATCCTTCTGTGCGACATGTGACGGCTCTTTTTATAAAGACCGCGAGGTTGCTGTCGTCGGAGGTGGTGAATCAGCCATCGAAGAGGGGGGGCTTTATCTCACTAAATTCGCAAGTAAAGTACATGTTATTCATAGAAGAGATCAGCTTAGAGCATCAAAGCTTGCCACAGAAAGAGCAGAAAATAATGAAAAGATGGAATTTATTTATGATTCTGTGGTAGAATCAGTTAATGGTGACACAAAAGTTGAAGGATTGACTATTAAAAACGTCAAAACAGGTGAAACCAGCGAGCTGAAAGTTGATGGTCTGTTCATCTTTATCGGACAAACAGCAAATACTGAGCTTGTAAAGGATCTGGTAGAGACTGATGAGTGGGGGGGCTTTATTGTAGCCGACGAATCAACAGAAACTACCTGTGCCGGTATATATGTTGCAGGTGATGTAAGGACTAAAGAGTATCGTCAGATAACAACCGCTGTCAGTGACGGTACTGTAGCTGCAAAATCCTGTGAGAAATATATAAACGATAACTTCAGCTAATAAAACTGATCGGAGGTCGTAATGAGACTGCTCCTTATACTCGTTTTCGCTTTCATGATTTCATACGGTAATGTTTTTGCGGAAACCTCAGTAAGCAGAATTCTTATGACAGATAAGATCGAAAACAGAGAGCCCGTCAGTCCAACCATAGAGTTCAAAACCGACGTGGAACGTATATACTGCTTCACCGAGATTGAAACAGATAAATACCCCCCCACGGAAGTGACTCACATATGGATATACGATAAAAATATCGAAGCTGAGATAAAACTCCCTGTGAAATCGCCTAAGTGGCGTACCTACAGCTCTAAGGCTATCCAGACCAATTGGAACGGAAACTGGAAAGTTGAGGTTTACGCCGAAGACGGTAAGCTGATAGATTCGATAGATTTTAAAATCCATGAATAAAATTCCGCAGGTATCCTTCGTCCCGACACCTATAGGCAATCTGGGAGATATTACTAAAAGAGCCATTGAAACAATGGAGCTCTCCGATGTGATATTCGCAGAAGATACAAGGACTGCAAAGTCCCTTATGTCCGCACTGGGGGGGATCAAAAAAACCTGTCGAATCATACCATAAAGATAACGAACAGGCGGCGTCTCAGAGGATCATAAACTCTGTAAACAGCGGTAAGACCATATGTGTAATATCCGAAGCTGGAACGCCGTGCATAAGTGACCCTGGAAATACTCTGACATCCATACTGGTGGCGGAAGGGATAACATTTCAGGCTTTACCCGGTGCTACGGCCTTTGTCCCTGCCCTGCTTTTATCAGGCTTCCCCCCCGTCGACAATTTCTATTTTCACGGGTTTCTGCCCCCCCACAAAAATCCGACAAAATCAAAGCTGCCGAGTCCATCAAATCTTATAACTCAGTGATTGCATTTTATGAATCACCGCACAGAGTTAAAGAGACTCTCCAGATACTCATCGATATCTTCCCTGCCCCCCCAGTGTTCTGCTGCAGAGAGATCAGTAAAATATACGAAACTAGTTATTTCATTAACAATAAAGAAGATATAGAAGATATAACCTTAAAGGGCGAGTTTGTAATCGTTGTTAATAACAGACATGAAAAGCAGATTGAACAGACAGACTGCAGTGAAATCGCTTCCAAGCTTATCAAAGCAGGATACGAAGGTAAGGACGCAGTAAATATATTAAAAGCTTTGGGATACAAGAGGAACGAAGCCTACTCAGCGATACAGGAGATTGTAAACCCCCCCTGAGACGATAAAGAAGCCCGTCATAGACAAAATCAGCAGTTGCAGGAACTTCCTCTTCTTATAAATGATTTTTGGTGTTACAGGGGGGGCTATCAGAGACTCCACCTGACTGGCAACATTATCTTTAAGGTACTGAACGAAATCTTCAAAATCTTCATACATAGACGATATAAACACAAACTTATGCGGATCAGAAAGTATCAGTATGACCCTCCAGCGAAGCTTAACTACGCCTATATCCCCCCCTATCTCGCGATTTTAACATCTTTTTTGCCGTATATTGTAGACTGGGAGATTACGCCGTTTTTGATCTCTATCTTCTTAGATAAAAGGACTATCAGATTAAACAGTATAAAAAGGATCACACCGGAACAGAGCATAACGCCTGGTTTGCCGAAGCCTGCCGCATAAACCGAAAATGTAAAAAAAACTGACGAAGCTAAGAGTATCGTTGTCAGGATAACCAGCTTTTTATCTACTTTATAAACCATCTATACTTAACTCCAGCGGTAATTTTTTTCAAAAAGTTCCCTTTCTCTTTCTCAAGGTCGTTCAGACTGTTGAGTGCTATCTCAAAATCCTCTTCTCTAATAGAATATAGGATACGGACAGCCTTGCCTCTGATATCATCAGGATAGGTTTTCATAAACCTCTTAACTGCATCTATAAGCTTCTGCCGTTATAATTCAATACAAAATATAGCATTTTGTAATAATCGACATAAGGATCTGTGTATTTCATATGGTCTAATGAGGTAAAAGACGCCTCTGCGTTCACGAAATCCTCTACCCACATAAAATAATACATAGAAGCCTTGTAAAGCTCTGAGTTTCTTATGGTTATCGCACTCAGATCCTGCAGATATTTCAGTGCCTGATCCCTGTCGTTCATCAAGATGCTGTAATAAACGAGCTCCTTCAAAACCATTGTATCGTCGGGATAATCAGCAGGGTTAATATCGGGTATACCTGCACCTTTTTTTTAAGGAGAGTATATGCCTTCATAAACCTGTAAAGACGGTCGTGAGTGAGTGATTCGTTAAAGGAAACCTTCTCCCCCCCTTCGAGCGTCCCGAGCAGGTCATACAGTGCTCGCCTCGGAATATCGTATTATGCTCCTGCAGAGGTTTCAAAGCTTGGAATCCGCCCCCCCCTTTCAGGTATTCGGCGATGGATACCATAGCTGTAAGGAATGAATTATCATCCTTCTTCTCACCTATGCTCTCTATAACTCTGTCATAACCTTTGAACCCCCCCATCTCAGCCAGAAATCCGGCGTAAAGGACGGGTTCCGGTATGCTCCTGTTCTGTTCAACGGTCTGTATCACCCTGTCTCTCACAAGATTATAATAATCAAGAGCCTTATGCATCTGCCCCCCCTTCTCTCTGAAACAGATAGCCATCCCTAAATAGGCAGGGAAATGGAAATTATTCTGCAGTATTGCAGTGTCAAAATACTTAGCCGAGCGGTTGAAATCACCGAGATTGAGCTTAGCCAATCCCATATTATAAAGTGCATATGGATTATTATTTAAAAGGGCATTAGCGGCTTTAAATTTATCAAAAGCGGCATCGAATTCATATTTGAGAAAAAGTGCAACGCCTTCATTGTTCAGTTTTATACCGTCGGAGAACTCGACAGACCTTTCCAGCTCTTTGAGGGCGACAACCTTTTCATCCTCCTGAAGCATTTTATACCCGAGAGAGACGAAATCCATCATATCATCAGGATCCATGAATAGCGGATACAGGATAGTGGACAGCACATCTTCAAATGTCCCGTCGAACCTGTAAGAGAAATGTATATCCCTCATCATAGGCTTCATATGGAAAGAGACTTTTACAGACTTGCTGTATTCAGCCTTCCTAGCTACCTGCTCAGCAAGCAACGCCTGAACACCTTTTATGTCCATCATATTATACGTTGCCACCATCTTATACCAGAAGCTCTCGGGACGGACCTTATTTATCCCCCCCTTAGCGAATGCCAGAGCGTTTTCATACTTGCTGTATCTGAGCAATATGTACGAACGCATGACGTAATAATCGTTATCAGTCTCGGCAGGCACTTTCAGTATGTGCTCTCTGGCATTGACCATCTCGTCTTTATGGATATAATATGCGGTTCTTGCCAGTTCAAGATAAGGTGATGTCCTTTCATTAAAAATATCGCCTTTGATCTCTTCTATCTCTTCATGATATATGATTTTATGTTTGACGACAGTGTATAAAGTATTGTCGGTTTTAAACTGCTTATGGGCAGAGACAGCCATTTCGCCTGCCTCTCTGATGTATCCGAGAGCGATCAGTATCTCATAATATAATCTGTAGTATTTATGTATCTCAGGATGCATCTTTATCAGACTGCGTATCTCACTTTCAGCCTGCTTCATCTTGCCATCCAGATAATATGCCTGTGTCAGCCTGTAGACGTAGTCTTTATCAGGGTTACTTGCTATGAGGCTCGTGAGATATTTCACTTCATTATAATAATCCCCCCAAGTGAATGATAACACTCGGCAATAAGGGATAAAGCATCTTCGGTCTTTACAAGTTTCGCCGCCATAGTGGCAGAATCGAGTGCAGCTTTATACAGCTTTATGTTCAGATATGCCTTAGCAAGATTTATATAGTCCGTATAATCCTTTACTGGTAACTTTTCGATGATGGTGATGCCGTCCATATACTCACCGATTGCCATCAGGAAGTATGCATAGTTCGAAAGGGTATATTTTGAATCGTCCCCCCCTTTATCCATCGCCTCTTTAAAATACATTGATGCCTTGGCAGTTTCACCGCGTTTCAGGTGTATATTAGCCATGTTCACCAAGAGCTTTGCGGACAGCTGGTCTTTCAGAAGTTTATCCACATACTGCTCCGCCTCGCTTAGCTGATCAGTCTGTATAAGGACAACTGCAAGGTTCATGTATGCTTCTCTGAATGTGGGGGGGTCTTCTGCTACTGCGTTTCTAAAAGCCTGTTCGCTTTTTTTTATGTCGCCCATCAGATAGTAACTGACACCGATATTATAAAAAGCAACCGACCTGTTTTGAGCGACACCGTTTTTGTAGAATTCTATGGCATCTTCGAACTGACCTTTGAGGAAAAAAAATCGTTCCCTTTAGTAATATTTTCGCTATTACTGAGCATTGGCGAAACGACAGGAGCGGCTGCGGTCAGATTTTCTTTAAGCTGCTGTTTCTCAGCCTCTTTGGAACATGAAAATAGTGTCAGAGATATTAGCACTGCCACAGAAAGGGCAACAATAGATGAGAGACCGGCTATAAGTTTTAAATTTAATCCATTTAGTTTGCCCGGTGGCATACTCCGTTATCCCTCCGGCCTGTTTTCGTATTCATCCGTTAAACAAGCTTTTGTACAAGATCCCCCCCATGTACAAACGCAGATATACTTCTGCTTTATTTAAATCGGATAAAAAATAGAAAAGTAAAGCTTTATAGAAGCATACTATTTAATAGGAATGTTCGTCAATGGCTTGATTTGCAAGTTTATCCGCTTCTTTGTTCTGGTTACGGGGGGGGACATGATTAAAGGTAACTATTTTGTCTTTAAGGATATTCTGCAATTCAGCCTTCAAAGGAATAAGCCCTGCATTTTTTTTACTTTATACTCACCTTTCATCTGCTTAACGACCAGTTCGGAATCAAGATAAAAGTTCAGAGTATTAAACTGTTTGAGTATAGGGTCTTTAGCCGCTTCGATGATGGCAGTGTATTCAGCTATATTGTTTGTAGCCGTGCTAGGTATTTAGTACCTGTGGCTATCTCTTGTCCATCGGCATATATTATGTATCCACAGCCGGCGGGGGGGCCAGGGTTTCCCCCCCTGCTCGCCCCCCCGTCGCTGAAAATCTTTATATCAGGCATCTTGTTCTTCGATTTTGTGATAGAGGAATCTCTGGCAGTTTGGACACTGGTATATCTCCTGATCTTTCACAACTTCAACATAAAGCTGTGGTGGAACTTTAATATAGCAGCCGGTGCATGTTTCATCATCGACCTTACAACTGCAAGGTTGTTTCTCGCCTTTCTTACTCTGTCGTATTTAGCAAGCAGTGATTTTTTTTACACCTTTTTCTGCATCTTTACGGGCTTTTTTTTATTTGAAGCCAGTTCGCTGGTGAGATCAGAGTTCTCTTCCTCTCGCTTTTGCAGGCTCTCTTCATAAGTTTTCTTAGCATTCTCAAGCTTACTGATGACACCGTCATCGGCAGCCTGATATTTATCCACAGATTCGCTGAGTACGACAAGCTTCTCTTCAGCGTCGTTAACAGTCTTCTTAAGTACGTCCATCTCTTTTAAAACGGCCTCGTACTCTTTATTATTTTTCACTTCAGGAAGTTTAAGCTGAGCCTTCTCCAGTAGTGCTTTGTTCTCTTCATAGTTTGTCTGGATTTCATTCTTGGCACCAAGGTCGGTGTCGTATTTTCCTTTAAAATCATCAAACTCAGCCTGAGCCGTTTCGAGCTCATTTTGTGCTTTCTCCAGATAGTCGGGCACTCCGGCAAGTTTTTCTTCGGCATCCGCAATAAGATTGTCTAGTCTCTGAACTTCCATAAGCTTTGAAATAGCTTCGAGCATTAAATTACCTCCAGTGAATGATAGAGGGTTCTTCCTCTATTAAAACAGTTTCTATATTAAATTCTTTTGAAATCTTATCAGCAAGAAATTTCATGTATATCCTTTCGGTTTCGAAATGACCTGCATCCACAATCATCACACCATTCTCTTTTGCATCTATTGCATCGTGGTGTTTCATGTCACCTGTTACCAGAACTTTTACACCGACTCTGAGACAGTTCTTCCACATGGAAGCACCGCTCCCTGTCACCACTGCAAACCTGTCGATAGTATTTGCAGGTTCATAATTGATCTTCAGGGTATCTGCCCCCCCAAGCCTGCTCTTTATGTGCTGCAGAAACTGAGTCACGGACATAGGCTGTTTAAGTCGGCAAACCCTGCCCAGCCCGTATTCTTTCCCCCCCATATCCAGCTTATAAACATCATAGGCAACCTCTTCATAAGGGTGTACCTTTTTGATTGCTTTGATAAGCCCGCCTGCTTTCCGCTGATCGATGATGGTCTCTATACGTGTCTCCTCGACAGACTCAAGCTCACCTTTTGTTCCTATATACGGGTTAGTTCCGTCCTCAGGACGAAATGTTCCGATACCGTCAGTAGAAAAGGTACAGCCTGAATAATTACCTATATGACCGCCGCCTGCATTGTCTATCGCATTACGAACAGACTCGGCATGAGAATGAGGGACAAAAACCACTATTTTGACAAAATCATGACGACCCTCTTTAACAAAAGAAGAGACATTCTCAGCATCCAGTATATCGCAGATATAATCGTTCAGACCATAGTCGGCAAGGTCCAGACTTGTGTGGGCGGCAACTATGGACAGATCGTTCTTGATTGCATTTATTATCTTTGAGTCGAATGGTTTAGAAGAGTCCAGACTTTTGATTTTGCCAAAAAAAAGGGGGGGGTGATGAGTTATAAGTAACTCACACCCCCCCTGTTTTATCGCTTCTTCTATAACCTTTTCTGTAGGGTCTAGTGCCAGAGCAGTTTTTTTGATCTCCTGATCCTTTATGATCAGTTGTCTTCCGCTATTATCCCAATCGTATTGTCGGGTTAAATCAGCGAATCCACTCTCTAAAAAGTTTAGTATATCCTTAACTTTTATCACTCTTCCCATACCGTATTTTGTAAAGCAGATTAGGCAGCTCCCGATAAAGGGAGCTACTTAATATAAATGGGCCAAGTTGGAAT
>JDSG01000027.1_pt1 | contig 93933 bp, 138 predicted proteins | sample 199341 | NCBI WGS metagenome assembly JDSG01 (sample SAMN02584197, study PRJNA231836) | bioreactor metagenome | isolation source: continuous culture bioreactor short generation time transfer1 day 52 after... | place: Germany: Bremen | reverse complement strand
GATAACGTATGATATGCCTGTGTGTGCAAAGTCCATCCCTTCACGAAAAACCGCACAACCGACAAAAAAAAGTATCAGTCAAGCCTTCAGTATCGCTTATATCTATGTCTCTCTGTGAGTATACCCTACCGGGGGGGCATAGATTTTTTAAAAGTTTTGTTATTTTATTCATACGACCGATGCTGTTGCAGATTATAAGCACTGATCCCTTTGCTTTTTCTGCCAGCTCTTCGTAAAATTCGTCAGTATTCTCTGCGACAAGCAGTCTCCCTTGTTTCGGCAGATCAAAGACAGGGTCGAGGCTTAGTTTAATAACGTCTTCAGGTTCATAGCCTGTCTCGCGTAGAAAATAATCAAAATTACCTTTCCCCCCCGAAAGTGTCGCACTGACAAATACGGGCGAAAGGCAGGAGTTTTTAAGCCCTTCACGCAGTTTATCGGAAGCATTCAGAGGGATATACTGCATTACGATATCGCCACGCTCCTGATCAGTAAACCGCACACCTTCGGAATCCCCCCCGAGAACGATCTGAGCCTTCTCAACAAGCCGCTTGTGCAGATTTTTAAGCTCGTCCCCCCCTTCCTTCTCTCCTATCGCTCGATTCACAAACTCTATATAAGGCAGAACAGCCCCCCCTTTAACTTCGCTGGTGTATTGTCTGGTCTGTATTGTTTCAAGCAGCCCCCCCGAAAGCATGCCTGCGGCTATCTCTATCTCTCTGGCTTCGAAAATATGTCTGTTCTCATTCATAAGCTTCAGAAAACTTCTGAGTGAAAGGTCAGTCCCTGCAAAACGGGGGGGGAAAATATCAGGTATAGAGTGTGCCTCATCCATAATAATATGGTCTGCAAAATCGAATATAGATGCATGCTCGTTTTCACATTTAAGAGCAAAATCACTCATAAGCAGATAGTGATTGGTTATCACTATATCCGCACTATTTGCTCTCTCTTTAGCCCGATAAAATGAGCATATGTCATAAAAATCGCATTTAGATGCAGGGCATTGCCACGAATCTGTGGATATATGATCTATTTCATGTGGTGAAAATGTGCCTATGGGGGGGATCTCTATTATCTCATCATCCACGACAGTCTCATACCACTGCATAACCTTCTCGAATCTCCCCCCCTGATTAGTATAAACAAATCTAAAAAAAATCTGAGATGGCAGAAGTAGTTCCTACGCCCTTTCAAAACTGCAACAAACATATCATCACCGAAAATCTGCTGAACAATCGGTATGTCCTTACCTGCTATCTGTGACATGAGCTGTTTAGTTTTTGTGGATATAATAATTCTCTTTCCCATTTCGAATGCAGGGATAAGATAGGCAAAGGTTTTGCCTGAACCTGTGGGAGCTTCAATAACTGATGGAACGTAATCCCTCATCGACTGGAATATACATTCCGCGGCTTCAACCTGAGCACCCCCCCTCTGTCTGTATCGAGACAGAATAGTCTCAAGCGAACCCCCCCCTTTTTGAAATACTTATCTAATGACATTTGAATACAATAGTTGAATAAATCTTTTGTTTCAAATATATTTATATATTATTTACACTCACACTAAAGGATTGCATACATGAACAGACTGGTAATAGCCTTTATCACAGCCATATTAACATTTGCAGTGGCATGTACATCACCTGCCGACAGCAATAATACCAAGTCGAGCAACAGAGAAACTCCTGTTGTGAAAGCCGTCAGAAAGATTGAGCAGTCCGTTATAAATATCCGTACAGAAAAGATAGTAACCAGACAGTCCCCCCCTTTCGGCGGTCTAAACGACAGCTTTTTTTAACGAATTCTTCGGCTTCAGGAATACCTATAAAACCCAGTCAATCGGCTCAGGGGGGGTTATGATCAAATCGGACGGGACTATCATCACTAACTTTCACGTTGTCTCCAAGGCAACAAAGATATACGTCATGCTGGCAGGGGGGGAAAAGACCTATGAAGCTTCATATATAGGCGGTGACGAAATACTGGATATAGCCGTCCTTAAGATCAAAGATACCGCAAAGAACTATACCTCAGCCCAAACAGGAGATAGTGACGACATCATGCTCGGGGGGGAGACAGTTATTGCAATGGGTAACCCTTACGGTCTGAACAGCTCTATCACAACAGGTATCGTAAGTTCCACAAGCAGGGTTATAAATGTCGGCAACGGTTACTCGGTTTTCCTGCAGACCGATGCATTAATCAACCCCCCCGGAAACTCAGGCGGACCGCTTGTGAACCTTGATGGTGAGGTGATAGGTATCAATACTGCTATCTTTAAAGAGGCTCAGGGTATAGGTTTTTCTATCCCTATAAATACAGTCTTACGTGTGCTGCCTGAAATAATGGAATACGGTAAAGTCCGTATGGGCTATATGGGATTCACCATAGAAGAGCACAAGAATAAAGAGAATGTAAAACTCCTTGTAACGAGAGTCGAACGTAAATCGAACGCAAATTATATAGGCATAGAAACAGGTGACGAGATATTAGAAGTTGCAGGCATACCGGTTTCATCCCTGCAGGCCATGAGCAACATGCTTCGCAGTTATCCACCGGGATCAAATGTCAGCGTAGCTATAAAACGAGGACAAAAGACACTCAAAGGGAAAATAGCCATATCTGATTATCCCGAGAACTACGGTATATCCATTCTGAAAAACAATTTTGGGCTGGAGTTTGAGAAAAAAGGTAAATTCATAGTAATTAGTGCGAGTACCGAGTCGGATTTTTTTCAGAATCGGTGACATCATAATAGCCGTGAATGATGCAGAAGTGAAAAGCATCGACGGGCTCAACAGCCTGATAACCAACAGTCTCGGTGAAATTGCACTGCTCAGCATCTATAGAGGAAGTCAGCTTATCAGAGTAAAATTACCGTTATAAGATTTATTTATATAAAGAAATAAGTAGAATAATAATTATACTGTGTATGTTGATTATAAGAAAAAAAAGTACCTATTTCAAGTAGATATGTAAACTTCCAACATTTGTACCAAAAGCGATCATTCTAACATCAGAGCCTATACTAAGCCCTGTTATCTCAGTAGATAGTTTTGAATCAAGCCCTATATTACCTTTGAGTTTGCCGTTCCCATTTATAATCTTAATCACACGCTTATTCACTTCTGGAACCATAACCTCCGGTAGACTATCACCATCAGTATCGACAGCCAGACCCATGCCAAGGTTAGCAGAGCCTATGGAGTGGCTTGAAAAGCCGTAAGTTGAAGTTGTCCTTCTAAGTATGTCATTTTTAGCTTCTAAAAACTCTAAAGTGCCGCCTATATGTGGAGTGATAACATTTGCAATCCTAACACCAGAACCAAAATCAGCAGCGGCAAAAACATGTCTCCACCTATAGCCATGGTTTATTGGTGTGCCAGCATACTTTAACTGCCCATCTAATCCGTAAGCATTAACCCTAGCTCCTTCAGTATCGTTACTAATAGTCACTACTATTTCGACAATGCCATCTGCATCCAAGTCTGCAAGTAAGACACCCTTCTGCTCTATCACACCTATCTCTGTTATCAACTTTTTGGCTATTACTTCTCGATTCTTGAGATCGATAACAGCAAATCCATTTGATTCTACATTATCCCCCCCTAGCACACCGTGAGCGTAGCTAGTGGTTGGCTGGATAAGAACAACTGCTATATTCGATGCGACTGCTATTTCGTTATCTTTAGCAGCATCAATATCTAACACCTTCCCTCTAACTACGGCATTACCTTTGTCGTTTACATATATAAGACCGTGAGTAGTCCAGACAGGTGCTGATTGCTTTGACGCATCACTAGGATTAACCACTGGTCTCAGAGTCGAGTGAGTATCCCTCTGTTTATCGCATTTGATAGTGGTCGGTTTATCAGATTTGAGACTAGTCTTATAGATCTGACCATTATCGCTAAGGGTGTAAATAGTAGGGGGGTCCCAGCCTCTATAGTCGCCTTTATCCTCACAGGTATATGCCCAAGTTTCACACTATATTTATTAGCTGCTTTTAGATCGAACTTGCCAGCGACATATCGATTACCGGCATCCAGAAAATCCTTAGCGTAAGATGTGTATGTTGCAACTGTAAGTATGGTTATAAATAAAATTAATCTAATCATATTATAATTATCGTTACTATTAAGGATTTAACAAGGTATATTTCACTGTGAAATTATATTTGTAAACGTTTTCTCATTAATAATTACATAACAATCACGTCACTCAGTACGCAATGACAGTTTATAAATTACAATAAAAAAAATATTATTTAGACGCTTTTACACTTTTTTTTGACTTGAATCAAATAAATGCTGTTACAATTACTTTAATATCCTTTCATCGAAGAAAACAAAAGGAGGAACACTACATGAGTATGTTCTGTTACCAATGTCAAGAAGCAGCTAAAAACACTGGCTGTACAGTAAAAGGTGTTTGTGGAAAAAATGATTCTACAGCTAACCTACAAGACGCACTCGTCTACGTGCTTAAAGGTCTCTCAGTATATGCTGAGGCGGCTCTCGAAAAAGGAGCAATTGATAATAAGTACGGAAGATTTGTCGGTCAGGCACTCTTCGCTACTATTACTAATGCTAACTTTGATAACGATAGAATCTACAAGCTCATCCAGACAGCATGTGAAATCCGTGACGAACTCAAAGAGCTCGCAGGGGGGGTAGAAATCGCTGTTGAGGGTGGAAACTGGACTCCAAAATCTCTGGAAGATGCAGAGCAGATCGGAGCTCTTAACGGTATCCTTTCACAGGCAAACGAAGATGTACGTTCACTCCGTGAGCTTGCTATCTACGGTCTTAAAGGTATCGCGGCATACGCTGACCACGCTTCTGTTCTCGGTCAGGAAGACCCTGCAATATTCAACCACATGACAGCATGCCTTGCTTCTACAACTAAAAACCTTTCACTCGATGAGATGATCGGCATGGTTATGAAGACAGGAGAAATCGCTGTAACAACTATGGCTCTCCTTGATAAAGCAAACACAGATGCTTACGGTAATCCTGAGATTACTGAAGTAAATATCGGTGTAGGAACTAACCCCCCCGGTATCCTTATCTCAGGTCACGACCTTAAAGACCTTAAGGAACTTCTTGAGCAGACTCAAGGAACAGGCGTTGACGTTTATACTCACTCAGAGATGCTCCCTGCACACTACTACCCTGAGTTCAAAAAAATACGATAACTTCGTAGGTAACTACGGTAATGCATGGTGGAAGCAGGCTGATGAATTCACATCATTCAACGGTCCTATCCTCATGACAACAAACTGTATCGTACCTGTAAAAGATGCATACAAAGACAGAATGTACACTACTGGTATGGCTGGATACACAGGTCTTGCTCACATAGAAGATGCTCCTGCCGGTCAGGCAAAAGACTTCTCTGCTATCATCGAGCAGGCTAAGAAATGTGCTGCTCCTACACAGATAGAAGAAGGCAAGATCGTCGGTGGATTCGCTCACGCTCAGGTTATGGCTGTTGCAGACAAGGTTGTCGAAGCAGTTAAATCAGGTGCTATTAAGCGTTTCGTAGTTATGGCAGGCTGTGATGGACGTCACACAGAAAGAAACTACTTCACTGAAGTAGCTGAAGGTCTTCCACAAGACAGCGTTATCCTCACTGCAGGTTGTGCTAAATACCGTTACAACAAACTCGCTCTCGGCGACATCGGCGGTATCCCAAGAGTTCTTGACGCAGGTCAGTGTAACGACAGTTACTCACTCGCTGTTATCGCTCTTAAACTGAAAGAAGTATTCGAGCTTGAAGATATCAACGAGCTTCCTATATCTTTCGATATCGCATGGTATGAGCAGAAGGCTGCGACTGTATTGCTCGCACTCCTTTACTTAGGTGTTAAGGGCATCAGGCTTGGGCCAACCCTTCCTGCTTTCCTCAGCCCTAATGTTGCTAAAGTACTCGTAGAGAACTTTGACATCAAACCTATCGGTGATGTTCAGACAGACATCGAAGCTATGATGGCCGGTTGCTAAAAGACATTAGATTTTAAGTTTAAATCAGAAAGGGCACTTGTTTTTGACAGGTGCCCTTTTTTTATGTATATAATCCTTAAGAGGTTTGCCATGTCGCTCCAATTCTGGTTGCTATACTGTTCAACAGTTTTTGTAGTTTCAATTATACCGGGACCATCAATGCTTCTGGCATTAACTCACGGGATGCAGTTTGGTGTCAGAAAGGCAGTAATATCAACGCTCGGCGTAACCATCTCTACATTAATTCAAGCGATAATCTCCATGGCGGGACTGGGAGCAATACTCATCGCGTCAGAGGTACTCTTTCTTACTGTTAAGATAGCAGGGGGGGCAACATATTTGGTTTACCTTGGAATAATGTTAATCTTAAGCAAAGGGGGGGTCTATCAGACGAATTTTGAAAAAGCTATAATCAAGCCGAATAATAAACAGCTTTTACAGCAAGGGATCATGGTAGCTATATTGAATCCGAAAGCTATTATATTCTTCACTGCACTATTCCCACAATTCATACATGTGGAGACGGCAAGCATGACCTCATACTCTATTTTGTTAATCAGTCTTGTAATTATCCAGATATTTTGCAGTCTTACATATGCATTTGCAGGTAAAAGAATTATTATGTTCTTTAAAAACAGCGGCAGGTTTTTTTAATAAAGCAATTGGTACTTTTTTTTGTGATCTCAGGGCTAGCTTTACTATTGAATGGAGCTTTCAGCCAGCCTTCAAACTCCAATATAGATTAATAATAAATCAGAAGAGGCACTTATTACTAGACGAAAACGACTCTGTTTCTTCCTGAATTCTTCGCCTTATACAGTGCTTTGTCTGCTCTGTTGAAAACATCCTCGACACTGTCTTCTGTCAGACACTTAGTCACTCCGTAACTGCATGTCACCGTTTGTCCTATGCCGAAATCATGCTTTTCAGTGATTTTTCTCAGCTTTTCGGCTATATCCGTCAAACTTTCAGGTGAAATATCCGTGAGGATTACACAAAACTCTTCTCCGCCCCCCCATCTGGCCTGAAAGTCTGTATCTCTGATATTCTTCTGGACTATCTCTGTCAAGGATTTCAGGACTTTATCACCTACGTCATGTCCAAAGGTGTCATTAACGTTTTTAAAGTGATCAATATCTAATAAGATCATGCCGAAATCCACATCATTTGATACGAAGATTTCCAATTGCTCATCAAGATATCTTCTATTGTATATCTCAGTTAATGGATCTAAATATGATTTTTTTTCTAACTCGCTGATTCTGATAGTTAATTTATTTGAAGTGGATTTGATCTTTTTGATCTCATGGATTTTATTATCAAACTGCTCAGCCGGGTATTTAGATATATACAGCGAGATTAAGAACGAAAATACAAGTGATACCGTGTAAAGGATAAAACTTAGAAATATCTGTTGTTTATGGATATCTTGCAAATAGTCGGTTTTAATACGATAAACCACATAAAAATGACTACTGTCTGATAGTGCGATTTTTTTTAGCAAAAATTCCTTTTCTATTTGAGTAAACACCGCTTTTTTTTCACATGCCTCATAAAACCAAAATCGTCAAATATCTTTTTATCTGACTGAGCATTATCGTCGTACTCCACCCACTCATCAGGATGGCTTATATAATAGCCATGTTTATTGGCGACAAAAACATCAACTTTATCGATTGATTGGAAATGTTTGATAATGTTCTTGGCAAAATAGTTCGCAATGACTATCCCTTTCTTCTCACCGTTCACTACTAGAGGTGTGGAAAATCTTATAGTGGGTACTAATGGTTTTTGTATCTGTCGGTATTCAATGTTTAAATCCAGATCAGATATCCATATCTCCCCCCTTCAGGAATTGTAAGCGTCTGAGTAAAATAATACCTGTGTTTTTTATTCTGAAGTTCGCCGCTATCCACACACGTGACCGGGGGGGATGCTATATCATTTCTCTGAAGTCTGTAGATTTCGTCACCGTTAATGTCTATAATTCTCATCTGCATAATATTACTGTTTGTCTTTACTAATACATTTAGAAAATATGACAGGGACTGTTGATTAAATTCATCTAAAGCACCGTCTTCCTTAAAGGAAGCCAGTTCTTCAATTATGTTGAGCATTTTACTAATATTATGAATATCGGATTTAAGCACGGTTTCTGCACTTGTAAGCTTATCCTGCATAACATCCATCAGATTTTCACGTACTTGAATCACCCTCATGATATAACTGGAAAATACCCCCCCCACAAAAGAGAGCATCATGCTGAATGTAAATATACCAAGAAAGAATTTAGCTCTGGTGGATAGCTTGTTAAAAAATATCATTTTGCAGTGACCGTTGTGTTATATCTATTTTATGGCGATTATTAATGTATAATAAATTTGTCAAGAATGCAAAGTTTTTAGTTTGACTAATATAATCATATAACTAATTTTATGTATAGTAAAATATCATTTGAGTTTTATTAATATGCAAGCAAAGGAGCTGTATCGGCATCATCTCGGTCTCAGGGCTGACGTTACTCCTGAATGAAGCTTTCAGCCAGCCCTAAACCTTGGATATAGATTAAGACTACTCGCCGGCAATAGCCTCAAGTATCATCTCTTTGTTATCGAAAAAAATCCTTGTCATCATCCAGAGTTATCACACGCTCAGTAGTACCGTAGTCGATAAGTATCTCTCTTTTTGCATCGTCGAAGCTGATTGTGCAAAAGTTATTCAGGTTCACGGCCAAAGCGTCGTTCTCACCTTCGAAAACAAAAACATATTTAGGATTAAGCATCTTAAGTACCTCATATTATATTTAATACTACTACATACACTATTTACAGATAAAGTATGTAATAAAAAACAAAAAAAAGGGAAACCAAACGGTTTCCCTTTTAAAAGCTATATAGTTAGCAATAATTAAACGATTTCAGGAACATCCCAGTTATCGATCTTCATTGTACCGTTTTAGCAAGGTTCATCTGCATCTTAAAGCATCTGTCGAAAAGCTGTGCTCATGACCGATACCTTTAGCAAGACAAATCTTAGTAGCCATATCAAGGTACTCCTGCATAATGTCTTTGTAGTCAGGGTGTACACACTTGTTAATGATAGCCTGTGCTCTGTCTTTCGGAGCAAGTCCTCTAAGGTCAGCAAGCCCCCCCTGCTCAGTAACAACAACATCAAGGTCGTGCTCTGTGTGGTCAATGTGCGGAGCTTTAGGAACAACACATGTGATACCTGTCGGGTCTGTCTTTGTAGGACGAGCAGACGGTGTGTGCATAATTTTAAGGAAACCGTTTCTAAGGAAGTCACCAGAACCACCGAGACCGTTGATCATTCTTGTACCGCCGACAAGTGTTGAGTTAGCGTGTGCGTACATATCGAATTCAACAGGTGTGTTCATAGCGATACAACCGAGACGACGGATCGGCTCAGGAGCGTTAGAAACAGAAAGCGGACGAAGAACGATCTTGTCAGCATACTTGTCCCAGTTGTCGAAGAAACGTGGGAAGCCAGGGTTTTCTGAAAGTGAAAGTGAACAAGCAGATGCATAGTCCAGTTTACCAGAGTCAAAAAGATCAAGCATTGTATCCTGAAGAACTTCTGTATAAACAGTAAGGTTCTTGAAAGGTCCGTCAGCAAGTCCACCGACAACAGCGTTAGCGATTGAACCAACACCGGACTGAAGCGGAAGAAGGTTCTCAGGAAGACGTCCTGCTTTAACTTCATCACCAAGGAACTGCATAATGTGGTTAGCAATAGCCTTAGATGTATCATCGATATCAGTGAAAGCACGTCCTTTATCACGGTGCTTAGACTCAACAACAGCGATGATTTTGCTAGGGTCACAGTCGATGTATGTTTTACCGATACGGCTGCCGGCCTCAGTAATATCGAATACTTGTCTGTTAGGAGGTGTTCCCGGTGTAATCATGTCGTGCATTCCTTCGAATGAAGGCTGACCTGTGTTTACTTCGAGGATGATTCTATCGCAAACCATAAGGATTTCAGGGATAACACCACATGAAGATGTAGGTACAAGACCGCCATCCTCTGTAACAGCAGAAACTTCTATGATAGCGAGGTCAAGTTTGCCTGACTCTGTATCTTTTGTGTAGAATCCATAACCAAGGTCCTGTGCGAAGAGTGAAAGGTGCTTATCGCCCATTCTGATGCGTCCTTCGTTGATACCTTTAGCGATGTTTTTACCTGTCTGGTAAGGCCATCTTCTGTCGATCATATCGAGTGTAGCCCATCTGTCTTCAGTCTCTGCACCGACAGATGCACCGATGAAAAGGTTAAACTTAAGCTTACCCTGAAGGTTGTTAGCTTCAACGTGATCAGCAAGTGCGATTGGCACAGCCTTAGGATATCCTGCAGGTGTAAAACCTGACCATCCGAGGTTCATTCCATTCTTGAAAAACTGGATTGTCTCCTCTGGCTGCATTACTTTGCTAAGAAGACTTTTACACCGTACTCTGGTCTCTAATTCAGACATATACTTCCTCCGTATTAAGGTTAATTCATTAATATTATAATCTATTCAATCTAAATGCTTATAAAGCATCTGAAAGACTTATACGTTAGTGAAAAAAACTTGAGTTCCGAGGTTTTTCACAATCTCTATAAACTGAAACCTGTGACCGACCCAAAATGGGAAGACCTCTTCCAGTTTAATTCCTCTCTATATTAAATGCTGCTAGAGCATCTGAGAGACTTGGTATCTTTTCGCGGACATCAGCGACTTTCGCCTTGTTAATATTGCAACTCAGAACCCTTTCTCCATCATGAGAACCTAAAAGATCCTCCCCCCCCAAGGGTCAAAAACTACACTATATCCGCAAGCCATATCATTTTTGGCTGTATGCATAACACTGCAATTACAACCGGCAATGTATAGCTGATTTTCGATAGCTCTGGCTCTGGTCAGTGTCTGCCAGTGCTCTTTTTTCATCTCCGGCCAGACAGCCGGTAAAGTTATAACATCTGCTCCGGCGGAAGCTGTCAGCCTGAAAAGCTCAGGGAAACGAACCTCATAACACAAAAGCAGACCAACCTTTATTCCTTTGAAATCAACAACGCATATATCATTGCCGATATCAAAGTATTTATCCTCACCCGTGGGAGAGAATAAGAAGTTTTTACGATACTTACCAAGAACACCGCTTTTTGTAACTGCATAAACAGTATTAAAAACCTTGTTCTGATTTTTTTTCAGGGTGAGTTGTCACCACCATAGTATTATCATCAATAATACTTTGTATCTCGGAAATGACTTCGTCTGTCCTCTCAGCATATATCGAAAGGTTCTTGTAGTCAAAACCGCAACTCCACATTTCAGGAAAAACTATAATAGTCTCTTCTTTACCAGTCTCTTGTGCAAGTTTATCTAGGAACAGTTTTTTTGTTCCCTTCAAAATCTGAGAGCACTACAGGAAGCTGGAATAATACGACTTTCATAGTTCTCCTCTAAACGAGTGGAATTTTAAAACATAATTTGTATGATGTCAAGATGCTAAATATCGGATAATGAAAGCACAAAAGGATAAGCACTTAAAAAAACCTTTTCCCAGAGCAGGTTTCATAAACACTGTCATTGAATAGAACACTTGTGAAAAGTTAAATTTTTTCAATAAGAGTAACCCATATCAATCCTGATAAATGTAATTACTCCCTTTGATTTTTTTGGCATTATACATTCTGGTGTCTGCCAGTTTCACCATCTCGTCGTAATCTCTATAGTTTTCAGATGTGCAGAAGCTGATTCCGATGCTAACCGTTACATCTTTATCATGCATCACGGCATCGAACTCTTTAATAAACCTCTCAGCGAAATTTATTGCCCCCCCTTCTTTTGGTGTTTTAGGAAGTATGACACAAAACTCATCGCCGCCGTATCTGCAAGGGATGTCCCCCCCTTCACGGCAAGCTTTAATAAGCAAGTCGGCAGTTGTCTTCAGCATTTCGTCACCGACAGCGTGCCCAAGAGCGTCATTAATTTTCTTAAAACCATCCAGATCAAAATATATCAAAGCGATGCTTTCGCCCGTCCTTTGAGCTCTGGAGACCTCTCTGCGGAGATGCTCATAAAAAGACATATGGTTGTTCAACCCGGTCAGTCCGTCTTTTCTGGATAACTGGTCAAGCTCTTTTGTTCGCTCTGCAATCTTTATTTCGAGACCTTCTGCGTACTCCTCGACATCCTGTTTGCTACGCTCAAGCTCGTCCATAAGGCTGTAAATGTATGTATCGAATACAAGATGCAGATCAAACATCATTATCTTCTCTATAGCATTATTTGTCTCGCTGCAGATCAAACATTCATCCTTATCATTGGAGGTGATTACAAGATTTCTGAGCATACTGAGCAGTTTGGTAAAAGCGGCAATATAAAGCTTAGGGCTGACTCCTATACGTTTGTGAACCAAACCTATCCTGAGCCTTGATTGGACATAATCACGAGTGTAGTCACCGTCGAAGATAGACAGGATATACTGCCTCATGAAGTTTTTCAGCCTTTGAAGAGTTTCCGCATCACCTATCTGACGGGATATTTCATAGATATTAACCTGAAACTCATAAAACTCTTCAACAATAGTATCTATATGCTTTGCAACTATAGGTTTGACTGACATAAGAGCCTTGGCATCCTCGGCAGTAAACTGAAGTAAATCAAGCCTTTTAGCAATCTCTCTGTCTGTAATTTTCAGTTGTTCTGTCAATCTTAAGTCAGTTGGGTTCATATTATCACCTTTACAGCTATAGTATCACATATTCGTTTTGTAAACTTATATAAATTAACCCTTATAATTCTCCGGTATATAATCACAGAAAGGTTCTTCTGCCATATAATTACCTGTAACGGCGTATGATCTGGCTCTGCATCCGCCGCAAACACCCAAGTGTTTACAAGGACCGCACTTACCTTCATAGTCTCTGAAACTTCTCATATCTTTAAACAGCTCAGATGTTTCCCATATCTCTTTGAGAGGCTTTTCGAAAACATTGCCGCCATTGACAGGGAAATATGAGCAGGGGGGGAGCACGTCCCCCCCGTTGGAATTAACCAAAGCGATAGTCTGCCCAGCAATACACCCCCCCTTCCCTCCCCCCCCTGTGGAGAAAGTGAGGCTTCTGCGGTCTTTATCCAAACCGTCTTCTTTGCTGCGTTCGTTCCAGATTCTATAATACTGAGGAGCACATGTAGGACGAACAAGAATCTCTTCCTCGGCACGCTCCATCTCATAATGCCAGTTAAGTATCTCTTCATAGTCTTCTTTGCTGATAAGCTCAGCCATGAGGTCTTCACCACGCCCTGTAGGGACTATCAGGAACATATACCACGCTGTAGGCTTAAGACTTTTTGCGAGTTTATATGTTGCCATGATGTCGTGCTGGTTACGCTTCGCGAATGAAGAATTGATAATGAATTTAATACCATGCTTTCTGAAAAGTGCAGCAGCATCCATGACAGCCTGAAATGACCCCCCCTCCTGCTGACGAAAATCATCATGTATCTCCGGCTTAGAGCCGTCGAGACTCAGTGAACATATCCTTATACCTGATGCAAGCATCTTCTCGCAGACCTCATCAGTCACCAGAGAGCCGTTTGTCGCCATAGCCATACGAAGACCTTTGTCCGTGCCGTATTTAGCTATATCGAATATATCCTCTCTCATGAGCGGTTCTCCACCTGTAAGCACGATGACAGGGTTAGCAAAGTCAACAAGGTTATCGATAAACTCTTTGGATTTTTCAAGCGTAAACCTGCCGACAGTAGAATGTATCCCGGAGGATGAACGGCAGTGAACACACTTCAGATTACATTTTGAAGTGATCTCCCAAGCCATCCATTTAAGTTCCCATTTTTTCTCAGACATAATAAACTCCATTTTAAATCGGATAAGTGTATAGATTAACAGTAAAAGTGATTATTTCAATATCAAATAATCACTTTGTGCAGTTAAAAATGTGAATAGTAATTGAATAATAAGATATAAATGGTAATATTATTTATATTTATATTAATGAGGGCACATGAAAAGCATAATTTCTGAAATATCTGATTCGTTTTATACCAAAATCATAGACAATGATTATTTCTCTGCATTTTTCATTGATAAAGATTTTGATCATATAAAACAACATGTTACAGATTATATACATTATACTCTCACATCTGAGAAAGAAGATTTAGACGATAGTAAATCATACTATATAGGCACACAGCATTCAAAGATGGGAGTCCCTCTGAATATCGTACTCAACTTCACAGACACCATACAGCAAGAGGTTTTTCAATACAGCAAGAAAGAGCCTGAAGCGTTTAAGAATCTAAGACCTGAAAATATCGAGTACATGAAAAATGCCATATCAAAAGGGTATCTGCACGAGAGTATTAAAAATGCAGACCTTATGTCTATCCCCCCCCTGTTTTCAGTCCTGTCCACCACAAAGATAGCAATGGCGGTTGTCTCGTGGATGGTGGATATGCATGAGGTTCTACTCAACGAAAGTGATGATTCAAACCTGATATCTTTGGACAGATCGTGCCGATTATTAGAATTCATTAACAAACCAAGCTTTAATATGATATTTGACAGTGAGGACAATTTTTTTTGAATTCAACAGAATGCATCTCGAACTTCATAACCAAGCCAACAGTCTGTTATTCTTTATAAGAGAACACAACTATATACACGCATATTCAGTTTATAACCACTTTATCGAGCAGTGCAAAACATTTTTGAATTTCTATTTCGAAAGGGTCGTCCTCTTTGAACAGAACAACGTGAATTATTTTTACAAATTTGCCGAAGGCAAAGTCAACCATAACAAAGAGATCACCCTATTCACTTTTAATATCAGAAATATGCATATGATCAATAAGATATGGGGGGGTTATGAAAATGGCGATTTCCTTGTAAATGAGGTGGAAAGAGTCATAGATAAAGTTCATGGGATGGACAGCGACAGCTCCGTTTATTTTAAATCATATAACGCCGAATTTGTTGTCATGATCATAGGGCAGGATTATTCAACTAACCTTGAAAGCTTCCACAACCTCCTGAATACTATAGTGACTTCAATACCTAAACGTGGGGGGGAATTCAACTCTGACATCAAAATATCCAGTGCATTTATATTCTTCGGTGATAAATCCCTTGAATACCGCCACCACCTGAAACAGATAGTATTTCAGGCAATAGCCGAGTCTAAAACATCTGAGAACAAACCGCTCATATGCGATCAGGAAAAAAATTAAAGAACTCAATATAAAAGTTATGCACGATGAAAAAAATAAGGCACTTTGTGAAACAATCCTTTAATAAAGACAGCTTCACACCGTTCTACCAGCCGATTATATGTGCAGAAAGTGATAAGATTGCTCACTTTGAGGCTTTGGCAAGGGTCTGCGACGGTGACACATGCGTAAGTGCAGCTACCTTCATAGACTATCTCGTTGAGACAGAAAGGATTATAGATCTCGACAAGGTAATACTGGAAAAAAAATAACCAAAGATTTCCCTGTCCTTAAAGAGCAGGTTTCACACGTTTTTATCAATATCAGCCCTAAATCTCTCAGAGCTCCAAGCTATATTGTTAAACTGAACCAATTCATTAATGATGCTCATAAGATAGGCATCGAGCCTGTATGTGAGATCACTGAACAATCCCTCTTTGACAATATTGAGATAGTCAAAGATATCCATGAAAAATACAACACAGTCTTTGCCATTGACGATTTCGGTTCTGGGTATTCAAACTTCAGCATAGTATCCGATCTGGCTCAGGCAGGACTGATAAAATACCTGAAGATAGACGGTTCACTGATAAAAAACATACACGTAAACATTTATAAAGAGAATATTGTCACCGGCATAATCAGAATAGCTGAAAGTCTGAACCTTAAAACTATAGCAGAATTTGTCTCGGACAGTCAGACGGCTTCAAAGCTCAAATCCATAGGCATCAGTCACCTGCAGGGTTATCACTATTCAACACCTAAACGGTTGTCTGAATTTTAATAGATATTACCGACGCAGATAAAAAATTGATAATAAATTAAAAATAACCCTTGCTTTATAAATTAAAGTTATTATAGTGATCTAAGTCAATCAGTACTCAACTAGGTTCTGAAGGTTGTTAGCAAATTTGATATGGATTTTTGAATCAGAAATGACAGTTTACAAAGCCTCCTATTGTTCTTCAATAAGTGCCCACATAAATTTGTTCTAGTTCCTGCATCCAAAAAGGATAATTCCGCATCCAGCATTTTGTATTTACGTCCCAGACTCGCAAGAGAAATTGAATTTGACAATAAAATTTATGAGGATCATTTATGAACATTTATGTAGGTAACCTTAGTTACACAACTAGCGAAGACGAACTTTTCGAGCTTTTCGAGAACATAGGACAGGTTGATTCAGCTAGAATCATCACAGACAGAGACACAGGCCGTTCAAAAGGCTTCGGTTTCGTAGAAATGGCTGACGACGAGCAGGCTAAAGCAGCTATTGAGCAGCTTAACGGTACTGAGTTCGGTAGCAGAAACCTTACAGTTAACGAAGCTAAGCCAAGAAACAACGACCGTAGCGGCGGCTTCAACAACAGAAGATACTAATTAATATAATTAATTTAAATATTCGGAAAGCCAGGCAGAAATGTCTGGCTTTTTTTTAGTCCAAAATTCCCTTTGCTATAGCTATAGCCACGGCGTGCTGCCTGTTGGTGGCATTTAATTTACGCTTAATATTCTTTATATGAAAATTCACAGTGTTTTCAGTAATATCCAAAATTCTCGCTACTTCCCATGATGTCTTGCCATATTTCAGCCATGTTATTACACTCAGCTCTCTGTCGCTTAGGTTACCACGGCTAAGATCGCCGACACTCATTATGCGTCCGTACGTGTGATTAAGGTGGGTGTTAAGGTATCCCGCCATAGCGTCGAATTTATCAGAACCGTCCTGAGTGACATTCATAAAAGTTATAACATTAGCAGACATGGTCTCTTTATTCATCTTAGACAGCAAATGATATGTAGCCTGATTCAAAGCTATCATAACGTCTTCGCTGTATTTATTTAAAAGTATATTATTAAAAAAAACTCCGGCAGTCCAGGAACTTTCAAAACTTCCTTACCATCTTTAATTTGCTGTATATTGATATCATTATTATAAATTTCTTGAGTCAGTGTATGCTCACCGAAATTTTCCAGTCTTTTATCATCTGTAAAAATAAGTTTAAATGTGCAGGTTTTATGATATACCAATTCAGATAAGTAAACGTGATTGAACCCTAAAAGTTCTTTAGCATTAACAAGCATTTCAGAGAACGCACTGATAGTTTTGACATTTACTAACGTTGTCACAAGATCCAATATTGCTCTATAGTCAGATTTATTTAACTCATACATCTCAGCATTCCCGTGTTAATTAATAATATATAAGCTTATTATAGCATAAAAAAAATGCCGTCAGATGCAAAGCCCGGAAAATGTTGCGCTCTGACGGCCAATGCGGGATACGGTAGTTTTAGATCTACCGTATTCTCTATATTGTTATTATTCTTTTTTTTGTTATCTATTTGTCATATCAATTATTACCCCCCCTCTTTACATATTCACAAAACTACTAAAACTAGTGGGTAGCTTATTATTAGTTATAATTATTGAGGATATCTCTTCGTAAAGACATGATTATAATAAAAAAGCATAAGTATAATACACTTATGCCTTAAACATTTAATCTGATTAAATCAGAAAGTTGTAAGATTATTTTTATGTTTTTTTCAACATACGGGCAACTGCTACATGAACACTTAGCAGGCTTATCACTCCCTGCACTCTTAATAAAGTCTATTAATCTATACCCAGAGTAGCCCAAAGCCCATATAACAAGCAATATTACTATTATATTACTAATCATCTTAATCTCCTTATATTATCGCCTGATAGACAGCTACCGACGCTACGAAAGCTATCAATGTATAGGCAACCACGGTAAAGCCTGCCCATCTCCACGAACCTGTCTCTTTAGCTATCGCCACCACAGTGACGAAACATGGTGAATACAATAATATAAATATAATCAGTGAGAAAGCATTGGCAAGTGTCCATCCTGATTTTGTGACCAGACTTTCGGAGAGCGGTGCAGAATCCTCTACATCGACCTCACCCATAGAGTACGCCGTACCCAGTGACGAGACAACAACCTCTTTCGCCGCTATACCGCCTATGAGTGCTATGTTCGTCTTCCAGTCAAAGCCTGCATACTTGCTGACAGGTTCAAAGAAAAGCCCTACACGTCCGGCAATTGAATGCTTTAATCCGGCGGCGGCCATTTCATTATCTATCTCACGAATCTCATCACGAAGCTTGAGAGCATCAGCAGATACCTCCTCTTCGTCACTGGCAGCCTCTAATACTACCTCTTTGGTGTATTGAGATTCAACATTGCTTATCTTCGCCTCGAAAATGCTGATATCGTCATCATGCAGAGCAGGAAACGTCATAAGTACCCACAAAAGGATAGAGATAGCAAGTATCACTGTACCTGCCTTTCTGACATACATCCAGCAACGCTCCCAAGCATGAATAGTAAGCCCTTTCAGGGTCGGCATTCTGTAAGGAGGAAGCTCCATAACGAATGCAGATGATTCCTCTTTCAAGACAAAAGCACCAAGTATCCGTGCAACAGTCAATGCAAGAAGCCAACTAACTAATGTTATCGCCAGCATTATCGCACTTCTGTTCTCTTCAAAAAAAATGCGGCTATTATAAGTGCATAAATAGGCAGCTTAGCACCACATGGCATAAACGGAGCTGTCAGAATAGTTATAAGGCGTTCTTTTTCGCCTTTGATAGTTCTTGCCGCCATAACACCGGGGGGGACTGCACACCCGCCGGCAATACCGCCTGAGACGATATAGGCAACAACCGAGTTCCCCCCCTGCAAACCGAATATTCTGAATACTCTGTCGAGCATATACGCTGTTCTTGCCATGTAGCCCGAATCTTCCATAATAGCTATGGCAAAAAAACATGAAAAGGATAAGCGGAGCAAAACCTAAGACACCACCCACTCCGTCGATAACGCCTGAGATCATTAGTGATTTCAGCAATCCGTCTCTGAGGTTTGCATCTATCATTCCTGAAAGCCACTCAAACCCCCCCATATCAAACCATGCCACAGGATATTCACTAGCCCAGAATGTAAATTCATATATACCAAACAGGAAAGACAACATAAGAATAGGACCTATCAGTCTGTGAGTGAGCAGCATATCGATATTGTCACTCCAGAAGAGCCTGTCCATTGATGATTCTTCACAGAAGACCACACCTTTAAGGATAGAGTTAATAAACCCGTACCTATAGTCGGCTATAAGGTTTTCAGCAGTGATCTTCAGGGTCGCCTTCAGGTGTTTATTAAGCTTGTCAGTCATGTCCAGCAGTGTTTTATGTGTATCAACATTCAAAGCACCCTGAGCATGAACCTGCTCGTCGTTCTCCAGATATTTCAGTGCTACCCATCTGGCAGGATATTTATCTGTCAGAAAATTATTCTGTTCGACTATAGGGGGGGTCATTTCGTCAAGAGCTGTGTCGATATCCTGACCGTAAGAAATTTTAAAATTGTTGGGAGGGCGTTCCGAATTTAGATAATCGGTTATCCCGTCCAGAAGAATTTTAGTCCCTTTATTCTCTCTTGCCACGGTTTCAATGATTGGCACACCGAGCTTTTTAGCAAGGGCATCAACATCGATGGAGATATTACGCTTCTTAGCAACATCCATCATATTGAGAGCCATAACAACAGGCACATCCAGCTCCATGAACTGAACAAACATGTATAGGTTTCTCTCAAGGTTCGATGCGTCAAGTACGTCAATAACAACATCAGGCTTCTCGCCGACGACGAAATCCCTCGCCACAACCTCTTCCAGAGAGTATGGACTGAGGCTATAAGTTCCGGGCAGGTCGACGATATTATATTCTACTCCGTTATGTGTTATGAGAGATTCTTTCTTCTCTACGGTAACACCAGGATAGTTAGCCACATGATAGTTAGCACCTGTAATATTATTAAACAGGGAAGTCTTACCACAGTTCGGGTTTCCGGCTATAGCTATAGTTTTCATAACTAACCTTCCACTTTTACAGTAATATGATCAGCTTCATTATTTCTAAGGCTGATGGTAAATCCGCGGACTTTCAATGCAACAGGGTCTTTAAGCGGTGCACGCCCCCCCACAACCCTGACTTCAGCACCCGGTGTCAGCCCCCCCATATCGTTGATACGCTGGCGAAGTTCACCTTCGCAATGCACACTCACGATAATGCCTTTCTGATTCTTCTTCATTTCCCTCAAGGATATTTCCATTATTCACTCCAAAGATTTACATAATAGTAAAAATCAATTCTTCCAGTCAAACAAAAAAAAGATAAATATTATAATATTTAAGAGACCAACAATATACTGTATACAATATACTTTTGATAACGATTTTCAATATCAATACTACAAGCGTAATCTTTATGCAACAAAAAAAAGGCACAAATGTGCCTTTTTATGATTTATTAAAATGTAAATTGTGATTTTATTCTTATTAATGAGTAAGTTGAGCGGATATCTCAGTCACCCAGTTATCTATCCTGCCGAAAGTTTTGTGTGCTTGGTTATGCTCATCAAGTGCCAGCCCTGCAAATTTCCCATCAACTAATGCACTGGAATGTCCGAACTGATACCCTTCCGACGACCAGCCGCCAATAACATTTGCTCCTGCGTTGGCGATCTTTCTATAAACCTCGCCCATAGCGTCAACAAATGAACCAGGGTATTTCTTCTGGTCACCTGTACCAAACAGAGCTACTTTTTTTTAGTAGAAAAATCCACTCTGTTCAATTTCATGAAAAGTTCTTCCCAATCATCCTGAAACACTGCCCCCCCTTTCCATGTTGATGTCCCCCCCAGTAGAATCCTCTCGTATGCGGCGACATCACTTATAGGTGTGGTTGCCACATTATATATGTCTACATTTATCCCTTTTTTCTCGAATCTCGTTGAAATATACCAGCTTATGTCTTCTGTTATCCCGCTGTTTGTGCCGTAAAAAAAATAGCTATGTTACTCATATGCCACCTCTAACAATTAATCATGAGTACATATTAATACCTTTTTTTTGTCTTATACTAGGTATTATTCACATTTAAATAAAATTTAACATAAAAAAAGCGGACCCAAACGAGTCCGCTTATATTCTTATTGCACCAGACCGGAGCATTAATTAGCGTCAGCTAAAACCTGAGGATGGGCAACAACCTCCAGCACCTGCACCTATTCCTGTTCCTGTAGAACCTGAAGTCGAGCTGATGGTAGAAATTAATTTTTCAACCTCTGTACTCTTACATCCGGGGGGGCATTCAATTTCTGTATCCTTATTGAAAACAAGTTTTGAAAAAGTATTCTCACACTCTTTACACTTGTATTCATAAATCGGCATTCTTAAAACCTCTTAGATGTGTTTCTTAAGAGCGTCTTCGTAAACACCTTTTGGCTGAACACCGATGAACTGCTCAACAACTTTACCTTGGTTGAAGATCATTACAGTTGGGATGCTCATGATGCCGTATTTGGCTGCGAGCTGCTGGTTTTCATCAACATTAACCTTAGCAACTTTTACTTTGCCTTCATATTCTGAAGCGAGTGATTCAATTGTAGGAGTGAGCATTCTGCATGGTCCACACCATACTGCCCAGAAATCTACGAGAACTGGCACACTTGCCTCTAATACGTCTGTCTGAAAACTAGCTTCGTTAAGTTCTGCTGCCATCTAATTCCTCCTGAGTTATCTATCATTGATATAGTATACATTTTTAATATTTTGTCAATGCATACAGGGTCTATATTCTAATATTCATATATTATTTCTTATCAAAAAAATACAAGTGTTTTTATGCGGACATTTTATACAAAATTCACACTCCTGATACTTGCAGTCATTCACTATTCCCAGTCTGGTGAGGGCGAAATCATATTTTGCAGGGTCAGATTTATTAATACTTCTGAAAAAATCACTGACTGTTTCGAGGTTCTTTTTACTGGCGGAATCATTTGTAATCACGCCGTTATTCTTCGCAAACCTAAGGATATGCGTATCTATCGGCATCTTAAGCTCGGAGGTGCTGAAACTATCCCATAACCCGAGGTCGACATCGTCGGCACGTATCATCCATCTCAGGAACATACGCAGTCTCTTAGCCCCCCCTGATGTCTCGGGGGGGTTAGGCATTAAAAAGAAAAAACCTTTATCAGCATCCGAACACATCTGTTTCATCGTCTGATAAAAGTGCACAATCGATTCTTCCAGTGTTTCACGCTGATTAAAAACAGCTTCTATGCTACCGTATTCACCGTAGATACGTTTTATAAACTCGGTGTAATACGTGATATCGTCCTTAGACTGAAACCTGTAATACAGCCCGCCATTTTCACTATTCAGGCTATGCGGGTCAGTTCCGTAATGATCGAAGAATTTCTTCACGAATGATTTAATCGCTTTAACATTCCCATATGCAAAACATGAAGCCGTAAATGCGATAAACTCTTTGTTTCCTTCTATTTTATGAGGGAAATCGATCGGATCTGTATGCACAAATTCACGTTTGTTATACAAAGAATATATCTCTTCAAAAAAGTTACGAAACTTATCCAAAAGTCTACCCAACCTTCTCTAGTAAAAAGGTGTTCAGCCTTACGATATTCATCTCAGACCTTTGATACCCGAGACTCTCGAAGAACTCGAACAGATTAAAGTTACCTGTCGTTTCAGTTTTAAAAACAACATCTTTATCCCTTATGCTCACGACAAAACCTGCGGCATTCAGCACTTTTTCAGCACCTTTTTTTGTTCAGCTTTGTATAGAAGGCTTCACCTTTCAGATACTTTTCTCTGAATATGGCAAAGAGGTCTTCTCTGAACGTAAATCTCACATAAGTATCAAACTTTTTAGGGTGAATATTAAACTCTGCGATGGATTTCACAGCAACACCCGGGGGGGGCATTATACTGTTTATTTTATCAACGAGTGCCTCGGTATCCTCAATAGGTGCAGATTCGAAAAGGATAACCTCATTCAGCCCTTCAAGACCTGTGGATGCCGCTTGAACATAGCTCAGTTTCGGCTGAGGATTAAACCCTGCAGAAAACTTCAGTCCTATGTCTGTGAGTGTCAACACGTGTGTGAACAGCCTCTGGGTCTCAATAGCAGAAAGGAGGCTCATACGATTCTCTTTGGAAAACACCAGCGAATACCTTTGGAAAACCTCGTCCTCTTCGACAGCTTCGTCAGTGTTTATAGTTACCGGTTTGGAAAATTCATTTTTAATCTTATCAAAGTCACATATGCCGCAAGAGGAACACTCCCCCCCACCCGTACAGTCAGGTGTTGCGATTAGCTGACCAGATTTCTGATACTCCTCCCAAAGGAACTCTTTAGTAACACCGACATCTATGTTGTCCCAAGGGAGTTTTTCATCATAGTCATAATTCCGCTCTGCAAAGTCGGAATCTTTATACCCAAACTTAGCAAAAGCCGCCGACCATATATCATTGTCGAAAAATTCACTCCACGCATCGAAGATAGCACCATTTTTAACAGCCTCTTCGATAACATCAGCCAGCTCTACAGAGCCTCTCGCAAGCACCCCCCCTTCAAGTACGCTCGCTCTGATACCGTGAAATGAACACATAATCTTATATTTCTTGAGCAGGTTTTTAAGCTCATTCTTTTTATTAAAAAAAAGTCATCACCGCGATTCTGCCCACACCATTGGTAAGGCGTATGCGGTTTCGGAACGAAATTGGAAACGGAAACTTTAATATTAAAACGCCCTTTACGCAGAAACTTTGCTTTTCTCGCAAGCTCTGCAATAGCGAGAACGTCTTCCATGGTTTCCCCCCCCGGCAGACCTATCATAAAATACAGCTTAGCACCATTCCAGCCTGCATCGGACGCTTTCTCCACGGCAGCAAGGATATCCTCTTCCGTAAGTCCTTTGTTTATGGCATCACGCATACGCTGAGATCCTGCCTCGGGAGCAATGGTAAAACCGCTCTTACGCACCTTCGACAGCTCACGGAACATATACTCCTTTATCCTGTCGGCCCTGACAGACGGCAGCGACAATGATACCTTGCGGCTGCTTGTCAGCTTAACCATGGTTATAAGAAGGTCTTCCAGCCTGCTGTAGTCGGATGCAGAGAGCGAGAGGAGTGATGTCTCCAGATAACCTGTATTTGATAGCTGTGTGAGGGCATCACGGGCGATGTCGTCAACACTGCGTTCTCTGTTGGGTCGATATATCATCCCTGCCTGACAGAACCTACAGCCCCCCCTTGTACAGCCTCTGGATATCTCCACAGCCACCCTATCCTGCACGGCAGGTATGGTAGGCACTATAAGCTTCTCTATTGTGCTCTCTTTGGTGAAATCAGCATGTATAGAACGTATTACTGTTTTTTTCAGGGTCAACAGACGGAACATATACAAAAGAAAAACTGTTCAGAAATTCAAGCAATTCCTTCCTTTTAGCTCCTGCCTTCTTCTTTTCGTGGAACTGAGACATAACGTCAATCAGCGTCCCCCCCTCGGATTCACCGATAAAGAATGCATCCATAAAAGGGGGGGCTATCGGCATAGGGTTAACCACACAAGGTCCGCCTGCGATTACTATCGCTCGTCCTCGCCTCTGTCCACGGCTCTCAGGGCTATGTCTGATTTCAGCAGAGTCTGAAGCATATTCGAATAAGCCAGCTCATACTGAACGCTGAAACCTATGACATCAAAGTTTCTGAGTTCCGTAGAGGATTCGAGACTGACAAACATCTCTGAACCGAAGGTTTTGATAGCATCCACCCAAGGCATAAAGAAACGTTCACAAGCTACATGCTCAAGTTTATTCAGTCTTTCGTACAGCATCTTATAGCCTATATGGCTGATACCGACTTCATATATATCAGGAAAAATAAGACAAAAAGTTGTTCTGCCTTCGTGGCTCTTATGGAAAGAATTTATCTCGCCATTTATATATCTGGCAGGTTTATTAACCTCCAGAAGTCTCTTATAATCTTTCATTAATCATCACTCGGGTCATCAAATCTCCTCATTGCAATACCGTTTACCAGCCCCCCCAGCATAGACATAAAAGTCAGGAGGGACGACCCTCCGTAGCTCACAAGAGGCATAGGTATACCGACGACAGGCATCATACCTGCGGTCATTGCAAGGTTAACGTAAAATTGGAAAAAAAATGAATCCACTTACGGCTATACAAATCAGCTTTCCTGCAGGTTCTTTAGCATTCAGCGAAATAAGCATTATCCGTAACAGCAACATCATAAAAAGTATGATAATAACCATAGACCCTACAAGCCCAAACTCCTCTGCTATAACAGAAAATATAAAGTCTGTATGTCTCTCGGGAATAAATTTCAGGTGGGACTGAGTACCTTTCAGAAAACCTTTACCTGTAAGTCCGCCCGAACCTATGGCAATTTTAGACTGTATAACATGATATCCTGAACCGAACGGATCTTTCTCCGGGTTCAGAAATGTAACTACCCTCTTCTTCTGGTATGGCTTCATTTGCGACCACAAAACAGGTGCGGCACATACCATACTTATGATGATCACAAGCAGGGTCATACGCTTGATACCTATTACAAGCAGAACCATACCCCCCCATATAGCGATGAATGTTCCTGCTGTTCCGAGGTCAGGCTGTAAAAAGACGAGTGCAAAAGGCGGTATAACCCAAACCAGTTTACGCAGAATTCCTATCATCCCGAACTTATCACGCTGATATCGAGATATAATCTGGCTAAAAATATCACCCATATAAACTTAAAAACCTCCGACGGCTGTATACGCAGCCCTCCGAAAGCTATCCAACGCTTAGCCCCCCCCATTCCCACATGCCCCCCCAGCACCAAAACCGCCACAAGAACAAGTATCCCGAGAACATATATAATGTATGAGTATTTCACCAGTTTCTTATGCCCTATGGAGCTAAAGAAAAAGAACATAAAATATCCGATAATAAGCCAGTAACCCTGTCTTACATAATACTTTTTAACAGTTGCGGTGACAGGATCATAGCCGGCACTATAAATAGCCACAACCCCCCCAATGACTGTGATAACCAGCATTGTAAGAAACAGCGTAAGATCAAAATTTTCTATATGTTTCCTATCTAGGTTGACGCCAAACATATCCTAAATCCGCCATTTTATTTATTACTGCACCGATAACAGGTGCTCCGCCTTTACTTCCTGCTCCGCCATGCTCTATCAAAGCGACTGCAACATACTTCGGGTTGGAAACAGGGAACACCGAGCCGAACCATGAATGGTCTCTTAGCTCCTCGGGTATCTCATCATCCTCCATCTCTTCCGTATGCTTTAGGCTGACGACCTGAGCCGTACCTGTCTTACCGCCTATGGTAACACCCTCAACCTTAGCTCTGTAGCCTGTCGCTCTTTTACCGTGAACAACCTCTCTCATCCCTTCCAGTGCAACACTGACCGCAGCAGGGTCGAGTGTCACCTCTCGAAGAAGTTTCGGCTCTTGCATTATTTTTACGCCGTTGTCGACGTCTTCAATATATTTAACTAAATTAGGGGGGGCATACACCTTACCGCCGTTGAAAATACCTGCGAGCATAACCGCAGTCTGCATAGGTGTTGTAGATATATATCCCTGACCAATAGATGTGATGATTGTCTCACCCGGATACCATGGTTCGTTCCTGCTCTTCTTCTTCCACTCCCTGCTGGGGGGGAAAAATCCAACTTTTTCGTTAGGCAGGTTTATACCTGTTTTCTGCCCCCCCAAGGATAGGAGTTTAGAGTATTTCGTTATTGCATCGATACCTGTAAGAAGACCTACATTATAGAAATAAACGTCACAGGACTGCTCTATGGCATGTACAAGGTCAAGTTTGCCGTGACCGCCCTTCTTCCAGCAGCCGTACCTAAAGTTTCCGTACTGCAGCTCTCCACTGCAACTGAAGGTGGTTTCGGGGGGGGTAATCTTCCCTTCCATGAGAGCGACGACAGCATCAGTATCTTATAAACCGACCCTGGGGGGGGTAGCTCCCTTCAATGGTTCTGTTCAGAAGTGGTTTACGCTCATTTTTTATTATACCGAGCCTTTCTTTCGATGAAGCAAAAGGTGTAAAAGACATAAGGTCATATGACGGAGCTGAATATAGTGTCAGGATATCAAAATTCTCGATATCCATAACAACAACAGCACCCATCTTCCCTTTCATAAGTTTATGAGTGAAGCTCTGCAAGTCGTAGTCGATAGTCAAAGCAACATTCTGACCGGGGGGGATGGAATGCTTTTCAGACAAAACCTCAAGTATACGGCCGTATGAATCCACCTCAACCTGTCTTGCTCCGTCTTCACCCCCCCGAAGAACCTTTTCGTATATCTTCTCTATACCGGTCTTCCCTATCATGTCACCGCTTTGGTATAGTTTACTCTTCCTTATATCGCCGTCGTTAACCTCTGACATATAGCCGAAAACATGGCTGAAAGCTTCACTATCCATGTAGCTCCGTACCGACTCCAGCCCTATCTCAACACCGTGGAAATCAGCAGAGTTTTCCAGAACTTCGGAAACCTGCTCAAAAGTGAGTCCACGCTGAATAACAGCAGGCTCGTAAAGGTAGGATTTCTTAATCTGCTTCTTGGCAAATACTTTATCTATAGGGACAATCTCATTAAGCCTATCAAGCAGAGACTCCAGATCCTTCACATCCTCTTTAACAATATTCAGCTCATAACTAGGGGGGGTGTTTTTGACTATTCTGCGGCCTTTAACATCCTTTATAAAGCCTCTGTCGGCTTTAATACGCATCAGCCTTATACGGTTATTCTCCGATAGGCGTTTATAGTTGTCAAAACCCACCACCTGCATATACGCCATACGGACACCGAGGATCATCATAAAAATCATTAGGAAGGCAAAGAATACGATTGTACGCTTTTTAAGGTACTCCTGTACGTCGTCTTTAAGTGTTTTGAGTAACATGTGTGTACCCCCCCTTAAAGAACGATAATATTATAAAGATCACTCCGACATTAAATACTGTACGAATCAGAGATAAAGAGAATGCACTGTCGAAAGTGTAGCTTGTGATAAGTAAGTTATAAAGACAGTAAACAAGCGAGAGTCCTGAAAAAAGCAGAAGCTTATAATGAACTTTGGTCATATCCATAATGACATCTGTTCTGAACCTGACGAGATAAAAACCTATAAACAGGATAGCCCCCCCCGGACCGTAAAATCCGTCTCTGGAGAAATCTGTAAAAAAACCAAACAACAAGGCAAGCCAGAGGAAATTTCGCTCATCAGCCATCCCCCCCATAGTCAGAATAAATATTACGATTATGAAATCGAGATAAGCAAATACACTATTGAAGGTTACAGTCAAAATATGAGTGATAATAAGTGCTAAGAGAGTAAAAGTATATTTATTGAAGATACGATCTATCATTTTCCTACAACCAGAACATTTTCCAGCTTATAAAAATCTACATTCGAAGTGAGTGACAATTTTCTGAAAAGACCTGTTTCCACGTCCTCCACATCCTCTACCTGACCTATGATGATACCTTTTGGGTAAACACCTCCAAGCCCGGATGTGATAAGGATATCCCCCCCTTTCACGACATCATCTAATCTGTCATAAAAATCTACAGCCATCTTTCCACGTCCATCTCCACGAACAATGCCGACAGTTCTTGTTCTACTGTTAATGACAGATGCATTACTGCCCGGGTTCAGAACAACCTCAACTTTAGCTGTATTTTTATAAACTTCGCTGACCATACCGACAAGACCGCTATAGCTAATTACAGGGTCTTTCTGCTGTACTCCGTCGTCAGAGCCTCTGTCGATGATAATGTATTTTAGATAACCGCTGATGTTTCGCCCTATGACGTTACAGGCTATGGAATCCAGCTTAGAAAATTCGCGGAATCTGAGAAGTTTCTTCAGTCTGGCATACTCGGCAACCTTCTCCTGAAGGAGAGAGTTGTCAAGTTTCAGCTGACCATTCTCGATGTGGAGAGCTTCATTCTCTTTATGAACATTAACAAGGTTGATATAGCCATTCCAGATACCGCCGAAAACACCGACAGTCTTATCGGTAAGGTATACAAACGGATTAACAAGGTTTCCGACTATACCTTTGAAAGGTCCTTTGATATTAGGATTTCGTGCCTGAAGGATAATGATCACCAACAGCACCACAATGACTATTAAAACTTTTTTCCAAGACTTCATAGACCCCCCCTTCTAGGGATTAGTCTATTGTGACTTTCTTCAGCAGTGCAAGGCTATCGAGAACCTTACCTGCACCCAAAGCCACAGAAAGAAGTGGTTCGTCAGCAACGATAATAGGCAGCCCAGTCTCGTTGGATAATCTTTTGTCCAGCCCTTTGAGCAGAGCACCGCCGCCGGTGAGAACTATACCCCCCCTGTCTACTATATCGGCAGACAGTTCGGGCGGAGTCTTCTCCAGAGCGATCCTTACAGCATCGATGATCTTTGTAACAGCTTCATCAAGAGCCTCTTTCGCCTCATCATCAGTTATCTCGATTGTCTTCGGGATACCTGTTACAAGGTCACGACCTTTGATCTTTATGCTGCTCTCGGTATCGAGCTTAAAGCATGTACCTATCTTCATCTTTATCTGCTCTGCCGTACCGTGACCGATAAGCAGATTGTACTTTCGTTTAATATAGCTGACGATAGCATCGTCCATTTCGTCACCGCCGACTCTGACGGAATTGGCGTATACTATACCTGAGAGAGAGATAACAGCTACCTCAGTCGTTCCACCGCCGATATCGACAACCATGTTGCCCGACGGATCTTCGATAGGAAGTCCTGCACCTATAGCAGCAGCCATAGGCTCTTCTATGAGATAAACCTCTCTTGCACCTGCCTGAATAGCAGAGTCCTTAACAGCCCTCTTCTCCACCTGAGTAACACCCGACGGAACGCATATAACAATGCGGGGGGGTCTGACAAGTGACTTTCTATTATGAACCTTCTGGATGAGATTTTTAAGCATTCTTTCGGTAACTTCGAAGTTAGCAATAACCCCCCCGTCTTTCATAGGGCGGATTGCAACGATATTTGCAGGAGTACGTCCAAGCATACTCTTAGCCTCACTACCGACAGCAAGAACTTCATTATTCTGGTTGTTAATAGCAACAACACTCGGTTCAGAACAGACAACACCTTTGCCTTTAACATATATAAGCGTATTAGCAGTACCTAAATCGATCGCCAAATCGTTTGAAAACATATCAAAAAAAACCCATATTTCATGCACCTTCCAAGTTTGGGTAAAATTCTTTTTCCTGTACAAGTCTTAGTCCACAATAAGAAATATTGCAAGTGAAACTAACACATTGTACGAGAAGGAATTTATTTATTGTAATAGAGTAAAGTTTTTTTGTATAACAAGTCAAATAATATAAGCATAAAACTGGAGATAATAAACGAAATGGAACAACACCGTCTGGATAAACTTAAAAAGATCAAAGAACTGTCAAAGCAACCCTATGTAAATTTTCATAAAGTAGAACATGATATCGCTGATATCGTTAATAAATACAATGAAACAGAGAAAGATCAACTCCCAGAAAGAACCATTATATTTGATATAGCAGGTCGTGTTATGGCTATGCGTGAGTTCGGTAAAGCAGCCTTCATGACCATCAAAGACAGAACGGAAAGCATACAGCTATACGTTAAAAAGGGTGAAATCCCTGACGAGGATCACGACATTTTCAAAACCACAGACGTTGGCGACACTATCGGCGTGAAGGGTTTTCTCTTTAAAACTAAAACAGGTGAACTTACTCTCTGTGCAACAGAATACAAAATGCTGACAAAGGCACTCCGTGACCTCCCTGAGAAATGGCACGGACTCAAAGACGTAGAGAAGAGATACCGTCAAAGGTATGTCGACCTCATAGTTAATGACGAGGTTAAAGATACGTTCCGCACAAGAAGCAGAGTGATCCAGAAGGTTCGTGATTTCTTTATAAACAAAGACTTTCTTGAGGTTGAAACACCTATGATGCACCCTATCGTCGGCGGTGCAACTGCAAAACCTTTCGAAACTCATCACAATGCTCTCGATATGCCTCTTTATCTGCGTATCGCTCCTGAGCTATACCTTAAAAGACTCGTAGTCGGCGGATTTGAAAGAATTTTTGAGATTAACAGAAACTTCCGTAATGAAGGGCTGTCTACAAGGCATAACCCTGAGTTCACAATGATAGAGTGGTATAATGCCTACAACGACTACCATGGTCTGATGGACGACATAGAAGAGATGGTATGCGGAATTGCTATGGATCTGTACGGAAAAGAGGAACTCACATATAAAGAGAAGACACTCGACCTTAAGCGCCCGTGGGCTAGAATGACAATGCAGGAAGCCATCATTAATTCTAGTGATATAACTGCTGAAACCCTTAATGACAGGGAGCTTGCAAAAGCTGCAGCAGAAAAACTCGGTATTCATGTTGATAAAAGCTGGGGGGGAAAGGGTAAGATTGTAATGGAGTTGTTTGAGGAGCTTGTTGAACATGAGCTTTTTAACCCGACTTTTATTATTGATTATCCGAAAGAAGTCTCTCCACTGGCTAAGTCCAAAAAGGATGACCCTGAAACCACAGAAAGGTTTGAGCTTTTTATCGGTGGATTCGAAATGGCAAACGGATTTAATGAGCTGAATGATCCGATGGATCAAAAAGAGCGTTTTCAAAAACAGGTCGCAGCCAAAGAGGCAGGTGACGAAGAGGCATGCATGATGGACAGTGATTACATCAGAGCCCTTGAATACGGTCTGCCGCCGACTGCCGGAGCAGGACTCGGTATTGACAGGCTTGTTATGCTGTTTACCGACAGTGCTTCTATCAGAGACGTTATACTCTTTCCACATATGAGACCGGAGGATGTAGATTAAAGAAAAAGTTTGTGCCGAGGTAAGAACTGCTGATACCAAAGCACATATTAAGACACTTTTCGAAAATGTCGATTTTATTGGGCTTGAAGATGTTTACGAAAAAGAGCATGAAATTATTATTGTTGAGGTAATGGAGGATTGTCAAATCGACAAACTCCAGAAGATGCTTTCAACCAATAACTTTTTTTCTTTTTATATCTGAGACATGCCATGATGATCTTTTTCTGGAACTATCTGAGAAATACCATTTCGGCTTCACCTTAAAAAGTGACCCTGTTGCCGAGATTAATATCAGATTCAATACACTCGTCAAGCACAGAGCACTCACTCTGGAGCTGGAGAAGAAACGTACAGAATTAGAAGATACCATATTTGAACTGGCTTTCGCATCCACCAACGTACTTGAACAGAACGAATTTCTGGAGCAGATGGCGAGAAAAGACGGCCTCACCATGCTTTATAACCACTCATATTTCAAAGATAAACTAAAAGATGAAATCATTCGTTCCGAAAGATATAACAATTCATTCACCGTAGCTATTTTAGACCTGGATTTCTTTAAAAAAGTGAACGATCAATACGGTCACGTGAAAGGGGGGGATGAGGTTCTCAAAGCATTTGCCAATATCATTAAAGATATTATAAGAAATACAGATATTGCAGCAAGGTACGGCGGAGAAGAGTTTGCGATACTCTTTACCGAAACCGACATAGAAAGCTCAGTTTGTGTTGTGAACCGCATACGTGAAGAGCTTGCTAAAACTGTTTTTAACAGTGACCAGACCTGCTTCAAGGTTACATTCAGTGCAGGCATCACCCCCCCATACCATAAATCATATAAAGACGCTGAATTAATGGTGGATGTTGCCGATAAAGCTTTATATGTGAGTAAAACCGAAGGGAGAAACAGAACCACTGTCTTCACTGCAGAAGACGTGGCGAACCTTTAAATCTCAGGCTTTAATAAACTTCAGATAAACTTTCCTTGTTCTGGGTCCGTCGAATTCACAAAAGTATATCCCCCCCTGCCAAGTACCAAGAACCATCTTACCGTTTTCAATTATTAACGTTTCAGAACAGCCTACCAGAGACGATTTTATATGGCTGTCAGAGTTCCCCCCCTCCATATGGCGAAACTCTGACAGATTTGGAATTAGTTTTGATAAAAAAAGCATTCATATCTGTCTGAACATCAGAATCGGCATTCTCATTTATAGTGATAGCCGATGTAGTGTGCGGAGTATAAACAACCAGAATTCCGTCACTCCAGCCGTTCCTACCCAAAACATCCGCAATATCATGTGTGATATCTACAAATGTATTCCTGAAGTTCGTCCTGACAGATATAGTCTCCATCAGAGTGTAATAGCTTTAGCCTCGAGCATACCGTCAAGAGCAAGAATCTCGTCCAGTACAGCGTGAGGTATCTTGCCATCCACTCGAACAAATGCCACAGCATCCGCCTCTGAACCTTCATCAAGATTTCTGGAAAGTTCAAAGTCTGCGATGTTTATACTATGGTTGCCGAGTATAGTACCGACCTTACCTATCATCCCAGGTCTGTCAAGGTTGTTGAAGTAAAGGAATGTTCCTTCGCATATGAGGTCAGTGTAGTATTTATCATAAATAAGAAGCCTGCCTGTATTATCTGCAAACACAGTTCCTGCGTATATCTTTTCCTCTTTGTCAGTGCGGATTTTGATAACGACAAGATCGTTAAATTTACTGTAATTAGCAGCTTTAGTCTCAACTATGTCAATGTTACGCTCTTTCGCAATGTATGGAGCATTGATGAATGATACGTTTTCTGCCACGGCAACCTCCATAAAGCCTTTCAGACCGGCAATAGTAAACGGCTGAAAGTTAAACGGAGTATCGAATGTACGCTCGCCGAAATCCTCTTCGAATTTCTGACCGACCATCTGCACTTCTATGTATTCAGGTCTCCCCCCCTTTGTAAGCTGAGCTGCGAGATGCCCCCCCATACTCTCGATAAGTGAAAAGTATCTCTGCATCTCTTCAGGGAGCTGAGTCTTCATGAATGGGATGTTAACAGCATTTTTGTATGATCTGCCGTGCAGTGCATTAACAACCTGCTCTGCTATAATCACGGCAACCCCCCCATACTGCCCTTCCGCTGTGTTAGCTCCGATATGAGGGGGGGTCACATATATATTTTCCACATCAAAAAAAACGGATGCTCAACAGGTGGCTCTTTTTCAAAAACATCAAGACCTGCTGCGGTTATCTTTCCTGATTTACAAGCTTCAACAAGATCAAGCTCATTGATGATACCGCCTCTGGCACAGTTAATAACAACCACGCCGTCCTTCATCATGGCTATCTCTTTAGATGTGATCATGTTGTGTGTCTCATCGGTCAGAGGGGGGGTGTGGAAAGTGACCACATCAGCCTGAGCGAGTGCCTCTTCGAGAGTCTCGCACAGCTGTACACCGAGTGAGTCGGCTTTGGATTTTTTGATATATGGATCATAAGCAACGACATTCATTTCAAATGCCTTGCATCTTTTTGCAACGTTACTGCCGATACGTCCAAGCCCTATAACGGCAAGCGTTTTGCGGTACAGCTGTATACCCATAAAACGCTTTCTGTCCCACTCTCCCGCCTTTGTAGACTGGTTTGCGGCAGGAACTTTACGAACCACAGAGAGCATCATAGCCATTGTAAGCTCGCAGGCGGCAAGTGTGTTTCCTGTAGGGGGGGCATTCATTACGATGATCCCCCCCTTCATGCTGGCGGCTTCGATATCTACGTTATCAAGCCCTACCCCCCCTGCACGGCCGATAATTTTCAGCTTACCCGGTTTCTCTATCAGTTCCGGTGTGACAGTTGTTCCGCTTCTGGTGATGATAGCGTCGTATTCACCTATTATCTTTTTAAGATCTGGATTTTTGATTCCTGCTTTAATATCGACTTCTATATCGCTATCGGCTTTTAGGATATTAACCCCCCATCCTGTGAGATGTGGTCTGTAATTAGAACTTTATATTTCGGCATGCCTTACCTCGGTATTATATATGTGTCGGGAAGAGTCCCGATAATACCAAAGTGAATAATTTTTGACAAGGTAAAACATACTAAAACTATGGGAATTCAAAAATTGTCATTTATTAGCGACAGGAATACCTTTCACCTTCTAAATCATAAGTCATAAGCAGGGTATCAAAATTCAAACTAATTGCTTCACTACAGAAATCCGCGGCATTAAGCTCATATTCTATACCGAAAACAGGCTTGTTTGCATTTATAAACGGGGGGGCAAGCATATCACACTCGTCATATTGAAAGCATTGTTCGTTTACAGCAAAATCAAAATAACCGACTAAGTCAGTTATCTGACCAAGATCATTTTTAAGCCCCCCCACAGCCAGCCCTCTTTCGTGAGCTGCATTAGCTATCATAATATTATAGGCTAATTGCTCGTCAGATGTGAGAGGAAATCCTGAGTTGTTCGTGTATCCGTCTACATTATCCGGATCGACTGCATCACACCCTTTGGCAACTGCCAGATCTAGCCTGGCTTCCATAATATCCATAAGTATATCAGTCTCGCGGACATCCAGCCATTTTTCACCCTCCCAGCCATCAAGGTCATTACCTAATATGCTGTCAGGAAAGTCAGAAGCATCTGAACGCCAGTCTTCATAAGAACCTGCACTAAAATAGCAGATCACCCTCTTCCCAGAGTCCTGAAGCTGCTTAATAGTCGAAGCAGGAGTATCAAAGAGGTCTATATCGTAAACATCGACATCATATGTAAGGTTCAGTGCTCCATTAAGCTGAATCTGCAACTTGTGTCAGGAACAGGAGACCATCTGGAAGGAACTTCATTATTATTACTCGGTGATGTGGAGCTAGAAGAGCCGCCACAACCTAAGATACTGAACATAATTATTATCAGTATTATTCTGAACATAGTGCACCCTTTTTATAATCAAAATCAGAATATCTACATCTAAGAAAGATATATTATTGATGATTATTATCAAGGTATTGTCTTGCTAATGGGTTAATTTTGTAAAACAGCTTGACACTTAACAGTTTTTCTTGGTTCAATACATGAAAATACATTTATTATGGAGAGTTAATTATGGCTTTCAATGACTTGCTGTTAAGAACCATAAATGGTGAAAAAGTAGAAAGACCCCCCCCTGTCTGGTTTATGAGACAGGCAGGCAGATATATGGAAGAGTACAGAGCAGTCAGGAAAAAAAGTGACATTCCTTGAGTTGTGCAAATCCCCCCCTGAACTGTGTACGGAAGTTACACTGCAGCCTATAGAGGCTTTCGGGTTTGACAATGCTATCCTCTTCTCCGACATTCTCGTGCCTATAGAGCCTATGGGTGTCCAGCTGGATTTCAACCCGGCACCTGTCATAGCAAACCCTGTACGTACACTTGCCGATGCAGATAAGCTGCGTGAAATCGATCCCGAAAAAGATGTTCCATTTGTACTGGAAACAGTAAGGATGCTTGTAAAAGCACTCGACGTACCCCCCCTTATAGGTTTCTCAGGTGCTCCTTTCACTCTCGCATGTTATATGGTGGAGGGTTCAGGCTCTAAAAACTATGAGCATATCAAAACACTCATCCACACAGATCCTGCCGCATACCGTGTGCTTATGGAGAAACTCACTAACTCTACGCTCAAATACCTGCAGGCTCAGATAGACAACGGTGCACATGTTGTTCAGATGTTTGATACGTGGGCAGGCGTGGTTTCACCTTACGACTATGAAAAGTTTATATTCCCATATGTTGAATACATCGCAAACAACCTCAAGGGTGCTCCGCTCATCTACTTCGCAAAGGACAGTTTCAGCTTCTACGACATTATCGGAAAGCTCAACTGTGCAGGCATGGGAGTAGACTGGAAGACACGCCTTACAGATGCTGACGAAAGGCTCGGTAAAGGGAAGTTTGCTCTTCAGGGTAATTTTGACCCTATTCAGCTCTTCGGTACTAAAGAATCCATCAAAGAGACAGCTGAAAAGATCATTGAAGAGGGCAAAACCCTTAAAGGACACATATTCAACCTCGGGCACGGTATAGTCCCTGCGACACCTAGAGAGAATGTGGACTATCTGGTTAAAGTAGTTAAAGGCGAAGCATGAAAAAAGACCTGCTATATGTAATGTATATGGGCGGACCGGACAGCATAGAAGGGATAGAGGAATTCCTCTTTAACCTTTTTTCTGACCGAACCATTATAGATTTTCATATCGGAAGCAGGTTACAGACTTTTATCGCAAAAAAAATAGCTAAGAAACGATCAATAAAGGTAGCACCTGAATATCAGAAGATAGGCGGGTGCTCACCTCAGCTCCCATACCTTAAATCCCTCTTGGAAAAGATCAGACCAAAATACACGGAACTTACAGGCAGAGAGCTTGTTACAGATATAGGCATGTGCTACTACCACCCATACATAGAAGATTCTGTTAAAAAACACGAAGGTGTGGACTATGAAAACATCTATGTAACGACAATGTATCCGCAATACTCCTATACCACCGGCGGTGTCTGCTTTAGTAGATTCAATGACTCACAGAGGCTTGCCAAAGAGCCGACAATCATTAAAGAATGGTATATGAACCCGCAATACAATAAATGTATTGTTGACCGTATCCTTCAAGCGGCTGAAAAGCTGAATAAGGACATATCCGAGTGCCATATTCTCTTTTCTGCTCACTCACTCCCCCCCGAATACACTATCAAAAAAGGGGGGGACAAGTACACTGAACAGATCATCGAGCAGTCAGAATACATATTAAAACAGACAAACCCAAAAGCCCATACCCTAGCTTATCAAAGCAGAACAGGTCCTGTTAAATGGGTTGGTCCATACACCGACAAAGAGCTTCAAAGGCTAGCTGACGAGCGTGTGGATAACATTATTGTCGTGCCTATATCTTTTGTCTCCGACCACATAGAGACCCTCATTGAACTGGATGAGCAATACATGCCCTCAGTTCGCGAAGCAGGATTAAACATCATACGCATAGACAGCCTTAATGATTCCGACGATTTTGCCGATGCCCTTCTATCTGTAATCAAGTAAACCTGCCTTATTCGTAAACCAGATTTAGACCGACACTTCTTGATTTATACATCCCCCCCTTATGCTAATTTTCAGTCTACAAAAATGATCTGTTATTACGAGGGTTTACCCAATTGGAAAAGTTTAAAACATTTTTAAGTATGATAAAGGTGGAGCACACTCTATTCGCTCTGCCGTTTGCGTTCACAGGGATGTTCCTTGCGGCTAGAGGGATTCCATCCATATGGACTATATTTTGGGTTGTGGTGGCCGTTCTGGGTGCAAGAAGCGGTGCTATGGGCTTTAACCGTGTGGCAGATGCTAAGATCGACGCACGAAATCCACGTACAGCAGGCAGAGATATACCTGCCGGCCGCATCAGCATGAAAGAGGCAACCTTATACACGTTTATATCATTCGCCGTATACTTCTTCGCAGCCTATATGCTGAATCCGCTTTGTCTATTACTCTCACCCGTTCCGTTCATAGTTTTTATACTTTATTCATATACCAAACGCTTCACGGCACTCTGTCATATAGTACTCGGTGTTGCACTCGGTATTGCACCCATAGGTGCATGGGTGGCAGTTAACGGCAGTCTGAATTTTGGCATAGTTATGCTTGGTCTGGCAGTCCTCTTCTGGGTGTCGGGTTTTGATATCGTATATGCCTGTCAGGATATAGATTTCGACAGAGAGGAAGGTTTATTCTCAATACCTAAATACCTCGGTCTCAGAAATTCCCTGTATCTGGCACGACTGTTCCACATAATAGCTTTCCTTATATTCTTATATACGTGGATATACTTCGATCTGGGGGGGTTCATATACCTTCTTGGCATCCTCCTGACGGGGGGGGCTTTATGGTATATCAGCATTCAATAATCAAACCCGAAGACCTCTCACGCCTAGATATGGCATTCTTTAACCTGAATGCATATATTAGCGTCAGTATATGTGTTTTCACATTTCTCGACCTTATGATATGAGGGGGGGATCATGAAGAAAATATTTCTGGGGGGGATAACAGGTGCAAGCGGAGCATTATACGGTAAAAAGCTCATTGAAGAGCTGTCAGGCGTATGTGAACTGCACATTTGTATAACTCCCGACGGACTTACCAACATCAACCTTGAGCTGGAGACCGACTATAGCTCACCCTCTGAATTCATCGAATCACTCGGTGTAAAAGCTGAACTGTACGACCATAAAAACTTTGCCGCACCTGTATCGAGCGGTTCATTCATGGTCGATGCATATATTATAGCACCTGCCTCCATGGGCTTTGTCGGGCGTGCCGCAGGCGGCATAAGCTCAAACCTTATCGAGAGGTGTGCCGATGTTGCCATGAAGGAACGCAGGGACTTAATCATACTATACAGAGAGACCCCCCCTCTGAGCCTTATCCATATGGAAAATCTAACAAGACTAACCAGAGCCGGAGCTGTCTGTATGCCGGCCTCCCCCCCCGGTTTTTATCACTCGCCAAAAACAATTGATGACTTAATATCTTTTGTAGTCGGCAAAATCTTTGATATAATCAATATACAGCACAACCTATACAAGCGTTGGGAAGGCTGAATCGCTTTATAAAAGGTGTCTTTTGGAAAACTCGTCGGATTTGTACAACATTAAAATGCTGAATGGGCTTATAATAAAAGACCTCAGCTTTAATCAGGTTGCTGATGGTATATCAAAGGGCAAATACCTCCCTTCTGATTTCATCGCAAATCAAGACGGAGACTGGATACACCTGAAAGAATCTGAATTTTTTGGAAAACCTATAAAAAAAAGTTTAATGGATGGATGGTACTTTTTATTTTATCATCTATATTAAACTTACTGATGCTTTTACTGCTTTTCTGGCAAAAAGGCAGGATAGAGCAACTTTTAAAATGACTGGAGGAAAAATGGATACCAAATGGCTGCAAGATAGTTTTGACAAAGGGAAACTTGAAGTTCTTAAATTCGCTAAGACAAGTAAGATAAAAATAGATATCACATCACTCAATAAAAAGAAGGATGAGCGAATTAAGCTTCTTGGCAGTAAAGTGATCGAACTTATCGAAAACGGTGAACTTGACTCCGACCTTTTTGAACCTGATTTCTCCTATATCAAAATATAGACGCTGAGATCGAGTCTAAAGAGGAGCAGCTTAAAGAGGCGGCCGCAGAAGATGTGGAAGAACCTGAGGCTGAAAAGGTTTCAGATGAGCTGGATATAGTCAAAATCGAATCACAAAAAGTGCTGACTGCTGACTCAATACCTCTTGAGCCGCAAGCGGAAGAGCCTTCCGAAGAAGAAAAGAAAGAGCTTAATACCTGATTCAACGGAGATGATATGAAAAGATTTAAGTATTTGCCGTTGTTGCTGTTACTTGTTCTTGCAGGGTGTATACAGATGAATATGCGTTTTCAGCCTACATCCTCTCTAAAAAATGAGTATGACCAGACAACAAAAGATAATAGCCTATCGATACACTATTCTGTCAAAAACGTCGGTGACAGCAGGGTAATAAACATGGCTGTCCAGAATACGGCTAGGCTCTATATGAAGAATCTGACAATAAACTATGATGAGTGCTGTCAGACTAACCAGATAGGCCCCCCGGGCAATATAGTTATAAAAACTTAGGTAATCTTAAGAATAAAGCACATAAAACCATGTCCCTTAAGATACCTGCAGGTGACTTTAATACTGTAAAGCTGAAATACAGCTATACTCCTGTGCTGGAAGACGGTTTCCTAAAAACCAGCAACACGGATCAGGCTCCTGCGACAAACGAGACCATCAACGGAACACTGATACTGTTCATTAAATAACCTACAGAGCCTGCTTCTAAACGAGTAGGCTTTTTTTAATCACCGTAGACAGCCCTTCTCCCCCCTTATCTGTCAGACGATACTTGACCGCCTGACGAAGCAGGTCACTCCCTCTGGCTAAGCTCTTTTCGGAGACCTCTTCTTTCCCTGCCTCAAGATAATTCAGCCAGAAAAGGGTCAGCAGCCATATCTCCTCTGCAAACAGATCCAGTTCTTTATCATCCATACTGACAAACATCCCTTCCGTGATGCTCACCTGCACCGATGCACGTATTATCATCAGCATATTATTATGCACAGGGACATACATCTCCTGCAGCTCAGGGTCGGAGAATATCAGACTGGTCAGCTCTCTCTTAAAGAACCTGTATCTCCAGTTGAACTGCTGTATCATAAGGAATGTCTCCTCCATGGCAAGAGGCGAACCGGGTGGATATTTAGACAATATATTCTGATAATCCTCCAGCCCCCCCGTTTCGTTCATCTCAACAAAGATTGCTCTGATGATCTCTTCTTTGTTTCTGAAATGGTAATACAGATTGCCGGGGGGGCTAATCCCCCCCATCTCTTCAGCTATATGGTTTGTGGATACCTGCTTCGTCCCTTTGCTGTTGAAGAGTTTTAAAGCAGTATCTATTATGCGTTTTTTTTGTAGACATGCTTTAATATACTTAATATCCTGTCAGTAATCAAGATGTGCCGAATGCACCTTTTTCAGGAATTTACCAAAAAGACTGAAACGTAGTATCAACCCTCTAAGCCCATACTTAAGCATTACAGGCATAGTACGGTGTAAAGGGACGGCCTCTGACCATAGCTTGCCTAATTCTTTATAAAACTCCTCCATTGGCAGTTTTGTAGGGAAGAGCGTATGGAGCATATCGTATAACTCAGGTTTAAGTGACAGCAGCCGCTCTTTATTCTCTGTATAGAGTTCTGTTCCGGGTAGAGGGGGGGGCATAACGGTAAAAGTTGCATAATTCAGTTTCAACTGTCTGATGTATTTTTTAAGGGCGACAAAATCTTCCCGTGTGTATTCAGGATCGATCATAAAGGATGCATACATCATAACCCCCCCAATTCTTCTTAATATGCTTACAGCTTCTATCTGCTGGGCAACGGTTACCCCCCCTTTTTTCATCTTAGCCAGCCTCTCATCTGAACAATCCTCCATACCTACAAAAACCTGTTTAAGCCCTATAGAAGCCCACTTTTCGAATAATTCAGGATGTCTCACAATAGTATCTACCCTTGCATACAAAAAATATGTCTTATCCAGCTTCGCCTCTTTGATCTTATCTGCCAGAATGTCCATACGTTTTGCATCACACATCGACTCATCGTCGCAGAAAAAGATATGCTTCTCTTTTATGGACTTTATCTCTCTAACCACCATATCAGGGTCACGCCTAAGATATTTGCCGTTAGTTATAGACCATAAAGAGCAAAAGTTGCATCTTGCCGTACACCCCCCCAGAGAAGTTCTGACAGAGGCAAGAGGCTTAAACCATTCACTGAAATATGCTTTGCGATATTTTTTTAGTCAACAGTCTATCAGGGAAAGGTAATTCATCCAGAAGTGTGTATGTCCTTGCAGGGGGGGTATACTTTATCTCACCCTCACCTATAATCCCTATCCCTTCTATCATATTAAACGACTCATTGAACGAGTGAGCGAGGGTAATCTCACGCATGGCATTCACCCCCCCCTCGCCTATCACGATGAGATCAAAGTCAGAATCTGCAAAATCATCAGGGCTGACAGTCGCATGGTGCCCGCCTATTACTGTCAGGCAGTTACTTAGTTTATCGTTTATCTCTGATGCTAAACGTTTAACGATATTTACATGTGTTGTAAACGCAGTTATACCCACTATGTCAGGGTTGAAGTCCAATATCACTTTTTCAAGATCAGGCTCCATACGCCCATCAACTATATCAACATGATGCCCGTCGCTTATCAGTCCACTTGCTATGTATTCAAGTGCCAATGGCTCAAACATATAGACCTTATCTACCAAATCCAGTAGGCTTGGCGGCTGTATTAACAATACTCTCATAATTAAACCTCTTACGTTTTAGAGTTTATACTCTAAGTAAGAGTATTTACTCTAATTGTCAATAATAATATCAACTAATAAGAAATTTAAGAGATTAAGAGTCACGAAATCGCAAACAAACTTGCGTACCGTTACTGCTGATGTCATACTTAATATATATACAAAGAATACTGCCTTATTATTATAGGGAGCTATCTATGAACCCTGCAACAAACACGAAGTATAAGATTTTATTTATAATGTTCTCATTTGCATTGCTGCTCACCGGTTTTATAATATTTATACAAATAACGCATTTTACTGAGCACACACGAAGAATGCTTATAGAAAAAAAACTCAAGACATAGAATCATATTACAACCATGAACTTGAGGAACTAAACAGTATATATTTCACAAGACTAAAAATATGCCTATCCTCTGAAGATGTCCTTCAGGCCATAGAAAAAAAGGACAGGATTAAACTATATCATTTAATGTTACCGACTTATAATTCATTAAAGGAAAAGAATCCATATTTGGAAATTCTTAATTTCCACACACCTGATAATGTCACTCTTCTGAGGATGTCTCAGCCTATCTCTTATGGGGGGGACGACTTATCCGAAATCCGCCCTATTGTTGTAAACACCAATAAGAATAAAGTAAATAATTCAGGGATAGAGATTGGCAAAAAAGGGATCTATTACCGAATAATAACACCTGTCTTTTCTTTGGATAATAAACATATAGGTAGTGTCGAGTTTGGTCTGACTCTGGATTATTTTTCTGACTTATACAGTAGTTATTTTACAGACAGGATGTTTGCTTTTCATATAAATCACGAGGCGACAGGAGCAATAAATATCTTTAAGAAATACCCGAAATTTCAAAACGGGTATGTTATCACTAATCAAAGCCACTTCTATCAAGGTGCTTTAAACGGAGCAAAAACAACTAATGAATTTGACATATTTAAACATAATAATAACTCCTACACCCTACTCCCAAGCCTTAAAGTATACAACTATGAAAAAACTGAGATAGGTCAACTGCTCGTTGCATTTGATATTACTAAACAGGTAGATACAAATAATAGTCAGATAATTACAATTCTGGTTTTTAGCTCTGCTCTGCTGGGGGGGGCACTGCTAATCGGGATGAACTACGGGTTTAATATATACATAAAAAGTATAAACGATTTCCAGAATATCCTGCACGAAAACAACAGAATACTAACTGAGTATGCAGATACAATCGACGCATATATTATGAGTGCAGAGACTGATACAGAAGGCGTTATTACCAGAGTGAGCAGTGCCCTGTGCAATCTTAGCGGCTACGACAAAGCTGAGTTAATAGGCAATACCCATGCGACCATAAGACATCCTGATTCCCAAGATGAATTGTTTAAGGATTTATGGAGCACTATAAAAAAAGGGGGGGATAACTGGGCAGGCGAAATCAAAAACAAACGAAAAGACGGATCGGCCTACTGGGTAAATGCAATTATATCATGCAAGAGAAATAAACAAGGAGAGATATGCGGTTATACAACTATCCAGCAAGACATCACAGCACAAAAAACAATAGAAGAGATTTCAATTAAAGATGAACTAACGGGGGGGTTATATAATAGAAGGTTTTTTTAACATGTCATTCGAAAAACTATTAAGAAACTGTATCAGGCATAAAAAAAGAGCTGGGTTACATAATCTTTGATGTGGATAATTTCAAACTATACAATGACACATACGGACATAATGCAGGGGGGGACGAAGCTCTCAGAAAGGTCAGTGAGACTACTAGAAACTGCCTGCGTCGGGCAAGTGATACAGCTTTCAGGATAGGCGGAGAGGAATTTGTAGTTTTACTGGCTGAAGACGCACTGGAGAGTACATGTCAATTAGCAGAGAGGCTCAGACAGTCTATAGAAGACTTAAATATCCCACACTCCAAAAATAACAACATAGGAAGACTCACCGTTTCTATTGGAATATATCAATGCATCCCCCCCGATAGGAATTCCACTATGGATGAAATATGCATAAAAGGCGACAAAGCCCTTTATAAAGCGAAAAACAGCGGTCGCAATAAAGTAGTAGCCCATGTATGCAGTTGATTTTTTTCAAGCAGTGTTAAATAAATTTTTTTTTTAAACAATAGATATTATTTTACGCATTATTTATTTTTTTTAATTTACTTTTTTTTCACTTATAAGCGACAAACAGGGAATAAGGTGTATACTTACACAAGGATATTTGATTTCACTAAAGATAAACAACCATACGTTTTTATTGAGATATAGAGGTTATAAATTCATAATATGTTACAAACTATCGAAAAAAAATATTTCAAACGATGTTATGTGTTTTGTATATTGTATACAATATTCAAAACATGATAGTGCTAAAGCCGTCATATCGTAGCCATTTTTTTAGTTGACAGCATTAAAACGGTGTACTATTCTTTAAATTAAGATATTTAAGGCTTACTTAAAAAAAGTTTTACAGACGTAAACAAAGAGTAGCCTGTTAACAAAGTTTGCTTGGCTGAACACAAATAACAAAAGGGGGGGGTTAACAGTTAAAAAGGTGTTGCCGGGCACGGTTTCAAAACCAAATGAGGTGTATTTTTATGGAAAAGTCATCAGATTTATATTGGAAAAAAAAGTTTTAGGCTTAGTTCGTAACATTCTGATCGTATGGTTCGTAGTATCATACGCATGTGGTATTATCTTCGTTGAAGCTCTAAATACCATCAAACTCGGCGGATATCCACTTGGATTCTGGTTTGCTCAGCAGGGCGCAATCTATGTCTTCGTAGTTCTGATTTTCTTCTATTCTCATAGAATGGCGAAAATTGACGAAGAATTTGATGTAGCGGAATAAGGGAGGATATGTATATGAGTTTACAAGCGACGACCTATCTTATAGTAGGTTTAACATTTGCACTGTATATCGGTATCGCTATATGGTCACGTGCGGGTAGCACAAAAGAATTTTATGTAGCCGGTGGTGGTATTCACCCTATCACTAACGGTGTTGCTATTGGTGCTGACTGGATGTCAGCTGCATCATTCATCTCTATGGCCGGTCTTATCGGTTTCATGGGATATGGTGGTGGTCTCTTCCTTATGGGTTGGACCGGCGGTTACGTGCTTCTTGCTATGCTGCTTGCTCCTTATCTCAGAAAATTCGGAAAGTTTACTGTACCTGATTTCTTTAAGGGCCGCTATTACTCCGACGGAGCTACAATCGTAGCTGTTATTTGTCTACTGGCTGCATCTACTACTTACATTATCGGCCAGATGACAGGCGTTGGTGTTGCATTCTCCCGTTTCCTCGGTGTTTCTAACTCCGTAGGTATCTTTATCGGAATGGGAATCGTTTTTATGTATGCAGTTTTTGGCGGTATGAAAGGTATTACTTATACTCAGGTTGCACAGTATTGTGTTCTGATTCTTGCTTACACAATCCCTGCGATATTCATCTCCTTCCAGCTTACCGGAAACCCTATTCCACAGCTTGGTCTTGGTTCTGATTTCGTAGGTTCTAGCGTGCCTATACTTACAAAACTGGATATGATCGTCACCGATCTCGGTTTCGCTAAGTATACGACCTCCATACCGGGCAGTAAGCTGAACATGTTTGTTTACACAGCTTCACTTATGCTTGGTACTGCCGGTCTTCCACACGTTATTATCCGTTTCTTCACTGTACCTGATGTAAAAGGTGCTCGTTCATCTGCTGGTTGGGCACTTGTGTTCATCGCTATTCTTTACACAACTGCTCCTGGTGTTGCTGCTATGGCAAGACTTAACCTTCACGCAACAGTTAACACTGCTGTAGTGTCAGGCGGAGACGTATTCGCTGAAGAATCTAGTATCAAATATGACACACGTCCAGCATGGATGGAGCGTTGGGAAGTTACTGGTCTGCTTAAGTTCAACGATAAGAACGGCGACGGACGTATTCAGTACTACAACGATAAATCTAAAGACGCTGCTTTCCTCGCGAAAGTTGAAGCTGCAGGCTGGAAAGGAAACGAGCTTTCAGTTAACCGAGATATCATGGTTCTTGCTAACCCAGAAATCGCAAGATTACCGAACTGGGTAATCGCACTTGTTGCTGCCGGTGGACTTGCTGCTGCTCTTTCAACTGCTGCCGGTCTCCTTCTTGCGATCTCTTCAGCTGTTTCTCACGACCTTCTTAAGAACATGTTCATGAAGGACCTCAGTGAGAAAGGCGAACTGATGGCTGGTCGTATCGCTATGGCTTCTGCGATCGTAGGTGCCGGTTACCTCGGTCTTAACCCACCGGATTTCGCCGCAGGTACTGTTGCTATCGCTTTCGGTCTCGCTGCTTCGTCAATATTCCCGGCTCTTATGATGGGTATATTCAGCAAGACTATGAACAAGCAAGGTGCAATAGCCGGTATGCTCGCCGGTATCGGTATAACTATGTTCTACGTTTTCGCACACACTGGTATCCTTTACATCAAAGGAACAGAGTACTACTCAATGTTCGGTGGTAAGAACTTCTTCTTCGGAATTCACCCGAACGCTTTTGGTGCTATCGGTGCGTTAATCAACTTCGCAGTTGCTTTCATAGTTAAAGGTTTCACAGAGCCATGTCCTGAGGAAATCTCAGCAATGGTTGAGAACCTTCGTGTACCTAAAGGTGCTGGTGCTGCTGCTGCAGATCACTAAAAAACAGATACTTACGTATCGATATTGTAATTAATCAAAAGCCTGCTAGTTTAGGCTGGCGGGGGGGCTTTTTTAACAAAAGTAGTAAACAGTTTTCAGAATCTTAGCAAGGAGTCATAATATGAAAATCGATGCTGGTGTGATCCTAACATGGGTTCTTTTTCTTGCATTGTTTCCAATGGTTTTTGTTTGGTTACGCAGAGCGTACCGTATATTTTTTAATAAAGATTACTCCGAAGTTGCACTTAAGCGTGGAGAACCACCTAAGAATCCTGAAAAATGGGCTCCATTCACAGGGATTATTAACCTCACTGCAGGGCTGATTGCTTCTGGACTATTATCGGTGTGGTTGTCTTAGGTTATGAATACAGCAAATGGTCAGCAATGGCAGGATGCACTATATGGGGGGGTAAGATATTCGCCGACTGGATACTCCGTAATCAGGCTCACCCTTTCCAGTTCGGTAAAAAAAAGAAAACAGCCGTAGCAAATTAAAGTCCTAATATAACATTACTTTAAATTTTTTTATTCTATTTATAAAAAAAAGGTCTCCTACGGGAGGCTTTTTTTGTTATAATTTGACAAATACTTTTATTAGGTTACAGATTATGACAAATGAACGCAGAATGTTTGATTATGAACCGTTTAACCAATTACCCCCCCAGGAAGTTGTCGCTGACGTGGAATCGGCACTGGAAAGTGTAGAATACCCTGCCAATACGACAATCTTTACCCAGAGTGATGATCCGACGGGATATCTCTATTATATTCAAAGCGGAGAGATAGAGATAATATCCGAGACTTCATCAGGCGTTGAGATGATCGTGGACAACAGAAAAGCAGGCGGTTTCTTCGGCTGGACTCCCATCTTTACCAAGGAAGGCTACACTGCAGGAGCAAGGACAGCGTTGATTCGACATGTCTGCTTATCCCCCCCGAGGCTCTGTTAAACAGCCTCACACAGCAATACCCAAGCATTTCCAAGTATTTTAACCGGGCTATATATCTCAGATACGAAAACTATATACAGACATGGTCGGTCGCAACTCAATGGATCCGATAGCTCAGACAGAGGCTTATCCATTCCAGAAACAACTCCACGAGATCATGTCCAAACCTGTTGAGACCTGCACGGCTGAAACAACCGTCAGGGATATCGCATTTAAACTTAGCGAGCGTGGCGTATCAGCACTCGTTGTATGTGACGACAACGGCAAAATGATAGGTATTGTAACCGAACGCGACCTTGTAAGGAAAGTCCTAGCAAAAGACAGCGTCGCCTGTTTAAAACACACTACAGCACTCGATGTAATGACCCCCCCTGAGCCATATTTTATGACTCCGAATACATATATGTTCGAAGCGGCAACCTTTATGGTAGCTCATAACCTCAGACATCTACCGATTATCGACGGCAATACTATCGTAGGTATAGTCTCTCAGCAGGATCTCATGAAGTTCCGCAGTCAGAAATCTATGATGCTGGTCGGTAGTGCAAATGAGGCAAAGAGCGTCGAAGAGCTTAAGGCCGTCCGTGACGAGATTGTAAACGTTGCTAGAGTGCTGCTTATAGAAAATCGCTCACATGTCGAAACTATGGAGATCCTTTCATATATCCATCACAGCATAATCAACAGATGCTTTGAGCTGGAAATGGAGAATATGATCAAAGAGGGGGGGTACACTAAACCCGACATAAAATTCTGCTTTCTCATAATGGGGGGGAGTGGTGGACGCAAAGAGATGCTGCTCGGTCCTGATCAGGATAATGGTTTCCTTTACGAAGATTTCCCTGATGAAATGCAGGAGACCGTTGATGAATTCTTTATACCATTCGCAGAAAAACTGATACATTCGCTGGATACAATAGGATATCCACTCTGCAAAGGGAATGTGATGGCAACAAATCCGTTATGGCGTGGCAGACTGTTTGAATGGAAAGAACGTGTCTCAAGTTGGATCAGAGTGCCTGAACCCCCCCAAAAGGTGCGTTACTCTTCAATCTTTTTCGATTTCATGCCTATTGCAGGTGAGGAACACCTGTGTGATTCCCTTAGAGACATAGTTCATCAGCAGATCAATGCCAACCCCCCCCTCTTCCTGTTTCAGATGATGGAACTGGACTTCAAACATAAAGTTCCGCTCAATCTTCTGGGGGGGCGTTTCATAACGCATAGCGAAAAAGAGCATAAAGGGCAGATTTCCCTTAAAGAGAACGGCAGTATCTTCATCGTAGACTGCATAAGAATGTTTGTGCTCCAGCAGGGGGGGATACACGCCTATACGACACTGGACAGGCTTGACCGTCTGCGTGATCTGAATTTGTTTAATAAGGCCACAGTAGAGCATATAAAAGCCGCCTTTGAGACTTTCACTTATCTGCGTCTGCGTAATGAGATAAAGCTCATAGACAAAGGGGGGGAGTTCCCAAGCCATTTCCTCGACCCGAAGGAGCTTACCGATGATGAGGCCGCAATACTGAAAGAGGCTTTTAAGGTTGCCAACAAACTACAGGACTCCACTAGAAGGCACTTTTCAAAGATTGTAGGCAGGTAAAAATAACAGCTTATCAATGAGGTTTATTTCAGTATAAACCTCATTTTATTATTCACAATACTTGCAATAATGTCGAAATAGTAAAATTTTTTTCGTGATAGTTTATTAACCTCGAATAAACATTAAAAGACTATATGTTACTATTAGTTATTATGATAAATTTCTGACGTATTTTTTTTAGATAGGATATAGACATGGAGTATAATAATGTTATATTTAATTAATACGAGTATTTAAGAGGTCAACCATGAGTTTATATATCAGAGAGCTTCACAAAAACTTCAATCAGTTCGAAAGAACAACCATGACCAAAGCGGATATAGATGAGATTCTGTCTTACGGCGATGACTACGACAAAGCATACAGTTTTCTTGCTAACAGATATTTAATATGGGAAGAGCCCTTCTCCAGTGTTTCAAGCGGAGACCATAAAAACGGATATAAATTTTTCAAGGGGGGGGCAAAATCTGTCCTCTGAAAAACATCCTTAGAAAACACCTGACAAGCTATACTAAAAATAAAGCCGCTATCATATGGATAGGAGCTGATGGTCAGCAGAGGGTTTTTACTTATCAATCACTCTTTTCAGACGTTATAAAAGCTGCTTCCGCTATGCGTAAACTAGGTATAAAGCGTGGCGATAAGGTCATGTTGCATATGCCGAATATACCTGAGCTGGTCATTTTTATGCTCGCATGTACTAAGCTTGGTGCTGTGCATGTCGTATACCACGCAAGCTACTCTGCCGAATCACTCGCTGACAGGATAAATGACTGTCAGCCTAAAATAATCGTCACAACAGATGAGTCCATCACCGGCGGTTACATGAAGATGAAAGAGAAGCTGGATAACGCCCTGACTAAAGTGGAAGTCGAACCGAAATACTGTATTGTTGTCGAGCGAACGAGAAAGCGTGTCCACATGAAGCCACTTAGAGACCTTTGGTATCATGACCTGCTCTCCGATGAAAAGCATTCAAACGCAACAACTCTGCCTTACGAACCACACGGCGGAGACGACGACATGTTTATGCTCTACACCTCAACGAATATGGCAGAGCCGAAAGCCCTCACCTTCTCTTACGGAGGTTATTTACTCTGGGCTTATATCTCGTATCTGCTCCTCTTTGATGTGAAAGCAACCGATACATACTGGTGTACTGCCGATATTTCATGGATCACAGGTCATTCATATCTGATATACGGTCCATTGATGGCAGGTCAGACTATCCTTATACACGAAGACACCATCGATGCCGATAACGCAGGGAAGTTTTATGACATCTGTGATAAATTCAGCGTAAATAAGCTATATACGACCCCCCCGTCAATGCTGAAGTCCCTTATGCACGCTGCTCAGAAGAAAAAGATATTCCGTGATATAAAAGATTTGGAACTTGTAGCGACAGGCGGAGAAAAGCTGAAACAGGAACAACTCCAGTGGGCTGCCTCAAAGCTCTGTAGAAATAAAGCCGCCTTTATAGACGTATACTCATTGACAGAGGCAGGTGGTGCAATATATGCTCCTATCCCGGGTCTCGGTGACCTTGAATACGGCACAGTTTCCAAGGTACTGCCGACAGTACCTGCGGTTTTAATGGATAAGACGACTAATAAGTTCATCACCGACGCTGACAAGCAGGGTGAGCTAGTGTTGAAAGCACCCTTCCCTTCACTGGCAACCAGTGTGCATAACCAGCCGGGTATGCTTGAAAGCATCTACTGGAAAGTTGCAAATAACAAGCCGTACTTCAGTACAGGGGGGGACGGTGGTCAATATAATGAAAACGGCAACATGGTGCTTACAGGTCGACTTGACGATGTCCTCCATATAGGCGGTAAGAGATTAAGTCTTGTAGAAATCGAAGAAGCTGTTAAAAAGTATGAAAATATCAAAGAATGTGCTTTAATAAATGTAAAGGATGAAAAACGCGGAGAGAAACTTATAGCGTTCTGCGTTTTGAAAAAGCAAATGGATGAGAGTTATCACGATCAAACAGTGAGAGAGATTCGTGAGACCATTTTAGATGAGATAGGTGAAGTTGCCCTACCCGGTGAAATTAGGTTCTCCAGAACAATCCCAAAATCTCCTGACGGTGTTATTCTTCGTGATCTTCTCAAAGAAATTGCTATGCAGATGTAAAGGAGAACTTAGATGAAGATTGCTGAAATTATGACTAAAGACCCACTGACAGCCGGTCCTGATGAAACAATAAAAGAAGTCATTCTTAAAATGAGAAAAAAAAGAATGTATCAGGACTCCCTGTTATCGATAAAAACAGAAAGGTGCTGGGAACATTCAGTGAAACGGACGTTGCAAAGGCTCTGCCTGATATTTTAAACGAAGCTCAGTATATACCCCCCTTGTTGACGTACGCGAACTAACCAACGAGCCTATAAAACGAGTTATGTGTATGCCTTCGATAACTATAAAGGCTGATTCTGATGTGAAAGAGGCGGCAAAAATCGTCCTCGAAGAATACAGACACAGACTGCCGGTTGTTGACGATGCAGGACACCTTATAGGTATTGTCAGTCTTGGTGATATACTTAAATCATTGCTGAATAATTAGTTTTAAATTGTCGGATATATAAAAACAAAAAAAAGGGAGCCCGAAAGCTCCCTTTAGTGGTTTATTCACAAAATCTTAGATCGAAATAGTTATAAATTATATAGCTACAACTTCTTTAACTTCAGGAATCATGTCTTTAAGCCTAGCTTCAACACCATGCTTAAGTGTCATTGTGCTGAATGGGCATGACCCACAAGCACCGGTAAGCTGTACTTTAACGATTCCGTCTTCTGAAACATCAAGAAGGTCAATGTCTCCACCGTCTGCCTGAAGTGTTGGTCTTACTTGGTCGAGAACTTCCTCTACTCTTTCTTTAAGGCTCATAATGTATCCTCCGATTAGTTTTCTTTAACTATTTTAGCTTTCATCTCGTCAACAATGCTGTCGTCCTGCCCTTTACTCTTGTAAAAGTTTCTGAGAGCATCTTCTATAGCCTCTTCTGCCATAACAGAACAGTGAATCTTCGCAGGAGGAAGACCACCAAGAGCATCCACGATAGCGTCATTAGTAAGCTGAAGGAGTTCTTCAACACTTTTGCCTATCATAAGCTCAGTAGCCATTGAGCTGGAAGCGATTGCAGCACCGCAACCAAATGTTTTAAATTTAACATCCTCAACGATGTTGTCATCGCTGATTTTGAGAAAAATCTTCATAACGTCGCCACAAGCCGGATTTCCAACTTCGCCGACTCCGTTCGCATCTTCTATTTCGCCCATATTTCTAGGGTTCATAAAATGATCCATTACTATTTCGCTGTATGGTCCTTTAGCCATTATATCCTCCTGAATATCCTGTATCTATTTATTTCTGATTATACATAGGGGGGGACATTTCACAAAGCTTCTGTACCGTTTCCGGCATCACTTCTAAAACCTTGTCCATATCCTCTAAGGTGTTATATCTGGACATTGACATGCCCAGTGAACCTGCACAAATATCTGTTGGTACTCCGACCGCTGTTAAAACAGGTGAAGCGACCAAGTCTTCTTCGTCTTCCGCCAGTATGTTTGATGAACATGCTGAACCGCTGGCACAGGCAAACCCTTTAAGAGAGAGCCACATAAGAAGGGATTCACCCTCGATGTACTCTATCCAGAAGCTCACATGCCCAGGTCTTCTGCGTGTATCATGCCCTGTGAAATGGAGGAAATCAAACATTCCGCCAAGTCCTTCCCAGAGCTTCTTCTGCATAGCTTCAAGCCTAGGAACATACTCTGCCATCTCAGCCTTGGCTATCTCGGCAGCAGCACCCATACCAACTATGGCAGGGACGTTCTCTGTACCGCTTCTATATCCACGCTCCTGAAATCCACCGTCAAAAAGACCACTCAGCTTAACACAATTGCGAATGTATAAAGCAGCAGCACCTTTAGGACCGTAGAAGTTCTGTGAAGCGATGGAAAGCATATCACAGTTAAGCTTGTTTACGTCTATTTCGACAAACCCTGCGGCGGCTACGGCATCCACATGAAAAGTTACACCCTTCTCCCTGCAGATAGCTCCGAGCTCTTCTGTGTACTGGATAGTACCTATTTCAGGGTTTACATATTGTATCGAAACAAGAACCGTATCGTCTTTAATCGCCTTTCTAAGGTCTTCAGGGTTTACAAGCCCGCCCTTGTCGACCTTAAGTTTTGTAATCTCGTAACCGTCGTTTATAAGCTTGGAAACCACTGTATCAACAGAAAAATGCTCGATTTCACTGATGATAATATGCTTCCCTTTGTTTGCACTATTTTTAAGAAAACCTTTGATAGCAAGGTTATTCGATTCTGTACCGCTTGAAGTAAAAACTATTTCGTCCGCTGTCGCACCGATAAAGTCTGCAACCTGAGCTCTCGCTGCTTCCATAGCCTCAAAAGCTTCACGACCGATAGGGTAAAAGTGAGCACTTGGGTTACCGTAATGCTCTGTGAAATATGGTATCATCTTATCGATAACACGCTGATCCGGTTTAGTACCTGCCACATTGTCAAGATATATCATTAATCCTCTCCAGTTATGTCTTTAAGTGCCTCAATAATTTGTCTGACGATAGTGTGTATATAGTCCCCCCCTGTAAAGCTGAGCCTGTTTGGTGTCTCGGCAAGCTTTACTATCCCATCTTCACTTATTACATCTGACAGTGTTTCTTTGAACCCTTCGGAACTTTCAGAAAAGTTAAAATTACTATTTACATCTTTTTTTAAAATATACGTCAAGGACAAATCCTGTAGAGACTCCGATCATGCGGACATCCACATCAACCCCCCCCGTTTCCTGCTTTAACTTTTGCCTATAACCGGATAAAATTCCTTGATCTAAATCAGAAAAAAAACATATTAAATGCTAATCTGTTCTCAAAAACCTTAGTTTCTGCATTAGTAAACGCAAAAAGCTCTCTGGTCTGGCTCAAAAGATCGTCAATCCCACTCTTGCCAAATACAGCCGCAGGTAAGGTCGCAACAGCCTCAACACCCTCTTTATCGTCAGCTACCATATTTAAAATATAGGCAACAGGGTCTTCAACTACATAAACCTCATCCATCAGCCCTTCGAATGTACCGGTCATGTCAATAACTGTACCGTCGAACTTTCTGATGGTCTCCACATCCGCCTGAGGGTCTGATAATACTATCAAAATCTCCTCTTCGGATATCTTGCCCGCCTCATTAACTGTATACTCGGCAGTGGCTGTGGAAATCTCTGAGCCTGCCAATGAATTCCCATATAAGGTAATACCTATGGTGGGAAGATCATTTTCTATTCTCTCAAGTACTTCTGTCAAAAGCAGATTTTCGTTGGCATATATGGCCGCAGAGTATTGACTCATAAAAACACCTTTATTGTCCTATTATGATAATAATTGATAAGAGATAATGCAAGCTTTTATTTTACTGTTGTATAGCTCAGTCTGTCTTTATCATTTACAGTAAATTTAAGCCCTTTTATTGGCTGCTTGTATGCACCCAGACCAGCGATGGTTCTGTTGTTATATGAAAGTGAAACAACAGCGGCGTTTCCGATATCCATCACAAAATTGTCGTGAAATATGATCTCACGCTGGTTACCTTTCTCAGCGATGAAATCCATTTCATTCTTGCCGTCTATATTTATGTGTACCCAGCAGACATCAGAAAAGTTTACTATTACTTTCTTCGCCTCTGTGAGCGGTTCATCGTTTTTGTCAGGGAGAAAAGCGGACAGAGCGGCAGTCTCATCCTTCTCTACCTTTTTTACAGGTTTGGCAGGTTCTTTAACTGGTTCTGTTTTCACCGGTGCTGCTTTCGGTTCAACAGGCTTTTCAGCCTCTTGATTGATGCTCTCGATAACCTCTTTAACTTCTTCTTTATCCACAGGGGGGGTATCGACAGCAGTATCTATCTCTTTCTTGACCTCTTCAGATTTTTCAATCTTCACAGGATTTTCCAGAGATTGACCTTTCTGCATAGCCAAAAACACTTTATAACCTGAAAAAGCTATAACAGCCAATATGATAACAGGAATGATAAATTTGCCTATAGATGAAGAAGCACCACTCTCTTTCGTCACGGGTGCAGCTACATATTTGACCTCTCTGTTAAAGTCCTCTTTAGTACACTCTTCATCGAAAAGCTCATTGACTTTAGCTACTTCCAGCTTAAGGTACTCTGCATAATTCTTTACAAAGTTCTTAGCATGGTTATAAGAAGGCATGGATTTGTATTCACCCTTTTCAAGCACGTCTATAGTATCGGCACTGATTCTGGTGTCTTCTGTAACTTTATCTATATCTATATTCAGTGATTCTCTTTTATTCTTTAAGGTTGCCCCCCCGAGTTTACTCATCTTAATGCCCTTTTATGATTGATTTTTCTCATATATTATTTTTAAGCCTTCCAAAGTAAGGTTCGCTTCATATCTTTCGATATATTTACTATCTTCCGTGAAAACACTGCCGAGTCCGCCGGTAGACAGCACAGGCACATGCTCACCATCGAATTCCTCTTCTATAATTCTCGCCAGAATCCCATCCAGCATAGATAGATAACCATAATATATACCTGACTGAATAGAATGTATAGTGTTCTTACCTACCACACGATCTACCTTTTCGATCTCTACCTCAGGCAGTTTTGCAGTATTGGAATGCAGAACCTGTGCCGCGAGCTTTATCCCCCCCGGGCATATAACACCGCCCACATAGTCCCCCCCTTCCCTGTTGATAACGTCGAAGGTCGTCGCAGTACCGAAATCTACAACTATTGCAGGATAACCTACCATGCTCTTAGCTGCCACGGCATTGACTATCCTGTCGGCACCGACCTCTTTAGGGTTTTCCATCTTTATGGATATTCCTGATTTGATCCCCCCCGGTGCGATAACAAGAGGTTCTTTGTTGAGATACTTCACCGAAAACTTGTTGAAAGTGTATATAAGCCTTGGAACTACGCTTGCGATAATAACGCCTGATATATCAGTACGCTTTATCTGCTCAGCTTCCATAAGCCTCATGATTATAGATGCATATTCATCTGTAGTACGCATTGTGTTCGACTGTACTCTGAAGTTACTGCGTATCTTTCCGTTTTCAAAAATTCCGATCACTACGTTGGTATTACCGATATCAACGGCAAAAATCATATCCTATATCCCCCCAGTAATGATAGTCTTCAGGCTTCCCGACTCATCCAGAGCCAAAAGACAGCCGGTGCTATCTATTCCTTTTTCTGTATATATGGTTTTAACACCATCTTTATGTATACTAATCTTTTTGTCAAGAAAAGCGGAATATGTCGACCAAAGTTTTTCCACCTCTACTCTCTTAGACCTGAATCCGTCAAAAGAGTTCTCTAAATTCCTTATAAAAGACGCTAAAATCTTCTCTCTTTCAAACTTTTGACCTGTTTCTATATATAATGACGTCGCAATATCTTTTATTTCATCATTAAAACATTCACAATTAACATTCAGCCCGATGCCTAAAACGACCTTCTCAAGGTTTCCGCCGGAAAAGGTTGTCTCCATCAGAATGCCCGCAAGTTTCTTGCCGTTAACCACCATGTCATTAGGCCATTTAACCTTAGCATCGACGATATCTTTAAGTGTATCAGATAGTAAGTAGCCAGCGAAAATATTAAGAGGGAGAAGCATCGATGCGTCCAGCCCGTCAAGAACTATGGAAAAATAAAGATTTTGGTCTGTATCTGAGTGCCACTGCCTGCCGCTCCTTCCACGTCCTGCCGTCTGTTTGTCAGCCACAACACAGGTAAAAGATGGAAGATCATGTTTAACAGCGTAAGTATTGGTGGAATCAACCTCTTCTAGATGAACTAACTTTCCGGAAACTCCGTAATACTTGTCAAAGGCAGAGACATCAATCATTGGCAAGCTGTATAACTTTATTAACTAACTCTTCAAGATCACTTGATTTGTACACAAGCGAGTCATAGCTTACATTGTCCTGCTCTTCCAGCCTTTCAGGATTTGCCGTATAGATAACGACTGGGACATTTGGAGCTTTCCCTTTGAGCTTAGTAGCAACTTGCTCACCTGTCAGTTTAGGCATATTGAGGTCGAGAACAACAACATCTATGTTCTGCTCATCGAAGGCAACAAGCCCTTCTTCACCATCTATAGCGGTAACAACGTTATATCCGTTATCGCAAAATTCATCTCTAAGCAATAGTCTTATGCTTTCATCGTCGTCAACTACAAGCAAAGTTTTCACATTTGCCTCCCTATAATGCTTTCGTATAGAGCGTTATCTACAAAATAATCTACAACACTTTTATCAAGAGCAAACCTGTCTGCTTCCTCTTTGAGTATAGCACATGCCTTTTCAACCGGCATGGCCTTTTTATATGGCCTGTCTGCCGCTGTCAGAGCATCGAATATATCCGCCACAGCCATTATTCTGCCCTGCATATGTATCTGGTCTCCTGCGAGCCCAAAAGGATACCCTTTACCGTCTATCCTTTCATGGTGTAAAGCGGCTACAACAGGAACAAGTTTCAGTTCATTCGTCCATGGAATCTTAACGAGAAAATCAAACGTATGGTTAGCGTGGCTTTGTATAACCTCACGCTCCTCATGAGTGAGACTCCCCCCCCTCTGGATACTGAGGTAGAAATATTCCTTTTCTGTCAGTAATGTATGTTTTTGACCGTCATAGTCTTCAAATTCGTAAGTCAGGCATTTATCCAGTCCGCCGCTGGTATCATCGTCAAGAACGGTCGGTATATTCGCCTTCCGCACCATATCCAGCAGTCTGCCGAGTTCGTCGATCTCCTCCTGCGGTTTACCGTTGAGCTTTGCCATAGCTTTGGCAGTACCGAAGCGGAATTCAATAACTTCCAGCATCCCCCCCGGATAGAGTTTGTAAGCTTTCTGAAGGATATTTTCACTTATTACGAGCTTACCGAAATCGTGGAGCATACAGGAGTATTTAAGACATCTTAGTTCCGCAGGTGAAAGCCTAAAGTCCGGAAATGCCTCGTCGTCCTCACTCATAGCTTCTGCGGTGAGCATAGTATAGTCGGTAACCCTCTGGCTATGACCGCCTGTAACAGGGTCACGGGAGTCAATAGCTGTCATACATGCTGAGATAAAACCTTCCCACATCTGCTCTATACTGTCGTATAAAAGAGCGTTCTCAAGTGCCATACCGACTATGCCGCTGAGCGAGTGAGCTGTTTTTTCATCCTCCTGATCAAAAGGGATGACTATCTCATCAGCGTTCTCAGGTGTTATCTTCTCCTCTTTGGCACGTTTATTAATAAGCTGGAGAATACCTATAAGTCTGCCGTTCATGTCGTTTATCGGGAAAACGAGCATAGAAACGGTTTTATAACCTGACATCTTGTCAAAACTCGGGTTAAAGTCAAATGGGAACTTCGGATCGAGATCATATACATTATCGAGACTGATTACATTATTCCTGACAGCACAGAACCCGGCTATGCTGTGTTCATTCGCAGGCATACGGAATGAATTAAACGGGAGGTTTAAAGAATCGTTCTGAGTATATTTAAATATAAGTTCATCGGATTCATCATCGTATATAAAGATACTCCCGGCGTCGGCATCCAGCATCTTTCTGATACGAGTGAGCATTGTATCCAAAAGTTCATCAAGATCACGGATACTCACAAGTGAATAAGCCAGTTCGATAAAAGCGTTTTGAGTAAGCATTTGTCCTCTATTTTATTGAGTACGTTTTATGAGATTATACCAGTTTTTAAAACATTTGCCCGTCTTTTTGACCATCAGATCGGGACAAGACTGTAAACATTACCAAACCATCATAATGATATCAATAGATTTATCAAAATAAGTACATGTTAATATGGATACGAGTATGAAAAATGCCAAGTTTAATGCTTGATAATTCTAGATCATATATGATAGTTTACGAGTTCGATAATCAGGAGGAAACGATGAAATATAACCCCCCCGCTGACATAGAGACCAAATGGCAAAAAAATATGGGAAGACAAAAAACTCTTTAAGGTTGAAAAGGACGATACCAAAGAGAAGTTTTACTGCCTTGAAATGTTCCCATACCCGTCGGGGGGGAAAATCCATATGGGTCACGTGCGTAACTATGCTATAGGGGGGGACGTTATCTCCAGATATAAATTCATGCAGGGGGGGTTAAATGTTCTGCACCCAATGGGCTGGGATGCCTTCGGACTGCCTGCTGAGAATGCAGCAATTGAAAACTCCACACACCCTGCGGTATGGACAAAATCTAACATCAATTACATGAGAGATCAGTTAAAGCAACTGGGACTCTCTTACGACTGGGACAGAGAACTGGCAACATGCGACCCTGAATACTATAAATGGGAACAGCTCATATTCATAAAAATGTATGAAAAAGGTTGATATATAAAAAGAAATCTCACCTCAACTGGTGTGATGACTGCAACACTGTTCTCGCCAACGAGCAGGTTGAAGAAGGTGCTTGCTGGAGATGCGGCGAGGATGTCGCCATCAAAGAGCTGGACGGCTGGTATCTCAAGATCACCGACTATGCTGATGAGCTCCTTGAATATGCCGACGAAAAACTGCCCGGCTGGCCTAACAAAGTTCTTACTATGCAGAAGAACTGGATAGGCAAATCATACGGAGCTGAGATAGATTTCCGGATAAAAGGGAAAGATGAAAAGATAAATGTATTCACAACAAGACCTGATACCCTCTTCGGAGCAACCTTCATGTCTGTTGCACCTGAGCACCCTGTAGTAAAAGCTCTCCTTGCAGGGACAGATAAAGAGGCTGAAGGGACAGCTTTTGTCGATTCTATCCTGAAAGAAGATAAGATCAACAGGATGGACGACGATAAAGAGAAAAGAGGTTTCTTCACAGGTCAATACGTTATAAACCCTGTCACAGGTGCGGATATGCCTGTATATATTGCCAACTTTGTCCTTATGGACTACGGTACGGGTGCTGTTATGGCTGTACCGGCTCACGACCAGAGGGATTTTGAGTTTGCTAAGAAATACGGGTGTGACCTCAAAATAGTTATACAGCCGAAAGAAGAGCTTTCACTCGACACTATGGAAGAGGCCTACACAGGTGCAGGAATGCTCGTTAACTCAGGCAAATTCGACGGTGTAGATAATGAGTCGGCAAAGCAGAGCATAGTCGAATATCTCGACAGTGAAGGGCTTGGTAAAAGCACTATCAACTACCGTCTCCGTGACTGGCAGATATCACGCCAGAGATACTGGGGGGGATCACCTATACCGTTCATAAACTGCGACAAGTGCGGAAGCGTACCTGTTCCGGAAGATCAGCTCCCTGTACAGCTCCCTGATGTTGATTTCAACCCCCCCGACATGCGAGGCAACCCTCTCGACAAGGTTGAATCTTTCAAAAAGACAAGCTGTCCTGTGTGCGGCGGTGCTGCTACACGTGAGACAGACACCATGGATACCTTTATGGAATCATCATGGTACTTCCTCAGATATACATCACCTAAGTGTGATACAGCCCCCCCGTTCGACAAGGATGAAGCTAACTACTGGATGAATGTAGATCAGTATATCGGCGGTATAGAACATGCTATCCTTCACCTGCTCTACTCCCGTTTTTATACAAAAGTCCTTCGTGACCTCGGCTACATTAATATAGACGAGCCTTTTAACAGACTGCTCACACAGGGTATGGTCTGCAAAGAGACATATAAATGCCCTGAACACGGCTGGCTCTTCCCGGAAGAGTGCGTGGACAATAAATGTGTCAAGTGTAACAGTGATGTCAATGTCGGTCGTGTGGAAAAGATGTCTAAGTCTAAGCGTAACGTCGTAGACCCGAATAAACTTATCAAACAATACGGAGCTGATACAGCGAGGCTCTTTATACTCTTTGCTTCTCCGCCTGAGAGAGAGCTTGAGTGGAGTGATTCCGGTGTTGAAGGCTCATACAGATTCCTTGGTCGTGTATGGCGACTCATACAGAACAACATAGACCTGTTTAATACGGAACTGCCTGCTTCCGTGGATGACGAAATCTCTAAAGAAATCCTCTTCCACACTAACGTAGCAGTGAAGAAAGTGACCGAAGATATCGACAGATATCAGCTCAATACTGCTGTTGCGGCTATGATGGAGTTTGTTAATAACCTATATGCCATAGAGGCAAAAATGGGTTACGGACATAAAGCTCTCTTCAGAGATTCGATACTGTCGCTGATGAAGCTGATAGCCCCCCCTTTCACTCCGCATGTTGCGGAAGAGCTATACGAGATGGCTGGTTTCGAAGGGCTTATATCACGCAGTGAGTGGCCTGAGTTCGACGAGAAACTGACTCAAAAGGATGAAATCACTATTGCTGTTCAGGTAAACGGCAAGCTCAGAGGTCAGATAGAGATAGCACGTGACCTGGATAAAGAGACCGTATTCGAAACAGCACTTGCAAATGACAATATTGTCAAACATACTGAAGGTAAGGAAATCTTTAAAAAGATATATGTCCCAAATAAACTGATCAACTTTGTGGTGAAATAATAATGTATAAGAAAGCCCTCTTTACTGTTCTTTTTAGTATCCTGATATTTTCGGGCTGCGGGTATAAGATTGTACTCACAGGTAAAGATGCGGCTTTCACTATATATCCATCCAGTATATATAATCAGTCTGATGATCTGGAGGCAACATCCTTATTCACGGATGAGGTAAAGCTCTACCTCACAACGATAAATGCTCTGGCCATCAGGCAGAAGGCGGACTATATCGGTGAATTTACTCTGCTGAAACTGAACAGTTCAGGTTCTTCTTCATCCTCCACTACAACCACTGAATATGTCAGGCTGGCTATCAGTGTGATCTTGAAAGACACAGCAGGGAAAGAAGTTTTTAACAAAACTATCAACTCTTCTGAAAACTATGACAACACAGCAAACCAATCAGAAACAAGAACCAACAGAGAAGAAGCAATTAAAGAAGCTATATCTAAAGCTATGATGGATTTCAGAAATGCCTTCGAACAAAGAAAATAACCTCCTCTACATCGCAGGGAGCGAATACTTTCAGCAGGAGCAGCTGAAAAAAATTCTGGACAGTATAGACGACTGCGAAGCTGAAACTTTCTCTATGGATGATTTCAGTCAGGAATTCTTCTTCAACTTTATTAATACGCCGTCAATGTTTCAGGAGAACAAAGCCGCCATTATCAAAGGAGCCAATAAAATAAAGGGGGGGATAGGCGAAATACTTGCCAAATGCTCTAACTGCATCGAAACACACCTTATATTCATGTCACCCGAAGTTAAGCTGACAAAAGAGATATCAACACCGCTGAAAGCTGCGAAGTTTGAAGTAACTCTTGAAAAGAAAGCGACCAAATACGATCTCACAGGGAAAATAAGCAGCATGTTTTCAGAGGCAGGGTTCAAGATAGATTCTTCAAGTGCTTCTGAAATTAATGAAATATTCGAAGGTGACCTAAAACAGATATCCAATGAAGTCGAAAAGCTTTCGATATATTTCGCATACAAAAAACCAAATTCGCCTGCCGACATTATAAATGCCGTTACAGCCAGAAAGCAGGATAATATCTTTACTTTTATAGATGCCTTCACCGCAAGAAAAAGGAAAACATGCAGCATCTTACTCAATAATTTCATAGCGAGCGGCGAAAACCTGAACATACTCAATGCTCTTTTATTTAAAAGAGTCAGAGAGTTATACCTCTTTATGAACCTAAGGGAACAGGTGAAAGAGAACAGACCATGGATGCTGGACAAGCTGAAAGCAGGTGCAAAAGCATGGAAACACGAGGATCTCATCAGGCTTTGTACATTATATGCCGAACTGGACTATAAAAACAAAACCGGTCAGATATCTATAGATAATTATATGACTAACCTTGTGGCAGGTCTGTAAGCTCTCCCCCCCTCTTCTCCAAATACACACTCCCCCCCTGCTCCTCATCGAAAACCGTATGAAGCACAAATACCTTAAGTCCTTTATCAACAGCATCATACAAGGCTTCGGCATATTTGGGATCTATGTGGGCTGCCGGTCTAAAGTAAGGTCTGTCTATCTGGCATATATAAAACATGCACGGGATAAAACCTTCATCCACGGCATCCATAAGCAACCGAAGATGCTTTAGTCCGCGTTCTGTCACAGCATCGGGAAACATACAGTGAGTATCATCAAACAGAGTCACATTCTTCACCTCTATCAGACACTTCCCCCCCATATCACAGTCCACCATAAAATCTATACGTCCATCTCCGTATCTGTATTCACTCTTGATATTATGGATATCCCCCCCCAGCTCGGGTATTTCGCCGTCCCTGATCCCTGTTCCCACGATTCTATTCATTAATATAGTATTCGTGAGTGCCCATTCCCCCCCTCCGACGTTAAACGCCTCGACAGTATAGGCAAGCTTTCTCTTAGGGTTGTCGGATTTTGAAATGAGTACATCACGCCCTTTTTCAACGATGCATTTCATTGAACCTGTGTTCGGGTTATGTACGGTTAATATTTCTTCATTAATTTCTACATCTGTAAAAAATCTTTTATATCTGGTTATAAACTTTCCTTTCAGTAACTTGGGATATATGTACAATTGTTCATGCTCCTTTTATGTAATTTTGCACTTTACAAACGGTCTTTAAGTGACTATTTATACACGTGTAAGGTATATATGAATATACGAATCATTCAATCAAAGAGTAATAAAAAAAATATGAAACAAAAACTTTCTAACTTTTCGATGGCATTATTTATGATCGCCGTCTTAACGGGTGCATTTGTGGCACTCAATGCACTTTATATTAACAACGTGAATGTCAGTATTCAAGAGCTTAGTGAAACCTCAATAGAAGCTGACGACAGATATCACCGAATTGCAAACGACCTGAAAGACGAAAAGACCAGAATGTCTTTCATGGCTCATGTAATGGATATCAAGAATATACTGGATTCCAACAGGAAAACAAGGTCGTACAATACTATGGACTTCGCTTATCTCATAGCTAAAGAGTCCTTTGATAATAACCTCGACCCACTCCTTGTTCTCGCTGTTATCAAAACAGAAAGCTCATTCAGAAAAACAGTAGTATCCCACAAGGGTGCAATAGGTCTTATGCAGATACTTCCGAATACGGCTCAATATGTATCCCAGATGCATGACCACATAGAATTGACACACAGTGAAGAGCTTTTCGAGCCTGATACTAATATTTTGATAGGTATAAACTACCTTTCTTATCTGGTGGATAAGTTCGAAAACCAGAAATATGCCATCATCGCATATAATATGGGCCCCCCCACAGGGCTAATCAGAAAGATCAAAAACGGCGAGAGTCTTCCTGAAAGATACTATCGCACTGTTATGAAGAATTATCAGCAAATCCTAGATCAATCCGGCAGGGCTTAACAGGCTTGAAAGGTGTTAATGTTCTTTTATCCCGTGTGGAAGGTCCTGTAAACCTCGGTTTCATAGCCAGAGCTATGGCTAATACAGGGTTTAGTTCCCTCGCCTATACTGGTGAACTTTCAAAAGATCATGAAGATGCTCTCAAATATGCTGTACACGCAGATGATATATTATTATCTGCCGCACATGCAGAAACGTTTGAACAGCTGACATCTAACTCCGACGTTATAATCGGCTTTGCACCAAGAGCACCATTCAGCACGCCTAATCTGGATTTCGATCACCTCAAAGATTTCGTCACAGATACTATGAATAAAGGACTGAGTGTAGGACTACTATTCGGAAACGAAGCCCACGGACTGAGTAACGAAGAGCTCTCTGTCTGTGCTGAGATAGTCAGCCTTCCGACCAACAGCGAATACAGCAGTATGAATCTCGCTCAGGCAGTCTTAATAGCACTGTGGGAACTGAAGTCCCTCGAATTTTACAATGATATTGCAACAATTTATGCAAAAAGAGACAAGCTTGATACTATACTTAACAGGCTAAAAGAATATCTGGAGCTGATAGATTTTTTTTAATGAACAAAATCCGGACTACATCTGGCATGAAATAAGACAGATAATTGAAACAAAAAAAATCACTGAACGAGAGGCGGAACTGCTCCTCTCTATCATCGGGAAGAGCATCAGCCGTTATTCTCACCTGCTGAAATCTTCAGGAAAATAGCCGTTTTTCAATCTTTTACATTTTATTGACATCTTTTTCACAGAGTCTTTACACCCATTAAGTAGTTTTAAGACAACAATATTGAGCATGACTATGTATAATAATAACGCTAATATTATAGAGAACTCTTAAGAGGTGACGGTAAATGACAACTTTCAGGCACGAAAAAGAATATGTACAACTAAAAGGAATGCTGGCTGAGATGGCTACATTGGCATCTTCAATGGTTTCCGACTCTATAAAAGCTCTCGTCAACAGAGACACAGACCTTGCAGAAAAGGTTATCGACAAGGACGAACTGCTTGACCAGCTTGATGTAGACATCGATGAACACTGTATCAGGATGCTTGCACTTTTCGAGCCGAAGGCTGTTGACCTGAGGTACATAATCACTGCCACAAGGATCATAATCGATCTCGAGCGTGTGGGTGACCACTGTGTAAGTATGTGCCGCGGCATAGTAAAGCTCAACAACGAGCCTCAGCTCAAACCTTATATTGACCTGCCGAAGATGGCAGAAATGTCCATCTCTATGATTAACGACTCTCTGCAGGCTTTCTTTGACGGTGACACAAAGCTCGCATTTGATGTTATCAAAAGAGACCACGCCATAGACCAGCTAAATGATCAGGTGACCAGAGAACTGCTGACATATTCCATGGAAGATGTGAAAACACTTCATGTTGTTCTGGCACTTATGAACGTATCAAGAAGACTCGAAAGGGTCGCCGACCATGCCACAAACGTTGCAGAAGTGGTATACTATATGGTAGAAGGCAAAATCATCAGACACAGTTATATTGAAGAAATAGAAGAGGAAGATTAAACCATGATAAAAGTTCTTGTTATCGAAGACCACGAAGAGATTAGAGATTTAATCTCTTATAACCTCGGCAAAGAAAATTTTGAAACAATATGTTTCGATAATGCTAATGAAGGTCTGATACATCTGGAGAATAACGATGTAGACATAATACTTCTGGATTTGATGCTACCGGGTCTCAAAGGGATGCAGTTTCTTCAGATAGTCAGAAATAACAAGAAATACAGCGGAGTTCCCATCATCATCATCTCAGCTAAAAATACTGAGCAGGACATTATAAACGGTCTTGAGATGGGTGCAGACGATTATCTGACTAAGCCTTTCTCCATAAAGATTCTTATAGCCAAAATCAACGCCATACTCAGGCGTAACCCTGCGATCAAATCTAAGGTTATATCAATCAACGGAATCAGTATAGATACTAATAATTACGTAGTAACTGTCGACGGTGATGAGGTAAGCCTTACAAATAAAGAATATGAACTGTTGCAAATGCTCCTCAAACATCCCAAAAGAGTATTTACAAGAAACCAGATACTCAACGCCGTATGGGGGGGATACGAATCGGATGTGTACACAAGAACCGTAGACACACACGTCTCTTCTCTCCGTAAAAAAAACTCGGCGATAGGGGGGGTTCATTTATCAAATCAGTACCAAAAATAGGATACAGAGCTGACATATGAGATCAATACTTAAAGTCTTTTTGATAATTTATATACCGATTGCGATACTGCTTGGAATAACATGGAATATTACTGACAACCTCACCCTTCAAACGGCTGAGAAAGAGTTATCCATGGAGATGGTATCAAAAGCTGAGATACTCAAAGGTTATGACCTTGAAAATACTATGGATAAAAACCTGCATGATAAATTTGCTAAAATATCCAAAAACTCCAATCTCAGAATCACGATTATCAGAAAAGACGGTCTGGTTGTAGACGATTCTTATTACACACCGGATAAAGTAAGGAAAATGGAGAACCATTCTAACAGACCTGAGGTCAAAGAAGCTTTCGAAACAGGTTCAGGGAGCATCATAAGACGAAGCACAACGACAGAAGAGCGGATGTACTACTACGCAGTAAAGTATAATGATAACCTTGTTCTGCGTATCTCCTACCCTATGTCATATATAGAATCACTCAGATCCGACATGCTGAAGCAAAATCTGACCGTATATTTCTTCCTGATATTTATGGTGGGAATAGTCACTATATATCTTGCCAAACGTATCAACAGCCCTATACAACAGCTATCTATAATAGCTGATAAGATCGAGGCCGGAGAGACTAAGATATATTTCCCTTCTTTCAGAGATAAGACAATCACTAAGCTGGTAAGCGTTATATACCGAATATATAACTCAATGAACCAAAAAACCCGCGAACTTGAGCAGGGGGGGAAAGCTAAACTCAACCATATCTTTTCCATACTGGATGAAGGTATCATACTTCTGGATAACAAAAATCTTGTTCTGCACTACAATGAAACTGCGATAGAAATCATCGGTGTTAAACTGGAGCAGAGTAAGAATCTCCTCACTCAGACAAACAATATGGATGCCCTCTCCTTCTTCTCGGAGATTACGGTACACGACGAGGATGCCAGATTCAGAAGAGAATACAAGAATAAGATATACGAGATTTACGTACGGGTATTCGAATCTGAAAAGCTGATAGTATTTGCCGACATCACTGAAAGGCAGAATACGAAAACTTCAAAACAGAGCTTATTGGCAACATTACCCACGAGCTTAAAACACCACTGGCAATGATCATGGGCTATTCGGAAACCATAATGAACGACCCGAATATGGATCCTGCATTCCATGATAAATTTATCAAGATAATCTACAACAGCTCTAACAGGCTTAATGTACTGATCAACGATATACTACAGCTCCACAAGCTCGAAATGCAGCAGGACAATATAGTTGTCGAAGAGCCTACAGTAGTGGAGGATCTCAAAGAGGAGATACTCTCATATTACGGCGAAGGGGGGGATAAAAAGATCAGTGTCAGCTCAGACGAGACCAAAGAGATACACATTTCACGTGAGCACTTTATGAGCATCGTCACTAACCTGATAGATAACGCAATGAAATACTCCACAGGGAAAAACATCCATCTGGAAATCAATAACAACAACGGCTATGTATGTATAGCTGTGGACGATGAAGGCCCGGTTATCCCTATTAACGAGCAGGACAGAATATTTGAACGCTTCTATACCACAGACAAATCTAAAAACCAGAACGAGACAGGAACAGGTTTGGGGGGGTTGTCTATAGTTAAGCATATCGCAACCCTTTACAACGGTGACGCTCGTGTAGTTCAGAACAAAAAAAGGCGGCAATACTTTCGTCATCAGAATCAGAGAAAAACCACCAACATTAGAAGTTAGATACTTGACAAATATTTAACACACATTGCCCTGACTTTTTTCTTGCATTTTTTTGACACCAAGCTATCCTAGCGACGAGTCAAGAAAGTGGTGGTGTAAAATGCACGAACTTAATTGGGGGGGAAGCATACTGTTCGGCTTCATTGGTGGTTTGGGTCTCTTTTTATACGGTATGAAACTGATGTCCGAAGGGCTTCAGAAAACAGCCGGTGCCAGTCTTAAAAACATAATCGAAAAATTCACATCCAACAGAGTTATCGGTGTCTTAGTCGGTACTGTTGTAACAGTCATTATACAGAGCTCTTCGGCTACAACCGTTATGGTTGTCAGCTTTGTTAATGCCGGTCTGATGAACCTGTTTCAAGCCCTGAGCATCGTTTTAGGAGCTAACATAGGTACAACCATCACAGCACAGCTTATCGCCTTTAAGATAACTAAATACGCCCTTCCGGCTATCGGTGTCGGAGTGGCTATGGCTATCTTCTCGAAGAATCCAAAAAAGAGATATTACGGCGAGATCATCCTCGGATTCGGTCTCCTCTTCTTTGGTCTTTCAACAATGAAGCATGCATTTATCCCTCTGAAAGAGGCAGAAGAGTTTACACAGCTTTTTGTATATTTTTCCAAAAACCCTATAGCGGCGGCAGCAGCAGGAGCAATACTAACCGTTATCGTTCAGAGCAGTTCGGCAACAATAGGTATCACAATAGCAATGGCATCAACGGGTCTGCTGGATTTCCCTGCGGCGGCGGCACTTGTTCTCGGTGAGAATATAGGTACAACCATCACAGCTAACCTTGCAGCAATAGGCGGAAGCCGAACGGCTAAACAGGCAGCTTTCGGTCACTTCTTATTCAATTTTTTTCGGTGTCTGCTATATGCTGCTGTTCCTGAATGTATTGATACATTTTGTCGATGTTTATACGCCCGGCAATGTCGATTTTGTGGCGGCTGACGGCACAAAGCCATACATAGCCAGACACGTTGCGAACCTGCATACTACTTTCAACATTATGAACATGGTCATATTCCTGCCGTTTATTCATTTGTTGGCTAAATTTTGTGAAAGGATCATTAAGTCAGATACAACACCGAAAATCAAACTGCTTAAGCTCGATCCTAATATGGTAAAGACCCCCCCGTCTATAGCCATTGGGCAGGCTAAAAAAAAGAGGTCGTACACATGTCCAAAATAGCTACAGATATGCTGTCGCTGGTGCAGACTTCACTCCAGACAAAGCAGTCAAATATACGTGAGATAAAATCACTGGAAGCTAAGCTGGATAAACTTAATCATGAATTTACTGCCTTCCTTACACTGCTCACCCAGCAGAATATATCTGAAAGGACATCTCACATTATCACTGATATGTCCCATGTGATACATAACCTTGAAAAGATCGGTGATCATTCAGAAAACATTGCAAGGTTTCAGGAGAAGATGTTTAAAAAAGAGATAAGCTTCAGCCCTGAGGCAGAGCAGGAGATTAACGACATGATGAGTGTTGTTGTTAAGTTCACCGAGCATGTTATAAATTACTATAACGAAAAACCTTCGGAAGCTGTACTCAATACGGAAGATGAAGATGTGATAGATGATATGCGTAAAAGATATAAAAAGAACCATATGAGACGCCTCTCTGAAGGCTCGTGTGATATCAACACGGGTATAGTCTTCGTTGATATAATCAATAACATGGAGAAGATCGGAGACCACGCATACAACATCGCACAGGTGATGGAATACTCAAAGGTTGAAAAACGAGGTAACGTTTAAAGACGACCAGTCGACAGGGATGCGGATTATTGCACCCTCTTTTAAAATAGCATTAACAAAGCCTCTTTCAGCCCCCCCGTGCAGGAAGAGGTTTTTTGTTACCTCAACATCCATTTTGCAGTATTCGATGATCTTGCCTATCTCCCCCCCCTGTTTATACCATTCAAGAGCTTGCAGACCGTCAGCAGTCTTAGCAGCACCGATAGTAGCCCCCCCTGCCAAGTTATCCAGAGAGAATCTACGCCCTGTCCTGCTTCGGACATCGGACAACATATCAAACACGAGAGTCTTAGTAAAATCAGGTATGCGATAACCTATGATCACTTTATTATCAAAGCCGATGTTATTAAACCCTATAATGCACTTAGCACCTTCCAGCCGCCTGATAAATGCATCGGCTTCCTTCTCTTCATAGACCTCATACTCGTCCTTTTCAAAAGATAGATAACAGCTACGGATATCCCCCCCATCTTGTCGGAATTATTCCATCCGCCTACATCAGCGGCAGACCTTTTGGTTTCGATATCGTATATAAGAGTATCTGTACGCGGCTTCTCTTCGATGACGGCCGCCTCACCAGCACTATGTTCCCCCCCCGACAAAAGCATCTCCATCAGCTTGACAGAGCCTGCCTTGTTAAGCGGATAATTGCCGCTTCCACACTTGGGGGGGCTGTATATACATGCAGGGCACCCCCCCTCTTCACAGTCACACTCTTTTACAAGCTCTAAAGTACGTTCAAGCACCTCTGTAAACCTTTCATACACTCTTTCATTTATCCCTATACCGCCCGGATATGCGTCATACATGAAAACGGCCGAACCTGCCAGCTGAGGGTGATAAGGATAGGATATTCCGCCTATGTCATCCCTGCTCGCCAGATAAAAAGTAGGGATAACGGATATCATTGCATGCTCGAATGCATGTATACTCCCCCCCATAAAGTCCAGCTCATCATCTTCAAGCTGTCTTTTAATGCTGTCAGGAATCAGAACATACATCCCTTTGGTGGAAAACTGTATGGGGGGGGTCTCCTCCAGCGGTATATCAGTGATCTTCTCGCCTGTTTTGCTGGATATACGGCTGTACCCCCCCGTGAGAAGCTCCGTAACCCTCAATCCGCAAAAACATGTGGATATCCCACCCTCTTCCTTCTGAAAGATAGATTTTTCGACCATGGTATTCTTGTCGGTTGTCGGCATGGTATAATAGTTCCCCCCCGTGAACGGTTCGGTCATAATATCTTTCTTTGCCTTATCCACGGACTTTATCAGAAAGCTGTTCCCACGATGCATATAGACAGCACCCTTGAAATTATCCATATAAGCTCTTCTGCCTGAGGCTGTGGCTATAAGCGTACTGCCGCAGTAGATACTATAGTTATCCCCCCCTGCCATACGCAAATCAACGTCTCCGTAAGGGTATTTAGCCAGAGTGAAATACTTTTTATTCGTTTCATCTTTGAAAATAACACTCTCCGCAACCATCTTGTCTATCAGAGCCCGATTAACCTTGAAGTAATCCTCTTCCTCTCCGATAGGTGCTTCATAAGCGGCACAGCGGACGTGTGCGGTATTTACCGTTTCGTTATCCGTATCTATCACTACATTTTCGAATGCGGTCTTATATAGCTTCTCAGGGTGTTTTACATAGTATTGATCAAGTGCGTCATAGCCTGCGATCATTATGATAAGTGAATCGTCTCCACGCCTGCCGCTCCGTCCTGCCCTCTGCCACAGACTCATCAGAGACCCGGGATAGCCCGCAAGTATCGTGCAGTCCACACCGCCTATATCTATCCCCCCCAGCTCAAAAGCCGAAGTGGATATAACAGCTTTCAGCCGCCCTTCGGATAGGTCTTTCTCTATCTCTCTGCGTTCTTCAGGAAGAAAGCCTGCTCGATATGACGAAACAGTGTTAGCATAGCCTGCATCAGCAGATAAAAGATTCGCAAAGATCCTTTCGGTCTGCTTTCTGGATTTTGTAAAACATATAGTTTTCAGACCTGCATCAAGGTTTACTTTTAGCATGTAGTTCGCAATACTGACGACAGGCAGGTCGGAATTCATCAGCAGAAAGTGTTTACGTCCGGCAGGAGCACCACTCTCTGATATATGATAAAAATCTCTTGAGAACATAGTATCGGCAAACCCTTTAGGATTACCTATAGTGGCGGAACAGCTTATGATCTGCACATTAGGATACAGTCTCAGGAAACGAGCAAACAGATTATATACATGGTTGCCGAAAATACCCCCCCTGTAGGTATGCAGTTCATCCACAACAATATATTTGAGGTTATTAAGAAAATCAGACCATTCACCCCCCCTCTTCGGGAGCATGGCATAATGGAGTATATCGGGATTGCTGAATATGATATTAGGTCTGTCTTTCTGTATCTTACGCCTGATCTTTTTATCGGTATCGCCGTCAACAACCGCAAGCCCAACACCGCCGCCCAAAGGTATGTTATTCAAAAAAAATTATCCAGAGAACGCATCTGGTCACGCCCCCCCAGAGCCTTAAGAGGGAATAGATAAAGTGCTGTCACATCACGGTTATGGTATATATCTTCGATAATAGGCAGATTGTAGCAGAGGGACTTACCCGATGAGGTCGGTGTGGTGATAAGAACATCTTTACCTGCTTTAACCTTTCGGTAAGCCTCGGCCTGATGGGTGAATAATGTCGGGATTCCACTGTCGGCGACAGCATCACGTATGATATGTGATTCTATTATATCGAGTCCGCAAACATCCGATTGTTTCTCTTCGAAAACATGCTCGAATGCAACAGAATTTCCAATTTTGCTGTTTTTTAGATAGTCGACTACTTCACTGATCTTACTCATAGATACAGATACTAAACAGACTCAGTGAAAGGGTCAACTCATTTCAGCGGCGTTTCCAGTCTTCCTCACCGCAAACAGGGCACACAGGCTTAAAAGGCGGATTCTTTACTCCGCAATTTCTGCAAGTTTTCATAATAAGGAAATAATAAGGGATAATAATCGCATACAGAGCAACGATTATTAATGCAACAAGCTGAAATACTTTAAATTTGAAACCTAGAATTAAAGAGATGATAAACAGGATTGAGCCAGTTTTTAACATTGTTCAACCACCTTAAACTATTCTTATATATATAATTATAAACTATTTAAAGTTATTTGCAATGTTAAGTTAGGTTTAAACAGACTTATTAATCCTGCTTCTGGTCGTCAAAAACTCTCTTAGTCCCTTCGTATATCTCATATTCCAGCAGTCTGCACTCGATATTTGAGTTCCAGAAGATGTGTCTCTTGTCAGCACGCAGACCCACCTTTTTAGCCAGACCGAGATTGCCTGTAAATATGAAACAAGTCGAGTTTTTACACTTATTTTTGAAGAAATCCCCCCCTAAGTCGCGATAGGTGGTTTCAAGCAGCTTCTCATCCCCCCCCAGACGCATTCCGTACTCAGGGTTTACCATAAGCATGAACTTACCCCCCCCTTTGGGATGTGACTGTCTCTGAAATCGCACCTTTGAACATGTATAAGCCCGTCAAAACCTGCATTACGGATATTTGCCTGTGAAGCCACCAGTGCATCACGGCTTATATCAGAACCAGATATTTTTATCTTGCAAGGGGGGGTTACCTGCTTCGCAGCATCAGAGCATATCTTGTCGAAAACTTTAGAATCATATCCTATAAGGTGCATAAAGCCGAAATTATTCCTAAGAAAACTCGGTGGTGTATTAGTTGCCATCATGGCAGCTTCGATAAGCAGAGTTCCGCTACCGCACATAGGGTTAGCAAAGTTCAAAGTCCCGTCAAACCCTGCCGCCATAAGTGCCGCAGCAGCAAGAGTCTCCTGCATAGGAGCTTTCAGAGGATTTTTACGATATCCTCTTCTTGTGAGCGGTTCACCTGACGTATCTATATATATCGAGCAGTCACTCTCTTTCCAGTATAGGAAAATGACAGTTTTGTCCTCGTTAGGACCTGAATCAGGTCTCTTCCCTTTAGTGTCACGGATGCGGTCCACAATAGCGTCTTTAAGCTTATAAGATGCAAATCTGGTATCTTTGATAGTGGTGTTCAAAACGGCTGTGGAAACGCTGAAATATCCATCAAGGGATAATCTCCTCCCATTTGATCTTTTTAGCCTGCTTATAAAGCACATCACCGTTCTGCACTCTTGTCTTCTCCAGAAGATAAAGCACTCTGTGACCCGTGCGTATATGCATATTCAGGAACATACAGTCCTCAAGAGTCCCCCCCTCAGTCGCCACCGCTGCCTTTCTAGTATAAAGGATAGGATAACCAAGCTTCTTCAGCTCAGTTTCAAGATATTGAGGTATCTCTTTTGGGCAAGTAATCAGTATTTCGCTCTTCTCTTTAAAGTTCATGTTCACCACCAGAGGAGGACTATACTGTATTATGCAGGAAAATGAAACAAAAAAAAGGCGGCCGTAACGACCGCCTTGTCTTATTCTGACTTTTTTACTGATTAATCCTGAACAGGGAAAGGCCCGCGTACAATCCCTCTTGCGTTTACTACGATATTAAACTTGTTCCCTGTCGCATCCTCAACTCTGTATGTATATCCTGTAAACCTTTTACCTTCTACAGTTTCAGAGGAAACAACATCGTAACCTTTCATGTTATTTGCTAAATAGTCCGCCGCTGCCGCGTCTGCCTGCTGCTGTGTGGCTGGCTGGAAATCAGCAGGGAGTCTCATCCCCCCCTGTCCTTGCATTCCCTGCCCCCCCTGCATACTTGCACCACCCATACCGCCGCCGGCTCCCATGCCGCCGCCTGAACCATTTCCGCCACCGCCCATACCGCCTCTTGCATAAGCAGTACCGACACCTATTGCCAACATAGCTGCGAGAGTCATAATCATTACTTTTTTTTCATTTTATCTACTCCGTGTGTGTATTTGTCTATATATTACCAAGTAGTATGCCAAAAAGGACACATACCATAAATACCTAATATTATTATCTATTTTTATATTATATTTACAAAGCCGTGTGACACTCTTTCGCACATGTGTGCATAATATTCACGTTTTTTTTCGATACTTGCAACACAAGCCTTAAATGTGTATTATACATGGTTGAAAATTTATGAGGTATAGCTATGAAAAAAAATATGATGTATATGGAATGGGTAACGCCCTTGTTGATATAGAGTTCTCTGTCAATGACACTTTCTTCAGCGAAAATGCAATAGAAAAGGGTCTTATGACCCTCGTTGACGAAGAGCGTCAGAATACTATTATGAAGCACTTTAACGGTAACGGCGGCGGAAAAGTCGCATGCGGCGGTTCAGCGGCAAATACCGTGATAGGACTCAGCTACTTTGGCGGAAAGGCATTCTATAGCTGCAAAGTTGCCGACGATGAACATGGACATTTCTATATGGATGACATGCACTCTGCCGGAGTTGAAACCAACATCAAAGGTGTCATGCAGCAGGGTATTACGGGAAAATGTCTTGTTATGGTATCTGAGGATGCAGAAAGGACTATGAACTCGTATCTCGGGATATCTGAAACACTCTCTGAAAATGATCTTGATATCGATGCTCTGAAAGCATCTGAGTATTTATACATCGAAGGCTATCTGGTTACTTCCGATTCAGCCAGAGCAGCAGTCAAAAAAAGCATACAGCACGGCACTTGAAAACGGTGTAAAAGTTGCACTCACTTTCTCTGACCCTGCAATGGTGAAATACTTTAAAGACGGGCTCAAAGAAATTATTGGTGACGGTGTCGATCTTCTCTTTTGCAACTTTGAAGAGGCGATGATCTGGACAGGTTGCGAAACTGTAGAAGAGACAGCCGAACAGCTCAAAAAGACTGCCACAAACTTCTGTATGACACTCGGAAGCGAAGGGGGGGCTTTAGTTTATGACGGTAAAGACTATATAAAAATTGCTCCTAACCCAGTGAAAGCAGTTGATACACTAGGTGCAGGTGATCTATTCGCAGGAAGCTTTCTTTACGGAATAACAAACGGAATGAGCTTTAAAGAAGCAGGTGATCTCGCCAGTGCCGCTTCATCACGTGTTGTAGGTAAATTCGGTCCGAGACTCACAAAAGCTGAACACGACGAACTTGCTAAAAGATAGAATTAAGATTCTTCCACATCAGGTTTTATAAGCGGTAGTTCGATTACTAAGCAGGCTCCGTCAAGGAGATTCTTGGCATACATTCTGCCGCTCATATGGCTCTCAATAATAACCTTAGACATATAGAGCCCTATCCCTGTCCCATGCCCGTCAGCCTTAGTAGTATAATATGGCTCGAATATATGCGGCATAACGCTGTCAGAGATACCGCCGCCATTATCACAGACATCAAGCGTCATCTTATCGTCACTGAACATAACACGGATATTTATTCTGCCTTTATCTATTCTGTTGTCTTTTATGTTGTCGGTGATAGCGTCTACACTGTTATATATAAGATTTATGATAACCTGCTTAAACTCCCCCCCCGGGAAGCCCATCACAAGATTCTCTTTATTAATGCATGACTTGACATTTATAGAACCGCTGCAATGCTCGGTAGTCCCTTTGCAGTAACAGTCGAAATTCAGATCAATATTCTTGGACATTATCTGTACATCAAGCAGCCTGACAAGATCGTTTATCTCTTTTATGACGTTAAATTCAGTTACATTCTTATCAGGCATAAAGAAATCTCTGAAATCATCTATGGTCTTTGACATATGCATGATCATCTTCATCGAATTATCTTCGAAGCTGGTGACATACTCCATATCCATATCGCCATTCTCAAACTCATCCATAACATCCTGCACACATAAAGCAAGAGCATTAAGAGCTGACGCCACTGATGAGCAATAGCACTCACCATCATACCCATGTCCGCAAGTTTCTTCTGCTGCTGGATAATCTGATCCTGCTTGAGGTTTTTCTCAACCTCCAGATTAACCTGTTCCAGAAGATTCTCGTTAACTCTTTTGAGTTCTTTTTCAAGGCTAATCTGTTCAGAAATATCCAGACAGAACGCAACGGTACGATCATCACTCACCTTTATCTCACTGACGTTTCCATATACTATCCCGTCATCTTTGGTCTTAAACTTTCGGATGATACTTGAGCTTGTATTACCGTTGATACTCATTGTATATTTTTTCGCAGATGTCTTTCTGTCACCGACAAGTACGTCATCCAGATTAAAGGTCAAAAGTTCCTGAGTCGAATACCCTAAAAAGTTCACGGCTCCCGGATTCACTTCCATAATTTTCCCATTGTCGTCAGAGACGATAACTGCCACAGGTGTGGTATTGATATATGTTCTATATTTGTGCTCGCTATCTCTGAGAGCTTCATCCTTGTGATATAAATCCGATGCCATCTCCCACATTTTATGAGTGAGAGCCCCCCCCAGCTCATCGTTGCTGAACGGTTTGATATCCTTCTTCAGCTCTCTGCTCTTGATGGCACTCATAACCTCGGATTGATTAGATAAAAACCTTCTGATATATCTGTTTATAATCACCCAGTAAAATGCCGCCAGCAGGATACATATCAGCCCTATTGTAGTGACAGAGGCTCTTAGAATAGAATTCAGTCTGGCGTCTCTCTCTTTGAGTTTTACGCTCAGACGGGACGCTATCTGGAGAAAATTACTTGATGACAGGTTAAGAAATTCACGTTTCTCGGCAACATTAAGCCTGTTCAGATATACAGTCTCCAAAGTCAGATTCAGCCTCTGGATAATGGTTTTCAGTTCAAGGACATTAATCTCTTTCAGAAGGGATAAAGTCAGTTTATTTATATGAGATAGATATTTAGGTTCTCCGGTGGCGATAAATTCCGCCACAAGTGCTTCAAGTCGCTTATGAATATCAATCTTGTCAGGGTTGTTATTGATTATGAACTGCTTAAGTTTCTCCAAATAAGAAAACGAATCCTCCTTAAGCATTTTATACTGCAAAGAATTATCGATAAACTCATAAATAGATTTGTAATAGTTGTCGATGTCTGCATTTAGTGAGTTGACATGCAGGTCTCTTTTAACCACGTCGGACAAAGAGAGAGACAGCTCTTCACTTGAACTCCTGAGTCTTTCAACACTCCTTTGAAGCTCATAGATAGAGTTTTCTCCTTCTGTAAGAACCATATTAATCTGTATCTCACGAAGCTTATATACGTTGTCGTTGAATTCTATCAGAGAGTGAAGCACCGAGTGCATCCGTTTATTATTATGCTGAAAAATGAACACACTAATGCCTAAGGAAATGATGATCACGACAATAGAAATAAATATCCAGACAATTTTTTTACTTATTGGCATTATCGGCTATACTCTTATCAATCTTGTCATATATCGTTTTGTCGTATAAAACTCTATCCACTGTGGAGTTTTTATAAGCTTCTTTTACTTTTCCCGACAGGTCTCCGCTTTCAACAAGTGACTTAATCCAGAAATTCACACCCTCATCCCACGCATCAGTATATTCACTCATAAACTTTATGCTGGGGGGGAGTGAAGTCAGCTCGACTTTATTCGGTGTACCAAGCCACGCTGAGACTATCTCTGCACTCTCGTCAGGGTTTTCAATAAGATATGTTGTCGCATCTCTGAACAGTTCTATCAGTGCTCCCAGCTCTTTTGATCTCTTTTCTATAGTGACAGCATTAGCCGCCAGTGCACAACAAGGATGATCAGCCCATTGATTGCTCGGAGGGAGGTTTTTAAGGTGTGCTATGATCTTCCCCCCCTGCCCTTTGTACTCTGCGAGTGAGGGGGGGTAAGGCTGCATAATAACAAAGCCGTCTATTACATTCGCTTCTAAAGCGGGTATGATATTCTTAGGTCCGTGCAGATTCACAACGACAACATCCACATTTACGGCAGAAAGACTGCGGCTGAACGACAGATTCTCGCTCTTTAGTGCAGTCTCAAATATGATATTCTGAACAGACTGATCTACCTTATACCCGATTCTAACAGGTACGTCGGACTGCTTAATATATTTGATAAAGCCGTCCCAGTCGGATACAGGCATATCTTCGTTCACCACAAGAGCCGCCCCCCCTTCGGACATAACAGGTGCAACAATCTTAATATCACTGCCGTTGTCTATCATATCTATCATGGCAGGAACACCGCCGAATGTGACATCTATGATCTTCTCATCCAGCTTTCTTATCAGGTTGATACCGCCTGTCCCTGACGAAATCTGGATATCGGCAATCAATTCATTATTTTTATCAGTTGATAAGTCTGCTTATATTTGATCTCTTTAAGATAAACACCTGATTTAGATTTGAAATATTGCTGCTTGACCGCTGCAACATACAAAGGAGCATGATGGTCATGGGGGGGGCATGACCTATTTTTATCAAAGGAATCTCTTTTCTGGATTCACAGGCTACCGTTATTAATAGTAGCATCACAACTAAAATAAAATTAAACTGTTTCATAAATCACCATATGCATATTATAAGGCAGTTCACAAAATATTGCTAAAGTTTTAGTAATATATTTGTCATTTTATCAATTAAATATCATATGAAATCTTAAGTGACTTAATTAAATTTTCGATTCATAATGACTTAGAAATATAGTTATAAATAAGGAGGAAGAATGTCGGTATATATGATTATCCAAACAGATGAAATAAATGACAAACAAATATATCTGGAATACGCATCAAAGGCGAAACCGATCATTGAATCATACGGCGGCAAATATTTAGCATCCACGGAAAAGATAAAACCATAGGGGGGGCGGCTGGAATCCTATGAAAGTTTTAATAATAGAATTCCCCCCCGATGAATCTAAGTTTTCTGAATGTTTCAACAGCCCCCCCGAATATCAGGCGATCGTACAGCTGCGTATCGATTCTGTGGTCGGCAAATCAATTTTAATAGAATCACTCTGAGGTAAAAGAATGAAAAATTTATTACTTGCATTATTACTCGTATCACTGACGTTTTCAGCTTATGCTGCTGAAATAGCAGGCGTACAGCTCCCCCCCGAATCAATCAATGTCTCTGATGAAAACCTGAAGTTAAACGGTATCGGGATCAGAAAGAAATTTATAGTAAAGGTCTATGCTTCGGGACTATACCTGAAAGACAAAGAGACCAGCGACGAAGCTATTTTGAATGCTGACCAGCCGATGATAATACGCATGATAATGCTTTATGAAGGGGGGGTCTCCCCCCCTGAGAAACTTAGAAAAACATGGGTGGACGGTTTCGAGGCTAATTCTGACGACACTGCCTCATTAAAAGAGCGCATTGAAACCCTGACAAGCTGGTTCACCGAAGAGACAAGAGAAGGCGACACTTATGAGCTGTTTTATATGCCTGGTAAAGGGACAAGACTATCCATAAACGACTCTGTTAAAGGTGTGATAGAAGGGCTTGATTTCAAAAAGGCACTTTTCGCCATCTGGCTGGGGGGGAAAGAACCTGCCGACAAAGACCTCAAACAACAGCTGTTAAGCAACAAATAGCTACTGAATCCAGACAAGATACCTGACCATAACCATAAAGTGGCAAAAACTGCCGCCGAGTACAAATAAATGCCAGATTTCATGAAAACCGAAGACATTCGGCCATGGGTCTGGCTTTTTTGTTGCATAAACTACAGCACCGACAGTATAGCTTATGCCACCGCCTGCCAGCCAGAAAACCCCCCCGCCTGCAGGTATATTCTTTATAATAGGGTAAATGGCTATGACACTTATCCACCCCCCCATCAATACATATAAGCTTGTTGACAGCCATCTGGGTGCATATATATAAAACAATTTAAAGAAGATGCCGAGTATAGCTATCCCCCCCCAGACAACGCCAAAGATACTCCACCCCCCCCAATAACCTCTTAAAGGGACTAAACAAAACGGAGTATATGTACCTGCAATCATCATAAAAATCATAACGTGATCAAGCTTTTTGAGAACCCTAGTCCCTTGTCTTTGAGCGGGAAAATGTGATAAGCAGAGCTGGCAAGATACAACAAAGTCATACTTGCTCCATATATAGAGAAAGACACAACGTGCCAGACTGTAGCATGATAGACAGACATCACAACCAGAACAACGAGTGCCGCAACCGAAAGGAATGCACCTGCAAGATGTGAAAATCCGCTAACAGGGTCTTTGATAACCATAATCATCTCCTAATATAAATAAGCCACATTTGCTTATAATTTGCAAACGAATTATCATCACAAATGCGACTCATTCATATAGGATATATTTAGTCTTATTATAAATCAATCATAGATTTTATTTAAATCGTTTTTTTTCGCCTGACCTCTGATTTGACAAGCCTGCTGAACTTTTTGTCAGCTCTCTTTTTCTCCTGCGGCGTCTCTGTACGCATTCTGTAGTTTTCACTCTCACGCCTCAGCTTAATGTAGCTGTCGTACCTGCTCCTTGAGATATCTCCGGCCTCAACAGCTTTTAATACAGCACATTCAGGTTCGTGCACGTGTGTGCAGTCAGCGAAGAAACAGTCGGCGGAATGGTGTATTATCTCGTCGAAAACCTCTTCGACAGCCTCGATATCACCCTTAACCCCCCCTACTTCCCTTATCCCGGGTGTATCTATAAACATAGCCCCCCCTGAAGGGAGTTTAAACATCTGTCTGCTGGTTGTGGTGTGTCGTCCTTTACTATCGAACTCCCTCACGGATTTGACAGCCTGTATATCCATTCCCGAAAGTCTGTTGAATAAGGTCGATTTTCCTGCACCGGAAAGCCCCCCCACGGCACATGCTGTGATACCTTCTGCCAGTAATTCTTCTATCTTATCCACCCCCCCTGAGCCTGTTATGGAGCTGAACTCTATAACCTGCACTCCTCCTGCTATCTCCTCTGCTTCGATAAGATGCATCGCAAGCCTGATAGGGTCACACTGATCCGCCTTAGAGAGTAAGATGACAGGCTTCACCCCCCCTCCGGACTTAGCCAGAACGAGGAAACGCTCAATACGCCGCACACTAAATGTATCGTCAAGAGCTGTTAAGATAAGCATTATATCAATATTCGCTGCCAGAACATGTTCACTGAAGCTCCTGCCCACCGACTTTCTGCTTATGACGCTCTTTCTGGGTATGATCTGCTCAATGACGCTGTCACCATCATCATTCATATGGAAGTTGACATAATCACCGACTGCAGGCAAACCGTCATTCTCTCTGATAAATGAGCCTGAAACCACGGAGTAATATTCCCGTCCGTCTTCTGTTAAAACCGTATAGCTATTTTTTTTGACGCAAATATAATGCGTCCTTTAGATAAATTCATTTTTGAAATTGCCTCCTAATATTAACTAAAGAAAAGTAATATTATGCCCGTAAAACGCTATGAGCGAATTACAGGCTGGACGCAAAGGCTATGGACTGTATTGAAAGGTTCAAAAAAACTCCTTAATTTTTCATTAGCCTATTCCGAAAAATCGAACATGTCAATGTCTATCGTCGGCACTGAATCAGCTGCACACAATACATGTGGGGGGGATCTTCTCATTAAATTTCTTGATACGCAGTTTAGACAAGTCGCCTATAGAATCCACCACGCTCATAGGGAGGAGTGTACGCCCCCCCATTCCTGCTGCCGCACAGCCAAGTATAGTTTCGAGACTGCCGAATTCCATCTCTTTATAACTGCTCACACCCATCTGATGCATATAGTTCTCAAGGTATTGTTTATATGTACACCCTTTTTTTAAAGGATAAAATAACATCGGGGGGGACGATCTCTTCCAAGGGTTCGACAATTACCATCTCTTCATCAATCTGCTTAAGCACTTTTATCTCCTTGCTTGACGGAACTCCGCTTATAAATGCAATATCCAGCTGATAATCCAGCAGTTTTTCCATAATAAACTTAGTAGGTGCAGTGAAAAGCTCCAGCTTCAGTTTCGGATTGGATGCATGTAGTTTGACCAGCACAGGGGGGGCAAGCCTGACAGCGGCATTGGACTCTGTCGAACCGATCCTTAAACGTCTCTCACCCGTATCCTTCATTACTATCTCGGTTTCATCCAGTTTTTGGACTATCTCTCTGGCATGGGGGGGGAGCAGTTTCTCGCCTGCGTCAGTCAGTGCCACCCCCCCACGGGGGGGTTTTCTGTAAAATAGACTCTTACCTATATCCTCTTCGAGCTGCTTGAGTCTGGCTGTCACATTTGACTGCACGCAATTAATGACCTTCGCCGCACCCGAAAGGCTTCCTGTATCCACCACGGCTAAAAACACCCTCAAAAGTGAAGATTCCATATCACTTCTCCTGATACATAACTTCATTTATTTTCATTTGTAATAATACGTTAAAGATATATAATATCAATATGAAAATATTAATAGCTCTCTTAGGTGGAGCATCAGCACTATTTCTTGCCATGGGTGTTGCCAGATTCGCTTTCACCCCCCCCGTACTGCCGCTAATGCAAAATGATTTCGGTTTCACAGATACGGTTTCGGGGGGGGCATTAGCATCAGTTAATTATCTGGGATACCTTCTGGGTGCATTTTACGCCAGATACTTATCAGGCAACAGGCTGGCGAGACCATTTTTTTTATATTCTCAATTTTGGCAAGTCTACTGTTGATAGCCCTTATGTTTTTCCCGTCATACCCATTGTGGTATGTGGTTCGGTTCACTGCAGGTTTTCTGAGTGCAGTCGTTTTTGTTCTCAGTGCAGAGTTCATCATGGACTATCTAATAGATATAAATAAACCTCAGCTCATGGGGGGGATGATATACAGCGGTATCGGTGGCGGTATGGTTCTGTCGGGGGGGCTGACTATCCCTTTCCTTTCGGAATATTTTAATTCGTCAGAGATATGGCTGTGGCTGGCTTGTCTCAGTGTGCTCCCTGCTGTATTTGCAATCTTTTACACCCCCCCCAAGCCTAAAGAGCCTGCAGCAAAACCGCAAGCCCCCCCTGGCAAAGGGGGGGTAAACAGAGTCATATATCTGCTTTTGGCATCATACCTGCTTGAAGGTCTGGGGGGGTACATCATAACAGGGACATTCATTTCAGTTATGGTGCTGCGTGGAACAGGCTCTGTTATGCTTTCAGGATATGTGTGGGTGATTGCAGGTCTGGGGGGGGCGGTGATTATCACTCCTCTATGGGCTATCCTCGCGAAAAGGATAGGTGTGGCAAACACTATCATTATAGCTTTTGCAGTGCAGGCACTTGCCATTGCGTCCCCCCCTGTCATCTCTCAGAATATATTCGTGACAATGCTGGGTGCTGTGGGCTACGGAGGAACATTCCTCGGTATAGTATCTCTGACACTTGCATACGGGAGAAGCATAAGCCCCCCCGACGGAACAACGACAGCGGTTCTTACAATATTTTTCAGCATCGGACAGATGATAGGTCCACTGATCGCAGGCTATGCAGCGGACATTACAGGCGGATTTGACATCCCTGTACTTATAGCGGCTATATCCGCACTGACAGGCGGTATACTCATATACATAATAAAAGTAGGAGAAAAACATGCCGGTACTTAACCTTATAATGACAAAAGAAGACGGCGGAGCAACAAAAGAGCAAAAAGCAGCCCTCATCGAAGGGTTCACAAAAGTTTTTGTTGATGTTGTTGGACGTGGAGAGAAGACTATGGTAGTAACTATTCAGGAATTCGAAACTGATAATTACGGCATAGGTGGTGAGACCATCACTAAGATAAGGCAAAAGTGAAGCTTAATGATTTAATTAAGACGATTAACACTAACAAACTGAAAGCATTAATAGAGGCTGAGCCGGTATATGAAAGTAAGATGCTCAAAACTGCATTTAACGACATAGTCATACTGAATATGCCGGCTATAGAGCTTTACAGACTGCACTTTGCCCTGTTTCATCTGCTGTATAAGTTACAGGATGAATATGTCCGCATGGGTAAATACCTGTATATACATTTCATGCGTACAAGCGTCTTCGATTACCCTGAAATCGGTGAATGCACTTTCTTTGATGAGGCTGACACCTCATTCTGCAAACACGAGACCGCAGACGGAGAGCGTCACTGCCGACTCCACATGGATAAGCTGGGGGGGACAGGCTCTCTTGAGTCTCTCTCGCAGAAATACTTTTATCTGGACGAAACGAATTTTGATAAACTTGACAGTGTCACGGCTGAAAGCCTTTTATCGGGAGCTTGGGAGATATTAAACAGTGATTTCAGCATAAACAATGCTTATCTGAACCTTGGTCTGCATGGCCATGAAAATATCCAAACTATAAAAATGCGGTTCAGAGACCTATCTAAGAAGCATCACCCCCCCGACAATGGCGGTGACAAAGACAAATTCATGACCATTAACAGATCATACCGAATGCTTATCAAGTGGCTTGAAGAAGCCCACAATCTCTCTTAACTAACCTTTAGGTTGGAAGCGACCTCTTCCACCATCGTATCATCGAGTGTGTTTGTGGTTTTGCGTGCAACCATGCGGAGCATCTCCACTATCATCTTTGAAAGTAGTTTCTCCGTAAAGAATGCATAAAAGAATTTTGCCGCCACCGATACCAATACTTTTGACATAATACTAATCATATTTAAACCTCTTGCCATTCGCCTGTTTTCATCTGCTCAACGTTTATAATGCTCCTGCGTCCCGACTGACCGAACCACCTGCTGTTTTGCATCTCAACTGCTGCCAACCCGTAATCCTGCTTCTCCAGTGCCGCCAGCATATTCCTGAACTTATTAAACCCTGCAAACCCCCCCAGCTGATAGACCATATCTGTCACCACAGCTTTTCTCGGCTCATTTAAATCTTTATAGAAAGGGTAGACCTTCTCCAAAACGCTGATACTTGCCAAGACATCTTCCTGAGAAGGGACTCGGCTATCTCTCTGCTGAACCCCCCCACAGAAAGGATTTTTACCAGAATAGCTGTCCTAAAACCTCTGTCCTCGAAATTGTATCCATAACCTATAGTCCATTTATCTGCCGTGCATTTATAAGGCTGTTCGCTGTAGCCTTCGAAAATTTTTGCACGTCTAATTATCTCATCCATGTCACCCTCCGAGATGAAGAGGCGGGCAATTGCTGCTCTGCCCGCCGATTGACCGCCTAAAACGTTACACAGGAGGCATCTGTATTACGTTCGGTCTATGTTCTTCATTGGGTGGAATTATAATCAAAGCGTGCCGACAATATGTTTAACTGCGATTTATGGACGTTTTTGTATACTTAGAAACTAATAGGTTGCACAATTAAGCTCGGATTTGGTAGAAGATGTTATGGCTCAAAAATGGTGCGAAGACTGCAACGAAATGGTAGACGTGACTAAGAAGAATTATTATGCCGCTATAGCTCTCGCCGTATCTGCAATATTCTTCTCAGTTGTCCCGTTCTTCGGGACAGCAATAGGTGCACCTGCTGTCGTAATCTGCTCTATATGGCTGTTTCTGACTAAGAATGTGTGTGACCGATGCGGCGGTTCAAGACTGGTAAAGAGAGAAGCCCCCCCCACGGAAGCTGAACTTATCATTAGAAAATACGAATCAGAACAGAATAAGGATCAAAGCTGAATAACCATGCCTGCTTTGGTGATCTGAAGTCGGTCACCCAGTTTCTGCTTCATCTGCATAGCAGCATCAAGCCCTGTGCAGTGCCCTGTATTTATCCTCTGCACCGACTCAGCCTCCAGAAACTCGATAACGTGATCAGTCTGCCACGGTTCACTGCGAAACATGTGCAGACCGCCAGTGAGAGAAAGCAGCTTTTCATCAGGAAACTTTGCTTTTATGTCTTTTAAAAGATTAACAGCACCGCAGTGTGTACAGCCAGTCACCACATGTATCCCATCTTCAGTCCTGACTATGAGGTATTGCTCGTCTCTGAATCGGTCTTTGCCATATACGCCGTTGATGTGAGCACACAGCAATTTATCTGCATCAAATTCTTCATACCTTTTGATCGGACCTGACAGAAAGATATTCTCTGATATTTCTATAAAACCGTCGTTCAATTGAAGGCTGAATGATTCGTCTATTTCGCTCTGTGTCTTTGCAAAGCCGATATTAGTATAAGTGTCGCCTGTTTTTTTTCAGGTGTTCGTCGAAGATAAATCTGCTCGCATAGATAACTCTGCAATACTCTGACAGTTCATTAAAATATCTGCTGAAACCGCCTGTATGATCGTAATGCCCGTGTGAAAAAAAACGAGCATGTCTATATCTTTAGGTATATCCAGATGCTTCATGTTATTCAGCAGAGCCTCACCCTGCCCTGTGTCGAAAAGTATCTTTCTGCCATCGATTTCTATAAGGCAGGAGAAACCGTGCTCAGCCACCAGACATGCAGTATCCACGTAATTATCAGCTATTATTGTTATCTTCATAAGTATATTTTATTGGCATATGTTCATTTTAGCAACGGAATTATAGACCAATGCACAGGCTCTGTTTGATAAAATGAATTTACGTTTCAGAGGGTCAAAAACTAAAATCCCCCCCAATTTTAATAACAAGATTGGGGGGGATTATTAGCTTCAAAATATTATTAAGCACTTGGGGGGGTTATAAAATGCCCCCCCATGTGACTATTAATTATCGTAGTACATGAAAAATTCATGTGGATGAGGTCTTGAGTTGAGAGCTGCGATTTCGTCCCTCTTCCACTCGACCCAGCTTGAAATAACATCCTCAGTGAAAACGTCCCCCCCTTTAAGAAGGAAATCATGATCCTTCTCAAGTGCATCTATAGCCTGCTCAAGTGAAGAAGGCATCTGCGGAATAGCTGAAAGCTCGATAGGATCAAGATCGTAAAGGTTCTTATCCATCGGTTCGCCCGGATCGATTTTATTCTGGATTCCGTCAAGACCAGCCATAAGCATAGCAGTAAATGCCAGATACGGGTTAGCCATAGGGTCAGGGAATCTTACTTCAACTCTCTTAGCCTTCGGTGACGGTGAATACATAGGTATTCTGAGTGATGCTGATCTGTTTCTTGATGAATAAGCAAGAGAAACAGGAGCTTCAAAGCCCGGAACAAGTCTCTTGTAAGAGTTTGTCGTAGGGTTTGTAAAAGCTGCGATAGCGTGAGCGTGTTTGATAATACCACCGATGTAGTAAAGAGCCATTTCACTGAGACCTGCATACTCGTCACCTGCAAACAGAGGAACACCGTCTTTCCATAGAGACTGGTGTACGTGCATACCTGAGCCGTTATCACCATGAAGAGGCTTAGGCATGAATGTCGCTGATTTGCCTGCGTTCATAGCTACGTTCTTAACTATATGCTTATATATCTGAAGTGAATCAGAGAGCTTGATCATGTCATCGTATCTCATGTCGATCTCACACTGACCTGTGGCGACTTCGTGGTGAGAGTTCTCGATAACGAGCCCCCCCTGCTCTTCCATAACCATTACCATTTCGTTACGGAGGTCAAAAAGTGAATCAAGAGGTGCTACAGGGAAGTAACCCTCTTTCTTTCTGAGTTTATAACCAAGGTTGTTACCTTCTGCACCTGTGTTCCAAGTCCCCCCCTCTTCCGTATCAACGAAGAAGTAGCCTGCGTTTGTTGTAGTGTCGTACTGCACACTGTCAAAGATGAAAAACTCAGCCTCAGGTCCGATAAAGCATGTATCGGCGAGACCTGTTGACTGGAGATATTTGATAGCTTTTGTCGCAATATTTCTAGGGTCTTTTGTGTAACGCTCTTTGCTGATAGGGTCAAAGATGTTGCAGATCATGTATGCAGTGGGCACTTCGATAAAAGGATCCATCTTGATTGTGGATGGGTCAGGGAGCATGATCATGTCTGAATTGTGGATTGCCTGCCAGCCTCTGATGGAAGAGCCGTCGAAACCGAGACCGTCTTCAAAGATATCCTCTGTGATCTCGTGAGCCGGTACTGTTGTGTGCTGCCACTGTCCGATAAAATCAGAAAATCTAAGGTCAATGAGCTTTGCACCATTATCCTCTATAAACTTAATTGCCTCTTTCGCTGTCATAATTTCCTCCAAGAATATTATATATTATTAAAACTTCTAAAGTGCGTTTTCGCCGGTTTCCCCCCCGGTACGTATGCGTATAACTTCATCTATTGGCATTATAAAGATTTTTCCGTCCCCCCCTATTCTGCCTGTTTTAGCCGCTTCGGTGATAACCTCGACAGCCTGAGTCACAAGCTCATCAGAGACTACAACTTCGATCTTAATCTTAGGGATAAAATCGATAACATACTCGGCACCTCTATAAAGTTCAGTGTGTCCTTTCTGTCTGCCGAAACCCTTTACTTCGCTGATAGTGATACCTCTGATACCTATCTCAGTAAGCTTTTCCTTAACGTCGTCTAATTTAAACGGTTTAATAACTGCTTCGATTTTTTTTCACGAGAACCTCCAAGCATATTTCAGAATATATTAAAGCAATAGGTATGCCAAACGCACATGTCTGGTTTAATAGGGGGGGTGCAGGAGGATATTGCAAAAGAAAGTGATCACGAAATAATCAGTGACTGCTTATTTTTTACTCAATGCGGCTTTAATGAGTTCTATTCGGGTGTTTATGTCCTGATTATCTTTACCTTGCTTCTCTCTGGAAGTCTTTATAATAATCAAATCTCTCAGTATGTTAAGAGACCAACCATTAAATTTATCGATAACGAGAGCCTTACCCGCGAGCTCTTCAGCCTTAGAAGTATTGCTTACAATATAGCCAATGGCTACTTTGCGAAGGATTCTGGTCTTAGTGTAGTCAGCTAATTTTTTTTATCCTCAGCCAGCTTTATAAGCTTGTCATTGTCAGCATCTGCCATTTGGGAATATGGTTCAGGCAAGAGCTTGATATCGTATTTCTCGTCAGAGAGATATTTTACAGCCTCGGATTCAGGCAGACATTCGCCTATCTTTGCATAAGAGACCGCCTTATCAAGTATGCTTTTCTCCTCACCGCCCTCGTCCAGCACATATCTGCCTATATATATACGTGCTAGATTGCACATGGCATCCATCTTAAGAAACTGATTCTCCGCAGAAGCGAAAGCCATCTCGCAAGCCTAGCCTCACCTTTAAGGTAGTAATCAACATATTTGCTGTACAATTTACTCCCGAAAAGGAAATCGGGTGATTTTTTCGGCTTACTGCCGCAAGAGACTACCAAAGCTGTTATGCATAAAAGTATAATTATTCTTCTCATGGCAGCTTCACCTTCTCATCGACCTTTACACCACTTCCTGCATCAAAAGGCCACTTCTCTTCCAGATTCAGAAGAATTCTGTTAGTGGTATTCAGTATTTCATCGGTCTGCTTTCTGATATCAGCCAGATTAGTGGTTGTTTCAGAAACATCCGTAGTGATTTTGTTAGTATTCTCTATAGTAGGTTCGAGCTTCTCAACGGTTGTATTAAGATCCTTGGCAAGATTACCTATCTTCTCAGAACCCTCTTTGATAGCAATAAGTCCCTTGTCGAAACTCTGGATAACAGGTTTTGTCTCATCCACTCTGGCATTGACCGCTTTTGTTATCTTCTCTACGTTATCTTCAATGGTTTTAATCTTATTAACAATCTTCTCCACTTCATTTTTAAGATAGTCAGAGCGTACCAGATACCCGACAGAACCCTCTTTATTAGTCAGGTCGCTCCCTACAGCTCCGACCCCCCCGTCCAGCAGGCTTTCTATCTTAGGTCGTTTATTAGATATGGATGTGGATACGTTATCCACGTTCTCCAGTATATGTTTGATATCATCAATCATCGGTTCAACTTTCAAAATAATATCTGCAATCGCCTTATCACGTTTAAGGATGTATGTCTGTCCGTTTTGAATAGGCGGCTTAGAAGGTGTTCCGCCGTCAAAAACAAGAGCGTTAGCCCCCCCTATCACACCCTGAGCCTGTATTTTTACTTCAGAATCGGATTTAATCCATTTGTTGTATCTTTCAGGAATTTTTGCACGCAGCTCAACCCTGCCGTCCTCTCTTAGTTCGACTTTATGCACACGACCTATCTGGAAGCCGGAATACTTAACAGGCATGCTTTTGGAAAGACCTTCACCTGATTTTGCCAGAAACGTAATTTTAACCTTAGGGGGGGTAAATACGTCCTGTGTCACAAGGAATCCTGCAATCATCACAAAAATCATTGCAATAGATATAAGGATGAAAAAACCGACTTTTAATTCTAAATTTTTAAATCTTGGGTCGCCCATTTGTCAAAATCCTTCTCTTTATATTCAGTCATGTCACTGAAAAGTCCTCTATTTGACTCGTGTTCAATGATAACCGATTTTGTAAGCTCTTCACAACGTAAAAAATCATGAAACTGCTCTTCGTATTCCGCAACATACATCCGCCTCGGACTGATAAAGGCAATCCACTCAGGCAGAGGTATTTTACCTGAAGATATTTAACGATTAATTTTTCAAAATCGTTCAGTTGATTACTTCTGGAATCAATGTGTACTTCCAGACCATATTTCTTAAGGTCAGCTTCTACAAGCTTCATCCCCCCCTCTTTATAAGAGATACTGTGGTGATAGTAGGCACCCACCAGTATATTCTCGGCTACAGACAGATTTCCTAAGATAGGGAGCAAATTTGAAACAATTCCGATTTTTGTTCTATTTGCGTAACCCATAAGTACGCCCAACCACATATTACGCATATAGGTCTTAGGGTAATAAATTAAGTAATTGTTACTCATATTAACTCACCTATTAGTGTAACCAATATTATAGCATAGAAGAGCCTAAGCATACCCTTAAGAAGAGCTATAGGTATTTCAGTGACTGCATTCCCTACCTGCAGGGCACTATATATAGGTATAGACATAATAAAGTAACCAAAAAGGATCACCTTTATTAGAAAAACCAATACGATCTTAAAACTAAATGCGTCAAAAATAGTCTGTATTAGAAAATCGAATGATATATTCAAATTGAGACTCAAAATGAAATATCCACCTATAATTGAAATGTAAACAAAGATAGTCGCAAGTGCCCCCCCCATACAAACTATTCCAGACAAAATACGTGGGATATAAAGGTAAACAAAGGGGGGGTTGATTGAAAGTGACTTGAGAGTATCGATCTCCCTGTTCATCTTCATCAGTGCAATTTCGGCTGTAACGGCACTGGCTGACCTCAGTGTTAAAAGTATAGCAGTCACCAGAGGAGCAAGGTGTTTTATTGTGACAGCCACAAGAACATCACCCACTTTATCCTGAGCTCCGAAGGCGACCAAAAACTTCGTTAAACCACCAACCAGAGCTAATCCCAGCACTATTGCTATCACTGAGAACATGGGTAGTATCTGTACCCCCCCTGTAAAGTATATCTGACGTCTAAAAACAAGCTTAACCGAAGGGTTCAAAAGATGGATATTAAAACACCCTTTTAAAAACTCAATCGTAAAATTGAGATACCCGAAATAAAAGAGTGAAGTATCGATAACCGATGAACCTAATTTAAGTATTATTTGCTTCATAACAAAGAGTATATCCCATCTTTGGACTGAATGAAACAAGAAATCTAGTTGACT